>SESE01000435.1_pt1 | contig 17521 bp, 20 predicted proteins | sample 3171371 | NCBI WGS metagenome assembly SESE01 (sample SAMN06051881, study PRJNA518727) | freshwater metagenome | biome: subpolar coniferous forest; feature: holomictic lake; material: water; isolation source: holomictic Lake 442, 13 m depth | place: Canada: near Kenora, Ontario | collected... | reverse complement strand
AGTAATTTTTTCACAGTAAAAACAAAGCTTTGTTACATTAGGGGAACGCCATATCCGGGAGACCGCCAATCATTATCTTTTACCAATGCAAAGATTTTTTTCAATGATGTTTTTGACCGCCTGCACAGTGATGCTTCAGACGATCGTGCTCCCGGTTGTGAACCATAATACACTACGGGCAGAAAAAAAGAAAATTATTCTCCAACATGCCGATACCATCGAAGGAGGCCAGTCAAAAGCAGGGAACTATCGTATGGTGACCGGCAATGTGGTGTTCCTCGACGGCACCATAACGTTGCGGTGCGACCGTGCCACCGATTATGAACAGGAGAACAAAATCGTGCTGGACGGCAATGTTTTTATGACTGACAATTCGGTTGAAATCTACGGGGAACATGGTGTCTACTTCTCTGACAGGGAGATCGGTGAATTAAGCGGAAACGTCCGAGGACGAATGGTGGATAACTCTCTTGCTGGCAAGTCGCGGAGAGCTGTGGTCAATAAGGCAACCAGCCAGATATCGCTCTACGACGATGTCCTTGTCTGGCATGGGCATCAGCAGATCAGCGGCGACACTATCCTGCTGCATCTCAAAGAGTCTGACGGGGGCGGAAAACGCAAACACGTTGATGAAATACAGGTCATAAACAATGCTTTTTTTGCCGCACAGGATACACTCTCCCTTTCGCCACTTGTCTATGACCAGTTCAGCGGCAAGAAAATGGTGATTCTGCTCAACAACAAATCGAAAATAACGGGAATAACACTCACCAGTCAGGCAGAAAGCCTTTATCACCTTTATAATGAGAACCGGAAACCTTCGGGAATCAACTATTCGAGCGGGGATATGATCCGCATGTTTTTCACGGATGGCATCCTCGGCAAGGTAAAAGTAACGGGAAATGTTGAGGGAAAACAGTACCCCGAAAGTTTCAGGGGAAACAAAAGCATCAATCTTTCAACGTTTGCCTGGAGAGCAAAGGAGAACCCGTTCAAAAAGCAGAAAAGCCTCCCTTGAGAGAGGAAGGCTTTTTCGTATTTCGATGATGGGCATCAGGCGGCGAGATGAGCACAGCCAATATGCCGCTCCTGCTGAGCTGAGGTGATCTATTTTGCCATTGGGCAAGAACCGCCAGAACAGGCCGCAGTGGCACACGGGGGAGCAGCAGGCGCTGACGCAGGTTTGCTCTTGGCGTAGTCTGTTTTGTAAAAACCGGATCCTTTCAGCACAAATCCGCCTTCGGCTGTAATGACCCGCTCAAACGTCTCTTTTTCACATTTCGGACAGATGGTCAGAGAATCGGCGCTCATTTTCTGGACTATTTCAAGCTCATTTCCGCATGTTTTGCATCGATACTGGTAAGTCGGCATCTCTATTTTCTCCTTGATTAATCGATTTCTTTACTCTTTAAAAATTCAGTTTGCCGCAGAGTGCGGCGTTTTTGTATATAATTATATTTCACAACATATAAAAGTTCAGGCTGTGATCGTCAAAACCCGGGCCGTCATCTTGCGGGAAACAAAATACCGTGACCAATCAAAGATCTGCTCAATCTACACCCGCGAGTTCGGCAAGATGTCGGTTATCATAAAAGGCGCACGCAACCCTAAAAACAAGCTCTCGGGACTCTTCAGCGCGGGCAATGTTGTTGACCTTGTCCTCTATAAAAAAAGCAGCCGCGATATCCAGCTCGTCAGTGATGGAAACCTTGTTTTAAGTCCAATGGTTCCCGCGCCGGATATTGAACGATTTGCTGTTCTTTACCGAATCATTGATCTGGTCAGGCAGACAACGGAAAACGGTGATAAAAGCCTGCCTCTGTTCACTCTGCTTGCAGAAACCCTTGAGCAGCTTTACCGTACCGGCGTCGATTTTCGGCAGCTTTATGCCTGGTTTCTTTTGCGATTTGTCTCTCTGCTTGGCTTTCAGCCCTCCCTGCAGAGATGCGTCTTCAGCGGTGAGGAGCTTGTTCCGGCCATAAGCGCCATGAAGCTGACCGAGCTTTATTTTGTGATGAATCCTGGCGGGCTGGCGCTGCCCGGATCAGCAGGAGATAATTTTGCAAGAAAACGGCTCATTCCGGTGCGCCTCGCCATGCAGTTGAACACTCTTGCTGCAACACGCCATCCTACGGGGAACTCCATCAACGCCGATGCCGCCGATATTGAGGCGCTCTGCGACCTGCTGCACGAGTACTGTGGAGTGCATCTGGAGCATGTGCTGTCGCGCAAAAACCTCTCTATCGTCTCACAAATGCTTCAGCAATAGCGTTGGCTCCATTTTTTTAGGGGTTTTATATCTTCTGGAGTATTTCTATCTTGATCAGACTTTTTATTTACTCTTGTAACCTCTTGTTCAATCCTAAACAGCATTGTCCGACATGCCTCAACTCACCAAATCAATTGAACTCTTTGAAAAAGCAAAGAAGTTTATTCCCGGCGGCGTGAACTCTCCGGTACGAGCGTTCAAATCCGTTGGCGGAACTCCAGTGTACATGGCCAAAGGGTCGGGCGCATACATGACCGACGTTGATGGCAACAGCTACCTTGATTATGTCGGTTCGTGGGGCCCGTTCATTCTTGGCAGCATGCACCCGAAAATCACGGCTGCTCTTGAGTATACCCTTAAAAATATCGGGACCAGTTTCGGTACACCGATTGAGATGGAAATCGAAATTGCCGAGCTTCTCTGCAAAATTGTTCCTTCGCTTGAAATGGTGCGCATGGTCAACAGCGGTACCGAAGCCACCATGTCGGCTGTTCGTCTGGCTCGCGGCTACACAGGACGCGATAAAATCATCAAATTTGAAGGCTGCTACCATGGCCATGGCGACAGCTTCCTCATCAAGGCTGGCTCTGGCGCCCTGACCCTCGGCGCTCCTGACAGCCCCGGCGTCACCAAAGGCACCGCAATGGATACGCTCAACGCAACCTACAACGATATTGAGTCGGTAAAACTGCTTGTCAATGAGAACAAGGGCAATATTGCCGCTATTATCATTGAGCCTGTTGCAGGAAACACCGGCGTTATCCCGGCAAAACCCGGATTCCTTGCAGCTCTTCGCACCCTTTGCGACCAGGAAGGCATTGTGCTGATTTTTGATGAAGTGATGTGCGGGTTCCGCGTGGCACTCGGCGGAGCACAGAGCCTCTACGGCGTCACGCCTGACTTGACCACCATGGGCAAGATTATCGGCGGCGGCCTTCCCGTTGGAGCATTCGGCGGAAAACGCGAGATTATGGAGCGTGTTGCACCACTTGGCGACGTCTACCAGGCAGGTACTCTTTCAGGCAACCCGCTGGCGCTGACCGCTGGTCTTGCAACACTGAAAATCCTCATTGAAGAGAATCCCTATCCTGAACTCGAAAGAAAAGCTGTTATCATTGAAGAGGGCTTCAGTGACAACCTGAAGAAACTCGGTCTGAACTATGTGCAGAACCGTGTCGGCTCCATGTCCTGCCTTTTCTTTACCGGGACTCCGGTCGTTGACTATTCGACGGCAATCACTGCCGATGTCAAAAGACACGGCAAATACTTCCACTCCATGCTCGATCAGGGCATTTACCTTGCCCCGTCACAGTTTGAAGCGATGTTCATCAGCTCGATGCACACCGACGCGGATCTGGAAAAAACCATCAAGGCAAACTACAACGCTCTTGTAGCGTCCGGGAAATAACCCTCCGGGATATGAAACAATGTAAAAAGGGAAGCTTCAGGGCTTCCCTTTTTCGTTATCCCATGCCTAACGCCCTGCGCCTACCAATATGCCGCTCCTGCGGGGCTTAGCCCCAAAACGCTAACGGACTCTAAGCCCAACAGATGCACACCTTTTTATTCAATAATTCCTGCGCGCACCAGCTCTCTGGTAATCATTACCCGTGCTGAGGAATCCCTGACCATCTGCTCAAGTATCGGCAGAAACCCGTCAATCTTTTCCGCAGAGTCGACAAGCTCGATAACCATGGGCAGATTCGTGCCCAACTCCATGATTTTGGAGGTATTGATCTGCATGTCGTGACCGTAGGAGAGCACGCCTTTAAGTGCCGTTGCACCTGCCATTTCGAATAACCGTGCTTCACGAACAATCTCTTCATAGAGTGGCCGATGACCATACCGGGCCTGTTCGCCAACAAAAATCCGCAGCATTTCTGAACTCTGTAATTCCATAATTGACTCCGTTATGTCCAAAGTTTGGCAAAAAGTGTTCCTGTATAGAGTGCTATAAATCCCCCGGCGACACTGCCAGCAAGATATATTCCTGCATAAAAAAGCTGACCATCCCTGAGAAGAGCGGTATCCTCAAACATATAGGAGGAAAAGGTGGTAAACCCGCCGCAGAACCCCGTAACAAGAAAAAGCCTTGCTTCCGGCGAAACAAGGGTTGTCGAGATTGCCAGTTCACTCAAGAATCCGATCAGAAAACAGCCAAGAATATTGACGGTCAAGGTGGCAAACGGAAACCAGGGTATCACAGGAGAGAGTAACAGCGACACCACATAGCGCGCCACAGAGCCGAGAAACCCACCCACGCCAACAAGCGCTATAGCTCCGGCATGTTTCATAACGCGGTACTCCCGAAACAGTCTGTAACAGAAGGCATAAGCCTAACGATCATGACCGCTGGTTGCATCCTCAATACGCTTGTGTGCACAACACATTTCATCAAGAATACCGAGCAGGGTGTTAAAAATTCCAACGCAGATAATTGTCGGCGCCCATAACCCGATAAAAATGGCAATCAGCTCATGATTTACCCCTGTACCGAAAAGAAAGAGGTAAATAGAAAGGAGTATTGAAACAGTTGCTCCAACGAAATAATAATGCGGCTTCATACCCTGAGTTTGATTAAGTGATCCATGCCCTCCCAAAATGTAAGAATAATAAGGCCAGGAAAAAATTCGCTCATCGTGCCATTGAGAATATGTACATTGAACGTTGACATCCATCAAGATGGAAAAAATAAACTACCCCGATCCAGAGCTATCGGGTATTGGCGGAGCAGAGCTTCGGAGAATCTACCCCACAGCGATTCAATTGAATGAAAGAAAAGGAAAGACAAAACTAACAGCTTTTGCTATGACTCCCCAAAAGAGGGTGCTTGCCATTGACTACGGCACAAAGCGCATTGGTCTGGCCCAGAGTGATCCCCTCTGGCTCTTTGCCCAGCCTGTAGGTACCTTTGACCGGGCCGGGCTTTCTGGAGCCCTTGCGGCAATGGTGAAGCAGGACGATATTGCGCTGCTCCTTGTTGGATATCCACTGAGTGACGGTGATGAGAGCAATGCCATGACCGGAGTGGTTGACCGATTTATTGAGGAGCTTCGCTCCGAGTTTCCCCAACTGGCTATAGAGACTGTTGATGAGCATCACTCGTCGAGGAGTGCGCGCCAGCTTCTGATTGCTTCGGGAAAGTCAAGAAAGGAGCGGCAGCAAAAGGGGCGGCTCGACAGCGCAGCGGCATGTGTGCTGCTCACCGAATATCTTGAACGTTGCGACAGGAGCGGGTAGAGAAAAGTTTTTCCTTTAGCTTTTGGGAGCGGCTTCTTTATCTTTACCATCATTGATTATAACATTCACCCGCAACACTTTTTTTATGAGTACTCCTGCAATGCTTGATGTTTTTAAATCGACCGGTGCACTGCTTGATGGTCACTTCAGGCTGACATCAGGTCGCCACAGCAACGCCTATTTTCAGTGCGCCAAGGTGCTGCAACATCCTGAACACCTCACGACGGTCTGTAAAAAAATTGCTGAGCATTTCACCGGAAGCGGCGTAGAGACCGTTATCTCTCCGGCTATTGGCGGAATCGTGGTCGGAACTGAGGTTGGCCGCCAGCTCGGAGTAAAAACCATTTTTGCTGAGCGCAAGGATGGAGTGATGACCATCCGCAGGGGCTTCAGCCTCGAACCTGGTGAGCGAGTGCTGGTGATTGAGGATGTGATAACCACCGGCGGCTCGGTTGCCGAGGTGATTGCGCTCATCAAAAGTGCCGGAGCATCGCTGGTCGGGGTTGGCTCGGTGGTAGACCGCAGCAACGGCCGCGTAAAGCTTGCCGACGACCATTTTTCGGTGCTTTCGATGGAGGTGATCAGCTATACTCCGGAAGAGTGTCCGCTCTGCAAGGAGAATGTGCCCATTGATGCCCCCGGAAGCCGCGCAAACAAGCAAAATTGAGGGGCATGACGGTGGATTCACCTATCAGCAGCATCTCCTTTATCGGCCTCGGGTTGATCGGCATGTCCCTTTTGCGGGCCATAAAGCGCTCACCCCTTGCCCGAGAGAGTTCAATTCTCTTTCAGGGATTCGATCCGAACTTTAGCGAAAGTGACCGGCAATGCGTCGAAGAACTTGGCCTTGACAGGTTTGTTGAAGATAAAAAAGTCCTGTACAGCGCCGATCTGATTATCCTCTCCGCCCCGGTTGAGGTCAATATTGCCCTTCTGGATGAGATAAAGCAGTTCGCGCCTCCCTCTACGCTGGTGAGCGATGTCTCAAGTACCAAATCACTCATTGCCCAAAAAGCCCGGGAGCTTGGCCTCCCTTTTATCGGCATGCACCCCATGGCAGGCAAGGAGCTGAACGGTTATCGGGAAAGCAATGAGGAACTGCTGCGTGACCGGCGAGTTATTCTCTGTGACGACAAGGGGCTGCTTGAAAGCAACAAAGGAATTTTTCTCGTCAGGCTGCTTGAATCGGCAGGCTGCACAACACTCTCGATGACACCCGAAGAGCATGACCGTGTTATCGCCAGAATAAGCCATCTTCCCCAACTGCTGTCAACACTGCTGATGGGCTACTGCGGAGAGTCGATCAGTACATCCGGCCCAGGGTTCGCAACACTGACAAGGCTTGCCGGCAGTTCCTGGGAGATCTGGCGGGATATTATCGCCACCAACAGCGATAACATTGCAGAGGAACTGGACGGTTTTTCCAAAGAGCTGTCACTGCTTGCTGGTGAAGTCAGGCATAGGGAGCTCCAACAGCTCGAATCGCGCTTCAGTGAGGCCAACCGCCTCTATCAAACCCTTAAAGAGATGAACCGGTCATGAAATTTGCGATTGTTGTCAATGTTTTACGGGAAAATGCTCTTGTTCTTGCCCGCCAGCTTGCCGCATGGCTTGCTGAGCGAAAGATCGACTATGTTTTTGAAGCGCTCTCCGCAGAAAAACTGCACATCGAACCTTCAGCGCCGATTGAGGAGCTCAGCAAGCAGTGTGATGCCTTTATTTCACTTGGCGGCGATGGAACACTTCTTTTTACATCGCATTACGCCGTCACCAAGCCGGTTATCGGTGTCAATGTCGGGTTTCTTGGTTTTCTGACTGAGTTTACGCAGGCTGAAATGTTTACGGCTATCGAACAGGTCGTGAACGGAACCAACACCATTCATACCCGTTCGCAACTTGAAGCCACCGTCTGTATCGACAATGAGGTTCATCAATTCAGAGCGCTTAATGACGTGGTCATCGAAAAGGGTGCTTATCCTCGCATTCCGACCTTTATCATCAAGCTGGACGGAGAGCTGCTCAGTTCGTACCGCGCAGACGGCATCATTATTGCGACGTCAACCGGCTCAACCGCATACTCCATGTCTGCCGGAGGACCGATCATCGCTCCAAAATCCAGCGTTTTTGTGATCACCCCTATATGCCCGCACATGCTGACCGTCAGGCCTATCGTTATCAATGAAGAGAAGGTTATTGAGGTGTCTGTTGATGCTCCAGATGGTTTTTTCCCCATGAACTGTGACGGCAATCTTAAAAAAATGCTCAATCCGCAGGAGAGCATCACGGTAAGAAAGTCATCTGTGCTTATCAATCTTGTCGCCAATGAAAGCAGAAATTACAGTGAAATTCTGCGCACTAAACTGCTCTGGGGCCGCGAGCATAATTTCGGCCAGTAACCGGCCGATTATCTTTCCGAACACATCTGCCAGAACACCTTCATGAGTAACAGTATCAGTTCCGACTCACTCCACAAACTGCTCGGCATTCCTCTTGATACTCCGCTGACCATTGATGAGATGTGCTGCCGAATGAAACCGGTCATCTATCCAGCGCCTCTTCTCTCCCTTCGGCTGGAGAAGTTTTGCTGTGCTCTTGTCAAGGCAATGCAGTCGCTCGGTATAACGGTTCTTTCAGAAGAGCAGGCATCCGGAGATAACGGACGGTTTGTGCCAGGAACAGTTATTCTTGCACCTGGTTCTTTTCCCGACAACCTGCTGGCGATCAACCGAGTGACAACCCTCTACAATAATATCATTGTAGGGATTTACGACGAACCGGCGCCGCTAACCCCTGAATCACTTCCCCAGGCGCGCCTGGATGCCATTGTGGGCAGACTGGCCCGCGATATGGTTCATATCCTTATTTTTGTGACTGACCGTTCCTGGACTATCTGCACCATGAACGGCGGAGTTGTTACTTTTAATTCCCAGTATCCCTCGCGGGAGGATGTCCGTGACACACTGGTACCAAAACTCACGGCGCAAGTTGTCCCTCCAAGAGCTGAAGAGCTTGACATAGAGCACGGAGAGCTGAGTACCGGAACAGAGGAGTTTGAAGCGGTTGCGGAGGATTTTTTGCACTGCAGCGCCCTGTGGAGTAACAATGCCGCCCTTCTCACGCATACCTCAACTGAAGGGCTCGAATACCGCAGCGCCTTTTACAAACGGATAGTCGCCCGCTATCTCGACCAGCGTAGCGGCATGAGCTATGGGTTCTTTGCCCGCCAGTTGCCGGTGGCCGTTCAGCCCGCGCTCGTTGCCGCTTTCGAAGATGCAGGACTTCTTCGAATTCGTCTGCATGAAACGAGCTTTTTTGTTCCTGTCCCGAAAATCAGCGTTATCACCACCAGGTCAGGGTGCAAAAAACATCATCTTGACCCGAAAAAAGATCTTGTGGAAATCGGGCTCATACAGCAGCAAGGAAGGGGACGCGCCTACATGAAAACTCCGGCAGGGCTTTCGCCGGACGCTGTTGCCAAGCCCTCCTTCGACACGCTGACTATTCTGGCACATGCGCTGGGGAATGCCCTGACGGCAAGCATCCTGATGACTCTCAGGCCGGGATCCCGCTTCCCCGGCCATCTCGCCCGCCGAGGTGCCTCGATAACCCACTGGCATGATTATCCCGACATCGAACAGATACCTGAAGGCTACTTTCTGCACGGAGAACGTAATCCTCCAGTCGCCTGCTCAACACCGCAATCAGCGGCATACAGCCTGCTTGGAAAAATGGCCGCACTTGAACAAGCGCTTGAACAGGGAACAGAGTACCGGGGAGATGTACATGTTGAGCCAAACCATGGCACCAATATTGTCGGTATGCTTTCACTTGCAGAAACGGCAAGGCTTATGAACCCAGCCTTGACACCTGCCCTCACCCCTGATTTCCTTGTTGAAGGGTGAGAGACTACAGAATTTATACCTCCTCTTCAACTTTTTCAAAGTAGGGCCACTTGCCCTGCCGCAGAAGAATCATCTCAACCAGCTCCCTGATACATCCCTTTCCACCTTCATACCCCGAAATATAGCCGACCCGGTTTCGGAGATAATCTGCCGCATCAATGGCGGCTGCTGGCAAGCCGACTTTTGAAAGCACCTCAACGTCGCCGATATCATCGCCGATATAGGCACATTCGTCATCCACAAGATCGTGGCGCTGGAGGAAAGCTTCGTAGGAATAGAGCAGATTCTCCCCATTGAGATAAAGATCACGCACCCCAAGCGCTTCAAGCAGCGGACGGTACCCTTCAGCATCTCGTTCCGATAAAACCGCAACAAGCACTCCCTGTTTCAGCGCCTCCTTTATTGCAACAGCATCCCTGACCGAGATTGAACAAATTTCTCCGCCATTGCAGTCAAAAGTAATCCTGCTGCCATTCAGCACTCCGTCAACCGGAAAAATAAGGGCCCGGACGGCCTGGAGCGCCTGATCTATTCTTGATGATGGATCAGCCTGCGACGGCTGCATCCCGAAATATTGAAAACCTTCCAAGAGCGTATGATGTTTTAGAGTGATTGAAGAGCGTGCACACACCGGTACAGGTGGAGCAATTGTTTAACCATTAACCTGAAATCAGCCAGTGCCACCTGTGTGGCGGCATCCGAAAGGGCTTTTGACGGATTTGGATGGATCTCAAAAAAGAGTCCATCCACACCGGCGGCTACTGCGGCTCGGGCAAGTGGCATCACATACTGGCGTTCCCCGCCGGAAACACCCTGCCCGGCACCTGGAAGCTGAAGACTGTGCGTGGCATCATAAAGCACGGGATATCCCGACTCAGCCATTTTGGCAAGCCCCCGGAAATCAACAACGAGATTGTGATAGCCGAAGCTTGACCCCCTTTCAGTGAGCATGACCCGGCTGTTGCCTGTCCGGACAACCTTGGCGGCGGCAAGCACCATATCCTCAGGTGCCATGAACTGACCTTTCTTGATGTTGACCGCCAATCCGCTCTCTCCGGCAGCAACCAGAAGCTCCGTCTGGCGGCAGAGAAATGCCGGAATCTGCAGCACGTCAACATAATGGGCAGCAAGAGTCACATCTTTTGTTTCATGTACATCGGTAATCACCGGCATATTGAATCTCTGGCGAATCTCGGCAAGCACTTCGAGCGCCTCAATGTCACCAATACCGGTGAAAGAGGAGCCAGAGGTGCGATTGGCTTTGCGGTACGATCCCTTGAAAATAAAACGAACCCCCTCCTGATCGCTGATGCGCTGCAGTTCTTCAGCAGTTTCCATCGCCATGGCGCGGTTTTCGATCACACAGGGACCTGCTATAAAAAGTGGACAGGAGTCATCAGGAACTGAGAGTGAACCAATCAAGAACTTTTGCACGTTGTTATCCGTTATCTTTTTATAGGTTAAAATGGATTCTGGTTATGGCGTTCATATTTTAAGCCTTAAATTTACAACAATAATTCTTATTCACACTCCGTAATCAAACGTTAAAAACCATGAGTATTGCTGACACGAAACAACGGTTGGAGGAGATAGAAAAACAGCTCGCAAATCTTGTTGAGGAACAGACCGTCATAAAGGCCAAATGGGAAAGCGAAAAGGAGTTAATACAGTCATCACGAGACCTGAAATCACAGATTGAACAACTGCGGGTTCAGGCTGAAGAGTTTGAACGTCAGGGTGACTACGGCAAGGTAGCGGAGATTCGCTACGGAAAAACGGTGGCTGTCGAGCGGCAACTGGAAGAGAATCGCAAAAAAATCGAAGAAAAAAAAGTTTCCGGCGATCTGATCATGAAAGAGGAGATCGATGCGGAGGACATTGCCGATATCGTCTCCAAATGGACAGGTATACCGCTCAGCAAGATGCTGCAATCAGAGCGGCAGAAGCTTCTGCTTATCGAAGAGGAGCTGCATAAACGGGTAATCGGGCAGGAAGAGGCGGTCAGCGCCGTCAGTGATGCGGTCAAGCGATCACGGGCAGGAATGGGCGACGACAAGCGGCCAATAGGCTCTTTTATCTTTCTGGGACCAACCGGCGTTGGAAAAACTGAACTTGCCCGAACCCTTGCCGACTATCTTTTTGATGACGAGGAAGCCATGATACGCATCGACATGAGCGAATACATGGAAGCACATAACGTCAGCCGCCTGGTCGGTGCTCCTCCCGGCTATGTCGGCTATGAGGAGGGTGGACAGCTCACCGAAGCGGTCAGACGCAAACCATTTTCGGTTGTGTTGCTCGACGAAATTGAGAAAGCGCATCCGGATGTGTTCAATATCCTGCTGCAAATCCTTGACGATGGGCGTCTGACCGACAGTAAAGGGCGTACGGTGAACTTCAAGAACACCATCATTATCATGACGAGCAACATCGGCGCGCAGCTTATCCAGTCTGAAATGGAGAGGCTGGAAGGGGCGAACCGTGAATCGGTGCTTTCCGGCTTGCAGGAAAAGCTCTTCCAGTTACTGAAACAGAAGGTACGGCCTGAGTTTCTCAACCGAATTGACGAGGTCATTCTCTTTACGCCGCTCACCAGAGAAGACCTGAAGAAGATTGTTTTGATTCAGTTTGAGCATATCAGGGCTGCGGCAATGCGGCAGCGTATCAGCCTCACGATTTCTGATGCGGCAATTGCATGGCTCTCCAACGCTGGTTTTGATCCTGCTTTCGGCGCGCGGCCACTCAAGCGGGTCATGCAGCGCAAGATCACCAACAAAATTTCAGAGCTCATTCTTTCCGGAAAAGTGCAGGAGGGCGAGGAAGTTGCTGTCGATATGTCGGGCGATGAACTGAGTGTTATGAAAGCACCATGAAAAGAGGTTCGCTGTTGGGCTGCGTAGTGCTGCTCATTTTTTTGGTTCTGGCTGCGCCATCTTACGCTGCGGAACCAGACAGCCTCACTGTTAAAATCGGTCAGATGCTGATGATCGGCTTCCGGGGGCTCAGTGTTGCCGACTCCCCGGAGATAGCTGACGATATTGTGCAACGTCATATAGGCGGGATTGTGCTCTTTGACTATGACGTTCCCTCGAAATCCTCATTGAGAAACATCAGCAGCCCGGAACAGCTCTCCCGCCTGACGCTTGAGTTGCAGAAGCTCTCCGGCATCCCGCTCTTTATTGCCATCGACCAGGAAGGGGGGAAAGTGAGCCGCCTCAAACCTGCAAGAGGATTTCCGGTCAGCGTGTCGGCAGAGCATCTCGGGCAGCTCAACAATCCCGACAGCACCCGGGCCGCCGCCCGGCAGACTGCCCGAACGCTGAAAGCCATGCATATCGGAATGAATCTCGCGCCTGTGGCAGATCTCAACACCAATCCTGACAATCCGGTCATTGGCAAGCTTTCGAGAAGCTTCTCCTCCGACCCGGCTGTGGTGATCCGAAATATCAACCTTGTCTGCAGCGTGTACCGGGATGAAGGCATTATCCCTACACTGAAACATTTCCCCGGTCACGGCAGTTCGACGACCGACACGCACCGCAATTTTACCGACATAACCGCAAGCTGGTCGGACAAAGAGCTGGAGCCTTACCGCGATATGATCGCCTCGGGTTACCGTGATCCCATCATGACCGCGCATGTGTTCAATGGTAAACTTGATTCACTCTACCCGGCAACCCTCTCGAAAGCTACCCTCGACGGTCTGCTGAGAGGCCAGCTTGGCTTCAGGGGAGTCATCCTGAGTGATGACATGCAGATGAAAGCCATCACCGACCACTATGGCCTTGAAACAGCCATCCAACTGGCCATTGATGCCGGTGTTGATATCCTTGTTTTTGGAAACAACGCAGCGTATGACCCCCTCATTGCCTCAAAGGCAACGGAAATCATCCATTCACTGGTTGCAAGAAAGATCATCACTCCAGCGCGAATTGACCTCTCTTATCGCCGGATTATGGAACTCAAACAGCGGTATCATGTTGTTCACAGGTCACTTACTTCTTTCTGGTAAAAAAATCTCTTATGGATATAGATACTTCCTACTATGGACGCTGCATAAGCACACTGGAAAAAGCGCATTCCCTTTTACTGAATTCAAGCCATGAATCAGAATGTTTCAGAATGTTTCAGAATGAAATAATTTTGCAGGATTCATGAAAAGCTTGCAACTGTCGAGTTGCGTGAAATAAAAACTAATCTGTTAAGCATGAAAACCATCTATCTTGTCCGTCACGCCAAAGCAGGAAGCGCACATTCAGGCGATTTTGACCGGACTCTCAACAAAGTGGGCCTGAAAGCTGCGCATTTTATGGCTGAACTGCTGGAGGAGAAGAGTGTTGTGCCGGATCTTGTCATTGCAAGTCCCGCAATCCGGGCTCTCACCACGGCTGAGATCTTTTGCGACATCCTCGGCTACCCGAAAGAGCAGATCGAGAAGCGAATTGAAATCTATGAAGGAGGAGCTGGACGTCTGCTGAAAATAGTGCAGCAGATCCCCGACAACTGCTCAACAGCCATGCTATTCGGGCATAATCCGACCATGACGGCATTTTCAAATCTGCTTTCGGGAGGTGGAATCGACTCTCTGGCAACTTGCGGGATTGCCCGTATTGATCTGGATATAAAAACATGGAGTGATGCCGATGCTGACACCGGCAAGCTGGTCTGGTACGACTATCCAAAAAAGCACCAGTAAAGCGGGTTAATCCCGTTCCTGTTTCGGATCGCGCGTCATCAGGTCTAAAATCGCCTGCTGCACAGGCTTGGCGTCGAAAAGCATCTCGTACACCGCCGTTGTAATAGGCATTTCAACTCCAACGGCCCTGCTCAGTTCATAAACAGCTCTCGAACTGTGAACCCCTTCAGCCACCATGTTCATGGAGCTGATCACGTCGTTGAGCGAACGACCTTGGCCAATCTCCTCTCCAACAGAGCGGTTGCGGCTATGACGACTTAAACAGGTAACAACCAGATCTCCAATCCCTGCAAGCCCGGAAATAGTGAGCGCCTCGCCACCCAGTTTGATGCAGAGTCTTGATATTTCAGCAAGTCCACGGGTAATGATCGCCGCCTTGGCGTTATCGCCAAATCCTATGCCATCCGAAATGCCCGCAGCAATAGCAATAATGTTCTTGACCGAACCGGCAATTTCAACCCCGATGATATCAGTATTGACGTAGACACGGAACATACTGGTATGAAAAATCTCCTGAACTTTTTTAGCGGTAGCAAGCGAAGGGGAGGAGGCAACAACGGTGGTAGGCTGCTCTTTTGAGACCTCTTCGGCATGGCTTGGACCATAGAGCGCGACGACCTGTGAGGCACGCAGACCCGGAAGCACTTCAAGCAGCACTTCTGACATGCGCTTACCCGTTCCAATCTCAATCCCCTTGGCAACATTAACCATGATTTTGCCGTCAAGCGCAATATCGCTGAAACCGAGAAGTGTTTCTCGGAGGGCCTGGGAGGGTACCGCGGTAACAATCATCTGAGACCATGAAACAAGATCACGCAAACGTGCAACAACCAGCAGCGTATCAGGGAAATGAACTCCCTTGAGGTAGCGGCGGTTCTCGCGTTCAGCTTCAAGCTTTGCGGCAAATTCAGGACGGTGGGCCCACAAACGAACCTCATAACCCTTTTTGGCAAGAAGCACCGCAAGAGTTGTCCCCCAGCTTCCAGCCCCCAGTACGGCAATATTCATCAGGATGTCACGGACTTACGAATGCTTTCCAAAGGTTACACGGCTCTCTGTACCTAAAATCAGGCGCCTGATATTGGCCCGATGCGTGTAGAGGATGGCAAGCGCCACAATGAGCCCAAAAATCATGAGATGATAGTCGAGGCTGTCATGAAAAAAAAGTTGAGCATCAAAAAGCCCGATATAGTAATCGAGGCCAGTGCCAAGTTCAAAAAAATATTTTCTGATGGCAATAATCAGGGGAAACGCAATAGCCGCAAGCATGGAGGCAACTGACACGTGTCGCGAAAGATAGACCGTCAGAAGAAAAATACCGACAACCATCAACATGCTTACCGGAGCAATGCCAATCAGCATCCCTGCCGCCGTACTGACCCCCTTGCCTCCCTTGAACCCGGCAAAAAGAGTAAAAACATGACCAATGACGGCGCTCATGCCAGCAAGGAGCCGCAGGGCAACCTCATTGATGTCAGGAAATGCACCTATTGGGTGGTGGCGAAAAAAGGCAACAACACCGGCTGCGGCAACTATGCCTTTGATAATGTCAATAAGCGTGACAATAAGCCCGGGCTTCCAGCCAAGCACCCTGAAGGCATTGGTGCCTCCGGCATTGCCACTGCCAAAGTCCCGGATATCAATCCCCTTGAGCATTTTTCCCGCCATGAGACTGGTAGGAATAGAGCCTATAACATAGCTCACCGCCAAAATGGCCAGCAACGTCATCATAAACTTCTCTGATTATCAGGTTCTTGATACCTTTCCGACAATGTACGCATTTTCTCCCTGAGATTTCAAGCCGGAGAGCACCCTCTCTACCGCATTTTTTTCAACAATCATCACTAAACCCACTCCGAGGTTAAAGGTTCTGCGCATATCCTCTTCAGGCACCTGACCCTCCTTGCGGATGATATCGAAAATGAGCGGCTCCGGCCAGGAATTCCACTCAACATCAAGCGTCAAACCATCAGGCACAATGCGCATGGTGTTGCCCATGAGACCGCCGCCGGTAATATGCGACAGCCCCCTGATATCAGGCGAACCAAAGAAAGGCTCAATAACCGAGAGATAGGAGCGATGAACCTTCAGGAGCGCCGAGCCAACTGTTCCATCAAGACCAGGAAACGTGTTGTGCATTCTGCCCTCAAGCACCTTTCTTGCAAGAGAATAGCCGTTGGTGTGCAGACCGGTCGAAGGCAGCCCAATCAGCACGTCACCCTCTCTGACGGCAGAGCCATTAATGATTTTTTCATGATCTACAACTCCGACAATAGAGCCTGCAAGGTCAAAATCCCGCTCCTGATAGAGGCCGGGCATCTCGGCAGTTTCGCCCCCGATGAGCGCACAGCCGTTTTCACGGCAGGCATTCACCATTCCCGTCACAACAGCGGCAGCAATCTCAGGCGTCAGTTTGCCGCATGCATAGTAATCAAGAAAGAAGAGCGGCTTTGCCCCACAGACAAGAATATCGTTCACACAATGGTTAACCAGGCATGAGCCGACGGTGTCGTACTGACCAAGCTCGATGGCAATCTTGAGTTTTGTGCCAACCCCGTCAATGCTGCTGACCAGCACCGGCTTTTTATACTGCGAGAAATCCGGCAGAAAAAAACCTCCGAAAGCACCGATATCAGTGATGACCCCCGGCGTAAAGGTCTGGCGCACCTGCGGCTTGATCATGCGGACAAACTCCTCACCCGCACTGATATCAACTCCGGCCTTTTTATAATCCATTCTTCAGTACCTCTTGTGTTTAACGGCTTCCTGCCGGTGTTTCAAAAATTGCGTGATCCTCGGGAGCAGAGAAAAACTCCTTGTGGAGATTGTTGACGGCCGTCACAACCTCTTGCTCCTCAACCACAAAGCCGACATTGATTTCTGAAGCTCCCTGGGAGATCATCCTGAGATTGACATTTTTCAAGGCGCTGAAAATTCGGCCTGCAACACCACGCGACATACGGAGATTATCACCAATAACACTGACGGTTGCAACGTTGTGCTCAATCTCAACATCACCAATACTTTTCAGATCCTGAATCAGCTCGTTACTGAAACTCTTGTCGTCAACCGTGAGTGATACCGAGACCTCACTGGTTGAGATCATCTCCACCGACACACCGTAACGGGAGAAAACATCGAACAACTCGTTCATGAATCCGTGGCGCCCCATCATACGGTTTGAGCGGATATTAATGATGCACTGCCCCTTTTTCACCGCAATGGACTTGACAAGCCCCTCGTAGCTCATACCGGAAAGGCGTTCGGGATCGTTGGTAATAATGGTGCCTTTGGCATCGGGGTGCAGTGAGTTCAGCACATAGACCGGAATATTTTTCTGTAGGGCAGGTGCGATGGTATCGGGATGGAGCACCTTGGCGCCGAGATAGGCAAGTTCCGCCGCCTCAGAGAATG
>SESE01000434.1_pt1 | contig 17535 bp, 12 predicted proteins | sample 3171371 | NCBI WGS metagenome assembly SESE01 (sample SAMN06051881, study PRJNA518727) | freshwater metagenome | biome: subpolar coniferous forest; feature: holomictic lake; material: water; isolation source: holomictic Lake 442, 13 m depth | place: Canada: near Kenora, Ontario | collected... | reverse complement strand
TGGTCATCATGTCCGCGACCAGCTTCGTGAACTTGCGCGGGTCCTTGGGCGATGCGCCTTCGGCCAGCAGCGCCTGCCCGTGCAGCAGTTCCACGTAATCGGTCAGGCGCGGGTCTTCGCGGTTCGCGTCGAACATCTGCTGCATCCGAGCCAGGAGCGGATGGGAGGCGTTGACTTCCAGGATGCGGGTTTCCTGCGGCACATCCTGATTCATGGCGCGCATCATGCGTTCCATGGATGGATTCATCCGCCCGGTGGCGGCCACCAGGCAGCAAGGCGAATCGGTCAGCCGCGTCGACAGCCTCACGGCGGAGATGTCGCCGGAGAGCTTGGACTGCATGAAGTCCAGCAGCGGCCGCAAGTTCTTGTCCGCCTCCTCGCGCTGCTGCTTGGCCTCGGTTTGCTCCTCTGCCGTGCCGAGGTTGAGATCGCCCTGATCGATCGCGCGCAGCTTGCAGCCGTCGTAGTTCTCAAGCTCTTCTGCCACCCAGGCATCAATCGGGTCTACGAACAAGAGCACGTCGCAGCCATGCCGCTGCACCGCCTCCAGCTGCGGTGACTGGCGCGCCGTGGCCAGGTCCTCTGCGATCAGGTAATAGATTTCGGTCTGCTTGGACGGCATGGCATCGCGGTACTGCCGGAGCGAAATGAGTCCCCCGCCGGCGGTGTTGGCCGAGGAGAACAGGACGAGGTCCTTGAGCTTCGCCTCGTTGTCGTGATCGAAGTGGAAGCCCTCCTTCAGGATGCGGCCGAACGCGCGGAAGAACTTCAGGTAGGCCTCCATCTCGTCGCGCTTCATCTCTGCGAGGGTGGCCAGTACCTTGCTCACGAGGTTGCTGCGGATCTTGCGAATCACGACGTCGTCCTGCAGCATTTCGCGCGAAACGTTCAGCGGCAGGTCGCTGGACTCCACCACGCCCCGTACAAAGCGCAGATATTCCGGCAGCAGCGCCTCGAAATCGGCGCCGATGAAAACGTTACGCACGTACAGCTGCAGCCCGGCGCGGCGCGGACCGGTGTGCATGAGCATGTCGATGGTTGGCTCCGGCGGGAGGAACAGCAGCGCGCGGAACTCAACGGCGCCTTCGGCCGCCACGTGGATTGTTTTCAGCGGATCGTGCCGATCGTGCGCGAGGTGCTGGTAAAACTCCCTGTACTCGGCCTCTGAAATCTCGGACTTGGACCGTTTCCAGAGCGCGCGCATGGTGTTGACCGGCGCTGGCGCCACGGCCGGCGGCTTGGCCATGTCCACGAATCGGATCGGGTAGGCGATGAAGTCGGAGTGCTGCTTGACCAGTCCGCGGACGTGCCACTCGTCCAAAAACTCGTCCAGCCCTTCGCGCAGGTGAATCGTCACGGCGGTCCCGGGGGTGGCGCGGGCGCCGTCGGAAAGCGTGTAGACGCCGTCGCCGGCTGATGTCCAGCGCACCGCGGTGGTGTTGGGGCCGCGCGCCAGGGAATCCACCGTAACCTGATCCGCCACCATGAAGGCCGAGTAGAAGCCGACGCCGAACTGTCCGATCGACTCGGGCGCATTCGCGCCCGCCTGCGCCTTGGCGGCCTCGACAAAGGCCTTGGTGCCGGACCGCGCGATGGTGCCGAGGCACGACTCAATGGTGGCTGCATCCATGCCGACACCATTGTCCTCGATGGTCAAGGTCCGCGCCGGCTTGTCCACACGAATGTAGATCTCCCATGTCGGCGCATCGGCCACCAGCGTCTTGTTGGTCAGGCCTTCGTATTGCGCCCGGTCCACGGCATCCGAGGCGTTGGAGATCAGTTCGCGCAGGAAGATCTCCTTTTTCGAATAGAGCGAATGCACGACGATGTCCAGCAGCTGACGGACTTCGGCTTGGAAGGCACAGGTTTTTTCAGACATGGGGGCGGCTTTCATCTAGGTTGTGGGTGAATCAAGGAGTGTTTTGTTGGCGAATGGAAATGTGAAACTGGAAACTGGAAACTTCGTGTTTCCTGCCCAGTTTCGAGTTTCCGGTTTTAATCATCACGACGACCACCGAGTAGTCCTGATTGCAGGAGATAATAGAGCAGGGTCATGATGGCGGAGACCGCAGCCGCCACATACGTCAGGAAGGCGGCATTCAGCACGCGCCCGGCGGCGACTTCCTGGCCGGGGCCGACGATGCTGGACGAGACCATGTGGGCCTTGGCGCGATGGCTGGCATCCCACTCCACCGGCAGCGTGACCAGCGCAAAGACCACGGTGGCGGAGAAGCAGACGATGCCGACCTTGATGATGCCCATCGCCAGTACGCCGCTGACGCTGTGCAGGCTCATCAGCACGAAGCCGATCATGATAATCCAGTAGGACGCCATGCTGCCGAACTGCGCCAGCGGCACCAGCACCGTGCGCAGTGCCAGAGGCGCAAACGCCCGCGCGTGCTGAATGGCATGCCCGGCTTCGTGGCAGGCCACGCCAATGGCGGACAGGGAGTTTGAGTCGTATACATCCGGCGAAAGACGCAGCACCTTCTTGGTGGGGTCGTAGTGATCCGAGAGGAAACCCTCGGTGCGCTCGACCTTGACATCAAACACGCCTTGGCTTTGCATCATGCGCTCTGCCGCCTTCGCGCCGGTCATGCCGGACGCCGCAGGTACGGTAGAATATTTTTTGAAGACGCCGCGCGTCAGCAGCGAGGCAATTAGCGACAGCACCAGGGCCGGCCCCAGCATCATCAGGTAGAGCGGATCAAACAAACCCCACATCATTGGCATTCTCCTGTTGTTTTTTGCCCCGTTGCGCAGGTCTCGTGACGCAGGCGGAACAAACCGTCAAGCCGCCATTATACAGGTTCGCGGGAAAATGCAATAGGGGGGCTTGGCGGGGCAGCAGTTCTCATTATGGCGAAACGAATGCCCTTACGGGCACACTACGAACGGCTATTTGCAATTTCTGGGCCGTTTGTAGTGACGCCGTAAGGCGTTTTGGAGTCATAATGAGAACTGCTGTTGGCGGGGGGCGCAAGTTCAGGAAGAAGGGTTTTTGAAGTACGGGACGGAAAAAAAGCGGCGGGCGTTTCCGCCCGCCGCCAAAGAACATGCGCCGCATTTCCTTACATCAGAAACAGCAGCTCCGCGTAGGACGGCAGCGGCCAGAGGCTGGCGGGCGTCAGGTTTTCCAGCGTGTCCGCAGCTGTGCGCATGGCGAGCATGGTTTCCAGCGTGGTGCCGGAATCGTGGGCGTGGAGCGACTTCTCCAGCTTGGCCGAGAGCTTGTTCAGGCTCTCGGACAGCGCGGCCACTTCCTTGATCGTACCGGCAATGCCGGAGGAGGCGCCCTTGGGCATGGCGGCCTGTGCGGATCCAAGCTCCGCCAGGTAGCGGTAGGCGGCCGGGAGGATCATCGTGCGGGCCATGCGCAGCGCGCAGTAGCCTTCGAGCGAGACGGTCTGCTGGTAGGCGTGCATGTACACTTCGTACCGGGATTTGGTCTCGCGGGCGCTGAACACGCCGTATTTTTCCAGCAGGGCAATGGTCTTCTTGTCCTCCAGGATGGCCAGCGCTTCCGGCGTCTTGATCAGGTTAGGCAACCCGCGACGGGCGGCCTCGGCCTTCCACTCCGCGGTGTAGTTGTCGCCGTCAAAGAGGATGCGCTTGTGCTTGCGGATGATCCCCTGCAGCACGCCTTGCAGCACGCTGTTCAGGTCCTTCCGGGTCTCTGCCATCTTGGCTTCGATCTCTGTGCAGAGCTCGTCCATAGCCCAGGCGGCGATCGTGTTGAGCACGACGTTCGCGCCCGCGCAGCTTTGGCTGGAGCCAACCGCGCGAAATTCGAACTTGTTGCCCGTGAAAGCCATGGGCGACGTGCGATTGCGGTCGGTCGCATCGCGCGGCAGCTTGGGCAGCGTAGAGACGCCGATCTCGATGTGGCCCGCGCTCTTGGAGCTCTTGGCGCCGCCCTTCTCGACCTGCTCAATGATGTCCGTGAGCTGCTCGCCCAGGAAAATCGAGATGATGGCAGGCGGAGCTTCGTTGGCGCCCAGGCGGTGATCGTTGCCGGCGGAAGCCACAGCCATGCGCAGCAGCGCGGCGTGGGTATCCACGGCCTTCATCATGATGCACAGCATGGTCAGGAACTTGGCGTTCTCGTGCGGCGTTTGCCCGGGTGAGAGCCAGTTTTTGCCATCCGGTCCGACGATCGACCAGTTGTTGTGCTTGCCGGACCCGTTGACGCCGGCGAACGGCTTCTCGTGCAGCACGCAGACGAGCCCGTGACGCTCCGCGACCTCCTGCAGCACATGCATGGTGACGACGTTGTGATCGATGGCCAGGTTCTGTTCCTCGAAGATCGGGGCGATCTCGAACTGCGCCGGGCTGACTTCGTTGTGCTGCGTGCGGGCCGGCACGCCGAGTTTCCACAGCTCGATGTTGACTTCGTCCATGAAAGCCATGATGCGTGGCTTGATGTGTCCGAAGTAGTGGTCTTCCATCTGCTGGTGGCGTGCCGGGCGGCTGCCGAAAAGCGTGCGACCGGTCTGCAGCAGGTCCAGACGCTTATCGAAAAGCGTCTTGTCGATCAGAAAGTATTCCTGCTCCGGGCCGAGCGTGGCAAACGGACGGGTGACGGCCTTGATGCCGAAGAGCTTGCCCATGCGAGAAAGCTGTGTGGCCAGCGCGTGCTGTGAGCGCAGCAGGCCGGTTTTCTTGTCCAGCGCATCGCCATGCCAGCCGCAGAATACAGTTGGGATGCAAAGAACGCATCCGCCTTTGGGGTTCTCACGCACGAACGCGGGGCTGGTGGGGTCCCAGGCCGTGTAGCCGCGCGCTTCGAAGGTTGCGCGCAGTCCGCCGGACGGGAAGCTGGATGCGTCCGGCTCGCCCTGGATCAGCTCCTTGCCGGAGAAAGTCGCCACCGAACCGCCTTCGCCGTCCGGCATCAGGAAAGCTTCATGCTTCTCGGCGGTCACGCCGGTCAGCGGTTGAAACAGATGGGTGAAGTGCGTGGCACCCTTCTCGAGCGCCCACGTTTTCATGGCGTCCGCCACTTCATCCGAAATGGAGTGGTCCAGCGCCTCGCCCTTGACAATGGTCGAAACGAGTTTCTGGTAGGCGTTTTCGGAGAGATAGTTCCGCATGGTCTTGAGGCTGAACACATTTGCGCCAAACTGACCGAGTTTGGTCGTGCCGCAGGTGCAACTAGAGCTCATTTTGAATAGGTTCCTTTCCATACATGCGCTGTTATCGATGTGCACTTTCAGGGGTCGCATGTAATATAGCAACACCTGTGCCAAAACGCGAAGTTAACTGCAACCTGCAGGTTGCGATGGGAGCTCAGAGGGTGATTTATGACCATCCGATCTTCCAGTCCGCGTGCCGTTTCTGCACAAATCGACCAGCAGACGTGCGGATAATCTGCTCAAGCAAGACTCATAAAAAGCCCCCGGATGCGCTACGCGCGGTTGCGGCCTTTTTTGTGTGCGTGGTTTATACCTGGTGGCTGCACCGGCAAAGGTGGCGCCAGAAAGATACATTTTTGTCGCGATCATTTGGTTCAAGCAGCCAGAAATGTCCGCAGATGGACGCATATCGTTCTGGCTCTGCCGCGGCGGGTCCTGCCACAAACCACCTGCCGATCAGGCGGCTAGAACCGCAGAATGTCGAACAAGGAACGCTGATTGTTGAAGTTTGCCGTGGCGATCCAAGGTCTAAGTCCGACAGTCTCCTAGCGCTTGACTGCGCAAGGGGCATGGTGTACTTTATACAGAACACATGTGCGGAAAACAGAGCATGACTTTGCCTGGAGTGGTTATGGCGGCCGAAACAGTGGGCGATAAGGGGCTGGGCGCACGGCTCATGCAACTGCGGGAAAGGCAGTCCGTGGGTCTGCGGGAGCTGAGTCGCCGGGCTGGTTTGTCTGCATCTTCGCTGTCGGCGGTCGAAAAGGGCCGGAGCAGTCCGACGTTAGCCACCCTGCAGCGCATCTTGCAGGCGCTGGGCACGGGTTTCGGTGAGTTTTTCGCAGCGCCTGTTGCGCCGGAGGCGGAGCCCGTATTCAGGTCTGGCAACATGGCCATCGTGCGCGATCCGCACCGGATCTATACCCTTCTTTTTCCCCGGCGGGATGACCTGCGGTTCGAGGCCCTGCACGAGACCCTGACGCCGGTCGAATCTGCGCCCGAATGGGAAATCCACGCGTTCGATGTGGGTGGTGTGCTCCTGAAGGGAGGCCCCGTGCGGCTGGAGATCGAGGGCCGCGGTGCGTGGCTGGTAAACCGGGGCGATGCGTTTTATATCAAGGCAGGGGAAAAGCATCGGGCGCGCAACGAAGGGGACGGGAATGCGGTGCAGATCACAGTCATGTGTCCGCCGCGGTACTGAATCCGAACAGGAGAAACGATGAAAGCATTGGCGATAAACGGCGGCGCAAAGGCGAAGACGACACCCACTATTCCCATGTATCCGGGTGGTCTCGAGATCGGTGAGGCGGAGAAGCAGCAGGTGCTGGAGGTTTTGGACCGCAAGTACCTCTTCCGCTATTACGGGCCCAAGGACGTGCCGTCCAAGGTGAACGAGTTCGAGAAAGCTTTTGCGGCGCACATGGGCGCCAGGCATTGCCTGGCGGTTACCAACTGCACCTCGGCGCTGATCGATGCGCTGGTAGCGGTTGGCGTGGGTCCGGGCAGCGAGGTCATTGTTAACGGGTATACCTTTTTTGCCTCCTGCGCCGCGATTGTCGCGGCCAAGGCGGTGCCGGTCATCTGCGAGATTGATGACAGCCTGACCATGGATCCGGCAGACCTGGAGCGCAAGATCACGCCACAGACCAAGGCTGTGATCTGTGTGCACATGCGCGGCGCCCCCTGCGACATGGATCGCATTGTGGCCGTCTGCCGCAAGCATAACGTGAGATTGATTGAGGACGTGGCACAGGCTTGCGGCGGCACGTACAAGGGCAAGCGGCTTGGAACATTCGGCGATATCGGCTGTTTCAGCTTCCAGTATCATAAGATCATTACGGCCGGCGAAGGTGGCGCCTGCCTGACGAATGATTCAAAATTGTATGACCGCCTCATGGGCTATCATGACACGGCCGCCTGCTGGCGACCGGACCGCTTTGGCGAGGAACGCTACAAGGGCGAACTGTTCTGCGGTGTGAACTACCGGATGAGCGAACTGACCGGCGCGGTCATGCTGGCCCAGCTCGGGCGGCTGGAAGGGTTGCTCGCACAAATGCGCGCCAACAAAAACCGGATTAAAGATCGAATCCGGGATCTGAAGGGGCTGTCCTTCCGTCGGCTCAACGACGAAGCCGGCGACACGGCGATCTGCCTGATGTTCCGCGTCAACGATCGCAGCAAACTGGCTGACTTTGTGACGGCGCTGCAGGCCGAAGGCGTGGCAGCGGCTGGCGTTTTCAACAAGGGCATTCCGGACTGGCACATCTACAGTCATTGGAAGCATGTGCTCACCCAGGCCACACCCACAGCGGAAGGCTGCCCATACCGCTGCCCGCACTACAAGGGGGACGCGCCGGCGCACTACAGCCCTGACATGTGCCCCAGGACCAATGAGGAGCTCGCCAACATGGTGCACCTGGATATTCCCTCCCAGTTGACGCAACAGGATTGCGACATGATTGCAGAGGGAATACGCAAGGTGGCGGAAGCCATATTGTAGAGATGGCCGGGGACTACGGAACTGAGCCTGACCAAGCCTGCCCGAATTCCGATAGCGATTCGATTCCGAAGAGGATACGCACCCACAAGGCCCTAACCCAAAAAGAGGATCCCGATGAAGTATGACGTGTGCATGGAAATGGTGTTTACAGATCTGCCCTACGCGGAGCGGATCGCAAAGATCGCAGCCTGCGGCTTCGATTGCGTGGAGTTCTGGTTCCATGACGGCACCTTTAACGGTGTCGATTGCGCCAGCGGCCCCAAGGATGCGAGGAAACTGAAGGCCGCCTGTGCCGCCGCCGGAGTTTCCATCAACAATATGGTGGTCAACTCGCCCGATGGCAGCCTGGGTGGCGCGCTGGTGCGCGCCGAGGATCGATCCAAATATCTGGCGCGCCTGGAGGAAGTCATGACCTTTGCCAAGGCCTGCGGCTGCCGCCAAGCCATCACCTGCACCGGCAATCTGCAGCCGGGGCTGTCCCGCAACCAGATGCGACGCAACGTGGAAGAGACGCTGGGGCAGGCGGCGGCCCTGGCGGAAAAGAAGGGCTTTGTGCTCTTTCTCGAAAGCCTGAACACGCGCACCGATCACTTCAACTACTTCCTCGATTCCTCGGCCGAAGGCGCGTCCATCGTGCGTGCCATCGGCAGCCGCCATCTGCGCCTGCTGTACGACGTCTACCACATGCAGATCATGGAGGGGAGCGTCATCTCCAACATCGAGGAGAACCTGGATGTAATCGGGCACTTTCACAGCGCAGGCGTTCCGGGACGCCACGAACTGATGGACGGGGAGTTGAACTACCGCGAGATCGTCCGCCGCATCGCGGCTGGCGGCTATACCGGGGCGTTCGGGCTGGAGTATGCGCCGGCTGTGGCAGATCATGCCCGGTCGCTGCGCCTGACGCGCCAGTATCTGGCCGGCGCAAAGTAGCAGGCGCCATTCCGCTTGCGATCCGTTTTCAGAAGAAGTACGATGCCACAACTGTTCATTACCACGCAACAAGGGGAATTGTCATGATACTGGTCTGCACGCCGCCGGATGGAACAATAACGAAGATTCGTCTCAGGCCCCTGTCCAATGCACCGACCGTCACGATCGGCCGGGGCAAGGAAGCCACGATCTGCCTGGATGACCCGAAGTGCTCGCGCATTCATTGCGGCATACGGTTCTGGGATGACATCTTTGTTCTCCGCGACATGAAATCTCAGAACGGGACATTCGTGAATGACAAGCAGGTCGAGGTTTGCACGCTGGCTCCCGGCGATACGGTCCGAATCGGCGGCACCACGGTTCAGCTCGAGTCCGACAACATGAGCACGGACGCAACGATTCGCGCCTGAACGAAGTCGATCTGGAGACCGGGCATCCCGGTTGGCAGCGCGCATCGCGCGCGGTCCGGCTGCGGTTGGCAAGCCGGCAGTTTTTGTATTCATAACGTGCAAGCAGGAGACATGTCATGGCAGGTGTTTTTCGTTTCTCTTTTGGACCTTGGAACATCCATGAGGGCGCGGATCCGTTCGGCCCGCAGGTGCGCGACTCGATCCCGTTCAACCGCAAGCTCGCGCTCTATCGCAAGCTGGGATTTGGCGCCGTGCAGTTTCATGACGACGATGCCGTGCCGGCCTTGAACCGGCTTTCGCCGGAGAAGACCATTCGCGAGGCCCAGGCGGTGCGCGCCACGCTCGCGCGGCATGGCCTGAAGGCCGAGTTCGTGGCGCCGCGCCTGTGGGAGGATCCGCGCACGGTGGACGGCGGCTATACGTCCAATGATCCGAAGTGCCGGCGCTATGCGATCCAGCGAAGCCTGCTGGCGGTGGATATTGCCAACGCGCTCGATACGAAGCTGATTGTGCTCTGGCTGGCGCGCGAAGGCACGTACATCCGCGAAGCCAAGGATTCCGCCACGGCCACGGGTCGCATTCTGGAGGCCGTCAACGCGATGCTGGCACACGATAAATCCATCCGCATCGCCATCGAGCCCAAGCCCAACGAGCCGATGGACCACACGTACATTCCCACCACCGGCCACGCGCTGGCGCTCGGCGCCGCAAGCCTGGACCCGAAGCGCGTGGGTGTGAACATCGAGAGTGCTCACGCCATCCTGGCCGGACTGGATCCGTCCGACGAAATGGGCTTCGCACTGCACTTCGAAAAACTCTTCAGCGTGCACCTGAACGATCAGAATGGCCTGAAGTTTGATGAGGACAAGTCGTTCGGCGCCGTCGACCTGCGCCGCGCCTTTAACCAGGTCCGCATTCTCGACGCGCATGACTACGGGCGCCAGGGCGAGTGGGTGGGGTTGGATGTAAAGGCCATGCGGACGCAGAAGGACCGCGTCGCCACGAAGCACTTGTCCAACAGCCGCGAGTTTTTCATGAGCCTGCTGAAGGTCTCCCGCGGCTTGAATCCGAAGACTGTGGCGGCGTTGGTGGCGGCCCGCGACTACGAGGAGTTGGACCGTCTGATCGTCAACGCCATCATGGGGCGCTAGGAGACTGTCGGACTTAGGCCTTGGAACAATCTGGTGCTAAGATGCAACCAATTGACAAATAAAATGCTAGCATTGGAGGATGAAGAGGAAATGAGCAAGACGCGCACGATGGAGAAGCTGGGTTTGCAAGGCGGCATGAAGGCTGTCAGCCGGATTGAGGGCCGGGGCGAACCCAAGATTGGCATCGAAGAGTTCTTGTCTGTGGCGGAGCGCTTCGGCATTTCCTCCAAGGCCCGCGGGCGCATCCGGACCCTCCTGAAGCAGGAGGACTGGGGCGCGGGGCCGTTCCTGGCCAATTACTATTCCGGGCTCAAGGAAACCAAGGTGGAGGCCTATGAGGCCATGGCCCGGCGTGTGTTCGGCGTGTCGCAAGCCGTCGCGACGAGCAGCGGCACCGGTGCCTTGCATGCGGCCTTTGTGGCAGCCGGGGTCGGGCCGGGAACGGAAGTGATCTGTTCTGCAGTCGGGTTTATCGCCACCGCGCAGGCTGTTGTACTGGCCCGCGGTGTTCCCGTGTTCTGCGATGTGGATGCTTCGCTGGCCATGGATCCGAAGAAGATTGAGCCGTTGATCACTCCGCGTACAGTTGCCCTGGCTCCGACGCATGTCATGGGCAGCGTCTGCAATATGGGTGCCATCATGCGGATCGCCCGCAAGCACAAGCTACGCGTGGTGGAGGATTGCGCCCAGTCCTGCGGCGCCCGCTGGCAGGGGCGGCGCGTGGGGACGTTTGGCGATCTGGGCTGCTTCAGCATTGCCGCGTATAAGATTGTCGGCGGCGGAGAAGGCGGGTTGCTGATCACGAAGGATCGTCGCCTGTGGGAGCGCGCGAGCCAGGTGGTGGAAAGCGGCGGTTTGTGGCGGCCCGAGCGGTTTGCTGCTGCCCGGTACCACGGGGAACTGTTCTGCGGCGCCAACTACCGGTTGTCCGAACTGGAAGCTGCGATCGATGTGGTGCAACTGCGTCGTCTGGACGCGATGGTCAACCGCTTCCGCGCCGTCAAGCAGCGTGTGCTGCAGAAGCTGGGAACGTACCAGGAGATTGTCCCGCAGATGCTCAACGACCTGGACGGTGAGGTCGGCTATGTGCTGCGCTTCTTCCCGGAAAGCGTCGAACTCGCCGAACAATTAACCGCGGCGCTCAAGGCCGAGGGAATTTCCTGTGCCACACGCGGTCGCAAGGCCGGCCCGGACTGGCACCTCGCCCGCGACATGTTCCCGGTGCTGACCCGGAACGTGGCGGACGGCGATAACTGCCCGCTCACATGCCCCATCTATCGTAAGCGCGGCGGGAATATCAGGAGCGCGAGTGTGAACTGCCCGGTGGCCGACGATTTGTTCGAGCGCATGGTCTCGGTGAATCTCAACCAGTGGTACTCTGCGCGTGATTGCGCGAATGTTGCCGCTGGCATCAACAAGGTGTTCTCAGCCTATTGCACTGCGGGCGGCAAAAACGCATGGCTCTGAGCATTCGCACGGCCGACGCCGGAGCGGTCATCCGTAAGCAATCAATCTGGAGATGGTAGCATGAGACTGGCGACATTATCTGTTTTGTCCAAACCGGAGATCCGCAAGATCCATAAGGCCAGCGTCGACATTCTGGCCAAAAAAGGTGTCAAGGTGCTGAGCCCGCGCATGCGGGAATTGCTGCAGGCCAAGGGGCTGCCCGTGGATGCGGCCAAGCAGATCGTGCGTTTCCCGAAGGAAATTCTTGAAGCGGCGCTGGCCACGATTCCCTCGCGCATTGAGGTGTGCAACCGCGACGGTCAACCTGCCTTTGTGCTGGGCGACGGCGTGCCGAAGATTGCGGCCGGCCATAATGCCGTCTTCTGGCGCGATTCCGTGACGGGTGAGACGCGCCCTTCGCGCATTGCCGACGTGGCGCGGTTTGCACAGTTATGCGATCGGCTGCCGCAGATCGACATGCTGGGTATTCCGGTGATGCCGCAGGACGGGCCGAACCCGGCAGACTCGCTGCTCTATGCGGTGAAAGCCTGCAGCGAGAACTGCCGTAAGCCGATCTACTTTTCGACTGACAGCCTGCGGATCAACCGCGGCTGCATCGAGCAGTTGCGCAAGGTCTTTGGTGGTAACTTCGACACGCAGGTGTATGGCATCAGCCAGCTCTCCCCCACCAGTCCGTTGTTTTGGGAAGAGAGTGTCTGCGAGGCCATCATCGACACCCTCCAGACCCACGTGCCGCTGGCCATTCTGCCGGAACCGAATGCGGGCGTGTCCGCGCCCTATACGCTGGCCGGACTGTTGACCATGAACAACGCCGAGTGTCTCTCCGGCCTGGCCATGATCCAGTTGCTCAAGCCCGGGCACCCGGTCCTGTACGCCAACTCCTGGACCACGACCGACATGCGCACCGGCGCCGCCCTGGTTGGCTCAATTGAAACAACAATCTGCCGCATTGCGGCCGCCGAGTTGGCGCGCTTCTATCACGTGCCTTCGCACACCACGGCGCCGAACTCGGACAACCACGCGCACGACGAACAGAACGCATGGGAGAAGACCTTCAGCCTGATGGCTGCAGTTGGCGCCGGCCATGACTTGATCGTCAACTGCGGCATGTTTGCCACAGGGATGACGTGCAGCGACGAACAGCTTCTCATGGATGCCGAAATCGCCGGCATGAGCCGTCGTCTGGCTGCGGGCGTCGAGGTGACCCAAGAAACCATTGCCGCCAAGCTGATCCAGAAGATTGGCCCGCAGGGCGAATCCTACCTGATGCAGGAGCACACGATGGAACGCCTGCGCTCAGAGGAGTATTTCGTCCCCGACCTGGCTGTGCGCGGTCCGCTGGCCATCTGGAAAGCGGCCGGCTCCAAGGATACGGCCGCGTTGGCCAAAGAGATGGCGGCGAAATTGGAAGCGCAAGACTAGGCTAGGCTAGACTAGGCCATCGAGCGCTCCGAGGAGAAGCGAGACCACAGAGAATGCCAAGGCGTGAGTCACGCGTTGGCGGCCCAGGTGGCCCGGGCGCTCCGCGCACGGGCATGCGCGAGCCACGCATTTGGATTGCTTCTTGCCCGTGCGCGGAGCGCCCGGGCCACCTGGACTTGGGCACATGAATAATCAAAGACACACGGGGAAATGTGTCGATGAGTCGGAAAGGGGCCAAGCATGATCAACGTCGGCATTATCGGATTGGGGCGTAGCGGCTGGGAGTTGCATGCGGAACCGCTGCGGAAGATGAAAGAGTACCGGCTGGTGGCGGTATGTGACCAGAGCGCGGCGCGGCTGGAAAAGGCGGCCCAGGCCTTTGGCGTGCGGACGACGCAGGACCCGCTTGTGATTATCCAGGACCCCCAGGTTGACCTGGTCGTGATTGCCGCGCCGAGTAATCTGCACGCCTCACTCGCCATTGCCGCGCTGGAAGCGGGCAAGCATGCCCTGGTGGAGAAACCGATGGCCATGACGCTGGCCGAGGCCGATGCCATGGTGGCGGCGGCCGGTCGTGCCAAGCGCCTGCTCACGGTCTTTCATAACCGCCGCTGGGACCGCGACTATCAGATGGTGAAGGCCATCGTGCAGAAGAAGCTGCTGGGCGAGTTGCTGACCCTGGATTCGCGCGTCATGACTTTCGGGCCGGAGTGGACCACCTATGGCGTGGCGGAGTTCAACCCGCAATGGCGCATCCAGAAAGCCCATGGCGGCGGTTTTCTGGCGGACTGGGGCCCGCACCTGGTGGAGCAGATGCTCGACTTGACCGGTCAGTGGCCGGACAGCGTCACCTGCCAGCTCCGTGCCCAGATCTGGGCCAAGGAAGTCGAGGACTATTTCCATCTGCGGCTCGCCTTCCCGTCCGGTCTGCTGGTTACACTCGAGGGGAGCAATAACGCTCGTACTCCGCTGCCGCGCTGGTTCGTGGCCGGGCGCGAGGGGACTCTCGTGGCAGACGGCGCCTGGGGCAAGTGGACCGATATGCGCGTCCGCGGGTCCGTCGCTGACATTCCTGTGGATATTCTGCCGCGCGACGTCGGACCGAGCAGCGGCGGACGCTCCTATGATGTGGGCGATGAACTAAGCGCCCAGTTTTATGGCGACCTGGCTGAGGCACTGGCCGCTGGCCGGCCATCCGCCATTACGGCCCAACGCGCCCGCGATGTCATGGCCATCCTCGATGCCGCGCGCCAGTCGCATGCCGAGAACCGCACGGTTGCCATCGCCGCGTCGCTGTTGTAACGGCGGTCTTCGCCGCCCGCCGGGTCGCTGCTTTAACGGCATGCTCCGTCCGCCAGATTCTATAGCGGCGGTCCCCGACCGCGGATGCTCGCACCAACAGTTTTGCGCTGTCGCGTAGCCCCAGCCCGCCCCGGGCTGAGGGCGTAAACGTCCTGCAACCTTTGCGGAGAATGCCTGGCTTGTCCGGATTGCAGGTGGTTGGTTTTCATTTCCACACGTTTAAACGTGTGGAAATTTATCAGCCGGTGAGCACGGTGAATCGTGTTCTCGAGACAGATCTGTTCTTGTCGTAGCGCGTCAGATAAGAGATCATCCATGCAACAAATCTTGGAACCGACTCGTTGGAGCTTCAGCGACAACTGGACGTCCTTGTTATTGAAGCCGAGCACGATATCGCAGCCATGGAATCGAACGAACGAGAGGTTTGAAACCGTATAACGCGGGAAGCGCCTGACGGCGCCACTACAAACCGCGCTTCGTGAGTAACGCCTCGTATGGGTGTTTGGCGACGCAACGAATCGCGGTTGCTCATCCGAAGAAAGGAATCACACATGCGCACCTTTGATCTGAACGACACCTGGCAATTACTTGAAACCCCGTTATGCTCCGGCGCTTCTGCGGCGGCTTGTCTGCCTGCGGCCGCCTGGGATGCGGCAATCGATGCCGTGGTGCCCGGTGAAGTGCATCTGGACCTGCTGCGCCATGGGCGCATTGCCGAGCCGCTGTATGACCGCAACGCGGCCGCATGTGCCTGGGTTGAGGAGCGGGCCTGGTGGTACCGGCGCACGTTCGTGCATGACGGCGTGGCGGGTGTGCGGGCGGAGCTGGTTTGCGATGGGCTGGACCTGAATGCGGCGCTGTGGCTTAACGGGATCGAGATCGGTCGCTCGGCCAATGCGTATATTGCGCATCGCTTTGATGTGACTGGCGTGCTGCGCACCGGCGCGAACGAGCTGGTCATCCGCCTCGACACGGGTGTGGCGGAGGCCAAACGCAAGCCGCTGGCCAAGTACGGCATCAACGCCGATGGCGCGCCGGAAAGCAAGTGGCTGCGCAAGCCCGCGTTTACCTTTGGCTGGGACTGGGCGCCGCGTCTGGTCAACTGCGGCATCTGGCGCCCGGTCCGACTGGAGTTTCTCGACGCCGTGACGCTGCGGGATGTCTGGGTGCGCACCCGGCTCGCCGAAAAGGGCAGGGCAGTTGTGACGGTCGTGGCGGAAGTCGAGAATGTTGGCTCCGCGCCTGCGGACGCGACGCTGCGGCTGGCCATCCCCGGCATCGGCGAACAGACGCTGGAACTGCCTGGCCTGGCGCCGGGTAAAAAGCGCGTGGAGGCCGTGTTCGAGGTGGCGCGTCCGCGCCTGTGGTGGCCGCGTCCGCTGGGCAAGCCGCACCGCTATACGCTGGAAACAGAGTTTTCCTGCGGGGGCGCGGCTGGCGTCTCCCGCCGCACCTGCTTCGGCATCCGCGAAATCAAGCTGGTGCAGGAGCCGCTCCGGGATGTGCCGGAGGGGAAAAGCTTCACGTTTGTAGTTAACGGCGAAAAGGTCTTTGTCAATGGCGCCAACTGGGCCCCGTCCGATGGCATCCTGGCGCGTATTACGCCGCAACGGCGCGAGAAGCTGCTGACGCTGATACGCGATGCCAACATCAACATGCTGCGCGTCTGGGGTGGCGGTATTTTTGAGGAGGATGACTTTTACGACTATTGCGATGCGCATGGCATTCTGATCTGGCATGACTTCATGATGGCCTGCTTCATCTATCCCGGCGACGACGCCGGATTCCGGCAGCAGATTGCCGACGAGACCCGGGCTGCCGTAACCCGCCTGCGCAACCACCCGTCGATCGCCGTGTGGTGCGGCAGCAATGAGTCGGACTGGGCTTTCGATAACAACTGGTATCCCGGCTGCGAGGCGAATACCAGCCTGGTGCTGGAGCACGAACTGATCCCCGGCCTGATGAAGGAGCTGGATCCGGACCGCCCCTACCGGCCGACGAGTCCTTTTGGCGGTACGGACGTGAATGACGAGGACCAGGGTGACCAGCACTGGTGGTCCATCAGCATTGCCACGGGCGGCAACGACCAGATTGACTACCGCAATTACCGGCGCGCGCACTGCACGTTTAATTCGGAGTTCGGCTATTTCGGCATGCCGGCGCTGGAGTCCATGCAGGACTATCTCCCGGAGAGCCAGCGGGCCATTGACGCCGAAGGCTTCCGCTTCCACACCAATCGGCATGGCTTCATGGAGAAGGGGCAGAAGGGGCAGCTCAAGGTCTTTGCAGCCATTGACCTCCTGGCCGGCGACTCGTCTGCCATGACGCTGGAACAGCTCGTGGAGGCCTCCCAACTCTTGCAGGCAGATGCGCTCAAGACCGCCACGGAGCAGGCGCGCCGGCGCAAGTTTGATTGCGGCGGTAGCATGTTCTGGATGTTCCCGGATTCCTGGGGTGAGATCGGCTGGTCCGTGGTGGATTACTACCTGCGCAAAAAGGCGGCATACGACTATGTGCGTCAGGCCTGCGCGCCCGTGCTGGTCTCCATCAAGGAGGAAGAATGCGGGGTCTCGACCTGGATTGTCAACGACACGCGCCAGCGCATCCGGGGGACACTGGAGTGCTCACTGGTTTCGTTCGAGGGGAAGGTGCATTCGTGCAGGACGCAGGCCGTGGACATCCGGCGCAATGCCTCGGTGCGGTGTGTGCTGGACCGGATGAACCTGATGCGCAGCGGCGACTTTTATCACGCGCGGTTGACCGGACCAGATGGCGTGATTGCGGAAAATGTCTTCTTTTTCCTGAACTTCAAGTCCGTGAAGATGGCGCCGGCCAAGATGAGCACAACGGTGCTGGAGCGCAGTCCGGGTCGCGCGGTGCTGCGGCTCACGACCGACATGTTTGCGCATTTTGTCCGTGTGGACCTGCCGGCCGGGCTTGATACCAGCGACCGCTGTTTCGACCTGCTGCCCGGAAGTTCACGCGACATTGTCCTGCAAGGCGACGCCTCGCTCGTGGACGCCGTGCGCGTGCGCTGGCGCAACGTGTCCTAGTGACCAGATAACGCGACTGAAAATATAGTGAAAGAGGGTAAAGCTTTGAACGTGGTGACACGCGTTTCGAGGGGTGAGCCCGTTTCGAGGGGTCAGCCCTGAAGCGAACAAATTGCGTTTGCGGGTGGGCGGGAATGTGATATAGGGATTGCATGGCACGAC
>SESE01000432.1_pt1 | contig 17559 bp, 17 predicted proteins | sample 3171371 | NCBI WGS metagenome assembly SESE01 (sample SAMN06051881, study PRJNA518727) | freshwater metagenome | biome: subpolar coniferous forest; feature: holomictic lake; material: water; isolation source: holomictic Lake 442, 13 m depth | place: Canada: near Kenora, Ontario | collected... | reverse complement strand
TACATCATCTATAATATCCAGCGCATCCGTCGGCTGATTGGCCAATTCAACACGCTCAATTTTTGCAAAACGTTGTGTTATTTTCTGGCTGGAGATGTGCACATCTTGCGCATTTTCATGTGCTTGACGAATGTTATCAGCGAGCTTTTTCATGCGCTGATCAAAGCGACCAAAGTCTTTACTCAACTTACCTAGCTCTTCTTTAATGACATGCACCTGCTTACGTGTTTCAACGTCTTTTAACACTGCACGCGCAGTATTAAGTACCGCCATTAAGGTGGTTGGTGAGACTACCCAAACCCGTTTATTCATGGCATATTCAATCACATCTTGGTGATAGGCATGAAGTTCAGCAAAGACAGCCTCAGCAGGAATAAACATGACCGCGCCATCTGATGTGACATTAGAAATAATATATTTCTTAGCAATATCATCGACATGTTTTTTTACATCTAACTTAAATTGCTTTTCAGCCAGCAACTGTTCGGCTTCACTCAATTGACTATCGAACATACGATGATAGTTTTCAAGGGGGAATTTGCTATCGACCGCCACCGTACCGGTCGGCTCTGGTAAGAATAAGGCACAATCTGCACGCGTGCCGTTTTCAAACGTATATTGCATGGCAAAAGAATTTACCGGTAATACATTACGTACCAATGCTTCCAACTGAACTTCACCAAAGGCACCGCGACTGCGCTTATCGCCCAACAACTCTTGCAAGCTCACCACGTTAGTCGTTAAGCCATCGATTTTCTTTTGCGCTTCATCGATGGTCGCAAGGCGCGCCATCACATCCACAAAGGTTTGATTGGTCTTTTTAAAGCCCTCATCTAAACGCTCAGAAACCTTGCCGCCTATTTGCTCTAAGCGCCCGTCTACAGCTTTGGTCAAACTTTCTATGCTTTGTGTCAGCGTGGTGGTGGCCTTCAACATAGTGTCATTAATCAGCGCTTGCTGAGACTTGCCTTGTTCGCTCAAGGTCGTATGTAATTTCTCCAAGACCGTCTCGCGTGTGAGTGATAAGCTGTTATTCTGCGCTAATTGTAAAGCCTGCATTGCGTCACGCGTGGCTTGCAACTCTGTGGCAACACTCGCACGCAATCGCTCACTTGCTTCGTTTGATGATGCACTTAAACGGTCACCCAGTTTATTTAAGCCATCGTTCACATCCAGCAACATCGCACGATGCTTTTCTTCAAACTGCTGGGCAATGAGAGTACTTTGATCACGTTGATTGCTACGAAAATTCTGCCAAAGCAACAGCAGCAGCATGGCAACCAACATCACTAAAATTAAGATTTGTATCATAGTGCTAAATTATACCTGATGCAGATTATCTAATTTTTAGAAATGATTAGACAAACTGACTATTAATGGCATTAATGAAAGGCCCCAACTTAGGCGGGCTCGCTTCAACATCAATCTTAATCCCCAATATTGCGAGCGCCTTGCTACATACTGGGCCTATGGATGCGACCATACTTCTATTTAAACCCGCTTGAAGTGACTCTTTTCGGCCTAACTGCTCGGCGACGGTCAGTAGATTGTGTACTTGTGAGGCACTGGTAAAACACACCATATCAATGGCATTCGCATCTAGCGCATCCATCATTGCAATCATGGGCTGGATATTTTCTGGCAGACTCCAGCGATAAGTGGCCATTTCCATCACCTGCGCACCCCTTTCCTCCAGTGCATTTTGCAATTCCCAATTAGTGTCGCCGTATCGTTGCACAACCACCAACTTACCAGCAAGCACATACTCATCAAGTGCTAACAATACTTCAGCAGTCGTATAAGGCGCACTTGCGGGCAAATCAATACGTATATTACGTGAGCGCAATACTGCTGTGGGCTTGGTACCCCGTACAGCGACAATTGAAGACGCCAGTATTTGTGAAAACTGCTCACTGATACCTAATTGATCCGTCGTCGCAAACAACGCTTTAACACCAACGCCCGTCTGGAAAATAAAAAAATCGGGTTGGGAAGATTGCCAATCACTAATCATGCTGGCGATTAGCATAGGGTCAATATCAGGAATTTCAGCTAAAGCAGGCGCAGAGAATGGCGTACCCCCATATTTTCTGACTAAATCTGCTAACTGCTCGCCAGATCTATTTTCTAAAATGGCGATAACCTTATCTTTCAATGTTCAATTCCTAAATACTGCGCTGATTTAAGAGCAACGCTACACTAAGTCTCTTGCACGTAATTCCGCTTTTACATAGGCATAATAAATAGGTGCCGCAACGATACCGGCCAAGCCAAAGGCAGCCTCCATGCATAGCATGGCAATCAACAATTCCCACGCATTGGCACGAATTTGACTGCCAACTATTCTTGCATTTAAAAAATATTCTAATTTATGTATTAACACCAAATAAACCAATGAAGCGATTGCCACGCCTAAAGATTGACTGAGACTGACAATCACAATCATCGAATTAGAAATTAAATTACCAATCACCGGAATTAAGCCTACGACAAAGGTAATGGCTATCATGGTTTTAATAAGGGGTAGATGGATGCCCATTAAGGGCAAAACGATAGCCAAATAGGTGGCTGTGAACATGGTGTTAATCGCAGAAATACGTAGTTGAGCAAAAACTACACGCTTAAAGGCATCACTAAACAATTCGCCGCGGCATGCCAACGCCCGTGCGAACGGCTTAAAGTTATCCATCGCCACTGCATCACGGACGGCTAAAATGCCGCCAATAATCATACCGATTAGAATATGCGCCATCGCTCGACCCGCTTCTTTTCCGACCACTTGCAATTCATCCGCGTGCGTGCGTAACCAATCCGAGGCTTGCTCTCTAAACGTAATGGCATCAGCAGGCAAATTCTTAAGTAACCAGCTAGGTAAAATTTTGCGTGAATCTTCAATAATTTGCGCCATTTTAGCCAATAGCACCGTTACGCTGCCAGATTCAGACCTGAAAAATGCAAGCAAGCCAGCGCCAGAGAGAGCTAGCAAACTAACGATAATAATCACTAAAATCGCCACTGCCCATAATTTAGAGATATTACTGGGCCGCCTAGCTGGGAGTCTGCGCGCAATAAAAGGTGTAATCATGTGTACCAGTTCGTACACTAACAAACCCGCTAGCAACGCCGGTAATAAATTAAATTTAAGTATGAAAAATAAAGCGAAAGCCGTCATAACCCATGCGGCAAGCTCGTATGTTGTGGGTGGTACTACTTTTGAAATTTGAATCATAGTTAAAATTAAACCCTAAAAATTTTACTTAGAATATTACCATCCCATTCATTCGCCGTAAGGCTTAAACCGATTCAAAAAACTGGTCGCCTCATCTACAGGTAAGGAAACGACTAACTCTATCTGTTCGTTAAATGCCTTAGTCACAATATTACCATTACACTTAGCTAAGGCGTTGGTCATCATGTCCATTTGTTTATACGTGATGGTGAGTGGATAGGTTTTCATTTCAACAAACGCCATTGTTTTTGCTGCGTCTAGGGCGAGTTTGGCAGTGCTTCCATAAGCACGGGCCAAGCCACCTGTACCTAAATTAACCCCGCCATAATAACGAATTACCGCCACACATACATTAATTAAATCGCGCCCCTCAATCAGCTTTAACACAGGCATGCCTGCTGTACCAGAGGGCTCACCTGCATCTGAAAAACGCGGCACAATGCCATGCTCAGTTTTAAGGCGAAAAGCATACGCTAAATGATGTGCAGTAGGATGCTGCGTTGCAAACGCACGTAATGCCGCACCAACTTCACGCTCGTCAGCACAAGGCATCGCCATGGCAATAAAGCGTGACTTTGTAATCGTTTGCTCAGCAAAACCCGCTTCTGCTATCACCAACAATTAATTTAACCCGGTAATCGTGCCTGCCTGATTCACGCTAATGCGCTCGCTAGCAGGTTGTTTGGGCAAGCCTGGCATCGTCATGATGTTGCCACAGATAGCCACTATAAATTCTGCACCACGCGATAATCTTAATTCACGCACTTGTAAGACGTGTCCTGTTGGCGCGCCGCGTAAAGTAGGATCTGATGAAAATGAATACTGTGTTTTAGCAATACAAACAGGGTAATGACCATAGTTTTTTTCTAAGTCAACCAACTTTAATTGTGCTTCTAGAGAGAACTCAACCCGAGCTGCGCCATATATTTTTTGTGCAATTGTTTCTATTTTTTGCTGCAAAGGCATACCGTCTGGATACAACAATTTAAATGGATTGCTTGCCTGCAATACCGCATTATCAATAACACTTAACACTTCCGCCGCCAATGCTACAGCACCTACCCCACCCTGCGCCCAATGCTTGCAAACAACCGCCTTCACACCAAACTTGGCCGCTTCTGTCTGCAATAGACTAATTTCAGCCTCGGTATCACTCACAAAATGATTAATGGCCACAACCACCTGTAATCCAAAATGCTGTTGAAGATTGTGTACATGTTTTTGTAAATTCACCATGCCATTTTTTAACGCCACTAAGTTTTCTTGGTTGAGCGCTACAACATCAACACCACCGTGATATTTAAGCGCCCTCACAGTGGCTACCAACACTACGACTGATGGTTGCAACCCGGTTTTTCTACACTTGATATCAATGAATTTTTCAGCGCCTAAGTCTGCACCAAAGCCAGCTTCTGTGACCACATAATCTGCCAACTTTAGCGCCGTCTTGGTTGCAATGACAGAGTTACAACCATGAGCAATATTGGCAAACGGGCCGCCATGAACAACCGCAGCGGTATGTTCTAAGGTTTGTACTAGCGTCGGTTGAAATGCATTTTTTAATAAGGCCGTCATTGCGCCTTCAGCTTGCAAATCACTAGCAAAAATTGCTTGTTGCAGAGTGTTTAAGCCAATTTGGATGTTACCTAATCTAGCTTGAAGATCTTCAAGTGAAGTGGCTAAGCAAAATATGGCCATCACTTCACTGGCTACGGTTATATCAAAACCTGTCTGTCTAGCATACGGCTTTAGCACTTTTGATTCGGCATCTCTTGTTTGACTCTGGAGCGTGATATCCCGTAAAGCACGGTCATTCATATCGAGGCAACGACGCCACGTGATACTTGATGGCGCAATGCTGAGTGCATTCCCTTGATAAATATGATTATCAATCAATGCTGCAAGTAAGTTATTGGCAGTGCCTATGGCATGAAAGTCCCCTGTGAAATGCAGATTAATATCTTCCATTGGCACCACTTGTGAATAACCACCGCCTGTTGCACCCCCTTTTAAACCAAATACTGGACCAAGTGATGGTTCTCGCATGCAAACCATCGCCTGCTTATTCGTATCTTTTAAAACCTGATTAAGCGCGTCTGCCAAGCCTATGGTGGTGGTGGTTTTACCTTCACCTGCCGGCGTGGGACTAATGGCAGTCACCAAAATCAACTTACCATCTGATTGCTCTTGCAGTTTTTGAATACAGTTTTCACTGAGTTTGGCAATATGATGGCCATAAGGAATTAAATCCTCACTATGAAGATTAAACTCAGACACAATTTTTGAAATAGGTTTAAGCGTTGCCGCTTGAGCAATTTCAATATCACTCAAAATTTTAGAACTCACCTACCTGCCTCCATCAATAGGTTCAGTGAAGCCATCACCTTCTTTTTTGTAATCATTGGCAGAATCAGCTTGCTAAATGTCACCTTGACTCGCCTTGTAAATTATTTTTAGCAAACTTGTTTCCAGCTCTTGCGCGGCCTTTTGCGCACGTAGCGTAGGGGCTTTAATACTTCGCAGATCATAAGTAGGTCGTGCTAAGGCAATAAATAATTTCAACTGATGGTTTGCATTTGGTTTTTCATATATTGCAATCCTACAGGGTGCAAACACCAAGAACTCAGGATGATCTAAAAAAATATCAGTCCCTAAGCTTAAATTGCAGAAGCTTTGCACCTCTTTAACTCCTTGCGGATCTATGCCCCGATTTTTTATATGCTCAGCAATGGGAAAATTAGCCGGATTTACAAAATTCATGCCGACTGAAATGCTTTTCAGACTGTCTACTACGTCTTGGTAAGTAACGCCCTCACGCACCGCTAGCTCATAAATGGCTGTGGAATTGTCGATGGCAGGCATACCCTCACTGACTTTACCAACAAGTTCGCTGTTTATAGCGATTGGTTTCACTGCACTACAAGCTGAGAGCATGAGCAACATCAGGTAAATCAGTGCAAATTTATACATAACACCCTTAACTAATTACTTGTCTAATAGTAAGGTAATTATGCACTTATTTTAAGTGCTGCATTCACTGCTTGTTGATTAAATTGTGGGGCAATCAACTCAATAAACCCATACATATAAGCACGTAAAAATGCATCTTTACGCACCCCTAAGTAAGTCGTGCTATCTGGAAACAAATGACTCACGTCGACCTTGACCAAATTTGCGTCCCGCTCAACGTCATAGGCCATATTGGCCAGCAAACCTACGCCTAAGCCTAATGTTACATAGGTCTTAATCACATCCGCATCAATAGCGGTGAGCACTACATTGGGTGACAAGCCCGCATCACTAAACGTTTTCGATACTAACGTACCGCCAGTAAATCCAAAGTCATAGGTAATCAAAGGATAAGCCGCTAATTTTTTAAGTGTCAGCGCATCATCTAAGAGTAAAGAGTGACCATGTGGCACCACGACACATCGATTCCATTTATAACAAGGCAGGCATAGTAAATTTTCAAAATCACTAATATATTCCGTTGCGATGCCTATATCAGCATCGCCACAAGCAACTTGCTCAGCCACTTGCTTAGGGTTACCTTGATGAATATTTAACTTCACATGCGGATAGTTAGTCATAAAGGTTTTAACTGCCGCCGGCAATTTGTAGCGGGCTTGTGTATGCGTAGTCGCAATGGTTAATGTACCTGTTTCTACATTAGTAAACTCATCGCCGACTCGCTTAATATTATCAACCTGCTGCATCACTTTGGCTGCTAAAGACAATATTTGAACGCCCGGCTCTGTAATCCCCGTCAACCGTTTCCCATTGCGCTGAAAAATCTGCAGTCCAATCTCTTCTTCAAGGAGTTGAATTTGTTTACTTATACCTGGCTGCGACGTATACAAGGCTTCAGCTGCATTAGTAATATTTAAATCTTGCCGTGCCACCTCATTGAGATAGCGTAATTGTTGTAGTTTCATATTTTGCTCATTTGAATTTAAAACCGAATTCAATATAACTAAAAATTATACATATAGAATAACATATTCTAAAACAACTATTTTATAACTGCTATAGTGCGCACCTTAAATACAAAAGAACTTTTAGTTAACGGATACTCCATATGGAATTTGGTTATATAGTTGCTGGCTTTGTGGTTGGCCTACTGGTTGGTTTAACCGGCGTGGGCGGCGGATCACTCATGACACCTATACTTGTGCTGTTTTTTCACATTAAACCCGCACTAGCTGTCGGCACTGATTTACTTTACGCTGCTGTCACTAAGAGCGTAGGTATTTTTGCACACGGAAAACTAGGCAATATTGACTGGAGGATTGTTCGACTACTCGCCTATGGTAGCGTGCCCGCATCAATCATCACCACGCTCAATTTAAAACACATGGATATTGCTTCAGATGCAGCCGTCAATACCATTAAATTCTGGTTAGGCATTGCGCTGCTGGTGACCTCACTGTCCGTACTGTTTCGCACTCAACTCGCTAAATTTTCTAAAAAAGAGCATTTGGTAAGCGCTAAATGGACGCCTTATTTAACCGTCATCTTAGGACTCATTTTAGGGGCATTAGTGACACTCACCTCAGTAGGTGCAGGCGCATTAGGGGTCACGGCGTTGCTCATTATTTATCCTAGAAGAGCGATTACCACCATTATTGGCTCTGATATTGCCCATGCCGTGCCGTTAACGCTGGTTGCTGGGTTAGGTCACGCCAGTATAGGCACAGTCGACTACAGCTTATTAGGCACCCTTCTAATTGGCTCGATTCCAGGGATTTGGATTGGCAGTCATTTAAGTTCTAAAGTTGCTGAGCATTGGGTACGTATTGCACTGGCATTAATACTAATTTTTGTGGGCTTAAAGCTCATTTTCCATTAAAATATAGGGTTGGCTAAGCCTATTTAGGCCATCTCTAAATACAGTTTATAAAATATATAAATTAAGAAAAGCACACCATGTATAAGTACGATGAAATAGATCAAAGAATTGTTGATGAACGCGTTGCGCAATATCGCGACCAAACACGTCGTTATCTCGCAGGTGAACTGAGTGAAGATGAGTTTCGTCCATTGCGCTTACAAAATGGCTTATATATTCAACGGCATGCCCCTATGCTTAGAATTGCCGTGCCTTATGGCTTACTATCGAGTAAGCAATTGCGAAAATTAGGTGATATTGCCAGCCAATATGATAAAGCTTATGGCCATTTTAGTACGCGCCAAAACATGCAACTTAATTGGCCGCTGCTGGAAGATGTGCCTGATATTTTGGCGGAACTTGCAACTGTGCAAATGCATGCTATTCAAACTTCTGGTAACTGCATTAGAAATATCACCACCGACCAATTTGCTGGCGTAGCGCCAGATGAAGTGGTTGATCCACGCGCAATGGCTGAAGTGATACGTCAATGGAGTACATTCCACCCTGAATTTGCACTTTTACCCCGTAAATTCAAAATTGCTGTTTCTGGCACCAAACATGACCGCGCAGTTGTTCAAGTGCATGATATTGGCATGGAGTTTTATCTAGACGCTAATAATCAAGTTGCCATTAAAGTATGGGTGGGTGGAGGCTTAGGCCGCACCCCTATTTTAGGTTCAGTCATTCGCGAACATCTTGAATGGCAACATGCTCTCACTTATTGTGAAGCCATTGTCCGTGTATATAACCTACATGGTCGTCGTGATAATGCCTATAAAGCACGTATTAAAATCTTAGTCAAAGCCTTGGGTATTGATGAATTTAAACGCCAAGTAGAAGAAGAATGGTCGCACTTAAAAGATGCTCCTAACACCATTACCGAGGCAGAGTTGGCGAGAGTTGCTAAACATTTTGAGCCTATGCCTTACGAAGCGCTTTCTCAACATGATGTAAGCTTTGATGCTGCAATCGCCAGCAATTCAGTCTTTGCTGCATGGGCTAAACGTAGTTTACATGCCCATAAAACCCCTGGTTATCGTGCGGTGACACTTTCACTTAAACCACACGGTCAAGCACCTGGCGATGCTACAACTGAACAAATGCATATCGTTGCCGACTTAGCAGACCAATACAGTTTTGGCGAATTACGCGTTTCGCATGAGCAAAATTTAATTTTAGCTGATGTGAAATTAAGCGACTTATTTGCTGTGTGGCAAAAGGCACGTGCACACGGACTTGCATCACCTAACATCGGCTTGCTTAGCGACATCATTTGTTGTCCAGGTGGCGACTTTTGTAGCTTAGCGAACGCTAAGAGCATCCCAATCGCCATGGCGATTCAAATGCAATTCGATAATTTAGATTATTTACATGATATCGGAGATATTGATCTCAACATTTCAGGCTGCATGAATGCCTGCGGCCATCATCATGTAGGCCATATCGGCATTTTAGGTATCGATAAAGATGGCTCTGAATGGTATCAAGTCTCTATCGGCGGCAACCAAGGCAACGACGCCAGCATCGGCAGTGTCATTGGACCCTCTTTCTCTGCAGATGAAATGCCACATGTTGTACAAAAACTCATTGATGTCTACATTCAAGAGCGTAATACTGAAGAGCGATTTATCGACACGGTACGTCGCTTAGGCGTTGCGCCTTTTAAAGCACACGTATATGCAGATAAGAGTATTGCTAAAAATGAGGTGGCCGCATGAGTAATTTAATTCAACTCACCAACGGTAAGGCGCATATAAGCGATGATGATTGGACATTAGTCAAATTACCCGCTTCTCAAGTTGAGGCGCGCAAACAAGCAGGTAAGGTTGTACTATTTAAGCTTACTGGTGAAAAAACTGTGACTGACGAGCAAGTGGCTAACACAGCCATTCCTGCCAACGGCAAGTTAATCGTACCGTTAAGCGTATTTATTGCTCGTAAAGCCGAGTTGCAATCACGCATCAATAAAAATGAAGTGGGTGTCTGGCTAGACACGCATGAAGTACTGCTATCACTAATTGAAAATCAAGCAGACTTAAATGCACTACCTATTATCGTCGTTCATCTAGAGCGCTTTGCTGACGGCCGTATATTTTCCATTGGCACCCTATTACGCACGCGCTATGGTTTTAAAAATGAATTGCGTGCGATTGGTGATGTACTTAGGGATCAACTATTTTTCCTTAAGCGTAGCGGCTTTACTAGTTTTGCTATTCGCGCCGATAGAAACGCCGTTGAAGCCATGGCTAGCTTAAGCGACTTTAGTAGGCCCTATCAAGGCGCTGTCGATGAAGCTCAACCTGCTTTTAGGCGTTACAACAGGATTTCCTAAATGGTTAATGAAGTTTCAATGTTAAAACCTACGACCGTCAACCCAGCCATCACGCCCGTGCTGACTGAGGCACTGACGGCCAGCGTTAACAGCAAAACAACGAGCCTGTTGGCCCTGTTAAAAAGTGCTAGTCGTGAGTTATCTAACATTACTTTTGCTAATAGTTTAGGTGCAGAAGATATGGTGCTCAGTGACATCATCTTGAAAAATAAATTGGCTATTGAAATTTTTTCATTAGATACGGGTCGCCTACCTACTGAAACTTACGACTTAATCGCACTCGTTGAAAGTCACTATCAAACCAAGCTCAATGTATATTTTCCAAAAAATGAGACTGTTGAGTTCTACGTAAAAAATAATGGCATTAACGCTTTTTATGAAAGCATAGAACTTCGTAAAAGCTGTTGCTTTATGCGTAAAGTAGAGCCATTACAACGTGCTTTAGCAGGTAAAAATGCTTGGATTACAGGTATGCGTGCGGCACAAGCCACCACTCGCGCAAGCTTACCAACGCGTGAGTTTGACGATGCCAATCAGCTTGAAAAATTCAACCCATTAAGCGATTGGACTGAACAAGAAGTATGGGCTTATATTCGTATGCACGATGTGCCCTACAACAAATTACACGAGCAGTTTTACCCTAGTATTGGCTGTGCACCTTGCACCCGTGCCATTGCCATGGGCGAGGATGTTCGCGCAGGTCGCTGGTGGTGGGAAGACCCATTGAATAAAGAGTGCGGACTGCATGTTAAAAATTAATTATTTAGACCTTAAAACACACCACTATGACAACAACTAAACAACCACTTTCGCATCTAGACTGGCTAGAATCTGAAGCCATTTATATTCTGCGTGAAGTCGCTGGCCAATGCAGCAATCCAGTACTGCTATTTTCAGGCGGGAAAGACTCTCTATGTATTTTACGACTTGCAGAAAAAGCCTTTAGACCTGGGCGCTTCCCTTTTCCTTTAATGCACATTGATACCGGCCATAATTATCAAGAAGTCATTGATTTTCGTGACCAACGCGCAACTGAGCTGGGTGAGCGCCTGATTGTGAGGTCTGTTGAAGATTCTATGAAACGCGGCACAGTCGTACTTAAAACACCTGATGAATCACGAAACAAACATCAATCAGTCACTTTACTTGAGGCAATTGAAGAGTTTGGCTTTGACTGCTGTATCGGTGGCGCACGTCGCGATGAAGAGAAAGCACGCGCAAAAGAACGTATCATGAGTTTCCGTGATGAATTTGGCCAATGGGATCCTAAAAATCAACGTCCTGAATTGTGGAGCCTGTATAACGCACGTTCACATAAGGGTGAAAACATTCGCGCCTTTCCTATCTCCAATTGGACAGAAATGGACGTTTGGCAATATATCGAGCGTGAGAATTTAGCTTTACCTAGCATCTACTTCGCTCACCAACGTGATGTAGTCATGCGTAGCGGTTCTATTGTGCCGGTGAATGTGCCACTAGTGAGTGGCGAAGTTGCTAACCCAGTTAAAGCCGGCGAAGACATCATCAACATGCAAGTACGCTTTAGAACGGTGGGCGACATCAGCTGTACCGCACCCGTCATTTCAGATGCAGATACCGTGTCTAAAATTGTACTAGAAACCGCAACATCCACCATTACTGAACGTGGTGCAACTCGTTTAGATGATCAAACCTCAGATGCATCTATGGAACAACGTAAGAAAGAAGGCTATTTCTAATGAGCAACGTCACAACACAACACAACGACAGCCTTTTACGCTTCATGACCTGCGGTAGCGTAGATGATGGTAAAAGTACACTCATCGGCCGCCTACTGTTTGATACTAAAACCATTTTGGCTGACACCTTGACACAAATGACGCGCACCTCAGAAAAACGAGGATTAACTGCAGTGGACTTATCTTTGTTGACTGATGGTCTTCAGGCTGAACGTGAACAAGGTATTACCATTGATGTCGCTTACCGCTACTTTTCAACAGGCACGCGCAAATACATTATTGCCGATGCCCCAGGTCACGAGCAATATACCCGTAACATGGTCACGGCTGCCTCTACGGCTAATTTAGCCATTATTCTCATTGATGCACGTAAAGGCGTTTTAACGCAAACCCGCCGTCATTCTTATTTAGCACACTTAGTTGGCATTCCACACATTGTGGTAGCTGTGAATAAAATGGATTTAGTGAATTACGACCAAGCCATTTACGACAAAATTTGTGCCGACTATTTAGTGTTTGCCAATGAAATTGGCTTAGCGCAAAGTAAAATTGAGGCTGGACATGATATTAGCTTTATCCCCATGTCAGCACTGAACGGTGACATGCTGGTTGATAGGCTAGACAATATGCCTTGGTACACCGGCAACACGATGATTGAAATACTAGAAGCCACACCACCCGCACATTCTGAGCATGACGAGCCATTTCGCTTCCCTGTCCAGTTTGTCTGCAGACCTCAGGCTTCTGACAATCACGATTTACATGATTTCCGTGGTTTCATGGGACGTATTGAATCGGGTGAAATTTCTGTTGGTGATGCAGTGACCGTACTGCCGAATGGTTATCAATCAAAAGTTAAAGCGATTCAGTTGGGTGAGGATCAACTACAGTCTGCCACCACCGAGCAAAGCGTTACCTTACTATTGGAAGATGAAATCGACACCTCACGTGGCGATATGATCGTAAAAACATATGAAGCTAACGAGCCCGTCAAACAAATTGATGCATTTGTATGCTGGTTGTCTGAAACGCCAATGTCTACAGCGCGCACCTATGTCATTCGACACACTACCCGCGAGTCAAAAGCTAAAGTTGGCGCCATTCACTATAAAGTGGACGTCAACACACTTGAAGAGCAAGCAAGTACAGATTTAAAAATGAATGATATTGCACGTATCACCTTTAAATTAGCTCAGCCGCTCATGATTGATAGCTACAGTATCAATCGTGCGACAGGTGCATTTATTGTCATCGATGAAAGCACCAACAACACTGTCGGTGCTGGGATGATTGTATAGTTAAATTTTGAATGTTTTTTTAAATCAAGTAAAATAACGTTTTAGCTTTATAAGCTGTAAAGGAATAAAAATGACTTATGTCGTTACCGAGAACTGTATTCAATGCAAATTTACTGATTGCGTTGATGTATGCCCAGTAGATTGTTTTGTAGAAGGCCCAAACTTCTTAGCCATCAATCCTGATGAATGTATTGATTGCACATTATGCGTCGCAGAATGCCCCGCTGAAGCTATTTTTGCTGAAGATGATGTGCCGGCAGATCAGCAAGAATTTATCGCCCTCAATGCACGTCTAGCTGAATTATGGCCAGCTATTACATCACGCAAACCTTCACTTGAAGATGCAGAAGCCATGAATGGCGTGCCAGGTAAACGTGATTTACTCATAGAATAATAGTGAGCAGACTGTATACGCGCAAAAAAGGAGGCAATTGCCTCCTTTTGCATTTCAATATGGTCAGTATTTAACTTTCCTTCAAACAAAAAATGATCCCGCCGCTAAAATATCTACAGCACTACCCTACTACGCTGCAGGAAAAAATACGTCAATTACAAGCGCAAAATAAGTTGGGCGAATACCTCTCAGAACGCTACCCAGAATCGCATTCTATTCAAACTGATAAAGCGCTATATCAATACAGCAACGAGATTAAACAAGCGTTTTTGCGGAACGCGCCAATCTTAGACAAAGTCCATTACGACAATAGACTCACCATAGAGCATCACGCACTTGGCCTGAATACAGCCATTTCTCGGGTACAAGGGGGAAAGCTTAAAGCAAAGAAAGAAATTAAGATTTCCTCTTTTTTCAAAACGACACCTGCCGAATTTTTACGGATGATTGTTGTGCACGAATTAGCGCATCTAAAAGAGCGTAACCACGACAAAGCATTTTACCAACTTTGCCAATACATGGAACCAAACTACCACCAACTGGAGTTTGATTGTCGGGTTTACCTGCTGTGGGATAGTGATAATAGCAACAAAATATTGCCAACCTCTTCTTAGTCACTTATTTGCATCTTTAGACCAAGCTTAGTGTAAAACAATAGACAAATCACTACAGCGCTTTAATAGCCTCTGAGGCATCTGCGCTGGAAGGCACGTTAATTGCGGCGGCATCTTTCAACACATTCTCCTCCGCTTGTTTATTCATAATAATGATGCTGATTCGTCGATTCGTTGGATTCAAAGGATTTTCTTTATCAAACAAACTTGCTGATGACAACCCTACGACGCGCAATAGCTTTGTCTCATCCATACCCCCAGCTACAAGCTCTCGACGTGAGGCGTTGGCGCGATCGGCAGATAATTCCCAATTACTGTAGGATTTTTCCCCATTGGGATAAGGTGTTGCATCGGTATGCCCAGACAAACTAATTTTATTAGTCACACCATTAAACATCTGACCTAACTCTTGTAGTATTTGCTTGGCATAAGGCTGCAATTCAGCTTTAGATGAATTAAACATAGGTCGGTTTTTTTCATCCACAATCTGCACTCGTAAGCCATCTGACGTAATATCAAGTAACAACTGGTTTTTGAATTTACTTAAGGTAGGACTATCTTCAATCGCCTTTTCAATTTTCTTCTTCAGCTCTTCAAGCTTTGCGGTTTCTTCTTTCTTTAACGCTTCTTTTACATCTTTAATATCAACTACTTTTTGTTTTCCTTTGGGTCCATCAACAGGCTTCACCTGCCCCTGCTTTTTAGTTAAGTCCTTACCGCCACCTTTAATTAACGCATCGCTGGTACCCACCATATTGCCGCCCATTAATGCTACTTTTAACGGTGTTTTGAAATATTCTGCGATACCTTCCAACTGAGCATCTGAGCTTGCCCCTAACAACCACATCAATAAAAAGAATGACATCATTGCCGTCACAAAGTCAGCATAGGCAATTTTCCACGCACCGCCATGATGGCCATGGGCAGCTTTTTTAATTTTTTTGACGATAATGGGGCGAACGCGACTTTCAGCCATGAGAATATCTACAATCGATTGTATTGATAGGCAAATACATAGGGTTACTTAGCGGCCTTAGCCTGCTTAACATACGCTTCAAGCTCAAGGAAACCAGGGCGCTCAGTTGAATAGAGCACCTTGCGCCCAAACTCAATCGCAATCGCAGGAGCATAGCCATTAAGACTCGCCAGCAATGTCACTTTTACTGTTTGGAGCATTTTAGTGCTCTCTTCTAACTTTTGTTCCAATAAACCAGAAAGTGGGCCAACAAAGCCATAGGCTAATAAAATACCCAAGAAAGTCCCTACCAATGCATGCGCAATCAAAATGCCAAGTTCGGCGGGTGGCAATGCAACGTTTTCCATGGTATGTATAACGCCCATCACCGCTGCGACAATACCAAATGCTGGCAAACCATCGCCTAACTTAGCAACACAACTGACTGGTACATGGCCTTCCATATGATGTGTTTCAATTTCATTGTCCATCAGGTTTTCAATCTGAAAGGCATCCATATTGCCAGAACCCATTAAGCGCAAATAGTCAGCAATAAATTCAATCAGATGGTGATCACTGAGCAACATTGGGTATTTACTAAATAGCGGACTAGCCTCAGGATTCTCGACATCATTTTCAATCGACAGCATGCCGTCTTTACGAATTTTGGCTAAAATCTCAAACAAAAGCGCAAGTAAGTCCATATATAACGCTTTGTTATATTTAGACCCTTTCACTAATGTTGGCAAAGCTTTCATGGTAGATTTGACAGCCTTCATATCGTTACCTACAACAAAAGCACCGAATGCACCGCCAAAAATCATCAAAAATTCCAATGGTTGCCATAGGCTAGCCAAATAACCGCCAGCCATGGCGAATCCACCAAATATGGAAAAAATCACTATGACATATCCAACGCCAACTAGCATACTTGCAAACTCCTAAACGGCACGTAGAATTTACGTAGGTTAATAATTAGCACTAGGATATCAATCAATTTGATAAATCAATCTGAAGAACAAAAAGGGATTTTCAGGCTTACATTGTGTTTGCTTGTCATTCAATCTAAGGGATTTTCCACACATAGATGATTGGAGAATTACTCATGCTCGCAATTCGTAAGGTTGGCTTAACCTCAGGTATTTCAAATTCAAGGCTAATTAAAAGACTGCCAGGTAGCATCTCATGGGATGCTTTTTCCCATAACGCAAGCATCGCAACTGGGGACAAATAAGCAAAAATAACATCGTAATTTGCAAAATTGAGTGTGTGGTAGTCACCTATTTTAAAGGTTGCTGCAGAGCGTCTCATTTTGCCGCGCACATAGCTGATTAACCAAGGCAATGGCGCAATTTCAATGCCTTCAATGTGGCTATCCGGTCGTAACTTAGCAATGCACATAGACATATCACCTAAACCACTACCAATATCAATCAAACGTAATGGCTTATCTTTGGGGATGATTTTAGCGACTTGTTGCCAGACAATAGGTTTAGAGGGGAAAAATGGCACTTGGCTTCGGAAAGTAGTCCAATATAGACTTAAACTTATCATAAACCCAATTAAATAAATTTCAGTCGGCAGGTGCCAATGAAGCATGCCCCACAAGGCCACAGGGAAACTAAAGTGTATCCAACGCCACCAACGGGCCATGCCAACCCAATATGAAAAACAGGCTGCCAATAATGCTTGCATCAGCACTAACGTGATTGTAGAAACACTTAAAGTAGTCGAAAAATAGACATTGGCCAATAGCCCAGCAAACCATGAGATAGCCACTAGACTAATGAATGCGGCACATTGAACAAGGATGGCCAATGCGGCAGGAATTAAGCGTACTGGCCTAAAATTCTGCTTACCCTTTACATTGCTCGCTGGCAAAGCGCTAAGCTCAAAATGATTATTTAGGGGGCGTTGAGCTAGGGATGGCTTCACCAACATTTGTTGAGTAATTTAATTTATCAAGCTGACATGGCGACAATTTTGTAGGTAAGTTCTTTGGCTTTCTTAGTCTTACCTGCGCGTGACGGCACATGACACAAATTACATACATATTTTTGATTCAAATCATAGGTATTCACGACAAAACTGCCATTACAGCAAGTACAGTTTTGTGTTTTCAGCATTT
>SESE01000431.1_pt1 | contig 17598 bp, 16 predicted proteins | sample 3171371 | NCBI WGS metagenome assembly SESE01 (sample SAMN06051881, study PRJNA518727) | freshwater metagenome | biome: subpolar coniferous forest; feature: holomictic lake; material: water; isolation source: holomictic Lake 442, 13 m depth | place: Canada: near Kenora, Ontario | collected... | reverse complement strand
AGTTTCATGGTTTGCCCCGCTTTTGTTCCTCGGTATCCGTCGGCAATGTATTTTCAAACAATTCATGCAGCTTTTGGCGGAGCTGTTTTTTGTCTGGCAGTTTCAGAGTATAATCAGCAATTTTAGCAGGAGCCAGTGACCTGCTTAGGGCATATTCAACAACTTCATCATCTTTTCCTTTGCACAACAGCACCCCAATGCTCGGATTTTCATGCGGTTTACGAACATCCCGATCAAGCGCTTCCAGATAAAAGTTCAGTTTACCAAGGTATTCCGGTTGAAAGTCCGTTATTTTTAACTCAAAGGCCACAAGGCACTGCAACTCACGATGAAAGAAAAGCATGTCCACAAAATAATCGTGCATACCAACCTGAACCCGATACTCTTCGCCCACAAAAAGAAAATCTTTACCAAGCTCAAGAATGAACAATTTCAGATTTTTGAGCAGCCCTTTTTGCACATCATTTTCAGAGTGCTCTTCTGGAAGCCCTAAAAACTCAAAAACATAGGAGTCTTTTATAACAGGGCGTATAGCAACATGAGCCAACTTCCTCTCGATGTGCTGCTGACCAGACAACATCACCCGTTCATACAGGGCGCTATTCAACTGCCGCTCAAGCTCTCTTTTGGTATATCGCTCCTGAATCGACAATCGGATGTAATATTCCCGTTCTTCAACTGTTTTTGTTTTTGAAAGAATCAGAAGATGGTGCGACCAGCCTAATTGTGTCACCAGTGGCGACACAATTTCATTGCCAGCGTACGCTTCATAAAACTGCCGCATCCTGTAAAGATTTCTTCGGTTAAAACCTGTATAATCAGGGCCGAAGCGGTGCAGATAGTCGGCCAGTTGCTCAATTGTTTTTTCGCCCCATTGCGCCACCGCAAGCTTATCGCTGATAAAGGAGCCAATATTCCAGTAAAGCTGGATTAAGTGAATATTGATGCTTTGGAGTGCATTGCTGCGAGCCTGATCAATCAGCCCCTTTATTTCGTCAAAACTCTTATCTATTTCTTTCATCGCGCTTTATACCGTTTTAAAGAGAATCTGGTTGTGCTTTTCCTTCTGCATGTTGTGGGCGTTGAAGGTTTGCACGGCGTTGGCTTTGAGCTGGTCGTTGCCGTGGAAGGCCCGGTCGAGGCAGAGGAACTGCTGGGGGTTCAGCTCAATGACTGCGTCAATCAGTTCATTGGTAACGCTCTCTTCGAGGCAAAGCAGAAGAGCGCCGTCGGAAACGGAGAAAAGCTCTTTTCCGCTGATGGTTTTGGTTTCGATGGTGCCGGTCAGGGTAAAGCCGGCTTTGAGGAGGATTTCGTAGAGCAGCTCTTCGGGTGCTGCTTTGGGGTCGATATGGTCGATGTGGAGCGAGAGCTGGTCAAGAATCTGCTCTGTCGAAGCTGATGGCTCAAGCTTCTGCCACTGGCGGAAGTTGGATTTGTCGAGTTTGAGCACCTTGAAGCCACGATCCTGCTTGCCTGCATTGTCGAGATCAAGCTTGCCTTCCTGTTCGGTATTGAGTTTGTTGATGACCCGGCGGATGCGCTCTTTGCCGATGTCAGCTATGGTATTATAGCCTGCCTTGAAGGCTTCGCTCTCGGGTGTGCAGGGTTCAGGGAGCTGGACGAGGATGAATTTGCGGCTGCCGTTGTCCTGTTTGTTCAGGCCGAGAACGGCATGGGCGGTGGTGGCTGAACGTGCGAAGAAGTCGAGAACAATTGCCGACGTATCACTGATCATAGAAACAAAATACTTGACAAGCGACACTGGCTTTGGAAATGAAAACAATTTGCTGCCAAACAGGTCAAGCATCTCTTTGTTCCCGTTTTCATTCATGCCAATCTCTTTTGGCAGAAAAGTAGAGACTGCTTTCATGGCCTCATCAGAACCAAACTTCCTGATCGCCTTGACTTTATCTTCACTCTCGAAAACGCGAAATGCCGGAATGGTGATATTTAAAAAATCATAGTCATCGGGAAAAACGATTTTGCCTTTTCGATAATATTCAGGGAAAGTGTCTTCGGTTACAGCCCATACTCTTTGTGGATTAAACGGATAAAGTTTGCCAGTTTTTGGATCAAGCATGTCAAAAGCGGAATTAGGCCGTTCTGCAGCAGCAGTTTGTTTTGTCAAATCTGAAAGTCTCCATCGATCACCAGTAAAATCATTGGTCTGATAATATTTTCTTTCGTAAGCAACTCCAGCCTGTAATTCCCCCTTGGTAAAAGCCACAATCCATTCATAATCCTGCGAAACTCCAAATGGTACGTCGCTCTTGGTTGTCCTCTTTTTCCAGGGAAATACAGCTACAAAATTCTCCTCCCCAAAAATCTCATCGCACATCTTCCGCAGATTGCTCACCTCGTTGTCATCAATGCTGATAAAGATCACGCCGTCATCCCGCAGCAGATTCCTTGCCAGATAGAGCCTTGGGTAGATCATGTTCAGCCATTTGGTATGGAAACGTCCCTCATTAGCGGTGTTGGTGCTGAACTTTTTGCCTTTACCATCAATCAGCCCGGCATACTCCAGATAGGTCTCAAGGCTTTCGCTGAAGTTGTCGGGGTAGATGAACTCCTTGCCGGTGTTGTAGGGCGGGTCGATGTAGATCATCTTCACCTTGCCATAGTAGCTGGTCTGGAGCAGCTTGAGCACTTCGAGGTTGTCGCCTTCAATAAAGAGGTTTTCGGTGGTATCGAAATTCACCGACTCCTGACGGCAGGGTTTAAGCGTGGCGGAGCTGAGGGACTGGATCAGGTGCAGCGCCTCTTTTTTACCCGGCCACTCCATACCGTAGCGCTCACGGCGTGACTCGAACGTGTCGCTGAAGGTGCCGAGTTCGGCCTTGAGCTTTTCAAAGTCGATGGACTCAGTCAGTTCCCCTTTGTCGTTGCGGGTTTCGGTAAAGACCGTGGGAAAAAGCTGCTTCAACTGAGCACGGTTTTCGGCGGCTATGTTGAGCGTGGCTCCTTTCATGGTTTCGGGCTGGATCTCTGCCATAGTCTTAACAATGTGGGGTTTAGTTCATCGACCAGCGAATGGTGAAAAGGGTTTTGCCAAAAGCTCCCTCGTCGGCAAGCATTGAGTCTTTGGATAATGGAAAACGGAAGGCAAAGAACAAGATCTTCATGATCAACAATCCTGCAGGAAGCTATTAAATCGCTGAGTTGTGATTGGAATATGCGCGATAATATACACAAGCTCTTTGATTTAGAGCGCTTCGGCAGTCTCACTTTATTAATAATCACGCTCCCCTGCCGGGCTTTTTTACGCTTTGCTTATAGATATTTTTTTCTATTTAATAAGAAGTTTCAGTATATCTTATTTGATAGTTATATCTATTCGCTTAAACGACATAAGGTATGAGCGGAGATGGTGCAGGGAACGGGGCTGCGGGTGAGCGGTCTGGCGGGGGTGGTTATGCGGAAGGGAGTGAGCGGTTGTTCAGTCAGGCGGAGGTTGATGCTGTGGTGGCCGGGAAGTTGCAGGGGTATGCGGAGGCGGATCTGGCGGAGTATCGGTCGTTGAAGGAGGCGAAGGCGCGGCAGGAGCGGGAAGTGCTGGAGAAGGAGCTTTCGTTGTCGCGCGAGAACCTGATTTCCGACCATTTTGCTCCGACTGTGTATGCCATTGCTGATGATATTGACCAGAATTTGTGCGAAAGAATATTGTCGTTGCCTTTTGAACGGGCAAGAACCACAACTTGCCTGTCAATTTTCAGGGATGCCTCCAACTGAGAGTGAATTTTTCAGGTTAAAAAGCCCGTACCGCACGGACATGAAAGTAGTTGAACTTAATGTCGAAGTACTGGGAACCGACGCCAAAATACTGGTACCACGCATAGTACGCATTGTCTTCGGAGGAACTCCAGTAGAAGTAGGTCTCAAAACCGCCAACTGCACGTTTGTTGAGATAGAGCTTGTTCAACTCATCCCTGCTCGGCAGGTACCAGTCGCTATAGCCATTCAACACCAAATCATCACACAATTTCGCCGCATAGGAGCCCGCGCCTTGAGTGGCAACAATTGCGGTTGTGTTTGCTGCCCCTGTCCCTATAGCTGTTCCGGTTGCGCCTGTCGTTATATAGCTTCCATTCCACCATAATGAGCCTGTGCTTTGATCGCCTGGGGCGGCAATCAAACCATGCGTTTGCCCTGCCACATACCCAGGGTCGCCACTGACAAGAATATAGGCAATGATGCCGCCGCAGTAATTGTCGCCAATGGCAAGTGGCCCTGATAACACTTGCACCATGGCTGACATCGCCGAGGTCAAACCACTGCTGGCAAACTGGAGCGTATAGTTCGTGCCAACTGTTCCCGCTAAGGCCAGGTTCGTGAAGGTTGCCACGCCGTTCACGGCTGATACCGTCGTCGTGCCACCAAGTGTACCGCCCGTACCGCTTGCAATCGTCACCGACATCGACGCAGTGCCCGATGTTACCGTATTGCCATTTGCATCGGTAATCTTCACCGCTGGCCGCGTGGCAAGAACTGCGCCACTTGCTCCGCCAACCGGCTCCGTCTGCATCAGCACTTTCGTTGCTGCGCCGACCGTGCCCGTCGCCGTAAACGTTATCGGTGAATTCGTCAGAGTTCCGCTGGTCGCCGTCAGGGTATTCGTGCCTGCCGTCGGGCCAAGTGTCCAGCCGTCTGCTGTCGCTATGCCGCTGGCGTTCGTCGTCGCACTGCCGCCTGTCACCGAGCCGCCGCCTGTCACCGAGCCGCCGCCTGTCGCCGCCGCAAAGGTCACACTGACTCCACTGACCGGGTTGTTGTTCGCATCTTTCACGATAATGCTCGGCGCTATGCCCACCGCCGAACCTGCAACGGCTGACTGTGCATCGCCACCGTTCAACGCTGTCTGCGTTGCAACACCTGCAGCATAGGTCACGGTAGCCTCTGTCTGTAAGCCTGTGCCGCTCTTGACAGCGTCCCCGCCGAGAGTCGCCACAAAAATACCCCTGCCGGTTGCGACGGGGGCCGTCACAAGAGCGGTGTAAGTGCCATCATGGTTATCGGTAACAGCGCTGATACTGCCCGTGCCGCCCGATCTGGTGATAGTGACCATTGCTCCTCCGGAACTCTGCCGGATGCCTTCAGGGCCTTGTTCTGTCACCGTAAGCGCCTGTGTGCTGATGCCATTTGCCGTGATGGTAGCCGCGCCGGGCGTCAGTGTCGAGAACATCGCGCTCAACGGGTTTGCTCCTGTCACCGTGACGCTTCGAATGGTCAGGGCTGGCAGAAGGCTTGTTATTGCCGCAAAAGCAAGGACGATGAGCGCAATCACTTTTCCGATCAGGGTGTAACGGAGTGGTGTCATGTACGTCATTGGTTGTCTTTGGTTCTGTTGCTGTAGGGTTACTCGGTCGTTATAATGATGTTATAGAATCTGGGTGTGGGTGTGCTGCCGTCGGTCACGCTGATGATATAGGTGTCGCCTCCAGGTAGAGCCGCAGGGAACTTGTTGCCATGAAGAATAACCTGTGTCCCTGCGGTTCCAACAAGCCTCAGGTCACTGTATGGTGCACCGTTGCGAGTTATGCCGATGATGGTCGGCGCTCCTGTGCCGACGGTGATGAAAATGTCGCCTTCATGGTTGACGCTGACTCCTGGTGACAACCCTGCTTTATTGACCTTCAGCACGTTGCTGATAGCTGTTGTGTCAACTTTTGCAAGGAAGGATTGTGGCAACTGTGACGGGCGCGTTGTGGCAGCGGCAAGCAGGGTCGAGCTGTCGTTGCTCTGGATGGGCTGCATACGGCTGGCGAGGGTGCCTTGTAGCTTTCTGCTGTCCGACAGGAAGAGCTGGCAGGTCAGCATGGCGCCTCTGTTGTCGGCAATGCCGTGCTGGCCATTGTTTTGGTACATCGTGAGCTGCCAGTTGCTGATTTGCGCTGAAAAGTCGATACGATTTTCTCCGGCACCGGCCTTGTATCCTGCGCCAACGGTCATGCCTGCAAGCAGCTCGCACAGCATGGTGACGTTATAGTAGGCTGAGCGGTTGATCTCGCTGCTGCCATCAGCAAAGGAATAGCGAAGTTGTTCGTAACCTATGGAGCCTTTGGTAACGATGTTTGGCTGCAGGGCAATTTGTGCGTCTGCTGATGCGCCAAACAGACGGCCTTCGGAAAGCGAGAGTGGATCGCTGTAGATAGTATAATCGGTTGCCGACACTACCTCAAAAAAACGTGGGCCGTCAGCATTTGAGAGTTGAGTTGCCCGTGCTCCCCATACAGAAAAGCCGACAGAATGAAGAGTGGTGGCTGCCTCTGTTTTTGGAATGATGTACTGGGTCGAAACAACGTAGCTGAATTGTTCGAGATCAATGGTTGCCTGGCCTGAAGGGAAGGTGAAATTCTGGTTGCCCCAGAGGTAGCCGCCGGTTGCCTTGATGCTAAATCTGGAATCGGGAAGCTGCCACACGGTGTTCAGAAGAAGATCGTTACGGACGCTGTCGGTCAGGGTCAAGGCGGAGCCGACTGCAACATTGTTGAATGGCAGGACTGCAAGCTCGGCTTTTCCTGCAACACCAGCATTGCTGTTTTCTTGCTTGAGATACCCAATACCAAGGTTGATGCTGCCAATGGTTCTTTTGTCATGATACTGCAGGGAGGTGCTGCCGGGACTGACTCTGCCCTCAACGGCTCCATCGGCAAAGGCCAAAGGGAGTGACGGCAGCATGCCTTCAACGGTGGGCAGGAACTGCTGGTTCCGGGCGTCGCTGTTGTTTCCGGCTCTCTGCATTCCCGAGGCTGTACTGGCAAAAAGGCTGGCAACTGATCCGAGCGAACCCGACACGGGAAGCCGGTCGGATAACGCTTCAGCGGTCATGGATTTTGAGAACGTCTGAAGATTACCGCTGGATGTTGGCGGGTTCCCTTGTGCGAAAAGCGAAGCGGCAGAGCCTTGGGGCAATGCAGATGATAATGCGACACCAAGACACGCATTCACGACTAATCGTGAAAAATACCTTTTACTGAGCCAAAAATCAGTATCAGGAATACTTGGGTTTGGGATCAAGAACTTTTGTGTTTAAGGCCATTATAAGACCAATGAAACCATAAACTCAATGATATAAAAAAAAGTATTTACTACAAGCATTATTGGAAATGCTGCCAACATGCCGCCCCACAGGGGCTTGAATTCAAGATTTGACACGGTCTCCTCTACTGCAACACCAGGGAGACGCTCTTTGAAAACATCGCGGAACCCGACAAATGAATTCTGATTGATTCCAGAAAAGACAAGGGTACGTTCTACCCGCCGATTTCTGACATACTTGTTCTGCCGGAATCTTTGGCAGAATGCTTTCCGTCCAGGGGTTTCAGTGACACTGCTTTCCGGAACAAATCCGAGATTGATTCATGGCTGGCATTGCTGCGAAGCAGTGGCAACAACTTCACCCCCTTTTGCTCATAAAGGCAACTGATGATTTTTCCGTCCGAGGTAATACGGATCTTGTTGCACTGACTGCAGAAATTTCTTGTAAATGCAGGAATAATAGCAATCGAACCCTTATGATCAGGCAAGAGATAACTGAAATACTGGGTTGAGTGACCTTGGATAGTCTGAAGCCCTGAGTAATTTCTTTTCAATAACTCCTGAATTTTATCGGCACTGAAAAATTTTCCGGTGCGCCAGATTTGATGGTCGTCAAACGGTTGCAGCTCCAGAAATCGAACGGTGACGGCATGATCTCTGGTAAGGTCAACAAATCGCAAAATTTCATCGCTATTGATGTCCCGCATCAGAACCACATTGAGTTTTGTGGGAATAACTGCCGTTGCAAGAAGGTTGTCAAGATTGTCACGCACACGAAGATATTCGTCTCTCCTTGTTATTGTATGATATCGTTCTCGATCAAGCGTGTCAATACTGAAATTAATGGCATCGAGGCCAGCATCAATAAGGCCGGAAAGAAAACTGTCGAGCAGCAGACCGTTGGTTGTCAGGTTTACCGTTTTTATACCTGCAATTTTTTTTGCTTCACGAACCAATTCTACAATATCCCTGCGCAGAAGAGGCTCCCCTCCGGTAAACCGCACCTTTGTTACACCAAGGGTGGCAAGCACCTGTATGATGGTCACGATCTCCTGCTTGCTCAGTTGAGAGTGAGCATCGGTACTCTCTTGATGCGCCTCGCTCATGCAGTAGGAGCATCTCAGGTTGCACCGCGAAGTGACGGCTATACGTACATAATCTACAGGTCGGTGAAACGTATCGACAAGGGAACTTTGGAAGGGACTGCTCATGCTGAAAGAAGAAATAGGCAAAAAAAAGCGTTATGAAGAAAAAGGCGCCGCCCTCTTTTGATGAGCCAGCGCCTTCTCCGACATAATAAGCATTACCTGCAGTTACTTTGTGGTAAAATGTTTTAAGGATACCTCGAACGATCACTACAACAGCCCATGGAAAAGTGCCATTGAGCACGTCAATCGTTGCACTGTTTGATTTTATCATTTGGCCGTGATCATGTATCTTGCTGTCATAAGTTTCAATTTCTGAAAAGCCCCAAAAGACACCTCATGCCCACTCCTCTTCAGGGATTTTACAAAAGAATAGTTAACACGGCCACATCGGGAGGAGCTGGCGAATGACATGCAGTAAAGAGTTGATCGGTCTTGAAGGCTCTGTCTGGTTTCAGAAGGCTGAAAACAGGTTTCTCGGAGGCGACCGGATTGCATTGCTGGAAAAAATCGATGAGCTCGGTTCAATCAGCAGTGCAGCCAAAGCCGTTGGAATAAGCTACAAGACGGCATGGCATTTGGTCAATATGATGAACAACCTCTCCGAAAAGCCTCTGGTTGACCGCGTAACAGGGGGAAAAGGTGGTGGTGGCACCATGTTGACCAAAGAGGGGAAAAAAGTTATTGAACAGTTCCGTGTTGTTCAGGAAGAGCACCGGAAGTTTCTTCAAAATCTTGGAGATCGTCTCGGAGAGAGTAATCATCTTTATCAATTTCTTAAAAGAATAGCTATGAAAATCAGTGCACGCAACATCTTTTCAGGTACGGTGGAAAAAATCATCAAGGGCGCAGTCAATGCTGAAGTTGTCCTTCTGCTCAATGGAGGAAGCCGTATTGTCGCCATTATCACCAATGGTTCCGTTGATAACCTGGGACTGAAAGAGGGTTTGAATGCTTATGCCATCATCAAGGCAAGCTCAATTATTATCGCCCAGGAGCTGCACGAGGCAAAAATAAGTACACGCAATATCTTGCCGGGTATAATCAGCAAGCTTATTGATGGCCCCGTCAGTACTGAAGTTGATGTCGAAATCGGTGGAGGCAATGTCATCTCCGCCGTTATTACGCATGGCAGTTCAGAGAAAATGTCACTGAAAGAGGGTGACCATGCCTGCGCAGCATTCAAGGCCTCAAGCGTTATCATCGGGATAAGCTGAACACACTTGAATCTTAAAAAAGCACAAGATTTTTTTGGATATTTTCAGGAAAATGATTAACAATCGTTAATGATTAACGGAAAACAGTTGACTTTATGAACGCACTGACTTCAAAACCCTTTACGATGTGCTGTTGCAGATGTCAACACCATTCTGGCACAGGGATATCGGGGAGGAGATAGTTACTCATATCATTTCGTGAAGTACAATCTTGCAAACCGGCTCTGAATGTCAGAGCCGGTTTTTTTTATTTTCATTTTATTTGCAACAGTCCAATTACAATTAAGAGATTGCGTATCATGTCATCTACAGCAACATCAGCCACATGCGTTGGCATCCCGTTACCGATTGTAAAACTGAACCGTGTGGTGCTGCTCGTGGGCATTGCTTCTGCCATAATGTTCCAGCTACCGATTGTGACCACCGCACTTTTTGTTATAATTCTTTCCGCTGTAGTTTTTGGTAAAAACGGCAGCCTCATTTTTTTCATTGGCTCACGACTTTTTGCCAAACAAAACAAGAATGCTGCTACTGAAGACCCGAGACTCATGCGGTTCAACAACTCCATTGCAGCTATTCTGCTCGGAGGAGCCCAGATCGCCTTTATTTCAGGCGCACCTCTTGTCGGGTGGATCCTTTCTGGAATCGTTGCTGTTGCAGCCACCATAGCGCTTGCAGGCTTCTGCTTCGGCTGCTTCCTGTTCTACCAGTTCAATCTGCAACGCTTCAAGCTCTTCGGAAACAGGGCGCAGATCAATGAACAAAAAACGGCCTAAGATTTATCAGTAAACATCACCATTTAATAAGGAGAGTATTTAAAATGAGTTCAGAACACTATCGCTTCGAAACGCTTGCCCTTCACGCAGGCCAGCCCGTTGACGCAACACTCTCTCGTGGAGTGCCGGTCTATCGCACCACATCCTATCTCTTTAAAAGCACGGAACATGCTGCAAACCTTTTTGCTCTGAAGGAGCTGGGCAATATCTATACCCGTTTGATGAACCCGACTACCGATACCCTGGAGCAGCGGGTCACCCAGCTTGAAGGTGGCGCGGCCTCAGTTGCTGTCGCATCGGGGACTGCGGCAATCTTTAATACCATCATCACCCTGGCTGAAGCAGGCGACAATATCGTCTCCGCCAACAACCTTTACGGCGGCACCTACACCCAGTTCGATGCCATTCTTCCGAAGCTTGGCATCAACGTCACCTTTGTTGACCCGAAAGATCCTGCGAATTTTGAACATGCCATCAACGAAAAAACAAGAGCACTCTATATTGAAACCATCGGCAATCCAGTACTCGACTACACCGACGTCAAAGCCATTGCCGAGATAGCACACCGAAATGGTCTGCCGTTGATCGTTGATGCAACCTTTACCACCCCCTACCTGCTCAAAACTATCGATCTTGGAGCTGATATTGTTATCAACTCCCTGACCAAATGGCTCGGCGGCCACGGTGCCGGGATTGGTGGCATCATTACCGACGCTGGTCGTTTCAACTGGAGCGGTGGGCGCCATCCGCTCTTCACCGAACCCGACCAGAACTATCACGGCCTGCGCTGGGCTATTGACCTGCCTGAACCTCTGGCACCAATAGCCTTTGCCCTTCGGTTCCGTACCGTGCCACTCAGAAACCTCGGCGCCTGCATTTCGCCCGACAACTCATGGATACTGCTGCAAGGCATTGAAACCCTGCCCGTCCGGATGGCTCGCCACTCAGAAAATGCGCTCAAGGTGGCGGAACATCTTGCACAACATCCCGGAGTGGCGTGGGTTCGTTACCCTGGCCTGAAAAGCGACCCATCATACGCCAAAGCTTCAAGAGATTTGAAGAACGGGTTTGGTGGTATGGTGGTCTTCGGCGTCAAGGGTGGTTACGATGCTGCCGTGGAGATCATCGACAATATCAAGCTCTTCTCGCACCTTGCAAACGTCGGCGATGCCAAGAGCCTGATCCTCCATCCGGCAAGCACCTCACACAGCCAGTTGACCGAAGAACAACAACTGCAGAGTGGTCTTTCTCCCGACCTGATCAGACTTTCCATCGGGCTTGAGCATTCTGACGACCTTATTGAGGCTCTTGATGAGGCGCTTCGGAGAGTAGCAACAAAAGCGTAACCATGCACAACAACTACAAGAACATCTCTGTCGTACTCGCTGATACACAGTTTTTAACCAATGAAGCGCTGAAATCATTCCTGTCGCCACTGTTCAGTGCGCTTTATACGGTCTGGACAACGGCAGAATTAGAGCAGCTTCTGCAGAAAGAAAATATCTCCCTGATTATCACGGATTATATTCGCTTTGATTTTGATTCGGCCAGTGAGCTTGGAAATTTGAAAAAAAAGCACCCGTCCACAGCAACAGTTGTCTTGACTAACTCAATAACACACCTTCAAATAAAAGAGTTAAGCGATATTGGAATTAAAAATATCCTCCTTAAAACTGATGAGCAAGATGAGCTTTTTCATGCCATTGATGCCGCCTTGAAAGGGAAAAAATATTACTCAGAAGAGGTGCTTGACACGCTTCTCAAAAGGGATGCCCCGTCTGAAAATATCAGCATCCTTACGACATCTGAAATTGAGATAGTGCGCCTGATTGCCAGTGGTTTGTCAACAAAAGAGATTGCTGTAAAAAAACATAACAGCTTTCATACCGTGATGACACACAGAAAAAATATTTTCCGTAAACTTGGCGTATCAAGCAGCCCTGAACTTCTCATGTACGCCATAAAAGCGGGATTAATCGACAATATCGAATACCACATCTGACCTGCCGTATTGCGGGGCATACCAAGGTCATCATGATAACAACCGCAGCAACCAGACGCTATCCGGGAACGCCGAGCTCCAGCTCGGTGTTCCCAGGTGCAGGCCCCCTCAACAGAAAGATGTTCAGAATACGGTTCCTGAGCTTTAAATCGAGATCCTGATTTTGCTCTCTGACGTTGATCCGCTATACCATTATTGCGGTATTTTTATTCGCTATGCTTGGAAATATTGGAAATATTGCGCTCTATTAACAATCGTTAACCAACTCTTGCAACAATGAACCCTGTATCAGGTAACCATACCATCCTATGCTTCTGGCAAGGGAGAATATGTGCTAAAAAAGGAATTCCTTGCTTGTGCGGGTAGAACCATGGCTGACTTTTGCGATTGCCGGTTCCTGACACAACAGAGAGCCGGTTTTTTTTTGCTGATTTTTGCCTTATCACACTATAATAAAAAACGTTAGAGGGAGAATACCATGAATTTTGAATGGACGAAAAAAATCACGCTTTTTGCCGCCCTGGCTCTTGCATCGGGTCTGCCAGGCACTATAACCGAAGCTGCGGTGGCTTCCACCCTGCTCAATGTCTCCTATGACCCCACAAGGGAGCTCTACCAGAGCGAAAACGCAGCTTTTATCAAATACTGGCAGCAGAAAACCGGTCAAACAGTGAAAATCGACCAGTCACACGGTGGCTCGGGAAAACAGGCACGGGCAGTCATTGATGGCCTTGAAGCTGACGTGGTAACACTGGCGCTTGCTTATGACATTGACGCAATCTCCGACAGCAAGCTGTTGCCTGCCAACTGGCAGAAAAGATTGGCAAATAACAGCACCCCATATACCTCCACCATCGTCTTTGTCGTCCGCAAAGGAAACCCGAAACAGATCAAAACATGGGATGATCTGGCCAAAACCGGTGTCTCAGTCATCACTCCTAATCCCAAAACATCCGGTGGCGCCCGCTGGAACTATCTGGCAGCATGGGGATTCAAACAGAAACAGACTGGTTCAGCAGAGCAGGCTAAAGCGTTTGTCAAGTCTATCTACAAGAATGTTCCCGTGCTTGATACCGGTGCCCGTGGCTCAACATTGACCTTTGCGCAGCGCGGCCTTGGCGATGTGCTGCTTGCCTGGGAAAATGAGGCTCACCTGATTCTGAAGGAGTTTGGAACGGACAAGTTTGAAATTGTCGCTCCGGCAGTAAGCATCCTTGCTGAACCGCCAGTCGCAATTGTTGATAAAAACGTTGATAAACACGGCACCAGAAAACTTGCTGAAGCCTATCTGAACTTCCTCTACACACCACAGGCTCAGGATATTATTGCCCAGAACTCCTATCGCCCACGCAACGCTGCTGCCCTTAAAAAATATGCGGCAAACTTCCCGAAGATCAAGCTCTTTACACTGAACGAGGTCTTTGGAAACTGGCGCACTGCCCAGAAAACCCACTTTAACGACGGTGGCGTTTTTGACCAGATCTACCTTCCCTGATTCAGAGGGATATTAACCACTGCATGAGCAGAGAAGAGTAATACTCTCTTGCTCATGCACATCAAGAAAAACAGAGCCGATGGGATTATTTCAGATTAAAAGACGCAACATTCTGCCCGGTTTTGGATTGTCGATGGGATACACCATCTTCTATCTCTCGGCAATTGTGATTGTGCCACTGAGCATGATATTTTTCAACACCGTTCCCATGGGGTGGGATCCATTTGTTCATGCAGTGACTGCGCCCCGAGTTCTCGCCTCCTACAGATTAAGTTTTTCAACAGCATTCTTTGCCGCATTGTTCGATGCAGTGGCCGGGCTTCTGACCGCCTGGGTGTTGGTGCGGTACCGTTTTCCCGGCAAGCAATTTCTTGATGCTCTTGTTGACCTCCCTTTTGCTTTGCCAACCGCTGTTGCCGGTATCTGCTTTGCAACCCTGTACTCCCCTGTTGGCTGGCTTGGTGAAACCTTGACCAAATGGAATATTACCATTATCAACTCGGCAACCGGCATTGTAGTGGCACTTGTCTTCATTGGTTTTCCGTTTGTTGTCCGTACCATTCAGCCTGTTCTGGAAGAGGTTGAGCATGAGATTGAAGAGGCGGCGCACTGCCTTGGCGCCACTCGCTGGCAGACCTTCAGAAAAATCCTGCTGCCACATCTCTTCCCCGCCCTGCTGACTGGTTCAACCCTTGCCTTTGCCCGTGGTATCGGAGAGTATGGTTCGGTGATTTTCATCGCTGGCAACCTTCCGATGAAAACCGAGATTGCGCCGCTCATGATCATGTCGAAACTTGATCAGTTCGACTATGCAGGAGCATCTGCGGTTGCATTGGTACTTTTGCTTATCTCCTTTTCCATGCTCCTGGCGCTGAACGCCATTCAGGAGTGGCAACAGAAAGAATACCGTTAATCAATCATGCTGAAAGAACCAACATCAGAAACTGCACCAATTGTTAAAAAAAGAGTGTCGGATCCTCTGCCAGTACGGATTGTACTGATTGGAGTGATGCTGCTCTTTTTTATTGGATTTATCTTTTTGCCACTCGGGCTGGTCTTTGCGCAGGCGTTCCAGAAAGGGTGGGCATTCTATCTTGAATCCATCACAGAGTCTTATGCAATTGAGGCCGTAAAGTTAACGCTGACAACGGTGGCTATTGTTGTTCCACTGAACGCATTTTTCGGAGTGACTGCGGCATGGGCCATCACCAAATTCAATTTTGCCGGAAAAGCTGCGTTGAAGACGCTGCTGGATCTCCCGTTTGCCGTTTCTCCGGTTATTGCCGGTCTCATTTTTGTGCTGCTTGTCGGCAGCCGTACCCCTTTCGGGAGCTGGCTCGGCGAACATGGCATCAAGATAATTTTTTCAACCCCCGGGATTGTTATTGCCACGCTCTTTGTCACCTTTCCCTTTGTTGTCCGTGAACTGATTCCGCTGATGGAGGCACAGGGAAGAGATGAGGAGGAGGCTGCCCTGACACTCGGTGCAAGAGGGTGGCAGATATTTGGAAAAATCACTCTTCCAAATATCAGTTTAGGACTGCTCTATGGGATGATCCTCTGCGGAGCACGCTCTATCGGTGAATTCGGCGCAGTCTCGGTTGTCTCCGGCCATATCCGGGGCCAGACAAACACCGTCCCCCTTCATGTAGAGATTCTTTACAGCGAATACAATTTTGCGGCATCTTTTGCCGTGGCATCAATTCTTGTCTTCCTGGCCTTGCTCACCGTAACACTTAAAGTGGCCATGGAAAAACAATTTCAGAAAAACAGCTTTCACCATTAGGAACCGACATGGGTATAGAACTTCAGAACATTACCAAAAAATTTACCGGCTACACCGCACTCGACAATATCAGCCTCAACGTCGCTTCGGGCGAACTGGTTGCGCTGCTCGGACCTTCAGGGTGCGGCAAAACCACCCTGCTGCGCATTATTGCTGGCCTTGAGCTGCCGGATGCTGGAAAAATTATTCTGGAAAACAAAGACACAACAAACCTCCCTCCCAGAGAAAAAAATGTCGGTTTTGTCTTTCAGCACTACGCGCTGTTCCGCCGACTGACCGTCTTTGAAAACGTCGCGTTCGGCCTTAAGGTACTCCCAAGAAAGGAGCGTCCTTCACGTAAAGAAATAGGTGACCGAGTGGAGCATCTCCTGAAACTGGTACAGATGGACTGGGCAATCCAGCGCTTCCCATCCCAGCTTTCAGGTGGACAGCGTCAGCGTGTAGCCCTTGCGCGCGCTCTGGCCGTTAATCCAAAGGTACTCCTGCTTGATGAACCATTCTCAGCCCTCGACGCCAAAGTAAGGCAGGAGCTGCGCCGCTGGCTGAGAAAGCTTCATGATGAAATTCACGTCACCAGCATTTTCGTCACTCACGACCAGGAAGAGGCTCTTGAACTGGCAGACCGGATTGTGGTCATCAACAAAGGGCGGATTGAACAACAGGGAACTCCCCAGGAGGTCTATGATCATCCGAAAAATGCGTTTGTCTATAACTTTCTTGGCAATGTCAACGTCTTTCACGGGCGAATCAAAAACGGGAAAGTCAGTCTTGGCACACACCATGTCGATGCCCCTGATGACCTGAAACACACAGAAGAAAAACCAAGTCAGGCATTTGTTCGTCCACATGAAATCGGGATCAGCAAAATACGCAGCAGTGAAACCGACCTGACAGGAACTATCCGTGAGGTGCGGCTCATGGGCGGACAGATTGGCCTGAACCTTGCCTGTGAAGGATTCGATCACCCGATTGACGCCGAAATACCGAGAGAATTGTACATCAACCTTGAGCTTGCCAAAGGTGATACGGTGTTTGTTTCCCTGAACCGGGTCAGGGTGTTTACGGGGGATTATGTGATTTGAGGGGGGTAACGTCTTTACACATCTGGCAGATAAAGTCACTATAGTGGAATAATGTGCATCACGGATTTATCCGATCGCTACTCTTTTACTGAGCACAACCGACGATGCCGGGCAAAGAGATGAAAACTGTGACGTGGTACGAATTGCTTGTGGAACATCAGAACGTGCAACCTGCTCATATCCGAGCTGCTGAAAAAAAACAGCCGCCGTTGTGGTCAGCAAAAACACTGTTTCGACTCCACGTTCAGCAGCATAATATGCTGCAAAGTCAACAAGCTGACGTCCAACACGTTGACCACGACAGTCTTTGGATACAGCAAGGGAACGAATCAGCCCCACAGAACCAAAAAGTTCGAGGCCGATAACGGCTTTAAGGCAAAAATCGGATTGAATGCCAAAAAACAAGGGACAATGGTCGTGCGAAATATCAGAAACCGGCAGCCCGCTTTCGGCAAGTAACGACAGGATCTGGTCGAGTTCAGCAATAGTTTCTGTGTGCATCTCACAGGCTCCATTCCCGACGAATACGCGCCCACTTTGCGTCTCTCTGTTCTTCAATGTTCCTCACATCCTCCTCCTGTAAATGGCGAAAACGGTTTTGCCCAAACAGGTAGTCTCCTATGGATGCAAACTCGCCGGGATTATGGTTAAGCACAAACTTCCCTGCTGCGTATGCTGCCAAATACCAGAGACCACAATCGACCGCTTTTTTGGCGCCTGCTATGGTTTCTTCGGTTTCATGTCCCTAACCGACGGGACATGGTGCAAACACATGGATATAGGAAGTACCCTCTACCGTTCTGGCATGCTCCAGCTTTTGGAGATAATCCAGCGGGTCGCCAACACTGGCCGTTAGCATTGACGCCATTCCTGGAAACGTTGAAATAATGGCATAATAGTCATAATAGATCTTAAGAGCCCCGCGATCATGCCGCTGGATAACGCCATCAGGAGGTCGAATCGGTAATTCTCCATGAACGGTATTGACAAGAAGCAGTCCGCCTCTTTCGTGCCAGCGAATCTCAACCATTGCTGTACTGTTGTGCCTGAGCGC
>SESE01000430.1_pt1 | contig 17613 bp, 16 predicted proteins | sample 3171371 | NCBI WGS metagenome assembly SESE01 (sample SAMN06051881, study PRJNA518727) | freshwater metagenome | biome: subpolar coniferous forest; feature: holomictic lake; material: water; isolation source: holomictic Lake 442, 13 m depth | place: Canada: near Kenora, Ontario | collected... | reverse complement strand
CAAAGTTAGTCTCGATACCGCTTACGGCACTTTGAGAACTCGTGAGGACTGCTTCAACTTCTTCGGCACCATGACCCGTGATCACAACCACCTGACGCGCCGACAATTCCGCCGCCGTGTCCAGCACATGCTGCAACAGTGCACGTCCAGCCAAAAGGTGTAACACTTTGGGCAGTTTGCTTTTCATGCGCGTGCCTTTGCCGGCCGCCATGATCACCACATCCACGGCGCCTGGCGTTGTGGTGTTTTCGGAAAAATTTGCCATGCCCGTCTCCAGTCGATCCGCCAGTCTTTTCTTCAATCTGCGCCACATTATCGGTGCGCTGCTGTCCGTGCTCTTGACGCTGTCGCTGATGGGCTGCAGCGCGGTCAAGTTGGGCTACAACAATGCCCCGGAACTAGGCTACTGGTGGCTTGACAGTTATCTCGATTTCAACGAGGCTCAGTCCATCAAACTGCGAGCCGATTTGACCGCGCTGCAGTCGTGGCACCGTCAAAGCGAACTTCCGTTGTATGTCAACACGCTGGAGAAATTGCAACGCCTGGCAAGCGCTGACGTGAACTCGGCACAGCTATGCGTCTTGTTTGACGAACTGCGTCCGCGTTTGCAAGCACTTCTTGATCAGGCCGCGCCGACGGTCGTCGCCCTGGCGCCGACACTCTCCGAGACACAGTTAGAGCACCTGGCACGCCAGTTCGACAAGCGCAGCCAAAAGTGGCGTGACGAGTGGCAGGATGGGTCAGCGTCGCAGCGCAACGCCCGGCGCGTCAAGCAATTGACTGATCGGGCCGAGCTTTTTTATGGACGGTTGGAGCAAGCCCAACTGGCAGCCTTGCGAGCCGGTGTGGCGGGTTCCATTTTTGACGCCGGTTTAAGCTACCGTGAATCGCAGCGCCGCCAGCAGGACGCGCTGCAAACCTTGCGCAAAATTCAGGACGCTCAAGCAGAGGGTTTAAGCGTCAGCACAGAGATGCGCGCGCTGCTGGAACGTGCCCTCAACTCGCCGGATGCCAGTTATCGAAATTACATGGACAAATCGATCCAGGAAAGTTGCAGGACATTTGCGAACCTGCACAACAGCACCACACCGGCGCAACGCCTGCGCTTGATGGAAACCTTGAAAGACTACGAGAGCGATGCGCGCGCATTAATGGCGCTCAATCGCTGAAGCCGCATAAGATCAGGCCATGGCTATCAGTGTTTTTGACCTCTTCAAGATTGGCATCGGACCGAGCAGCTCGCACACCGTGGGTCCGATGCGCGCAGCGCGTCTGTTTGCCCTGGCGCTGCAGCGTGACGACCTGCTGCAAGCCACTGCCGGTGTGACCTGCGAGTTGTACGGCTCACTCGGCGCCACCGGCAAGGGCCATGGCTCCGACGTCGCCGTCATGCTGGGCCTGATGGGCCACGCGCCAGACACGATCGACGTGCAAGCCGTGCCTGCCATGATCCACGCAGCGCGCGCCAGCCAGGCCCTGACACTGCTGGGGGGCCAATCAATCGCATTCAGAGAAAAAGAACACCTGCTGATGTACCGGCGCGAAGCCATGGCCGAGCATCCCAACGGCATGAAATTCAGCGCCATGGATGCGCGGGGCAAGCTGTTGAAGGAAGCCAAGTACTTAAGCGTCGGTGGTGGTTTTGTGGTGACGGCAGGCGCCTCCAACGAGGCTGTTCTCAGCGCCTACAAGAAGGTGCCTTATCCAGTTACCTCGGGCGACGCTTTGCTGGCCATTTGCCGCCAACATGGTTTGAGCATCGCCCAGGTGATGTGGGCCAACGAGCGCACCTGGCGCAGCGACGAGGAGATCCGCGCCGGGCTGCTCAACATCTGGCGCGTGATGCGTGAATGCGTACAACGCGGTTTGAGCATCGAGGGAACACTGCCTGGCCCCTTCAAGGTACAACGCCGCGCACCGCTGCTGGCAGCGCAGCTGCGTGAGCGCGCCGAGCGCACCTTGGCAGACCCGCTGTCGGTGCTGGACTGGATCAATGTCTACGCTTTTGCCGTGAACGAGGAAAACGCTGCCGGCGGGCGCGTGGTCACAGCGCCTACCAACGGTGCCGCCGGCGTGATTCCGGCGGTGTTGCATTACTGCGACCGCTTCGTACTGGGCCAAAACGGTCGCGCGAGCCAGAGCAGTGGCGACGACGCAGTGGTCGACTTTTTAATGACTGCAGCGGCCATCGGCATTCTGTACAAACGCAACGCCTCGATCAGTGGCGCCGAGGTCGGTTGCCAGGGCGAAGTCGGCGTTGCCTGCTCCATGGCCGCCGCCGGTCTGGCAGCGGTGATGGGCGGCAGCCCCGAGCAGGTGGAAAACGCCGCCGAGATCGGCATGGAACACAACCTGGGCCTGACCTGCGATCCGATTGGCGGCCTGGTGCAGGTGCCGTGCATTGAGCGCAATGCCATGGGCGCGGTGAAAGCCGTCAACGCAGCACGCATGGCCATGCAGGGCAATGGCCAGCACGTGGTGTCGCTGGACAACGTCATCAAGACCATGCGCGAGACCGGCGCCGACATGAAGACCAAATACAAAGAAACCTCGCGCGGCGGTCTGGCAGTGAACATCGTGGAATGTTAGGGATGGCACATGGCGAAGGCTCCCAGTGAATTTACCGAATACTGCTGCGACCTGCTGGCAACGGTAGGCCCCTGCGTGGCGCGTCGCATGTTTGGTGCCTACGGCATCAGCACCGACGGCTTGACGCTGGCCATTCTGGCCGACTTGGGTTCCGGCGAGAAACTCTGGCTCAAGGCCGACGAAACATCGCGCCCGCTCTTTGAAGCCGCTGGCTGCGAACGTTTTGTCTACCAGGCAAAAGACAAGCCGATGAGCATGGGCTACTACAGCGCCCCCGATGACGCCATGGAGTCACCCGCGCTGATGGCCCCCTGGGCCCGCCTGGCACTGCAGGCGGCGCTGACAGCGCAGCGGTCGAAGGCGGTTAAAAAGCGCGCGGTGAAATCAAAGCCCTGGAACACTTCATAAAGAGAGGATTGAAGTGCATCAGAACTGGAACAAAGAATACAACTGGCAGCAGTGGAGGAGCGAGCAGTCTGATCCGATTGGGTTGGCCGTGCGCATCAGCAGCTACATCCATAGCAACAATGCACCACCCGTGACCGCGCTGGACCAACACTTTGCCTATGACAACCTCAACCGACTGCTGGATGCGACCAACCCAACCGGCACACAAACCCAGTTCAACTACTATCTCAAGAAGATGTGACGGAGTGGTTCATGCGTAAATTTCTTCGATCGCTTATTTGGTTTTTCATGTGGTTGGTTTCCATGCCAGCTTGGGCCGGCGGTGAGCCACCCGCACAGTCAAAGGTAGATCCAGATTGGCTAATTACTTGGAAAGGAATTGGTCCCTATCAAGGTGAAGACCTATCCATCGCCATGCTTCGTGCTGTGTACCCTCAACTGACAATTTCCTACGAGCGCATGAGCACTGTTCGAAGCAGAGCGCTGAAGGAGTCTTCAGACTCCCGAATCTCGAATCCATTTGATGTGGTAGCACGGCAAGGTGACGAAGAATTTCTCCGCGCCAACTGCATGTGTGAGTTTTACATCAAAGAGCAACAATGGCGCGTACAGCAAGCGGGTAAGTGGGTTCTGACCAATGTCGAAGAAAATCGGGGAATTACGCCACGCACCTCCAACGCGCGCTACAAAACTGCCGAGGGGATTGGCGTTGGCAACACCGTAGCTGAGTGCGCAAAGCCTATCGGCCCTATCGAAAAACCCATAGCCTGGTGTTTATTGGCGATGACTTCTGGACGATGCCTCAAGACGGCAAGCGATACAGCACGCAGATCGCATGTCTGAAGCACAAGAGTGATCGGCCAGCTGATCACACTGAACCCCATTTGGAATTGATCGGTTTTAGGTTGGAAACGGTTGAGATCATTGAGCGAGGTAATAAGACGTTTGATATCAAAAGTCGGCAGTTGAATACCTATTTACGCAATCAGTTTGACCCGAACGCCAAGATCGTGGAAGTCATCACGGACTATGCCTGCAATAGCCACTATCGACACTAGAGTGGCATAAATGAGCGGTGTCCTGTCCAGATGTCCGCGTCACCTTCTCTATCAGAGCCGTCGGCATTAATTTGCGTGAATCCCTAAGCCACAGATGCTTTTGGCAATGCGCTGGATGAGTCGATCAAGGACATTATGCAGCCGCAGAATACAGCTCAGGAAAGCTTCAGGTCCATTTAGATTGCGCACCAGAATGCCAATAGCGACGGTGGGGTGGTCGATGCGGGGTCGTCGGGAATGAACGGGCAAGGCAATTCAGGCGACGTGCTACGACCGCAAAGCCAGTCTGCAAGCGGGGTAAGCGCGGTACCAAAGCCTGCAGCGTGTGTGCCGTCGCCAAGCAAAGAGCCCGATGGAAGCAGGTTTGCAAACGTGCCGCCTACGATGCGGTACACCAGCGGTTGACTCTCTTCAATAAACAAAAAGCCACCCGTCCCCCCAGCCAGCCGTTCAAGCTGAGGGGTTTCGGTGGCTTCTTCTTTAGCCGCTGGCTGTCTTGGGTGATGGCCTTACGCCGCCTCTATCAGCTCAATATCAATTTTTGAGCAAAGCGTTCAGCGTAGTGCCCTTGGCCTCGGCGCGCTTGGCTAAAAAGTCCAACACCTGAGGCTCCAGCCGAACGGGCAGAATCAGGCGCAAATCGGGCTTGTAAAACTTGCCCCGCTATGCGTTAGAAAAATCGTATTCATCCTTCATGGTGTTCACCTTTTTAGCTGCTTGGCTCTTCATCTTTGGTTGTGCGTTCATTCCTCCTGGAACTATCCGCTTCTAGTCGCCTTGCCCAACTGTCCCGTCCGCATGCCCTGACCTGTTGTTTCCGAAGCAGTGTTGTTCTCTAAAAAAGGAAAAACCTCCCTCAACCCCCTGGCCGCTAAGGCTGGAGTTTAGTGAGGTGGTCACAGCTTGTGACTACCTCGAGCGCTTGTCATTAAGGTTGCAGAAAGCAACCTTAAACCCGTCACCGCACAAACGCCTCCACGGTTAAATTCGTGATTGGTGAGAAGTGCTTAAGGTTGCCGGTCAGCAGCGGGATGCGGTGCTCGATGGCGGTAGCGGCGATGAGGGCATCGGCCAGACGCATGCCATGCGAGAGGGCCAAGGCATCGACCAAGTCGGCGGCGCGCTGCGAGATAGCCGGGGTGATGTGCAGCACTTGTACTTGGCGTACGGCCAAGCCCTTCTTGAGCCGATCCAGGTTGCTCTTGTCCGAGCAACCCTGGGCCAGTTCCATGTAAGTCACCACGGAAATCTGCCATTGCGCGATGGCATTGAGGCGCCGCGCTGCGGCCACATTGCCGCGCGTATGCAGCACCAAGACATCAGAGTCAATCAGCATTGCGTTCAGCTCTCATGGTTCTCGGCGGCCGCGCCAGGCACCTTAGGGTCCACCCCAAAGCGCGGAGCCCTGATGGAGCGGATATAGGCATCCACATCGGCCATATCCTCACGGTCACGCCACATGCCGAATAGTGGGTCATTGGCGAACTGCGCAGCATCAGCGGACTCCGTGGTGTCCTCCTCGATGCGCACCGTCACCTTGGAAAACCCAGCGTTCAACAAATTGCCCAACTTGGCTTGCCACGCTGTGGGCAAGTCACGCACTTGCACATGCTCAAACACCACGGTATTCATATTCGGTTCTCCAATTGGCCTGCAGTTGCAAAGATGGTGATTTTAGGATAGGTGGCCAAAATCGCACGTCGGGGTCCAAACATTAAACTGGGTCGATGCTGACCACTTCAAACCCCAGCAAACCCGCATGGATAGAGACGCGGGGGCGTCGGGAATGAACAGGCAAGTCAATGCTGGCAAGCTGTTTTACGTCCTGATTGATCAAAAGCAGGTGACGATGGCGTCGCACACGTTGTAGTCGGGGTCCACCAGCGGCATCCAGCGCCATTTGTCAAAAGTGGTGCAGGGGTGCGAAATGCCCAGGCAAACCAGGTCACCGACTTGCAGCGCTTCAAATTGCGGATCAGTGCCGCGCAAGTGGGCATGCTGGTCGTTCAGCCCGGCAATTTTCCAGTCTGCTGGAGCCACGTGCAAGCTGCGGGTGCCGCGGCGGCAAACCGCCAGCGGGATGGGCATTTCCCAGTCGTAAGAAAGGTCACGTTTGCCGACCGCCAGAATCGCCAACCCCGACTCCGGGCATGACTGAACACGGGCCCACACCTCCATCGCCGCCTGCAAGCCATCACCGCAGCCGGTGCGCGCCGCCACGGCGCTCATCATGCGTTTGTAGGTGCCCTGGTCGTGCGTGACATAGCAGCCCGAGCGCAACAGGCCTTGCACGCGGCGCCCCAGTGCCGGTGTCAGGTAGCTGGCCACCAGGTCAAAAATAGCCGAGCCACCGGCACTAACCAAAACTTCATCGCCATCAAACAGGTCCTGCTCATCGCACGCCTTGACCACGGCTTGAACCAGCTCCATCAGGCGCCGGGCGTAGGGTTGGTCCTGCTCGGTATGGCCGGTGGCGGCCAGCCCCTCATAACACTCCACGCCCACCAGTCGCAGCGCCGGGTTGGCGTGCAAGCGCCCGGCCAGTTCCAGTGCTTGCGTGAGGTGCCGGCAACCGGTGCGCCCGCCCGCCACACCGATTTCCAGCAGCACCTCAAAAGCGTGGGCCGTTGGATGTTTTTGCTGCCAGTCCTCGATCAACCCCAACTGGTCCATTGAATCGACCAAAAAGATGACGCGCAGACCGGTCTGACTTTGCAGCAAATCGTCAATACCCTGCAGGTCCACCTCGGCAAATACCTGGTTCGCGATCAGACAGCGTTGCGCCCCGGCAGCAATGCCGACGCGCAGTTGTGTCACGGTGGCAAAAGTCATGCCCCAGGCGCCGGCGTCAAGCTGCTGGCGAAACAGCTGGGGCGACATGCTGGTTTTGCCATGCGGTGCCAGACCCAGGCCCAGCGATTTTGCAAACCCCTGCATCCAGGCCAGGTTGTGCTGCATCACATCGCGCTTGATGACGGCCAGCGGTAAGGGCAGGTCGCCATTTAATACGTTCCAGCCCTGCGCGCCGATTTGGGAGCGACGCAGAGGCGGGCTGTGGTGCGGGAAGCCCTTAAATGAGGTGTCAATCAACGGGTCCAGAAAATTTTCCAGATCCATGGCTACATCGGCCAGACAACGCCGTTCTCATTCAGGATCGCGTCGAGCGGTATGTCATGCGGTTCAGGCTCAAAATCGGGCAGAAAGCCCGGCGCATAGCCCAACCCTACGGTGAGCGGGCGCGGCTCCAGGGTTGCCAGCATGCGGTCATAAAAACCACCCCCATAACCCAGTCGATAGCCACCGGGCGCATAGCCAACGCAAGCCACAAACAACAGCGTCGGTACTATTACTTCGGTCTCTTTGGGCTTTGGAATGCCATAGGCATCCTCTTCCATCGGGCAACCGGGATACCAGGCATGAAACGTCATGGTCTTGTGGACCTTGTCGACCACCGGCAGGCCAATGCGGCGGGGTTGCGGCTGATCGAGCAATTCGCCGTCTTCCTTCCAGCGATGCAACGCCGGCAGCGGGTCAAATTCACCCTTGATCGGCCAATAGGCGCCAATCACGGTGTCGGGGCGACCGACCAACCAGATGCGCATCACTTGCTGCAATAAATCAGCGCGTTGTAGTCGGTCCGCCAGGTTCAGACGTTGCTCAATGAGAAGCGCGCGGAGTGCCTTTTTTTCCTGTGCCTTGTGTCCATCAGAGTTGTCCATAATCCCTACATGCAGTTTCACACCATTTTGACATCGATTGCGTTGCTGAGCTGCCTCACACTATCGCCACTTGCGCCGGCGCACGCTCAGTCCAACGCAAACGTCAGGGTCAAGTCCCAGCTCGACGATGTCATTCTGGAGATGAGCCAGGCCTTCAAAAAAACCGACACCAAACGCCTCAGTGCCCTGCTGCCCCAGATTCAAGGTCACCCACTGGAGCCATGGGGTGCCTATTGGGAACTGCACGCCCGGCTCGAGTCGGCAACAGCGGGCGAGATTCAGGCCTTCCTGTCCCGCTATGCCGGCACCTACCAGGAAGATCGTCTGCGCAACGACTGGCTGGCGCTACTGGGTCAGCGCCGGGAATGGGGCACTTTCATGGCCGAGTACCCCAATTTCCGCATGAACGATGACCGTTCCGTGCGCTGTTACGCGCTGATGACCGAATTCAGTTCGAGCCAACTCGATGTAGCACAGCAGGTTGAAGAGTTATGGCTGGCGCAACGCGAGGCTGACGAAGGTTGCGCTGCGGCAGCAGAGCAGCAAATCAAGGCCGACAAGATCAATCCCCGCACGGCCTGGCTGCGCGCGCGGTTGGGTATGGAAATGGGCAACGCACGCATCGCGACCCAGGCCGTTGGTTTGCTCAACGCCGAGTGGGCTAACACAGCCGGTGCCATCTACGCCAACCCGGCACGTTACCTGACCGGCAAGTTGCTGGCCCTTCGCTTGCGCACCAAGGAACTGGTCACCTTGGCCCTGATCCGCCTGGCTGCCGGCAACCCCGACGCGGCGGCCGTCGAGATCAACAAATTGCGTTGGAAAACCCAGCTTACCGACGAGGAGCGTAGCTGGGTGTGGGGGGTGATCGGCAAACGTGCCGCCATGCGTCTGTCGGATGACGCCATCGGCTTGTTCCTGAATGGGCAGGATAAATTCATGCACGATGACCAGTTGGCCTGGAAGGCCCGTGCCGCTCTTCGGGCTGGCAACTGGACACAGGTAGCCTCTGCCATCGCGGCCATGACTGAGGCACAGCGCAAAGACGCCACCTGGATCTACTGGCGGGCACGCGCACTGCTCAATCTGGCGCCGGATGAGGTAGCTCACCTTGAAGCGACACGCCTGCGGACAAGCATTGCTGGCGTCAGCGGTTTTTACCAGCAGCTGGCATTGGAGGAACTGGGCCAGCGCATTACCGTGCCAGCCGCGCCAGAGCCCCTAACCGCCGAAGAGAAAGAAGGCGCACGCCTGAACCCCGGCCTGCTGCGCGGCCTGTATGCCATTGAGATCGGTTTGCGCAGCGAGGGTGTGCGCGAATGGAACTACAACACCAACCTGCACAGCCGCGGCGGCCTGAACGACCGCGAGTTGCTGGCCGCTGCTGATCTGGCATGCCAGCATGAGGTGTGGGATCGCTGCATCAACACCAGTGATCGAACCAAAACCGTGATCGACTTCGGCCAGCGCTTTCCAATGCCCTTTAAAGCCGCGCTGTTGAAACGCAGCATGCAGATTGGGCTCGATCCGGCTTTTGTCTATGGCCTGATCCGCCAGGAAAGCCGCTTTGTGATGGACGCCCACTCAGGCGTCGGTGCCACCGGTTTGATGCAGGTGATGCCGGCAACGGCGCGCTGGACGGCCAAAAAAATCGGCTTGACCGACTTCAAACTGCAGCAAATGACCGAGCCCAACACCAACATTGCGATTGGTACCGGCTACCTCAAACTGGTGTTGGACAGCTTTGACGGCTCCATGCCCATCGCCAGCGCTGCCTACAACGCGGGCCCGAGCCGCCCCAAAAGCTGGCGCGGTCAAAGCGGCGCTCCGGTGCTGGAAGCGGCTATCTGGGCCGAGAATATCCCGTTTGCTGAAACCCGCGATTACGTGAAAAAAGTACTGGCCAACACCACCAGCTATGCAGCGCTGATCAGCGGACAGGCACAGTCGCTCAAGAGTCGTCTGGGAACGGTCGGACCGCGCGATGCCAGCGCACCTGAAACAAGCATCGATTTACCCTGAAGGAACCTCATGCTCAAGCTCGTTATTGGCAACAAAAACTATTCGTCCTGGTCGATGCGCGCCTGGGTGCTCCTCAAACAGGCCGATATCCCGTTTGAAGAAGTCATGGTGCGTTTCGACGCCTTCGACGCAGACTCCAGCTTCAAGAAAACCATCGGCACGCTAACCCCCACCGGCAAGGTACCGGTGCTGCTGGATGGCGACCTGCACGTGTGGGACACGCTGGCCATCGCGGAATATGTGGCAGAACAATTTCCCGAAAAGAAGTTGTGGCCAGCCGACAAGACGGCCCGGGCACGGGCGCGCAGCGTGTGTGCCGAGATGCATGCCGGCTTCAACGGTTTGCGCAGCCAATGCCCGATGAACATTGAGGCGTCACTGATCGATACCGGGGCCCTGATCTGGCGCGATCAGGTTGCCGTGCGCAACGATGTGGCACGCCTGGTCGCGATGTGGCAGGAGTTGCTCAACAGTCATGGCGGGCCACTGCTGTTCGGCAATTTCACCGTGGCCGACGCTTACTTCGCCCCGCTGTGCACGCGCCTTAAAACCTACGCACTGCCGGTGCCCCCGGCGATTACCGCTTACGTCGACCGGGTGTACGCCCTGGCCGGAGTCCAGGCCTGGATCGATGGCGCGCTGGCAGAGCAGGACTTCTTGCCCTTCGAAGAACCCTATCGACTGGAGCGCTGAGATGCAGATATTCATGGTCGGTGGTGCGGTCCGCGATGCCATGCTGGGGCTGCCAATGAAAGATCGTGACTGGGTCGTGGTGGGTGGCACACCTGAAGCCCTTGTCGCCCAAGGTTTTTTGCCGGTGGGCAAAGACTTCCCGGTGTTTCTTCACCCCCAGACGCACGAAGAATATGCAATGGCCCGCACCGAGCGAAAGACCGCGCCCGGCTACCACGGTTTCAGCGTTCACGCAGCCCCCGATGTCACGCTGGAGCAAGACTTGGCGCGGCGCGATCTGACCGTGAACGCAATCGCGGTTGAGATCGACGCCTTGCTTCCTGATGGCCGGTTTGATCCTGACAGCGCCGCGCTTATTGACCCCTACGGTGGACGCCAGGATCTGGTCAACAAAGTCTTTCGGCATGTCACGCTCGCCTTTCGCGAGGACCCGGTACGCATCCTGCGCGTGGCCAGGCTGGCGGCGCGATTTGCCGATTTCACGGTGGCACCCGAGACCATGCAACTGATGCGCGAGATGGTGCAAGCCGGCGAAGCCGATCATCTGGTGGCGGAGCGGGTTTGGCAAGAGCTGGCCCGAGGCCTGATGGAAAACACGCCATCGCGCATGTTTGCAGTGCTGCGTGAATGCGGCGCACTGGAGCGCTTGTTGCCGGAGGTCAACCAGCTGTGGGGTGTGCCGCAACGCGCCGACTACCACCCCGAAATCGACACCGGCATCCACATGATGATGGTGCTGGACATGAGCGCCCGCCTTCGAACCAGCTTGCCGGTGCGCTTTGCCTGCCTGACGCATGACCTCGGCAAGGGCACCACCGCGCCGGATGTACTGCCGCGCCATATTGGTCATGAGCTTCGCAGCGCGCGATTGCTGCAGGAGGTTTGCAAGCGTCTGCGCGTCCCCACCGAGTGTCGCGAACTGGCCAACGTGGTGGCACGCGAGCACGGCAACATTCATCGCAGCGCCGACCTGAACGCTGCGGCTGTGGTGCGCCTGCTGGAGCGCTGCGACGCCATTCGCAAACCCCCCAGGTTTGGCGAAGCGCTGCTGGCCTGCGAGTGCGATGCCCGCGGGCGACTGGGACAGGCTGACTCACCCTACCCGCAAGCGCCCAGACTGCTGCGTGCATTGGCAGCAGCACAAGGCGTTGCGACGCAGTCGTTGGCTGAAAACGCCCTGGCGGCAGGGGTTGCCGGTGAAGATATCGGTGCGCTGATTCGCCGTGCCCGCGTCGAGGCGGTACAGGTGATTCTGTAGACCGCCGCCGGCGCCGGTCCGTTGCTACCTCAGACTATACGCACACCGCTGCCGGCGTCAAACCAGTTGGCGTGCGCCTGACTCACCTCGATGCCTGTCAGGTCACCCACTTTGATGGGCGAATGCGGCGCGGTGCGGGCGGTGATCAAACCCACCGCCGTCTTGATCACGATAAAGGTGTCGGCACCGGTCGGCTCCACCAGCACCACTTCGCCACGCCAGGGTGCATCGGCACTCGGATGAACATGCTCGGGACGCAGGCCCAGCGTCACTTCATGGCCCACCGGACAAGGCAGCGATAGCGCGCCACCGGCAAAGGCAAATTTGCCCTGGGCACCGGGCGTCTCAACCCGACCGGCAATCATGTTCATGGTGGGCGACCCGATGAAGCCCGCCACATAGGTGTTGGCCGGACGGCTGTAGATGTCGTCCGGCGCGCCAATTTGTTGCAGGACCCCATCCTTCATCACCGCAATGCGACTGCCCAGCGTCATGGCCTCAATCTGGTCGTGCGTCACGTAGACGCTGGTGATGCCGCTGACAAGGTGCAGACGCTTGATCTCGGCGCGCATTTCAACGCGAAGTTTGGCGTCCAGATTGCTCAGGGGCTCATCGAACAAAAACAGCTGCGGGTCGCGCGCCAAGGCTCGCCCCATGGCGACGCGCTGGCGTTGGCCACCGGAGAGCTGCGACGGGCGACGATCCAGCAGGTGCTCGATTTGCAGCATGGTGGCGACCTCGTGAATGCGCCTATTGCGGGCTTCTTTGGGCACCTTGCGCATCTCCAGCGCAAAGCCGATGTTGTCGGCCACGCTCATGGTCGGGTACAGGGCGTAGCTCTGGAACACCATGGCAATGTCGCGCTGCGCCGGCGCCACGCCAATCACATTCTTGCCAGAAATACGCAGTTCACCCTCGCTCGGTTCTTCCAGACCGGCGATGATGTTGAGCAGGGTCGATTTGCCACAACCGGACGGGCCCACCAGAATCAGGAACTCACCCGGCGCGACGTCGATTTCGATGCGCTTGAGCACCTCAACGGCTTTGTCGCCCTTGCCATAAACTTTGCGGATGCCTGCGATGTGAAGTGATGCTGCCATGGTTTATTTATCCCTTCACAGCGCCGGCTGTGAGCCCTTTGACGAAATATTGACCGGCCAGCACGTACACCAGCATGGTCGGCAGCCCGGCAATGACGGCGGCGGCCATGTCCACGTTGTAGCTCTTGACGCTGCTGGAGGTGTTGGCCATGTTGTTCAAGCCAACGGTAATGGGCTTGCTGTCGGCGCCGCTGAAGGCGACACCGAACAAAAAGTCGTTCCAGATATTGGTGAACTGCCAGATCAGCGTCACCATCAAAATGGGCGTCGACATCGGCACCACGATGCGCCAGAAAATGCGCCAGAAGCCGGCGCCATCCATGCGCGCCGCATTCACCAGTTCCTTCGGGATGGCGGTGTAGTAATTGCGAAAGAACAGCGTGGTACCGGCCATGCCGGCCAGGCAATGTACCAGTACCAGACCGGTGATGGAACTGGCCAGCCCCAGATAACCCAGCACCTGGCTCATCGGCAGCAGAACCACCTGAAACGGCATGAAGACACCGAACAGGATGAACCCGAACAACAGCTCGCTGCCCCTGAATTTCCACATGCTCAGCACATAGCCATTGACGGCGCCCCAGGCGGTTGAAATCAGCACCGCCGGCAGCGCCATGCGCACCGAATTCCAGAAGTAGGGTTGCAGGCCACGGCAATCGACTCCGGTGCACGCCGTTGACCAAGCCAGCTGCCAGGATTCAAAATTGACAGAGTTGGGCAGACTCAAAAGATTGCCGGAGCGAATCTGCTCGGCGTCCTTCAAGGACGTGGCCAGCATGACATACAGCGGCGCCAGAAAGAACAAGGCGGTCAGCACCAGCACGCCGTACAACAAGAATCGGGAAAAGTATTTAGCGGTCATGCGGTTTGGCCCTGAGTTCACTGTACAAATATGGCACCACAATGGCTGCCACCGTAGCCAGCATCATGGTGGCACTGGCAGCACCAAGACCGATCTGGCCGCGCGTGAAGCTCATGACGTACATGAAGGTGGCGGGCACGTCGGTGGCAAAGCCGGGGCCGCCAGCGGTCAGCGCCATCACCAAATCAAAACTCTTGATCGACAGGTGCGACAGCACCAGAATGGTGGAGAACACTACCGGTCGCAGAATCGGCAAAATGATGCGCCAGTAAATACGCGGCAGCGAAGCGCCGTCGATCTGTGCGGCCTTGATGATGCTGTCGTCGATGCCGCGCAGGCCGGCCAGAAACAGCGCCATGGCGAAACCGGCCGACTGCCAGATCCCAGCGATCACGACGCAATAAATGGCGGTGTCACTTTGCACCAGCCAGTCAAAATGAAAACTCGCCCAACCCCAATCGTGCATCAGCTTTTCCAGGCCGAGACTGGGATTCAAAATCCATTTCCACGCCGTACCGGTGACGATAAAGGACAGCGCCATGGGGTACAAATAAATGGTGCGCAAGGCGCCCTCCAGGCGCACCTTCTGGTCCAAAAAAATGGCCAGCAACATGCCCAGCGACATGGCACCACCGACGTACAGCAGGCTGAAAATACCCAGGTTTTTCAGCGCCACCCACCAGCGGTCCATGCCAAACAGCTGCTCATATTGCGCCAGACCGACGAACTCGTCGTAGTTGGGCAGCATGCGCGAACCGGTCACCGACAGCACGCCGTTCCAGACCATAAAGCCGTAGATGAAGGCGAAACCCAGCACAAAGGCCGGCGCGATCACCAACTTGGGCAACACGTTTTCAAAGGATTTCATAAACACTTTGCCTTTGGTTTAGAACCTGGGGAACCCTTGTTGGAACGCCTGCACTGCTTCAGAACCTGACGGGGCGGACATTCCGCTACGTTCGTGTCCCCCGACCGAAAGCCTACCGCTTTCGGTCTCCTCCTTGACCTCACTTCGCGAAACATCCGCCCCATCAAGTCCCGAAACGGTTTGGGCTTCTGACAAGCAAGCCAATGTCTCAAGCACCAGGGTTGGGGTGCGTGCCATAGCGAAGTAAAGGAGGAGCCCGTAGGGCGGGGGACATGAGCGGTGGCACGCACCCCAACCCTGCTGCGGGTAAGTGCTAAAGATGTCTTCAAAAGCAACTGCAACAGGCTCTCGCGACCCCTCCGTTTTACTTCGTTGTTGCAGCCTTGGCGATGTTCTTCATGCCGTCAGCGACCGAGATTTTGTCGTCGTTCCAGAACTGGCTGACCGCGTCCTTGAGGGCACCTTCCGCGGCAGGCTTGACAGCCATGCTGTGGGCGACCGAGGGCAACAGGCTGTTGGTTTTGGCGGTCTCGACAAAGTCCTTGCTGGAGAGCTTGGCGCAGTCGTCAAACTTGGCCATGTTCATATTCAGGCGCACCGGGATCGAGCCCTTGTTGAGGTTGAAAACCTCCTGAAATTCAGTGCCCATGATGGACGCTGCCAGATCGCCCTGGGCCTTTTGCGCGGCCGGGTCTTTCAGCTTGAACATGGCAAACGAGTCGACGTTGAAAGTGAAGGCGTTGGCGCTGCCGGGCGCCGCGGCGCACAGGAAATCTTTGCCCGGCACCTTGCCAGCGGCCAGGAACTCGCCCTTGGCCCAGTCACCCATGAACTGAAACGCCGCTTTTTCCTGCATCACCATGGCGGTGGCCAGATTCCAGTCGCGCCCGGCAGCGGCAGCGTCGGTGTAGCCCTTGACCTTGCGCAACGTTTCCAGTGACTTCTTCATGGTGTCGCTGGAGAGCGCTTTTTGATCGAGTTTGACCAGGGCGTCGTTGTAGAACTTGGCACCTCCGACACCCAACACCACCGATTCAAAGGTGGTGAAGTCCTGCCAGTTCTGACCGCCGTGCGCAACCGCAATCAGGCCAATTTTTTTCACCTTGTCGGCGGCCACAAAAAACTCATCCCAAGTTTTTGGCATGGTCGCAACACCGGCTTTTTTCAGCACCGCCGCGTTGGCCCACATCCAGTTGACACGGTGCACGTTGACCGGGGCGGCAACGTAATTGCCTTTGTACTTCATGACATCGGCCACCACCTTGGGCAGCAGACTGTCCCACTTTTCTGCTTTGGCGACGCTGTCCAGATTGGCCAGTACGCCCTCGGAAGCCCACTCCTGAATGGCCGGACCCTTGACCTGCGCGGCTGAGGGTGGGTTGCTCGACACCACACGGCTCTTGAGCACCGTGGCCGCGTTGTCGCCACCGCCACCAGCCACGGCAAAGTCTTTCCAGACATGGCCTTTTGCCTGCATGATTTTTTTCAGTTCGGCAACCGACTTGGCCTCACCACCCGAAGTCCAGTAATGCAGGACTTCGACTTCACCGGCCATGGCCGTCGTTGCTGCCAGCAGCAAAGCCACGCAGGCGGCCAATTTGGAAAGTTTCAACATGTTGTTTCCTGATGTTTTTGCTCCGGCACCAAAGCGGGCCGGGAAGCGGGTTTGAATCGCATCGGCCTTCGCGCCGTCCGAATGGATTCATTGTTAATTTATTTTTACGGGTATGCCATCATGGGATACCCTAGACATTCTCCACCATGTTCTGGCTACATACTTCTGCATGAGCACCTTCGATCTCTCGGTTCTTTTTTTTCTGCAAATGGCTTTCATCCTGGGGGTCTGCCGCATCGTGGGCGTGGTTTTCAAGTCGCTGGGCCAATCGCAGGTGGTCAGCGAGATGATTGCCGGTGTCGTGATGGGGCCGTCTCTGATGGGCTGGACACTTCCCGGTGTGAGCGCCTATCTTTTTCCAGCCGACTCCAAGCCCATTCTGTTTGCGGTCAGCCAGGTGGGGCTGGTGCTGTACATGTTTTTGATCGGTGTCGAGTTCGATGTTGACTTGATCCGTTCGCGCGTGCGCAGCGCCGCTTCGGTGTCGGTAGCGGGCATCGTGGTGCCGTTTGCACTGGGCGCGGCGCTGGCCTACTTCCTGGTTGGCGATGCCAGCCTGTTTGCCGTCAAGACCACCGCCCTGCAAGCCGTCCTGTTCATGGGCGCAGCCATGTCCATCACCGCCTTTCCGATGCTGGCGCGTATTATTTTTGAACAAGGCTTGTCCAGAACGTCGCTCGGTACGCTGGCGCTGGCAGCGGGTTCCATCGACGATGCCGTGGCCTGGTGCGTGCTGGCCGTGGTGCTGGCCAGTTTCCAGAGCAGTCCGGCCATCGCTTTCTACGCCATTGGTGGCGGCGTGCTGTTTGGGCTTTTTGCCTGGCTCGGTGTTCGGCGTTTACTGCTGCCGCTGGGCAAGGTCGTGGAGCTGGCGGGCGAGATGAGTCAGGGCATGCTGATCTTTGTGCTGATGCTGGTCATGCTGGGCGCCTGGTTCACCGACTTCATCCAGATTTACGCCGTGTTCGGCGCTTTCGTCATGGGTATTGCCATGCCGCGGGGCAAGTTCGCGGCCGAATTGCACCGCATCATCTATCCGCTGACGACGGCTTTTTTACTGCCGGTGTTCTTCGTCTATTCGGGCCTGAACACCAAGATTGGCCTGGTCAACACTCCTTACCTGTGGCTGCTCACCGGCCTGGTGCTGCTGGCCGCCACCGTCGGCAAAGGTGTCGCCTGCTACGCTGCCGCGCGCTGGCACGGCGAAAGCCATCGCGAAGCACTTGCCGTCGGCACGCTCATGAACGCACGCGGCCTGATGGAGCTGATTATTCTGAATATCGGGCTGCAGCGCGGCATCATCGAGCCCGCGCTGTTTGCGATCATGGTGATGATGGCCATCATTACCACGCTGATGGCCACGCCGATCTTTGAGCGCGTCTATGGCAGCAAGGCTTCGCGCGCCGCCAAGGACGAGGCGT
>SESE01000429.1_pt1 | contig 17619 bp, 19 predicted proteins | sample 3171371 | NCBI WGS metagenome assembly SESE01 (sample SAMN06051881, study PRJNA518727) | freshwater metagenome | biome: subpolar coniferous forest; feature: holomictic lake; material: water; isolation source: holomictic Lake 442, 13 m depth | place: Canada: near Kenora, Ontario | collected... | reverse complement strand
CACTGGGAAAGATGAATTGAAGTCAATGTTTACTTATTTCATTGTACTACCTCGATGTCGCAGAAAATCTTATTGATAGAGTCTCGGGGGGTTGTATGATTGCGTGCCAGTTTTACACAACTCCCCGAGGTTTGTTATGCCATTATTAACCAGCTAATTCTGGAATAAATCTGACAAAATCTCCAACATTGCCAGGAGAAATCGCCGTTAAAGCAGAAAGTGCAGGAATGAATTGCGTATATACAACATCAACTTTTTTAAGCTGATAGCGTTCTTTACCGCCATCATTTATCAGTTCAAGATCATAAATAAGCCATGCAATATCAGCGTCCTCTTTTTCAACTCGATTCAACGAAGGGAGAGTGTCGAACAAGCTTTTATCAATAGCCACCGCCATTTTCTTGTTCCATGAATGCAAAATTCTGCCTTTAAACAAGAGCTGCGGAACAAGACTGTTCCTTGCCGCAGAAAGAAAATCCGGCTGCGAATAGTTCGGTTGCGCAGTCCAGTCCATTAAATAATTAGAGGCTGGATCTTGCATGTAATACTCAAAGGGCTCACGTAAATTTCCGGTAATGCCTGCGGCATGAACTTCCAGTGCTCCAAAGTCAATCATTTTGCCTCGCTCATCATAAGCAACAAGCATAACATCAATATTTCCGGCTGATTTCCCGCTGGCATCAGTCAGATTAACCTCTGTTAATGAACTCCAGCGAATGCCCTCTTCAAAAAAGAAAGCCGCGGCATCGTCAGTAATCATCCAGTCTTCACGAAGCCGGACAGGACAGGTAATGACCGGTTTATTATGGGATAAAACACTGCAGACTCCGAGAGGATTCTTGCTCTGTTCATTGGTACAGTTAGGTACCTTGTTATTGAATGGACAGTGGCGGTGCGACCGGTAACGTTGTGCCTTCGGTGACTGGTCAGTTGTCGTAAAACCAAAAACCTCCCCTAATGGATGCTTAAGCATATTCATAGTATGAACAGTTTGCAAGGTGGTAGATAGAAAATGAGGGGCAGAGTCTTGATCTGGAACCTCTTCAACTTGCTCGGGACTTTGCTGAATCTGATCAACGCTTGGCTCCGCACCCAAGCCTGTGATCGTCAAAGCTTCAATGCCCGTATCAGCAACATTAGCAACATCAGCAATGAGCGTCGTGAGAATATTACTCTTCTGTTTTTTAGTTTCTGTCATGGGTCCAAAGAATCCACGTAACTTTTTATTAAAAGACATTTTTTCCGCTCTTTACAATAGATTCAATAAGCTGCTTAGTCGTGGACTTATGGCCTTCCAGATCCGAATTCAACTCTTGAAGCATGCGCAGTATCTCACCCTGAACATCCTTTCCAAGTGTTGAATATCTCAGAACATGCTGAATATGGTTCGAGTAAATAGCAATAACCGACTCTTCGCTTTGCTCGATAGCACTGATCTTTTTAAGTAATTCTTTTTTTTCAATCATTGTAGCATATTTTTTGCGAAAGCGTATGGCCAAAAGCAAGGATTCTTGTCTAGCAGGCTAGCGAAAAAATTTATCATTTCTTTTTCCTTATTCCAAATAGCAATTGACTATTTCCTGTAAAATCCCGTTAACGACAGAAGAGATAAGGGATCGCTCTCCTTTGCCCAACTCCTTCTTGTGCATTTCAACCTGAAGAAAGAGGGCCTGTTGTTGAATCAAGCCAGTCAAGGTAGCCGGGCAATCCGTCAGTTACAGGCAATTTGATGATTTCGGGCACATCGTAAGGGTGATACTCTTCAATATAGACTTCAAGGTCACTGTAACGGGCATCTGTAGTTTTGATGTACAGCGCAACTTCCTTCTCTTTCAGCAACGCCCCTTCCCATAGAAAAAAGCTCCGGATATCGGCCATCTGGATACAGGCGGCAAGATGATTGTCAAGAATGCCTTCCGCAAGCTTTTCGGCTGTTTCCCGATCTGGAGCAGTGGTCATAACCATGCAATAGCTGCTTTTCATACTCTCATTCTGATAACATTACAACTCAATAAGCTCTTTGCTGAATTGCTGCAAGGGAGTCGCGCCATGCCGGGCCATCACTACCGTATCCTCAATGCGTACACCGAATTTGCCTGGCAAGTAAATGCCTGGTTCAATAGTAAATACCATGTGCTCCTGCAACTCGTACTCTCCTTTCAGGCTGATCCGGGGCTCCTCATGCACATCGAGGCCAACACCGTGACCGAGACCGTGGCCAAACTCATCAGCATAGCCATGAGCAGCAATGAAACGGCGAACCTTCGCGTCAAGTTCTTTTGCCATCATACCACACCGAGCCGATGCAATACCAAGCTGCTGCGCCTCCTGCACAATACGGTAGACCTGGCGAGCTTCACCTGAAACATGGCCGAGCGCAACCGTTCGCGTCTGGTCGGACGCATACCCTTCATAGACACACCCAATATCGATCACAATCAGTTCACCCGCTTTGAACCGGGCTTTTGACGGAGTTGCATGAGGCATGGCTGAACGCTCTCCTCCTGCCACAATAGGATCAAAAGAGTCTTTTTCTGCACCAAGTTTTTTTTGCTGATACGTGATCTCCGCAGCAATATCAAGCTCAGTCACTGATGGCGAGATCAAGGGAAGAACTTTTTCAAGCACAAGTTCGCTGATTTCTGCTGCACGCCGCATCTTTGCAAGCTCAATCTCATTCTTCAGCATTCTGAACTCATCAAAAAATGAGTCTACAGGTATTACACGCTGTTTTCCAAGAACCTGTTCGATAAGCTTTGTTGCCTCGCGCCAGGTGACATTATCAGACTGAAGTGCAACGGTTTCTCCGAGAGGATAACGCCCGGAACCAAGCTCAGCAGCAAACCCGTCAGAGGCAATAACTGTTTCAGCCACCGACACCTCGCCAGCGGCCTGCTCTTTGTAGCGAAAATCAGTAAACAGCCAGCTTTTTTCCCTTGTAATCAGTAACCTCGCACTTGAACCGCTGAAGCCAGTCAGCCACCGGATAGCAGAACGATCGGTCACTATAGTTGCATCTATAGCCCGACACATCATTTTCCTCAAAACCATCCCCAAAGCCTCTTCCCTGCACAATATTATCTGCTTGTTATCCATTAGACTCATACACTCTGATTGATATAAATATCCGTATCGACCCATACTGCCACGCTCAAAAGACAATCAATCCTCATTATTTATTTACATTTACATCTATCCTTGAATACTATCCAGATTTACACAATTTGCAATCATTTGCCAACCTATCAGCGTCATGCCACAAAAAAAATTACTTCAAAAGCTGCTTGCAGGAGAACATTTTTCACAAAAAGAGATGACCTTCTGCATGAACAGCATTATGGATGGTCTTTTTTCCGAGATTGTCATAGCAGCAATACTTGCTCTCCTGCAAAAAAAAGGAGTGACTTCAGCGGAAGCCACAGGCGCATACTTCAGCCTGATAGAAAAAGCCAACATTATCGCACTTGATGATGATGCCGTTGATACCTGTGGTACCGGTGGGGATCATGCCGGTACTTTTAATATTTCAACAACCGCATCAATTATAGCAAACAGTGCTGGCGTCCTTATAGCCAAACATGGAAACCGTTCGGTAACAAGCAGTTGCGGAAGTGCGGATGTTCTTGAAGCTCTCGGCTTTACTATCGATCTTCCGCCCGAAGCAACAAAAGAGCTGTTTCAGCAGACTGGATTTGCCTTTCTGTTTGCTCCCCTGTACCATCCGTCCATGAAAAGAGTTGCCCATATTCGCAGGGAACTGGGCATCAGAACAATATTCAACATTCTCGGTCCTCTGATCAATCCTGCACGGGCAAAAAGGCAGCTTGTGGGTGTTTTCAACCGGGAACTTATGGAACTCTATGCAGAAGTGCTGGTACAGACAGGAGCCCGCCATGCCCTGATTGTTCATTCAATGACTGAAGAGGGGATAGCTCTTGACGAGCCAAGCCTCAACGGGCCGACACATATTATCGAAATTTTGAATGGAGATGTAACCCGTCACACCTTGTATCCTGAAGAATTTGGACTAACAAGGCGCGCACTGTCGGAAATCCAGGGGGGCGGAAAAGATGAAAACGCACTCATTATCCGCAGAATCCTTGACGGAAGTGCTCCCGCAGCACACCTCGATGCTGCACTGTTCACCACCGCCATGGCTTGCTACGTGTCAGGAAAAGCTGTCTGTATTAATGATGGTTTTATTATGGCAAAAAATGCTCTGGAAAGCGGCCATTCGGAGAAAAAATTTAATGAGATACTGAAAATAAACGCGGAACTCTCTCTGAAGTATAGACCGGTCATCAACTAAATCCTTATCTTTTTACCAAAAAACTTGTATACTGTCTGCCTTGTTTTAAGCCGAAAGGAGAATCATCATACCCATGAACGGACGCGACACTCTAACCACTGAAAAGCAGCAAGGCCTCGCCGAAAAGCTTCTCCAGTCTGGAGTTGGCGATGCAAGGCGCAAAATCATTGAAAAGGCTCTTGAAAATGTCAACAAGCCTGGATTCAGGATTGAGCCGTCTGCTATTCTTCCGCTCATGAAACCTGTCACCTGGTTTCCGCCCATGTGGGCCTTTGCCTGCGGCGTGGTATCAACTGGCGAAAATATTGCCGACAACTGGTTTATTCTCCTGCGAGGCGTTCTTCTTGCGGGGCCGCTCATGTGTGCCATGTCGCAAACCATGAACGACTACTTTGATCGGGAAGTTGATGCCATCAATGAGCCTGACCGCCCGATTCCCTCGGGTAAAATATCAAAATCGGCGAGTTGGCTTATTACCTTCGGTCTTATCGTTACAGGATTTCTCGTAGCACTCTCCATTCACCCTTATGTCGTCATCATCGCTTTTGTCGGAGTGCTGATGTCACACGCCTATTCCGGCCCACCAATCAGAGCGAAAAGAAACGGCTGGTTCGGTAATCTTATTGTAGGACTTGCCTACGAAGGGGTCGCCTGGCTGACAGGCAGTTTTTCAATAACTCAGGGCATTCCTTCGGGCAAGACTATTGCCCTGGCCATTATTTTTTCACTTGGTGCGCATGGCATCATGACGCTGAACGACTTCAAATCAATTGTTGGCGACAATATCCGCAAGGTTGCTTCAATCCCGGTACAGCTCGGTGAAAAGAGGGCCGCTATCCTGGCCGCTATTATCATGGATGTCGCGCAGATTGCCGCCATTACTATCCTGGTAGTCAACGGCTCGATGACGATGACTGTAATCGCAGTTCTGTTGCTGGCCGCCCAACTTCCCATGCAAAAAGTTCTGATTGCACATCCAGAAGAAAAAGCAGTCTGGTACAACGCATTCGGAACCCTGCTCTATGTTTTATCAATGATGGTGTGCGCTGTAGGTATCCGACCCTGAAACAATACGTTTCCGGTTTACAAAACTATTATTATATTCCGATTCATTTTTTAACACAATTGATCGCACCATGTCCAAAGTTTGTTTACTGACTGGCAAAAGGCCCGTTTACGGCAATACGGTATCACATGCAAATAACCATGTCCGCACCCGTTTTGAGCCAAACCTCCACACAAAAAGAATCTGGATTGAAGAGGAAAAGCGATTTGTGAAGGTGAAGCTTTCTGCAAAAGCCATGAAAATTATTGCTAAAACCGGCACCGCCGAGCTCGCCAAACTGGTAAAGTAAAGCCAGACTTCGCGTTTATAAAAAAGTTTTCAATATGTTGTAAAAGCTCAACCCTTGCAAGGGTTGAGCTTTTTTTGTCGATGGAAAAAAAAGTGATCATTTACACCGACGGCGCATGCAGCGGCAATCCTGGCCCGGGCGGCTGGGGAGCATTATTGATGCACGGCTCTTCGACCCGTGAAATTTCGGGATATTCGCCAGCTACGACCAATAACCGGATGGAGCTCAGTGCTGCAATTGAGGCGCTCGAAGCACTCAAGGAGAGGTGCAAAGTTGACCTTTACAGCGACTCAAGCTACCTGGTCAACGCCATCAACAATGGATGGCTGAAACGCTGGACAACCAATAACTGGCAAACCGCAGCAAAAAAAAGTGTTGAAAATATCGATCTTTGGCAAAAAATCCTGAAGTTGGTTACCCTGCACGACATCACGTTTCATAAGGTAAAGGGCCACAGCGACAACCCCTACAACAACCGCTGCGACACACTGGCCCGTGAAGCCATCAAAAGAAAATCATAACACCGAGCTGTATGGAGAAGAATCCGGGGGCTGAAGCAACACCCGCAACACCTGAAAAGCGCTCCCTTTTAAAAGGAGCTGGACTTCTTCTCTCCATCAGCGCCATCAGCACGGTTTGTTTCCTGCTTATGGTACTCTGGGTTAACTGGTCAAAACCGCGCATTCAACCAGAACCGTTAAGCCCCGAGCTTAAATCGATAGTTGATCGCATTCCCGGAAAATCCGATGCCCTTATCTATATCGGTCTTAAAGATATCCGTGAGAGCCGGCTCTGGAAAGAAATCATTCCGGACTCACTGAAAAAAGCGCCACTTTTCCAGCCAAAAGGCCAGCTCAAAGCCCTTATAAAAGCCGCGCACATCAATCCCTCTCTTGACATTGACACCCTTTTGGTCAGCTTCAAACGCCATGGCTACAAAGAGCAGAACTACCTTGCTCTTGTATCGGGGCCCTTGTCACAAAAACTTCCAGCATCGTTTCTCAGAACACACAGCACGACGACCGAGATAATCGGTGGTCATCAATGCTACAGCCTCAATGACTCACTCTGGCTCTCTTCGCTCAGCCCTGGACAATTAGCCCTGACCAACAACAAAAAAATGCTTGCAGAGTTTCTTGTTCCAACTGGAAGCTTTTTCCAGAGGGACACCCTTTCAGTGGCACTTATCAACAAGGCAATCTATAAATCGCACCTCTGGTTCGCCCTTCCCTCAGCCGCATGGACCTCTGGCGCCCTTCAAAGCCTCACCTCCACCAACGAGGGCATAAAGTCAATGGGCAATCTGAACCGCATCCAGAGCCTTGCACTCTCGATAAAATTCAAGGATGGCATTGAGGGACAAAGCGAATGGGTCTATACCACCAATCAGGCCGCCTATTTCGCATCAACATTTCTCTGGGGTGCCGTCAAGCTTTCCGAATACACCGGAACAAAAACAACCGAACAGACAAAAGAGCTGCTCGAAAGAATTCATATCCAGCAGAACCTCAAATCAGTCATTATTCATACTGACCTGCCCATAGAACTTTTTCGGGCAGACAAACAGAAAAAGTAGCATCGAATCATTGCTCTCGCAAAAAACAAAGCGAGCCTCCTTTCCAAAGTACCCGCAATTGTCGACCAGCCATGACCATTTTTCCCGGTTGAGAAGTTAACAGATCAACAAGCTTCTGAAGCGCCTGAGCATCAACCGGTGCCTCCATATCCCGCAAAGCCCTCTTGAACAGCTCTTTCTGTTCAAAAACCGTAAGCTGCTGCAGAGCCTGAACATCAAGCTTGCCTTCAGTCAGAGAGAGCCCAGGTTCCCGTTCACAGAGATTTTCAAAATAGAGTTCAAGAAACTCTTCAAGCTCTCCCGCCTGTTCCGACAACCTCCGGAGCGACGGCAACAGTTTATGCGGAAAGCGCTCCTCAATCAGCGGAATAACACGGTTTCGGATAAAGTTCCTGTCGTAATCGTTAGCAACATTACTCGCATCCGTACGGCTGGCAATCCCCTTTTCCATCAGATACACCGCTATTTCAGCCTTATGCAACAGAAGCATCGGACGAATGATTTTGCCGTTACGTGCCCGAATACCTCTCAGTCCAGGAAGAGAAACACCTCTGAAAAGATTGAAAAGAATCGTCTCAGCATTATCGTTGACATGATGGCCGGTAGCAATTCTGGTGAACCCCCTCTCCTGCATCACCTGCTCAAAAAAAGTGTACCGTAATATCCGTGCAGTTTCCTCAACAGATTTTTTCCACTCTGCGGCAAACCGCAAAGTATCAAACCGCTCCACAAAACACTCAAGCCCAAGCACAAGAGAGTGATCTCGCACAAAACATTCGTCAGCATCACTCTCAGCGCCGCGAAGCTGAAAGTTGCAATGAGCCACGGCAAGATCACAATGCAAGAGAGGCCTTACGGCACAGAAGAGCGACAACATGGCCATCGAATCCGGCCCCCCGGAAACCGCAACAAGAACCCTGTCACCATTATCAACCAGTCGCCTTACCCTGACCTGTTCGAGAAACTTCTTTTCCAACACATTCATAGACACTGAAAATGACAACTCTATCTGTGACAAAAATGCAAAAAAAAGGGAAAAACATTTCCCACTTATCCCAACTACAAAGATAAATAATTATTATGGGGGTAGCTTATCATAACGTAACCAAACAGAGACAAAAAAAATGTTGACTTCCTATGGCTACAGCACCATGATAAAAGTCGTTCTCCTCTGCATGATACTCAGCGCGGCAGCAATGCTTTTCCCCTCTGGAGCCCAGATATCGATACTTTTGACCGTCGGCATTGCGCTCCTGTTTACACTCTATTTTTTCCGCGACCCAAAGCGAACAACGCCTGACGAACAACGGGTTATTCTTGCTCCCGCCGACGGTAAAATAATTCTTGTTCAACCGCATGGCCAAAGCACTTCCGCCAACCATCAAACACTGGTGAGCATCTTCATGTCACCCTTCAATGTTCACGTCAACCGCATCCCGATCAGCGGAAAAGTGACCCATTTGCGCTACTGCCCCGGAAAATTCCTGATGGCTTTTGACAATAAGAGCATGGAGAGCAATGAACGAATGGAGATCGGTATAGACAACGGAGAGATCGAGGTACAATTCAGCCAGGTATCCGGTTTTCTTGCAAGAAGAATCGTCTGCACCCTGAAAAGCGGGGAAATGGTCAAAATCGGCAAACGCTTCGGCATGATCAAATTCGGCTCGAGAATTGACCTCATTCTGCCCCCGTCAGCCAAAGTGGCCGTTCAACCCGGCCAAAAAACACGTGCAGGTGAAACGATCATTGCCCGCTATTGAAGAACTCTCCGCGAGTAAAAAGAGTTGTTTCAGGAAGGCATATTGATTATATAACAAACATCATATCGTCATAATAACTAATCGGAGGAACACCGATGTTCGGATTAGGGGGACAGGAACTCGTTCTCATTCTGCTTATTGTTCTGCTGCTGTTCGGAGCAAAAAAACTTCCCGAACTTGCAAAAGGACTTGGAAAAGGAATGAAAGAGTTTAAAAAGGCTCAGACTGAAATTGAAGAAGAGTTCAGCAAGGCTACCGACGAAGTTCCAAAAAAGGAAAAGTCGCCCTCTTCGACTCAGGCGTAACGTGTGCAATGCCAGGCCATGCTTTTCAGCCTTTACATCAAAAATTTTGCACTGATCCAGGAGTTGACCGTTGAATTCAACCCCGGACTGACAATTATCACCGGAGAGACCGGCGCGGGTAAATCCATTCTTATCGGAGCACTGAACCTCGTTCTTGGGGAGCGGGCCAGCAGCGATCTGGTGCGGTCGGGCACATCCAAAGCGGTCATCGAAGCCATCCTCAAAGAGGTCCACTCCGAAAAGATCGAAAGCCTGCTCCAAGCCGCAAACATTGACTCCGCACCCGAACTTATTCTCCGCAGAGAGCTCTCGTCGAGCGGCCAATCCCGCTGCTTCATCAACGACACACCCTGCACAGCCGCCCTGCTCAAACAAGCGGGAGAAGAGCTGATAGACCTTCATGGACAGCACGAGCACCAACTGCTGCTGCACCAGGAGACCCACGAAACCCTTCTTGATGATTTTGCTCTGACTACGGCTGAAGTGACCGCCTACAAAAACACCCGATCATCGCTTCAGGGGCTCCAGCAGCAGTTGAGAACGCTCAAAAAAGAGGCCGCCGCTATCCGCGACAAAAAAGAGATCATTGATTTTCAGTTAAAAGAGCTCAACAGCATTGAGCTGAAAAGTGGCGAAGAAGAGTCTATCGGGACAGAAATTACCCTCCTCGAAAATGCTGAAACCCTTTTCACGCTCAGCAGCACCCTGAACGACCTGCTCTACGACGGCGAGCATTCTCTCTATTCCGCCATCACTGCTGCACTGCATACCGTCGAAAAACTTGCCGCCATCGACAAGCGCTTTAACATGCACATCGAAGAGACCCGTACCGCAAAAAGTATTGTCGATGAACTCTCACGCTTCACGCGCAGCTACACTTCGAGTATTGATTTCAATATAAAAAGACTGGACACCTTGCGTGAACGCCAGCTCCAGCTCCAGCGACTCTGCAAAAAATATGGCCGCACGCATCCTGAACTGATTGACCTGAAAAACGAGCTTGAAGCAAAAAGCGCGCTTGAAGAGAACCTTGAAGAGGAGGTCAGCCGCATTGAGCAGGAGATAACACTCCTGAAAACAGAACTATCGCTTCATGCCGAAACACTCAGCAACAAGCGGCAGAAAGCTGCGAGCCGCCTTGAAACTGCCATTCAGGAACAGTTGGCAGAGCTCGGCATACCACACGCTACCTTCATTGTCAACATCACACACGAAGAACATCCAAACGGCGAGATCTCCATCAACGACGCTATATTTACCGCCTTCCCCTGCGGTTACGACAAGATTGAGTTCCTGATCTCGACCAATCCCGGTGAAAAGCCAAAACCACTTGTCAAGGTGGCATCCGGCGGAGAAATTTCACGAGTGATGCTCGCCATGAAGAGCGCGCTGGCAGAGTCAGCGAAGCTGCCGATCCTCATATTCGATGAAATCGACAGCGGCATCAGCGGCCGGGTCGCCGAATCCGTTGGCAAAAGCCTGAGAAAACTCTCGCGCCTGCACCAGATCATAGCCATTACCCACCTGCCGCAGATTGCCGCCATGGGCGACCTGCACCTCAACGTCAAAAAATCCGTCCAGCAGGAGAGAACCGTGACAGAGGTTACCCCTCTCGACCACGAAAACCGCCTGCAGGCCATTGCCAGCCTCATCAGCGGTCAGCAAATTTCAGCCTCATCGCTCACTCTGGCTGCAGAGCTGGTTGAGGCCGCCCGGAAGTGACATGCCAAAATTAACCGCACATGGAGTAAAGTGGCTCAAAGGCTTTCACCTGATTGCCGTTGCCTGCTGGATCGGAGGAGCAATTTCGCTGATATCGCTCTATTTTTTGAAAGCCGGTATTACCGATGGCCGCGTTTTGTACGGAATAAACCATGATGGAAATCTCCGGTAAACTCGGCATCGCATCTCTGGGTAATGCCGCATATCTGTACAACCAAAAAATGAATCTGTTGTTCGGGGCTCTTCAGGTGCTGATACTGATGATCACTATCTTTGTCTCAATATTCAAACCATGGAAATCAAAAAAGGAGACAAAAAAACAGTTGTATAATATTGTTGTTCCTCACGCCGCAGGACGCCGATACAGGTGCTTCTGAAACTCAATAAAAGTCGATAAAATCTTCTCCGTGCTGCCGAAAAGAGCGGTCGCATCCGAAAGCGCATGATATTTGAGTTGCAGCAGGTGCGGCAGCTTTTCCTGATCGAGCTCTCCTACACCGGTTTCAATGTATTTGGCAAGAACAAACTCCACAAACTCTCGCTGTTTATCATCCAGTCCGTCATAGATGCTGTTTTGCGCTTCGGCCACCCTTGCTTCTCGGGTAATTGGCGGCTGAGCGAAAGAGACGAATTCGAGCACATCGAAAAGGTCACTGTTTTCAGCATTGATCAGCTTCTGAATCGACTCCAGCTCCGCTTTTCCATAACCAGCTTCAGCAAGCCTGGCAAGCAAGGCCTTGCGGGTTTTCGGATTTGACCACAACTCCCTCAGCTCCTCTTCGTTTTTGAAGTACTCCGGCAACAGCAGTCCAAACATGCCCTGCATAAACTCCTGCGTGGAGATAACCCTGCCATCAGCGCTCCAGAACGAGGTGGCAATGGTGTGTTGTATTTCACGCTCCTTGCCATCACTCAGCTTTATTTTCAGCTTTTGGCGATCACGGGGCGGCTCAAGAGACTCCGGCAGCTCTGGTGGATAGGTCTCTTTATCCTCTTTTATGATGGCAGCTTCTGTTATGGTGGTCTGGTCAACCGGTTCACCGTCCCACTCAACATCCTGAAAGTGATGACAGGCGTCAACAAAGTCATAGATGGTAAAGTACTCCTTGCCGTCAAAAAGCCGGATGCCGCGCCCGATAATCTGCTTGAATTCGATAATCGTATTGATCTGCCGCAGGAGAACAATGTTGCGAATATTTTGCGCATCAACACCGGTCGAGAGTTTCTGCGACGTGGTCAGGATCGTCGGGAGAGTCTTTTCATTGTCCTGAAAATCGCGCAGATACTGCTCCCCCAACTCACCGTCATTTGCCGTAACCCGTACACAATAGTTTGTTGCCGAACTGCTTTTGTACTGATTGATCAGGTCACGCACCAGTGCTGCATGAGCCTGATTGGCGCAAAAGACAATCGTCTTCTCATTTTGATTGATCTCAGAAAGCAAAATCTGCACCCGTTTGGCTTCACGCTCCCTGATCTCAATAGTGCGGTTGAAGTCGGGCTCAACATAGAGCCGCCCAGCCTCCACCTCACCTTCAATGACCTGATCATCAGAGGTGTAGATGTAGTCGTCAAGCGTGGTTTTGATACGTTTGACTTTGAAAGGGGTGAGAAAACCATCGTTGATTCCCTCCCTGAGCGAATAGATAAAGAGCGGATCGCCGAAATAGTGGTAGGTGTCGACGTTGTCGCTGCGTTTTGGCGTAGCGGTAAGGCCAATCTGCACCGCCGGAGCAAAATAGTCAAGAATACCGCGCCAGTTCCCTTCGTTGTTGGCTCCGCCACGATGGCATTCATCGATAATGATCAGGTCGAAATAGTCAGGCGGGTAATCACCAAAACAAGGGGTATTCTCCTTGCCGGTCATGAAAGTCTGGAAGATGGTAAAAAAGATACTGCCATTGGTTGGCACGCGCCCGTTCAGGCGAATCTCATCCGGCTTGATACGGACAAGCGCATCGGCAGGAAACGGAGAAAACGCGTTGAACGCCTGATTGGCAAGAATATTCCGGTCAGCAAGAAAGAGCACCCTCGGCCTTCGCTTGCCGTCACGGTTGAGGTTCCAGCGACTCTGAAAAAGCTTCCAGACAATCTGGAAAGCAATAAAGGTTTTGCCAGTTCCAGTAGCAAGCGTGAGCAAAATACGCTTCTTCTCCAAGGCTATTGCTTCCAGCGCCTTGTTGGCCGCCAGCTCCTGATAGTAGCGCACCGTTTTTGTACCGCCAATCTCCTCAAAGGGAACGCTGTTAAAGATCGCTTCCCACCGGTTCGGCACCGCAAAAGTTTTCTGCCAAAGCTCATCCGGTGAAGGAAAAGTGTCAATCAACCCTTCCTCACCGGTGCTCATGTTGATCTGGTAAATCTCCCGGCCATTACTGGCAAAAGTGGTTGCAAGCTGAAGCTTTTCAGCATAGTTTTTGGCCTGCGCAACACCTTCGCCCACCTTACGGTCACTGCTCTTGGCCTCAATAACCGCCAACTTTCGGCCATGATAGACCAGCACATAATCGGCCATCAGCGATGTACCACGAATACCTCCACGCTGAATCCTTCCAGCATTAATCGGATACTCCCGTTGAACTTTTGTTCCCTCAACAACTCCCCAGCCGCTCGCTTTCAGTTGCGGGTCAATAAGTTCCGCTCTCGTTTCGGCTTCGTTCATCAAAAATACCGAACAGGCCTTGCACGACCAGTGTTTGTCTTATTTCCGTCAAGCTGTTTCCCGGTAGTAAAATCCTGTGCCCACGCTTTACTCGCATCACTCTCAGAGGAACTCCAGTAGTAAGTGCCCTCAATACCAACAAGAGCAAAGCGATGACTATAGATCTGCTGCAACTGCTCCTTGTTCGGCAAAAACCAGTCACCGTAACCCTCAACAAAAGCGTTGGCAGCAACTTTAGCGCTATACCAGGTAAAGAATGCTTTCTCTTTACCCGAAATGTTCACCGTCACATCCGTTTTGGCGGCAATAAGGCCATGCTGACCAGTACCATCGACATAAAAGACAACTCCCCCGCCATAGCTGTCGCCAATCTGTGGCGTGGCCGCCGAAGAGAGCGTTGAAACGGTAAACATACTCAGACTGGCAAGCAGCAGCATGAGCAACAGCCGTGTAAAGGGTACCTTTGCATGAAGTTTCATAATGGTTATCGTTACTGGATTAAAATGTCCGCATAGCACGAACACGATTACTGTTTGTCTTAAAGTTTTGAACCTGAAACCCGCCACCAAAACCCTGCACCCAGACGTGTCCCGCACGGTCTACCGTTGAGCTCCAGTAGTGGTTATAGGAAACCGTAAAAGAGCCAAGCGCACTGTTATTGAGATAGAGCTTGTTTAACTGCTCCTTGTTCGGCAAAAACCAGTCATTATAATCACAGCTCACATAATTCCTGCATGCCAATTGAGCATCGTCCCAGGTAAAAAAACCTTCCGGCGATCCCGGAGAGTGACCCTTCATATCCCACCTGGAGACAATAAGGCCATGCTTCCCTGAAGCATTGACATAACAGACGACGCCTCCGCCACTCTCTTCACCGACAGTCAGCGCCATACTGCGTGCAGGAAGCGAAACCAGCATCAGAGCTGTCAGCAGGAAAAGTAACCATAGCCGAGCTTTTGCATGAAGTATTAATGGCATGGTCACTATCCTGCATAGTATTTCTCAATGTCAAAACAAAACCCTCAGTAATAATACTCTTCCCGCTGGTTCTTCTTGTTCGCTTTAAGAAGAGAGTTGTGCAGCGCACTCAACAACTCATCAGCAGCAATATACTCAACGGTAGCACAGACATGTTCCGCAGAGCGGCGAAGTCCCGGCTCCACATTTTGAGCTGCTCGTCAGTTCCGCTCTCGTTTCAGCTTCATTCATCTGATGATATTATGTCTCATGAATGCAACATTACCTCATTTTCGTCTCACTTATCTCTTTTCATGAGACATATCGAATATTAAATCTCATAGACGAGACTCAAAAAACATCATTACCCTCTGCAATATTCAGCAATTCCCGGAACGCGTAAATACCTGGACGACGTCCTTTTCCATGTTGGATGGATCGTAATATCTCCGCATCCTTCAGAACCTTCAGAATGCGACTGGCTGTAGGTTTAGGGATTTCTGAATGGTTGATAAATAATGGAGCAGAAAAAATTGGTGCCTGAAACATGAAATCAACTACACGTATTGAGTGCTGGGAATGAGTCATATCAGCTACTTGATTTTTCACTCGATCATACAATGAAAGAATAGCTCGTGCTTTGCTTTCATTCTCAGCCGCTTGTTCACGAATTCCTTGAAGAAAAAATGCACACCATCCTGTCCAATCGCCATCACGAGATACCGCACGCAAGCGCTCCTGATACTCTTCACGTTTTTCCTCCAGGTAGCCACTCATATAAAAATCCGGACTGTTCAGCAGCTTGCACTGATAGAGAAAAAGCGGTATCAGCATTCTGCCTAAACGCCCATTACCATCTTTGAACGGATGCAATGCCTCAAATTCTACATGCAGAATGGCAAGCTGAACAAGCGCATCCGGCTCAGAAGTACTCCCAAAATATCGTTCCCACCCATCCATACCATGTTGGAGGTGATCGGGAGAGATTGGAACAAAACGAGCCTCCTCAATGGTACACCCTTTTGGTCCAATCCAATTCTGATCGTTCCTGTACATACCAGGAGATTTGTCGCGACCACGAACACCCTGCATAAGCAAACTATGGGCAGTTCTCAAGATGTACTGGGAAAGCGGGCGATGCTTCATTTCTGCAATACAGGCTCGCATGGCTTTTCGATAATTCAGCACCTCTTCGGCATCATCACGTTTGGGCTGTGTTAACATATCGGATTCACCACCAGCTTCAATTTCAAGAACCTCACCAACGGTGACATGTGTCCCTTCGATTTTTGAAGAAAGCACTGCTTCCCTTGTTTTCAATGGTGAGAGAAGAATCTGTGCATTAGGAATTGCAGACAATAACCCGTCGTAACGGGCAAGTCCGGCATTGGCTGGGCCAATCAAGGGAATAAGACGCGACCAGTCAATCTTTGTTGGAGGGAATTGCCCCAAATGATAATGTACAGGTGCAGTTGTTATCATGAGTATTCTATTCTTTATAATTCCCCGTTGAATGCCTGGTGCAGGATTGACTTTTTCAGAACATCCAATGCTTCAATTTTTTTCTGATAGATGGATTCAAGGTGCTGCGTCTCTTTGCGAAGCGCATCCAGTTTTGAGACGATTGATTGCTGTTCTCCTTTATCTGCCGGATATCCCACAGAGAAATCCTGAATCTGTGCCTTGGTGATTGCCTGTCTTGTTGCACCGCCTTCTGCACCTGTTTGCAGTAATTGATCCTTGTAGTACTTGGAAATTAACAAATAATGAAGAAAATCTGAATCGAGCTTGCTGGAAATCGGCCTAATGATGGAAACATGCTGGTTTACCCGAGCAGGTAAAACGTCATCGGGCACAATGCAGCACCGTGCAACAGAGGCGCCTGTAATGTTTAACAAAACATCTCCGGGCTGAACTATAACGTTTGACAGTCCATCAGCTTGGCCATCATCAAGAAAGGCAAGTTTGGAATACCTGAAACCCGGATCGTGTACGTTTAAACTGCGAATCAGAGAAGTGCCTTCCGTTTTATAGGATTCTCCACCGCCTCGAGGGGTTGCACCACTTCCTATTTTGGATGTTAACGAGACCAGTTTGTTCTCTACCCACCCATCACCACGCTGGGAGAAAACGGAATTCAAATACGAGTCAAAAAGCGCACGGGCATTTTTGAGATTCTTTTCGGCGTTCGCTTTGGCGATGGCAATCGCTGCGAATGCTTCATCGAGCAGAGCGACGATGCGCTGCTGTTCAGGAAGTGGGGGAACGGGAATCAAATAATTTTCGATAAACTCTTTCGGAACACGTTTATGACCAACTGCCCCTGACATCAATTTCGCCCCCTCAACTCGAAAACTTTCACGGGACAAATAGTAATAGAGCCATTCATTTCTTAATCGCCCATCCGATCGGAACACAATGTACTCACTTGAACCAAATCCGATCCCATTGGTAAGAGCACCAGCAATCCCAAGTTTTCCATTTTCAAAACAGGGCGTTATCTTTGCAAGAAGAACATCTCCATCTGCAAAGTATGTATAACTGCCTGAAACAACAGATAACGGTTTTTTCTGAACTACATTGAAGAATTTTTTATCAATACCTAAATCTTCCATCGGCACAAAGGATACCAACGCATCAGTAGAAATCCTTTTGCGGGCTTCGGCCTTAGGTGGTTTAATTTGACAGACTTCATCCAGCCTCTTCATTTCCCACCTTTCCTTCATAACAGCCCCCGAATCTTCTCCAGCACCCCCGCGCTCTCCGCATCAAGCTCAGCAATCTCCCCCATAATATCCTGCGGGCTGCGGTGCGCCACCTCCCCGCCGCTGTTGGGATTCTTGACCGATAAATCCCACGTTGTGCGGTCAACATCGGCCATGCTGAGGCTCCACGATTGTGCGGAATCAGCGCAACTTTTCTGCAACTCCACAAACTCCGCCAGATCGTTGTCGTTCAGCGGGTTGGTTT
>SESE01000426.1_pt1 | contig 17660 bp, 17 predicted proteins | sample 3171371 | NCBI WGS metagenome assembly SESE01 (sample SAMN06051881, study PRJNA518727) | freshwater metagenome | biome: subpolar coniferous forest; feature: holomictic lake; material: water; isolation source: holomictic Lake 442, 13 m depth | place: Canada: near Kenora, Ontario | collected... | reverse complement strand
AATCGGCAGAGAATGGATTGAAGTCCAAAAAACAAAAAAACTGCCATGAAAATAGCAGTTTTAGAAGCTGGTGCACCCGGAGGGAGTTGAACCCCCACCCCTTGCGGGACAAGAACCTGAATCTTGCGTGTCTGCCAATTCCACCACGGGTGCACGAAAACGTCAGAATGTTGCCAGAATGATCCGCGCGCGTCAAGGCCTGCGAAAAAATAAGTGATTAATCAGCGTTGCTTGAGTTGGCACCACGGGCGGTATATTCTAATGCGTATGCGTTTTCAACTGAAGGCTTCTGCATGTTCACCACCCCTTCCATAGCTGCCCTCGAAGCCCGTCTGGGCGCGAAAAACTTCCATCACCGCCTGCGTGCCGAGCAGGCGCTGCTGCGTCCGATGCGCCGGTTTGCCGAGAGCCCGCGCGCCAATGCCGCCAAGCAGGTGCTGAGCAGCCCGGTCATCCGGCTCTGTTTCCGCCTGCTGGGACTCCACCGCCGCGGGTATCACCAGTTTATGAACCCCCTGCTGGTTGACCACGTCGTGCGGCTGCCAAACCTGCCCCCGGCGCTGGAGGGATTGACCCTCCTTCAGCTCAGCGACCTGCACCTGGACCTGGATCCCGGCTTTGTCCCTGCCTTGGCAAAACTGCTGAACGGGCTGGCATACGATCTGGCGGTGATCACCGGCGATTTTCGCAACCTGACCGCCGGGCCCACAGAACCTACTGTCGCCGGAACCCTTGCCCTGATGCAACATCTGCGGGCGCCGGTCTTCGCTGTCACAGGCAATCACGATCCGCTGGCACTGGTGCCGCCACTGGAGGCGGCCGGGGTGCGATTTCTGCTCAACGAACATGTGGTTTGGAAACGCGGCGGCGCCGCCCTGGTCGTGGCAGGTGTGGATGACGCGGTGTATCACGAAGCCCATGACCTGAAGCGCGCGTTTGCGCATGCCCCGAAAGACGCCATCCGTGTGCTGCTTTCGCATTCGCCCGCACTCTATACCGAAGCGCCGGCATACGGCGTGCAGTTGTTCCTCGCCGGGCACACGCACGGCGGTCAGATCTGCCTGCCGGGCGGACACATGATCCTCACCGGCGTGCGCGGCCCGCGCCGTTACTTGCGCGGATCCTGGACGCACGCAGGCATGCAGGGGTACACCTCGAGCGGCACCGGCGCCTGTGGCGTACCCCTGCGCTTTAACAGCCCGGCGGAAATCACGCGGCATGTGTTCACGCGGGGACCCGCATTGCCCGCTTGATCTCTTCAGTCAGCACGACGGGTGCGCGGGGAATGGCGTCGAGGCGAAAGCGCGGCAGCAGATCAACCGGCATGAGTTCCTCTTCCGGCGCAGCCCAACCGCACCACGCGGCCAACCGGCCGATCACCTGCGATGGCCGCAGTCCTGCCTGCCGCAGCGTGGCAAGGCGTGTGTCGCCGTGGCGCTTGGCCAGGCGGCGTCCATCCGGCGCCACCACCAGTGGCACATGGATGAAGCGGGGCGGCTTCAACCCGAGCGCACGGTAAAGCAGCAGTTGCCGGTGCGTTGCCGGCAGCAGATCGTCGCCGCGCAGCACCTCGGTGACGCCCATGGCCGCATCATCCACCACCACGGCCAGCATGTACCCGGCTCCCAGTGGATGCCGCGCGATCACAAAGTCGCCCACGGTCGCGGCGACATCTTCGCGCTGCAGTCCATGAAACCCGTCCAGAAACTCCGACCAGGACGGAGAATCGCAGTCCGCGCCGTCGTGCGCAACCGTAGGGACGGCTTTACGCCGTCCACGTAGACGGCCTAAAGCCGTCTCTACCGGTGCCGCGGCAAAACGCCACGCCGGCAGGCGTCCGGCGGGCAGCGTCGCCGCGGCCTCGGCGTAGGTGGCAAATCGTCCGCGACACGCGCCGTCGTATGCCAGCCCCTCTTCGCTGGCATGCGGTGCCGACTGTCCGGCTTCCACATCCTTGCGCGAGCAGACACACGGATACACCCGCCCTGCAGCTTGTAATTGCGCCAGCGCCGCAGCATAACGCTCCGTGCGCGCGCTCTGCACATACGGTGCGCACGGTCCGCCAATGTCCGGCCCCTCGTCCCAGTCCAACCCCAGCCAGCGCAGATCGTCGAGCGCCTGCTCTGCGGCACGCGCCTTCACCTTGGGATGATCCAGATCCTCCATGCGCAGCAGAAGCGACCCCCCGCGACTGCGAATGCTGAGCCAGCCAATCAGAAAGCTGCGCGCATTGCCAAGGTGCAATGCGCCGGTCGGACTCGGCGCCAACCGACCGCGAACCACATCTGGCGATTGCTTACACATGACAGCAAGATACACGATTGCGCCCCCGGCGGGGATAGGCTCTTTTGCTGCGGACGCCCCGGAGGTGCGTCCCTACCGATTCTGCGGCATTGGCAGTGGTCTGGCCGGACCCGCCGCACGCGCGAGGCAGGGTTCTCGGCAGGGACGGCACACCCGCAGCCAGCCGCCTTGAGAAGACTCCCGCACGATCTGTCAAGAACCAACCACGCGCATCCGATTTTCAAAACCACAAAATATAGTGGACAGGACAGGCGAGAGACACTAAATGTTGGGGTGACGCCCAAAGAAGCGATCCTGCAAAGGTGCCTCCACGCGTCGCGATTTAATTATCTGTGCCAACCCGTCTTCCTTCGAGGTCACTCATGAGCATTGCCGCATTGCAGGATTACGTATTCACATCCAAATACAGCCGGTATATCCCTGAGAAAATGCGCCGGGAAACGTTTGATGAAGCCGTGGACCGCGTGATTGACATGCACCGGCGTCATTTTGCCAAGCGCGGCATCCAGATTGACGACCTGCTGGAGATCTGCCGTGCCGGGATGAAAAAGCGCATGGTCCTCGGCAGCCAGCGCGCCATGCAGTTCGGCGGGGACCCGATCCTGCGCAAGCATGCCCGCATCTACAACTGCACGACCTCCTACTGCGATCGCCCGCGCTTCTTCCAGGAAGCCTTGTGGCTGCTGCTGTGCGGCTGCGGCGTCGGCTTCTCCGTACAAACCCGCCACGTTGACCAACTGCCATCCATCTCGCGCCCCGGCACGGGCAACGCCACCTTCCATGTTCCGGACACCATCGAGGGGTGGGCCGACGCCATGGGCGCGCTGCTCTCCTCCTATTTCACCGCGCGGCAGCCGTTCCCCGAGTTTGCCGGCAAGCTGGTCGTGTTCGACTACTCCCAGGTGCGCCCCAAAGGCCGGTCGATCTCGTCGGGCATGGGCCGCGCTCCCGGACCCGAGCCGCTGCGCCGCAGCATCGAGCTGATCCGCAAGCTGGTTGACGCACGCATTGCCGCCGGCGCCACGCGCCTGCGCCCCATCGACGCCTATGACATTCTCATGCACGCCTCCGACGCCGTGCTCTCCGGCGGCGTGCGCCGCAGCGCCACGATCTGCCTCTTCTCGCCGGACGATGACCTCATGGCCACGGCCAAGACGGGCAACTGGTTCAACGAGAATCCGCAGCGCGCGCGCTCCAACAACTCCGCCATGCTGCTGCGCGACAACACCACACCCGCACAGTTCCACAAGCTGATGAAGTCCGTGCGCGAATTCGGCGAGCCCGGCTTCATCTTCACCGACGACCTGGATGCCACCTTCAACCCGTGCGGCGAGATCGGCCTCTACCCGCAGATCGACGGCCAGAGCGGCTTCGCGTTCTGCAACCTGTGCGAAATCAACATGGGGCGCGTGGATTCCGAGGAAAAGTTCCGCGAAGCCTGCGAAGCCGCGGCCATCCTCGGCACACTGCAGGCCGATTACACCGATTTCCCCTACCTGGGCGAAACCAGTACGCGTATCGCGCGGCGCGAGGCGCTGCTGGGCATCTCCATGACCGGCATGATGGAGCACCCGGCCATCGCCTTTGACCCGGAGCTGCAGCGCAAGATGGCCGTGCTCATCCTTGAGATCAACGCCCGCATCGCCCCGCGCATCGGCGTGGCCCCGTGCGCGCGCGCCACCTGCGTCAAGCCCGCCGGCACCACCAGCTGCATCCTCGGCACCAGCTCCGGCATTCACCCGCACCATTCGCGCCGCTACTTCCGCCGCGCACAGGCCAACGAGGATGAGCTGCTGGTGGACTTCTTCAAGGCGCAGAACCCGCTGGCTGTCGAAAAATCCGTCTGGAACCCCAACGGCACGGATGTGGTCCTGAACTTCTGCATCGAGGCCAAGCCGGAGGCGCTGACCAAACAGGACGTCACCGCCGTGGATCTGCTGAAGATGGTGGCGCTCACCAAGAACAACTGGATCGACGCCGGCAAGCGTTTGGATTTGTGCGCCCAGCCGTGGCTCAGCCACAACGTCTCCAACACGATCTCGGTCAAGGACAGCGAGTGGGGACTGGTCGAGCAGTTCATCTACGATAACCGCTCTGTTTTTGCCGGCATTTCGCTGCTCTCCGACGGCGGCGATCTGGACTACCCGCAGGCGCCGTTCTGCGAAGTGCTCTCCGCCGAGGAGATTGTCTCGACCTATGGCGTCGGCGCCATCATGTCGTCCGGACTGATCGTGGATGGCATGCACGCCTTTGACGACAATCTCTGGGCCGCCTGTGATTGCGCACTGGGGCGAGGCGAGGACCTCGAAACCTTCACCCCGAAAATCTACCCCAAGCGCGTCTACGAATCCATCGAGGCTGTCCGCACCGAGAAGCGGGACTGGGTGCGCCGGGCGCGAAAGTTCGCCGAGAACTATTTTGACAACGACGCCACCAAGATGACGCGCTGCCTCAAGCGCGTGCACAACTGCAAGCTCTGGGAAGACCTGACCCGCACGCATGCGCCCGTGGACTACACGCAGCTCATCGAGAAGCAGGACAATACGCTCGTCACCGCAACCATCGCGTGTGCGGGTGGCAGCTGCGAAAGAATTTAGATTTCCCGGGCGGAAAATCTAAATTCTTTTGTCGCGGCGGCCGCCGCGATGGGATGGAGTGACACAGAAACGAGCCTCCGTATTCAATTGGGAACTCAGGAAAACAGGAACCGAAAACAGCCGTGACGGAAGTTTGGAAGTGCGGCGGCCCTTCGCCAGACTCAGGGTATGCCGCGCGGAGCCCTTCGGCCACGCGCTCAGGGCCGAGTGGCTCGCGGGCCACCCAATGACCGATGACCAATGCCCGATCATTACAAACCTCTTACCGTCCTATCCATCGCCGACACGCACTTTGTCGGCGCAGCCAGTCATCCCGGCGATCACCCCGAGCGCCATGTGCGCCTGGGCCTGCTGTTGCTGCGCAAGGCGCTCTGGCGCCTGAAGCACCTGGGCGTGAAACCGGATTTAATCGTGCTGCTGGGGGACATGGTGGATGACGCCACCCGGCCCGGGGCCGTCGAGGACTGGCTGTCGCTCGCTGGCGAGGCGCGTAAAACCGGGATCCCCGTGCTGGCGGTCCCGGGGAACCATGACGTGGACACCGTACGCTATGCGCAGATCTTTGGCTGCCCCCCCGGCATGCACCGGATCGGCGACTATGTATTTCTCATCTTCCACGATGCGCGTCAGGAAGGAGAGCTGTTTCGCCGCCCGGACGACCAACTCAGCCTACCGGCACGCGCCGCCGTCGCCTACCCCGGGCTGCCAATCATCGCGCTGCAGCACCACCCGCACGATCCGTTGCTTCCGGGATCGTACCCGTACCATTTGACAAACCGGGCCGAAATCATGGCGGGCTATCGCGAGGCCGGCATCTGCCTTTCCCTTAGCGGACACTACCATGCCGGACAGGCCGCACACGTGGTGGACGGCATCACCTACGCCACCACGCCGGCCCTCAGCGAGGCCCCGTTCCGCTTTCAACTCGTGCGCCTCGAAGGCCGCCGCGTGCACGTGGAAGAACATGGGCTGCGCCCTGACGTGCCTGGACTGGCCGACAACCACTGCCATACCGAGCTCGCCTACTGCGGCACGAATGTGACCATTGCCGATGGCATCCGGCTCTCGCACGCGCTGGGCGTAGAAACGATCTGCTTCACGGAGCACTCGTTCCAGCTCTATTTTGAAAAAGACGCCGCCTGGAGCTTTCAGTGGCAGCGCGACCCCTCCCTGGCGCAAGCGGTCTGGGCCACGCCGGAACGCGGCCGCATGCTGTCGTTCCGCCGGCTGGCAGCGGGGTTCCGCTCGGAGCGTGTGCTGGCCGGCCTGGAAGTCGAGCTGTGCGCCGACGGCAGCCTACTGCTCGCCCCGCAGGACGCCGGCGGATGGGACCTGCTCGTGGGCGCGATCCACGAGATCCCCGATGTGACAAAAGGCGTCACCACATTGGCGGAGACGGAGGAGCTGTTTCTGCGCGACATCCGGCGGCTGCTCACGCACCCCATCCATGTGCTGGCGCATCCATTCCGGTATTTCGCGCGCAAGGGGTTGCCCAAACCCGTACACCTCTATCCGATCGTGGCCGACTTGCTGGCCGCCGCCCATGTGGCCGCCGAGATCAACTTCCACACGCACCAGTCTGACCCGGCGTTTATCCGCCAGTGCCTGGCGCGCGGCGTACAGATCTCGCTAGCCTCCGACTCCCACGAACTCTCGGAATTCGGCGAATTTATGCCCCACCTGCGCGTGCTGGCCGAGGCCGGCGTCTTACCCGCCGATATTCCGCGTGTGCTTCTACGCCCAAGAAGAGTATAGTGGGTGCGCACGAAGGGTTCAGGGTTCAGGATTCAGAATTCAGAATTCAGAATTCGGGAGTCAGAAATCAGGAGTCAGTCGGCAGAAAGCAGTGCGCAATACATTCTCATTCTGAATTCTGAATCCTGGATCCTGAATTCTGGATTCTATCTCTCCCAGGAGCCCACCCATGATCCTCGACCAGCTCGCCAACTCCAACACGTATGAGAAGATCCATGCCGGCTTCAGCCAGGCGTTCTACTTCCTGCGCAAGACCGACCTCGCCACGATCTCCGAAGGTCGCTATGCGATCGACGGCGAGCGCCTCTACGCCCTCGTACAGGAGTACGAAACCAAGCCGATGGCCGAAGGGGTGCTTGAAGTCCACTCGCTTTACATCGACATCCAATATCTGATCACCGGCGAAGAGGTGATGGGCTATGCACCGCTGGCCGGACAGACCATCCGTACGCCATACGACAGCGTCAAGGACATCGCCTTCCTGGAAGGCACGGCAGCTCCGATCCTCGTGCAACAGGGGCAGTTCGCGATCTTTTTCCCGCACGACGCCCACATGCCATGCCGCACCCTCGACGCCCCCACCCGCGTGCGCAAGGTCGTGATCAAAGTGGCCGTCTCCCGCAAGTAGCCCCGGCCCGCCCCGGGCCGTGGGCAGGATACGTGCCCAGCAGCCTGTCGGACTTAACTTTCTAGGGGTACTGACCATTTGCCGACAGGCTGCTGAACCGCAGAATATCGAATAAGGAATCATAAATCATGAAGTGAAGATCATTTGCTGGCCTCTTGCCTTCATGATTCATGATTCCTTATTCGATATTCGACATTTCTTCCTCCGCCTCCAGCTTCTCCAGGATCTGCTCCGCCGGCGTCAGCGCCTTTTTGGTCTTGTTGCAGGCCGGACAGGCGGGGACAATATTCCCTTTGGTGCTGCGGCCGCCGCGCGCCACAGGCACCACATGATCCATGGTGACCTGCTCCGACGGCACGGTCTTACCGCAATAGTGGCAGATGCCGCGCTGCACCTGTTGACGCCACCAGTCAGTCTGCCGCAGCTCGCGCGCCCGGCCGCGTTCCCGCGCCACATGCGCCGGGTCCTTGCGTATGTCAATCCAGTCAGACATAGGGATGGGGTCAACGATAGTGAAACGGACGGAAGAATGGAAGAGTGGAAGAGTGGAAGAATGGAAGAATGCGTGGGGACACGATTAAGGACAAATGGTTTAAAATTTGGAACTCAGGAAGGCGGGAAAATGATTGCGGCGGGTCCAGCGGCCCCGCCCTACCGGGACGCATCGCCGGCAAGGTAGGGCGCGGCCGCCGGACGCGCCGCGATCAAAGCCACCGCCCCGCGCTTTCTCACGTCCAACCCGCAACGCCCCACGCCGATCATCCTCTCTTCCATCCTTCCACGCTTCCATTCTTCCATTCTTCCGTTCTTCCGTCCTTCCGTCAACCCGGCTTGTCTGCCCGCCCGCCTTATCCCCGCGCCACCGTGGCGGCCCATACACGCCTTGCGCCGGCGCGCTTGAGTGTAGCCGCCGCCTCGCTCAGCGTGGCGCCGGTGGTCATGACGTCGTCAACCAGCAGCACCGTGCGTCCGCGCACCCACTCCGGCGCGCACACGGCAAAGGCGTTGCGCACGTTCTTGCGGCGCTGTTCGGCATGCAATTTTGTCTGCGTGGGCGTATCCCGGGTCCGCATCAGCACGTCGCCCGCCTGCGGCCGATTCAAGCGTGAGGCCAGCGCAGCCGCCAGCAAGGCCGCCTGGTTGTAGCCACGATCTCGCCGCTTCTGTCCGTGCAGCGGCACCGGCACCACCAGATCCACCTCCTCGGCACCATAATGCCCCAGCACGCAGCCGTGCAGCAGGTCGGCCAGATCCCGACAGAGCCAGGTGGCGCCTCCGTACTTGAACTGGTGCAGCATCTCGCGCACCACGCCGCTGAAGCGGCTGGCGGAGCGCGCCATTTCAAAGGCCGGCTCATGATCCCGGCAAGCGCTGCAGACAAAGTCGTGCACGGTCTGCCCCTCGATCGTCAACCCGCACTGCCGGCATAGCCCGGTTGCCCGCAGTTCGATGCTCCGAAAACATTCCCAGCAGACGTGGCCATGCGGCCGGTCCACAGCCCGTCCGCAACCCGCACAATCACGCGGAAAGACCAGGTCCAACGCCGCAACACATGCCTCTGCTGCGTCGGAGAAGAACGAGGCGAATCGGGTGGGATTGTTGGCGGAGTGGAACATGGCGTGGCGGATTTATTGTGCGAGGAATGAATCATCTCTCTTCCGGCCGAGCCAGCCAAGCACAAACAATCCGCCGTATCACAAGCGGGCGCATCCCTGATCCATCGGGGTCGGTATCGGTATCGGGATCGATTGCAAAAGGAATGGCAACGGACAATAAACGACATGACAAGTCAGCATGCCATGCGCACTCCCGATCGCTTTGCAATCCCGATACCGATTCCGACACCGAAATGCGTGCAGTTTCGGGAGGGGGGTGCATCTTCCGTCTTCCGTCTTCTGTCTTCCGTCTCCTGGCCCCTGACGCCTGGCCCCCTGCCCTACTTCTTCTCCTGAAACACCTGCGCCTCGAACACCGTGAACTCGGCGCCTTCTTTCCAGGCGTCGGCTGGCAGGCCGGCCTTGCGCGCCAGGTACGTCAGCGTCGTGGGCAGATCCCACCCCTGCTCGGGCGCGACCTGCGGCAGGAAGACCGCACTGCGGCCGTTCTTGGACAGGGTCATGCCGTCCCTGCCGATAACGATGTCGCGGTACGACGCCACCGGCTTCGGCGGCGTGAGCGCCGAGATCTCGATCCGGATCTCCTTGGTCTCGTTCGACGAGACCGGCTCAAACCGCGGGTCATGCAGCGCCGCGTTCACAGCCTGTTCCTGCACCACCTGCCAGATCTCGCGTCGTGGAAAGATTTCGCCGATGCAGCCGCGCAGCTCGTGGTGCAGGTTGAGCGTGACAAACCCGCCCATCACCTGCTGCATGCCCGGGCGGATCCTGACCCCGGTCTCCTCGATGGCCGGCGCCTTGCCGCGCCGGACCGCGGCTTCCAGCGTGACTCGCGCCAGTTTCAGGAGTTGCGCCTTGTCTTCGTCGTCCAGCGGGGCCTCGGCCGCGGCCGCTACATTGGACGCCGCCTGCGCCTGCCGCCAGTCGCCAACAAAAATCGCGCCCAGATAGCTGACCGAATTCTCCCAGTCGTTCAATTGGCGCCCCGAGGTGTCGTAGGCCACTTCCGCGACCCTGGTTTCCGGCGGGAGCAAATCCAGCAGCACGGCAATGGGGTTGTGCCCGCAAACCGTGGCCTGTGTCTGCTCCAGCACGTTCCGGAATCCATCCGCATCCACCGCCGCGATGGGCGCAAACACCTGGTGATCGAGCGCCTCGATCTGGCGGGAGACGTTGGTTGTGAACGGCACATAGTTGAAATTCGGGCCGTAGTGCGTGAAATCACTGCTCACCACCACCAGCGTGCGCGCATCCAGCAGCGGCCGCAGCACATTGGCGATGTTCCGGCTCGACGCGGGATTCATCTGCCCGACCACGATCGTCACCAACTTGAGGCGGTCGCCAAAGAACGTCTGCAGCAGCGGCACCTGGATCTGATCGCTATGCTCCTGGAGATGCGCGCGTGGCTCATACACAACCAGGGGCGACTTTCGCAGCGCCGCCACAAACGCGGTGTCCACCGCCACCTGCCCCAGCGGCGTCTCAATCGTGTCGGCATCCGGCACGCTGACGCGACCCGACAGGGCGAGCGAATGACTCAGCCCAAGCACAACCACACGGTCGTAGGCATTCGTGTCCAGGCGTGCATATACCTGACAGGCGACCTTGCCGGAGTACTGGTATCCAGCGTGCGGAACCAGGACCGCGCAAACGCCGGAGATCGGCGCGGGTCGCGGCATCGGCAGCAACCCGGCGATCATCGCCTTCAATGCCCCGGCGTCAGCAGGAAACCAACGACCTGATAACGGCGAAACGAACACCTTCGACTTCATGGATTTCTCCTGCGATGATGGCGCGCCTTCCGTGGCACTGTTTGCCGGCGCGCGGACAGCCGGCTCCGGCTGACACGCGCCCGTGCCTGTCAACAAGACGGCCAGTGTCAACGTGCCAAGCAAACGACAGGGTCGATCCACCATGAGATCCAGTATAGGCTCAGCAATCTGCGCAATCCAGCGCTTTTCTGTAATGGGTCAGTGATGGGATGGCGGCAGACGGTTGTGGCCCGTAGCGCGGGCTCGCCTCGAGCCCAGCGCACGCAAGGCGCATACAAACCCAACGCCTCACTCCGCCCTCGGCCCGGGGCGGGCCGGGGCTACTTGCCGGCGGCCGCCGCCCGCGCGCGGAACGCACGGGCCACCTTTCAAGAAGCACCCGTAAGAGACAATCCCGGCAGCGTTTGCAGCGCGTCCTGGACGGGGCGGAAACTGCGCCGGTGCTCGGGGCATGGTCCCAGGCGCAACAGGGCAAGCATATGCTCGTTCGTGCCATACCCTTTATTACGGCTGAACAGATAGCCGGGATAGAGCGCTTCCAGTTCCTGCATGCGGCGATCCCGCAACACCTTGGCGATCACGCTGGCGCCGGCAATCAGCAGGCTTTTGGCATCTCCCTTGACAATGGCGGTGGATTCGCAGGGCAGGCCCTTGACCGGCAACCCGTCGACCAAGGCATGATCCGGCAGTTTGGGCATGGCCAGCAGCGCACGGCGCATGGCCAGATGGGTGGCATTCAGGATATTGCGCTCGTCGATCTCGGCCACATGGCTCCAGCCGACGCCGATCCAGATTTCCGGCGTGGTGGTCAGCAGCTCATAGAACGCTTCGCGGCGTGCAGCGGTGAGTTGCTTGCTATCCGTAAGAAGATGCAATGGGCCTGCAAAGCCGGCTTCAGCCGCGGCAGGTGTCATGACAAGCGCAGCCGCGATCACGGGCCCTGCCAGCGGACCACGGCCCGCCTCATCCACGCCGGCAAGCGCCGCCGTCGGGTGCGCCAGCCAATGCGCGCGTTCATACCACAGCCTGTCGGCCAGATCGCCCATGAAAAGCCCCGCCGGCCATGTGTCCGCGTGGGGTGTTGGCTGGCCGCCGGGGCGGCAGTCCCCCCGTTCGGTCGCGTTGCAACACGGTAATACGCGGACGCCGGACGCGCCGCGCCAAGCACCCACGTTCCGCAATTCGCCGCCTCAACCTTCGCGCAGACGTGCCTTCTTGCCGCTCCGCGACCGAAGGTAGTAGAGCTTGGCGCGACGGACCTTGGAGACGCGTTCCACGTCCACCTTCTCCAGATACGGCGAATGAGTCGGGAAGACCTTCTCGACGCCTACGCCGAACGTGATACGCCGGACCGTAAAGGTCTCGGTGGATCCGCGTCCATCGCGGGCGATGACCGTACCGGCGAAGGCCTGTATGCGCTCCTTGTCGCCTTCCTTGATCTTCACGTGTACGCGAACCGAATCGCCCACGTTGAACTTGGGCATGTCGGCCTTTATGTTCTCGGCATTGATTTTGGCAATCGCCTTCGTCACGCTCATACTCGTCACTCCTCTTCTCACAAAACCTGTTTGCCGTCACCATCCGTCTGCTGCTGCAGCAAGTCCGGCCGCCGCTTGGCGGTGCGATCCAGCGACTGCCGCCGCCGCCATTCCGCCACTGCCGCATGATCGCCGCCGAGCAGCACCTCCGGAACACGCATCCCGCGGAATTCAGCCGGCCGCGTATACTGCGGAAACTCCAGCCGTCCATCCGTAAACGATTCGCATTCCGTGGCCTCCGGTCCGCCGCCCAGCACGCCAGGCAGCAACCGCACTACCGCATCAATCACCACCGCCGCAGGCAGCGTGCCGTTGGTCAGGACATAGTCGCCGACCGAAATCTCATCGGTCACCAGCGACTCCCGCACCCGCTCGTCCACGCCTTCGTAGTGGCCGCACACCAGCACCAAATGCCGCGCCCCCGCAAACTGCCGGGCTTCCCGCTGCACAAACTTTCGCCCTTGCGGGGTCATCAGGATCACCCGCGCCTCCGGCGTCCGCACCGCTTCGACGGCCTCAAACAGCAACTCCGGCTTCATAATCATACCGGGACCGCCTCCGTAAGGCCGGTCATCTGCCGTACGCCGCGCATCGTGGGCAAAATCCCGCAGGTCTACAACCCGGAAATCCACCGCACCCATACGCGACGCACGCTTCAGCATGCTTTCCTCGAGGAAACCCCGAAGCATGCCCGGGAAAAGCGTAATCACATCGATGCGCATCGGTTCGCCCATCGTGCCACCCGCCTCACCCGCCGGTGTTTCCACCTAGGCCTTGACAACAGCACGCTGGTTCTTGCGAACCAGACTGGCCACCGTCTCGCTCATCTGGGCGCCGCGTGCCTTCCAATAGGCCACACGCTCCAGATCCAGCTTATAGTTCTCGCCCTCGCGCTTGGGATCGTACCAGCCGAGCGTCTCCAAGAACTTCCCATCGCGGGGCGAACGACTATCCGTCGCCACCACGCGATACGAAATGCAATTGTTACAACCTGTGCGTCGAAGTCTGATCTTGACTGCCATGTCTCCTCCGTGAAACAGCGGATAATAGCAGTTGATTAACCCTTCAGGCAAGCGCGCTTTTTGCAGGACTCTGAAATTATGTTTTTCACCACTCCTCCGCGCCATTCCATGGAGAGCGGGCAGCGCCTGCCGGCGCCACTACAAACGGCACCGGGATGGCCAGAAAGTACAACGGGACCTGCGGGACCGTTGGGGTGGCAAAGCGAGTACTTTGTCTTTCGCCGAACAACAACTTTAGCCTTTAGCCTTACGCTCTTGCCACGTTGTCTTTCGACTTGGAGATGAAACTCGGGCCGCGCTCCCCGCCGAAGGCTTTGCGCAACCTGAAGTCGGAAGAGCTTGCGCTCCGCCGGACGACCGGAGGACCGATCCGGGTGGCCACGGCGTGCCGTTTGGCTCGACTGGCCTGCCATTCTTCCCAGGTCCAATCAGTCTTAAGGGTTGAGGTTGAGCTCACGCGCCACCTCCTGCTTGAGTTCGTCCAACTCCTTCACCACGTTAAACGAAGGCAACCCAGCCAGTCGCCAGATTTCGTCCCAATCAACCGGCGTATCCCCGCTCAGGCACACCCCCAACATCTTCTTGGCCACATTCCGCGCTTCCGCATCGGGCTGCGGATAGAACGCCAGCAGCGTCCGCTCGACCACTGTCAGTTCCGCCGGAACCACTTGGATCGGCCCGCAAGGCGTGCCGATCGTACGGCAGGGCGTGGTCGCCTCGTTCTCCAGAAATCCCAGCAGATCCACAAAGAGCCCGGCCACCTTCCAGCTGCGCGGGCCGCCGGTTGCCCCCAGCTTACCCATCAGGTCCTGTGCGAGCCTCAGGGGAATGGGCAGCAGCGTCCGCCGACAGAGATCGATATCGCCGGACATATAGGAGCCTTCGGTGTAGAACTCAACGGCTGAGCCGCCAACCACAACCAGTTCCCACCCCGCCTCGCGGAAGATCCGCGTGACCAAGCCCGACAACCGGAGCGCGCGCTCCAGCAAGTCCGGCATCGTCTCGATATCCTGCAGCGCTTGTTTAATTCCATCCATTTGCTGATACTACCACCCCCCGTACGACGCATCAACCTGGGAAAGCGGTGGAGGGCGAGCGTCCTCACGAGCCGCTCATTCGTAGCCCCGGCCTGCTGCAGGCAGATCCCGGCTGAACGTGCAAAGGCTCCGGCAGCCACCACGGTCTCGCCATACAGAAGTTCCGCCGCAGCGGCCGTGCTCTCCTGCGCGTCGTCGCTCGCATCCTGATGGGCGCTGATTGCAAAACGCAAATGATGCACTCCCTGGTCCACTCGCTGGGGTCGGTTCTCGGAGGAATCCATCGGCGCGCGCAACAGCGACACAGCCAGAACGCCCTCCTGACAGGAGAACCCGTAGCGGGCTTCGGCCACCAGTGCCACGCCCTGACGCTGGTCATCGTCCAGCACCGCCGCCCAGCGGCGGCCGGATACACGGCCACGCTGCCGGCAGGCGGCAGCTCCAGCAGCGCCAGGGTCGTGGCCTTGCGCCCGCTGCCACAGCGCTGCGTGAGCACAGGCGCGCCGGAGGCGTCCACGAGATTCGCCGGCACAGTTGTGCCCAGGTTCACCACCTGCCGCCGCGCCAGCCGACGCTGGGGTAGTGATTGCGATATCGAACGGGCTGGTCCTTCTCATCGCCTTCGATGCCGATCATCACCGCGCCGGGAATCTGAGGTGTAGGCGGGTAGAACTCGTTGGGCACGTACCGCCAGATCTGATTGTACCCAATGCCCTCGACCGTGCTGGCCGCGAGCGGATTGCACCCCAGCGACTAACGGGGTCAGCGACTAACGGGGTCATCAGCGACTAACGGGGTCAGACTGTAAATTACAAGTTTATGACATTGCCGTCTTTGTCTGCAGCGCTCCCGCCAGCCGGATCAGACGATCCGCCAACATGGGCGCCTTGGCGCGCTTCCGCGCCAGACTTACCGCCTGCGAACTGATGCCGCCGTGCCGCCTCCCAATCTCCCTCTGCGTTAGTCCCGTCAGCCGGCACGCCAACTCCAGAGCAACGCCCTTCGCCGTGCCCGCCCCCGCCGCGCGACCATGCGCCTTCAACGCCTCGACCGTCGTCCCAAACTCCTTCGCCACCGCCTCGTCAATCCGATCCACTGAAATCCGCTCTGCCGGATACCCCACATCCCGATCCCGATCGCCTCCCGCCTTTCGCTCCCTCAACTCCTGCTCCAATTCCTCCACAAATCCCTCATCCCCTATCCCGTGCCCGCTTCGATCCAGCGCCCCTCTCAACTCGCCGTCGTCTTTCATCAGGCACCCGTGCACATACGTTCGATACCGGCGGCGCGCTGTCCCGGGATGTTCGCTCAACGTCCTCAGGACGTCATAACAGACAAAGCCCTCCTGTCGTCGCTCGTCGGCATAGCCCCGATAACTGCTCCACCCGTACGCCTCCAGATACCGCCGGCGTTCTCCCTTTCCAACATTCCCCATCCCTCTCACCTTTACCGGGTTCAGATGAAGATACCGGGTCAGCGTCAGGACATAGGCATCACCTTGCACAACCTTGGCCTTGTACCGGCCTTCCAGACGGTGTCCGGGCTTCTGGTGCTTATAGCGTGAATAGAGAGCATAACTGGTATTCAGTCGCTGCATGAATCGCGACAGATTCGGATGGGGCGTCCGCACCAGCAGGTGGTAATGGTTCGGCATCAGCACATACGCGTACAGGACCACCTGGTCGTTCTCCAGACAATCCTGCAACTGCTTCAGGAAACGCACACGGTCCGCATCCTCGAAGAAGATCCGCGCCCGTCCGTTCCCTCGGCTTGTGACGTGGTACAACGCTCCCGCAAACTGCTTTCTCGGCGGTCTTGGCATGAACTCACCATCTCATTCTCCCGCCTCGCCGTCAACCTTATAATTGTAATTTACAGTCTGACCCCGTTACCTCTTGCCAGCGACCTCGCGTCTCCGAAACCGGCGTTGCGCCTGCTGGCCATGCGCCTGGCCGCGTACATCTGCAGTGCACAGTACCCAATAAAGCCAATGCCAGGGGTTCTCCGTTCCATAGCCGCGAATTTGAAGGATGCGCAAGCCGACATCCGCGCCAGCGCTGCGGACGCCCTTGGTTGCATGCCTTCAGAGGGGGTGCTTCCGATCCTTGCGGAGGCAGTGACGAACGACCCAGCCGCCACAGTGCGCGCTGCCGCAGCTACAGCCGTCGGTTACACATGGCGTGATTCCTGGTTCACCAGAAGTTTGAGTGTGCATCCGTCCCCCACCCCGGACACACGAGGTCTCGATTCCCTGCTAACCGCGGTTGCGGACAAGGACCCGGATGTCCGTTTGGCAAGTCTGCGGACGCTTCCAGTCCGGCCGAAGTCCGGTCCGCGGCCAAGCATGCCTGGCACAAAGTAGCACCGTTTACGCCGGCGCTAGCGAACAGTCAGGGACCGACACCGTGAGCAGGAAGAGCATCCGGTACACCACCACCGCCGCGCCGGGCTTGTCCTTGATCTCAATCGTGAGGCCCTTCTCCATTAAGTCCTTTCCGGAAACGCGTGTTGGTCCGGCGACGTCGAAGTTCGCGACCTCGTACATCGCCGCCGGATCGAGGCTGCGAAGACAAAACGCCGCGCACACGAACGGCGACTCACCCCTGCGAAAGGCCTGTACCACGCCGTCGCCTTTCTCAGGCCGGTTGAACTGCCAGGCGATCCAGTCACTGCTTTCCCGGCTGTAGCGGGTCAGCGGATAGTAGTCGCCTTCCAGCACGAACGGCGCAACCTGCCGGCACTCGTCGTAGACGCGCCGAACCGCAGCCTGATTTTCCGGCGTCACCTGCAGGCCGGCGCCGAAGCTGGGCACGTAGTGACTGCGGGCAGCATACGGATCGGGCTTTGACACACAGGAACCGTGGAACGGCAACCACGCCGACAAACCGTAGGTGTGGCATTGGTTGCCTTCAATCACCCCCGCCAGTTTGTCAGCCATGTTCGAATCCAGCATGGTGTAGTCGCTGCGCAAGAGCGGCACGGCCCGGCGCATGCTCTCCAGATCGTTGCGACGCCCCCCGGAGGCACAGGAATCGATGCGCAGGCGCGGGTAACGCCGACGCAGTTCGTCCCAGAACGCGAGATGTCCCTGCACGTACAGGTTCTCGGTGATCCCTTGCCGGTCCGGCGCGTCGTTCTTCCGCCAGGCCGGGCAAGGTCCGACGCCGTTCATGTCCTCCCGGTACCAATCCAGCCCCTGGGATTCGATCAAGCCGCTAATGTGGTCGGTCAGCCACTGCCGCGCCGCCGGATGGCCTTCGTCAAGAATCGCCCCCCCCTCGTTCGGCAGGAGCCACTCCGGATGGTTCTTCCCGAGCCAGGAGTTGGGATCGCCCACCCGCTCCGGCTCGAACCAGAGCATGAACTGCAGGCCTCGGCTACGGACCCAATC
>SESE01000425.1_pt1 | contig 17686 bp, 25 predicted proteins | sample 3171371 | NCBI WGS metagenome assembly SESE01 (sample SAMN06051881, study PRJNA518727) | freshwater metagenome | biome: subpolar coniferous forest; feature: holomictic lake; material: water; isolation source: holomictic Lake 442, 13 m depth | place: Canada: near Kenora, Ontario | collected... | reverse complement strand
CATGTTGTTCGTCCTTTATCAGTTTTGGTAAAAAGGGTTGAATCGGTTGCGTTTTTTCGGTTGCGTTTTGATCAGCGAATGGCGCCCTCGCCCACGCGCGTATCACGCCCGGCACTGGGGTAAGAGTTGTTGCCGGTCCATCCCGACGTAGCGCTACCGCCGGAATTGCTGCCTTTGAGATACAGGCCCATGCCGGAGCGTTGCGGGCGCTGGGAAAGATACTTGCCCATGCTCGTAACATTGCCGGTAGCGGTCACGGTTGCCGGGTTGAAAAAGCCCATTGTGATTGATGCGGGCAACAGGCTGCGCATCATTTCATAGGACATCACCACCAGGGCACCTTGCGCTCCTTCGCCGGCAAGGCGTTTGGCGGAACCGGGCAGGAATTTTTGGCCGAGAATGCCCAAGCCCAGGGCCAGCGCGGCCTTTGTGGCGTAATAGCCGTAATTCAGGGAACCGTCGGCGCTGTAGCGGCTTGTCAGGGAAACCGGCAGATAACCCGCCGCCTGGCCCATTGCCATATCGACAACGACGGCACCGGCGCCACCGACTACCCCGCCCTTTACGGCGGAAATGACGCCCGGCATGGTTGCGCGGATCGAATTACCGGCCCGCGACGCGCCCCGGCGCGCAACACGGCGCACGCCCGAAAGCTTGGCGCGGCGACGGCGCGCCGGGGCGGAAGTGGCGACGGCAACACGGCGGCGCGCTGCGGCGCGGCGCGCGGGGTTGCGTTTGCCACCAAAATATTGCTTTTGCAGCGCGGACATCGGGCGGCGCGATTTGCGGCGCGCTTTGGTTGCGGCTTTGCGGGCCTTACGGCGGCGCGGATTGATCAGAAGCAATTGCGACATGGCGGCGGTCCTTTTTCAGTCTAGGGTTTCAAATCTTCAAACCCGCGTTCCGTAAAGGTGAATGCCCCACCGAGCATTAACACAGATCGCCCATCATGGCTAATAACTAAGAGTGGCCGGGCGTGTTTCTGAAACTTGTGAATGTATTGCTCACGCTTTCCATCGCGTATTGTTTCGTAGCCTATCAGCAAAACGGGGCCGATTGCAAGCCCCACCTTTGGCGGGCCGGGAATGCGCATTTTTTTACCCGGCCCAGGGTGCTCACCTGAAAACGCTTCAAACAATGCCCGCGCTTCATGTTCGTCTGGTCCGGACAGGCGGGCGGCGGGGTTTTTCCGGGACCGGCGGACGGCGGCGGGGCGGCGCTGCGGCCCGCGTTTGAGCTTTCCCGGCTGGGCCACACCGCACACCTGGCAAACCCAAATGAGTTCACCCGAATGCTGCTGTTTAATTTGCAGCGTATCAGCACGGCAAGCATGGTACCAGGCAAGGGGCATTATTTCGCAATGACGCGCACGGCATAAGTAGGATTCCGGGCGGCGACGGCGCGCGCCATTGCGACGGCGCGCTTTGCCGGCGCTTCGGCCACCGTCACCCATTGGCGCGTTTTGGCGGTCTTTTGGATCGACATTTGCACGCGGCATTTGGCGGCGGCTTTTGGCGCCTTGCGGATTTTGGCCTGGGCGCGGCGCGCTTTGGGATTGACACCGTAGCCTACGCGCCGATATGACGGCACGCGCGCATCGCGCTCCGATTGTTGCCGATCTAAATGGTTTTGCGCTTCGGCCTTTGAATCGAACCGCCCGCCTAGCGGCGTTTGGCGCGGCCCTCTTACAATGTACCACCCGCCCAACAATTTGTTATGCACGATCCTTACGCCTGTGCTTATCGGATTTTTTTTGATACGCGGTTGCATATTTTCAGCGCGGGCAATTATCGCCTTTACTTGCGCGAGATTGCCACCGGCGGCAAATGATTTTGTTACATCGCCGCCATAGGTTTCGATGTAAAAAATTGCCGATTTCAATTCCCGCAACAATTGTTCTTCTAGCGTCATCTTATTCCCCGTTGTAGCGTTGCATCAGCTCATGCGCGGCAATCAGCGCGACACCGATCAGGCTGATTGTTCCGGCCTGGCGCACCGGCACCGGGATTGCGCGTATTGCCCGATCCATTCCGCGCAAGGCTTTATTTGCGACATCAAACACCGTCAAGGGCTGCGCTTGCGCATCGCGCGCCTTGCGCCTGGCGCGCTTTTGGCCCTTGGGCTTGGCGGGCGTCACGATTATGGCGCCGCTATCGTTGTCAATCGTGGTCATGGTATGCCGGTGTTCCATGTGTCTTGCACAAACGGCGGCGTTGCGCCGGGCACACTACTGGCCGGCGGTCCATTCCAGACGCCTTTTATAAAGGTGCCCGCCGGGCAATCGAATGACGCATCCCACCAGCGGCCATCGGCAATTGCGGCGGCGCATTTCGCTTCATCCGTTGGCGGTATGCCGATCACTTGGCCGGCGCCGATCACGGCACCCGTAGCGACATCACCGGCGGCGCGGACAATGGTTTGCGTTGCGGCTTGCGGCCCTTTGGTTACAAACCATAGAAAGCCCAGGCCCAAGGCGGCAAGGCCCAGCATTTCGATTTCAGCCAGCGGCGCGCGTGTCGTCATTGGTCAGCTCGTTGCCGGTTGGCGCCACGTTGTCAATAACGTTTCCCATGCCGGCGGTATCGGTGAATGAATCGGTTTTTTCGTCCGCCATTATTGCCGGGGCGGTCAATTGTGATGCGTAATCGTCGGCGGACATTCTGGGCGGCTTTACATCGTCGGCGCTGCGGTTGGCGTTTTTCAGGGCGTCAATGCTATGCACCGCTTACCCCTTGGCCAGCTTCGTTACCGCAAAAATTGCCGCACCGATCAGCGCGATTTTCATAACGCCATCCTGCGCGCTTTTGGTCAGGCCCACATTGACGCCCGCCGTCGGCTGGAAGTATTGCGCCGGTAGCGGCGGTAATCCTTTGGCGGCGCGCTGCATGTTCATATCAATGATTTTTTGCTGCGCGTCGGCTTGCCGATTCGACAAAATCAATTGCTTTACAAAATCCAGCGCTTGCGGAACCGGCACGCCAAATATGTTCAGGTCCGGCGATTGCGTGCCGTTGCCAGTTGACGGATTCCAAACCGGACCATAATCCCCGGTAAGGTCCGGCATTACTGATACGTCCATGCCAGCGGGCAGCGTTAAAGGCTCCCCGTTTGGAACCGGCACCCCGGATTGATCCATCAAATCGAAAATTGAAGGCGTATCCGCCGGACCGGCGCCCATGCCTTTAAGGCCAGCACCGCCGCCGGCGACATTGGCCCACAATGACGGCCCGTTAAATGGGTAATTCAGTGGCGTTTCCAAAGTGTCCGCCGGATCGTTGCCGTTGCTCATCCAGGAATAGCTCCCCAGCTCGTTATCCCCACCCAGGCCATTCATGCCGCCATTGGGAAAGCTTTGCGGAAAAAACAGCGACACCTTATCCATATCTGTACCGCTGCGGTGATATCCGGCCATGATTGAATCCTTTAAAGGTTAGCGTGCGGCAAGCAAGGCAATGGCGATTCCGCCAATAATCCACGGTGTAGCGCCCTTTGTCAAATCGGGCACCATTCCGGCGTCCGCGCGTATTGGTATCTGCGTTACCGGCCCGGCCACAATTTGCTTATTCGGTAACATCATATTCCCGTTGGGTAATCTCACCGTGCCCGCCGGGTATTGCGCTTGCGTTTGCGGCGCGGTTGGCGTGCCCGGCTTGGCCGGCGCTTTCATCCATTGCTGCAAAAATTGCGTGATCAGGTTTGACGTTCCGGCCGGCAGCGAAAACCCGCCCGGCGCCAATACCGTGCTTGACAGATCGGGCACCGCGCCGGCGTCCGCTGGGATCGGAATATCGGGCAGCGCAACATCGGGCGCCGGAATTGGAATATCGGGCAGCGCTATGTTGGTCAGGTCCGGCGTCCAATCAGCGGCAATGCTCGACCAATCAAAGCCGGAACTGGCGCCCGCATCGGCCACGCTCGACCAATCAAATGATCCGTAATCAATAAAATCCTCAAACATGGCGCGGGCGTCCTTTCTTGCCGACAAACGCGAAAAGGCCTACCAGCGCGGCGGCGGGCACCCATGCGGGCAGCGCGGCCTTGGGCGGTGGCGCCGGCGGCGGGGCGGCGACCACCGGCACCAGCGGCAGCGCTGGCGTCACCTGGGGCACCTGGGCCGTTACCGGCGGAACACCAAGCATACTGGCCGGCCCGTTGGCGTATTGCGTAAAGGCGGACACTAGGGCGCCAGGGTCCGCTTTGATTCCCTGCGCTTCAGCTTGCGCTACCAGGACATCGGCCACCGTCGGCGCCGGCGGCGGGGCGGCTTGCACCGGGGCCGGCGCTGGCGCCACCACCGGGGCCGGGGCCGGCGGCGGCGGCGGGGCATTGGTCCACGTTGCGGGCACACCGTTATCCACACCGATCAGCGCGGGCAGCGAATTATTGCCGATCACCTTTGCGCGGTAGATTGCGGCCTGGCGCACCGCCGCCTGAATGTTCGCCTTGGCAGTTGCCGGGTCCATTTGCTCCGCCGGCAATTGAAAAAGATAGTCCAATGCCTCTATGCGCGCAATGTGGCCGGACATCACTTCTTGCCGGATCACGCCATAGGCGGCAAGGGTCAAGGCGTTTTGCACTTGCGTTTCTGGAATGGCGCCCGACTGATACGCGAATGAATTATCCCCGCCGGTTGCCGGGTCAAAGCTGCCATTGGTTTTAAGGGTCCAATTGCTTGACACCTGCCACGATCCGCCGCCTGTATCGCCCATTGCGATACTGACAAAAAAGTAAAATGCCGGATCGTCAAACGACAGATAACGCACGTTTCGCGCGGTTGACAGCACCAGGGCCGACACCGCCTGATCCATCGTTGGCGCGTTTGGCGAATTGGCGGCGCTTTGGTCATGGTGCCATACGCCATGCGGCGGGTCATAGCTCCACCGGGTCCAATAGTCACGCGGCGGCGCACCACCACCGCCGCCGAAAAGGCTGGAAAAGGCAAGGCTTAACACCGTGCCCGATCCTGGGAAAGCCAGGTCAAAGGTTTCCAGGGCGGCATTTGTGCCAAAGGCGGCGGCGGATGTTTCAATGCTCATATGTGTACCGTCATGCGCGAAACGGTATCGGGCGGGTACCACCCCAGGGACACGTTTTCGGTTGTTTCCACCGGCACCCATCGCGTGCCCAGCAAAACTTCCGCAAAAACGTGTTCAAAGTTGTCCGGCGAGAATGCCACCGCCGCAAATCGCGTGCTGTAGCCTATGGATTCGGCCAGCGCGGCGACCAGCATGGATTGATCATCGCAATCGCCGTGCATTGAAGTTAACAGCGCTTCCGGGGTTTGGATTGTTTCCACACCGTTGACGTCCATCGTGTAACGGATATTGTTGCGCACCCAGTTTTGAATGGCGGCAATTTCGGCGCCGCCGTTTTTTTGTTGGGTGCCGCCAACGATATCGGTTGCAAGCTGGCGGATCACCGGGCTTGTTCGATATGTGCGCACCAGGCGGCGCATCAGCGCAAGCGTTTCCCGGACGCCATTAACACCGTCCGAAATGCCCATCAAAGAATATTGGCCCGCCGCGTTCACCCCGCCACGGTGCCCGCATTCCCCTGGTCTGTCAAGTTGCCGGATAATTCCGCATCATCCTGGGCCAGCATGGCCAGCACCTTATCCCGGACCGACGTTACCCATGCCTGGTGCTGGCCAAACAGCGGTTCGGCAATACACAGTTTTGCAAACCAATCAGGCAATTCCAGCGCTTCAATCACTTCATCCGGGGCATCCTCATATACGCGAATGGCCCATTTTTGCACATCGTCATTGACTGACGCGGCGCGCAACAGCAGCATGAATGCCAGCTTCATTTCGTCGGCTCCCGTTTCGGATTGTTCAATGTTCCCGGCCATCGGCGGCGCGTCGGCGGCGGGCGTTGCCATCGGCGGCGGCGCGACGTAGGGCATGGCCTGGGCCTGATCCGGCGCGGCAATCTGCGCCGGGGCGGCTTGCGCGGTTTTGGCGTTTTTCATGGTTTCCATGAATAGCTCCAGGCCCTTCATCATCAGGGCATTCGGGCCGATCTCTTCCTCCCGCAATGGCGCCTCCGGTTTCATGCCGTTGGTCAGCTCCATGAATTGCTTGAACATGCCAAACATGGCCATTGGATCGGTTGCCGGCGCTGCGGCGGCGCGCGCCGGCGCCATCATGCCAAACGCTTCGGCCATGCCTTTTAGGTCCGCAATGGCGTTTTGTTTGGTTCCGGCCAGTAGCGGCATGAGCATGGCCATCATTTCCTTTTGTGAATTGGAAATGGCGGCGGCGATTGTTGCGCCGATGTCTTGCTGCGGCGCGGCGGCGACGGCCAAAGGGTGCCGCAATTGTTCGAGCTTCATTTCATCCATCGGGTCCAGCGTCACCGACAGCGTTTTGTTTCCCCGGCAAACAAAAAGACCGTCCAAGTTTTGCATATACACCCGGACGGTGTAATCCCCGGAACCAAAGCGCTTTGCAATGTTGTCCAGGTTGTATTCCTCCACCGCGCCGCGCCATACGCGCGTTTCTTTGCTATCGGGCGGCAAGAGCTTATGCACCATCACATAGGAATCAATGGCGTCCGGGGTAACGCCCATTTCTGCAAAAACGCTGGCCATTGCGCTTGTCAGCGGTTCGGCTGAATAGGCGCCCTCCAGGTCAATCGGTGTAATTACCTGGCGGTTTTCGGTTTCCGCCGCTTGCGCCGCCGCGCGTTTTTGTGCCGCTGTTAGCCGTGCCATGTTGTCACCCTTCGTTGTTTTTAAAGTATCGGAATTGTACCCTTTTAGTACCCCGGCCCGTTATTGCGTCAATGCGGGCACCCAGCTCCGGCAATAATCGACATCACCCCGGACCGGCGGAAAAAACCCCTGCGCGGTCAATTGCGCCTGGCCGTTCGGGTTTGACGGCGTGCGCTGGCCTGGGATCATCACCAGTTGCACCGTCGGCGGCAGCATCCGGCATTGCCCGATATTGGCGGCGCCCGGCTGCGGTTCGTAAGCAATACACCCATTGCATTTGTTCATTTTGCACCCTTTCGGTTTGGTTTCGTTTTATGAATACACCATTTGCGGAACATTGTTTCATAGGCTGATTCCGCTGCCTTTACCACCTTGCGCACATTAAAGGCGGGGCTGGCCAGCGCGCGGGCGCGCAATTGCCCGCGCACCGTTGCCAGCCATTCGCGTTGCGCTGGCGCCGCAAACACCGCCGCCCGCATTGCGTAGTCCTTTGGATCGGACGCGACAAACGACGCCAAGCCCGCGCCGCGCATCATACTGGCGCCGCTGCGCCCCGGTATGCTCCCGCCCTCTAGCGTCAACACCGGCACGCCCATCCAAAGCGCTTCCGCCGTGCTGGTTCCGCCATTGTGCGGGAAAGGGTCAAGCGCTATGTCTATCTCGTCAAAGCATTCCAGGTGCAAACGGTGTTCGGTTTCACCGTAAAAAGTAACGCGGCTTGACGGTATGCCGACGGCGCACATGCGCGCGCCCATTTGGGTGCGGATCGCCTGATCTGCATACCATTTATCCTTTAACACCAGGCGGGCGCCGGGCACCGCCTCCAATATCGCGGCCCAAGTTGCCAGCACTTTATCCGTTATTTTGTCGATCTTGTTAAAACAGCCAAAGGTAAAAGGCTCACCCATTGCCGACGGCAGCGCCGACACGGTTTCCGGCGCATCGGCGGGCGGCTCGTAAAAGAATGCCGACGGCAGATCAAACACCGGCAGACCGACATCGCGGCGTTCGTTTTTGGTTAGCAGTTTGGTATCGCCCCAAACGTAATCCGTTGTCGCAAGCCCGTTACCCTCCAAAAATCCAAACGCGGGCAATTGAATGGGCGCCGGTTTCATGGCAAACGCTCCCAGCCGGTGCCCGCCGGTATGCCCGGACAGGTCCACCAGAATATCAATTGCATCGGCGCGGATCAGGTCAAATAATTGCTGATCATCCAAGGCGTACACATCGCGCCAATCATCGCAAACCGCCCGCGCGGACAGCATGTAATCATCGCGGATATTGTGATTGTAATAGGCGGTCACATGGAAGCGCGTGCGGTCATGTTCGCGTAGCACCGGATACCAGGTATGGAAAGCGGAATGCCGGCAGAGATCGGCGGACACATAACCCAGCTTGATAATGCGGCGCGGGTTGCGCGTGCAATTGAATGGCGTTTTAACGACGCGCCCCGGCACATGCTTACGCGCCCATTCTTTTAGCGCTGCAATCCGTAGCGCCGCCGGTGCCCCGGTGTAGTCGTGCCCGATCAGTAAAAACGAATGCGGCACCGGGTTATCCGGTTCCATTGCTATTGCTTTTTTATAGCATTCAATGGCGTCAAGCTCAAAACCCATTCGCACCAATTCGGTTCCGCGCACACACCAATCATAGGCGGTAACGCAATCGTTTAGCTTGAATCCGTCTGCCTCTGGAATGAGAATTTGCGGCCCGGTATCGTAGCCGATCCGTCGGCGCGTTTGTTCGCCATCCGGTCCAAATTCCAGCACTTCGGCGCGGTAATGACAGGATTGAATGCAATCCAAACCGACGCCCGTAAAGGCGTATTTTTTCATGGCTTGATCAAAAGGCGGGCCGAGTAATCAATGCGCGTCAGCATGGGCCGATCACCTGGCGCAAGCGTAGCCAAAAAATCATCCGTTGCCTTGCGCGCCCCGGTAAGGTGCCCGTAATCGTCCACAATCAAAACCCCGCCCTTTGTCATTGCCGGCCAGATCGCGCACAGACTGTGCAAAATTGACCGATACCAATCTGTGTCAAGGTAAGCAAAATTAACCGGCGAATGCACCAGGTCCATGCCGGCAAGCGTATTTTGCACGCGGCCACGCGGCAGAATCAAACGCCCCGGCGGCACCTTGCCGATATTCAGATAGTTTTCCGCCACCTCTACCGGCGTAACGGTTTCGCCGGTGTAGTTCCCGGCCGGATCGCAATGCGCGGCCCATCCGTCAAGGCAGCGATTCCCCCATATATCAAATTCCCAGGATTCTGGCGGCTCAATATCGCCATACGCTTCATATCCCCGGACGTTGACATATCCGCCCAGGCTTGCCGCATATAACAGCGCGCCGCCCCTCCATAATCCGGTGCCAACAAAATCGCCTTGAATGCCGTTGTCCTTCAAATAGGCCACGGCATCGCGCACCGCCGCCAGGCGTTCAATCGGGCACATGGTATAAGGCAAAAACGGGAAAAAATCGGCAATGCCCTTAATGTCCGATACCCCGGCGCGCGTGATATTGTTTCGCGCCTTGGCGCTGTAATCCGTCATGTTTTCACCCTTTTGAAGTTTTGAAGCGCGCGGGCCGGATTGATGCAGCGTAGCGCGCTATCGGCTGCGTTTTCAAGCGTGAAAAATCCTCCGCATAGGTTTTTAATTCCCATCCCAAATTTATTTTTAGGCATAGCCCGCGCAAAATCCAAGGGGCGCGCATCACCCGCACATAGTTCCAATATGGGCCGATCACCACGCGGCACACCCCGGCCACGCCCTCCGGCGCGTCTTGCACTTGCGGATCGCCATACCGTTGCACCGTATCGGCGTCCGGCCCGCCGATACGCGCGCCGATCTCAATATCAAGCCCTTGGGCCGGGTTTCGGCGTAACCACCGGCCCATGGCGGCGGGCGTTTGATAATCAGGATTCGCGGCCCGCCATCCGGCATCGCCCCATAGGGAATTATCCGGGGTTTGGTAGCGCGCCCAGGCGTCGGGCAAGCGCGGTTCAATGGCAAATCCATGATTGTTATCCGTCGGGCCGGCAATCATCATTGCCTTAGACGGTAGCCAATACGATAGAGGGAATGCGGAAAGCTGCACCCAGGCCCATAGGGGCAGATACCCCGCCCAGGATGTCACGGCGCGACCATTGCAAGCGCGACAAACGCGAAAAATCCGAATACCGTTACCAGGCCCAGGGTGAGCATTCCCATCATCAGGATATAGCGCCATTCCGCGCGCATCACCTGGCCCAGCGTTGGCGCCGGATAGTTTCGGGCGTCATTTATTGAATCGGATTTGTTCAATGTATTCATGGTTTGCTTTCTTGCGTACAGTTATTTACACGGGTCCAAGGTACATCAAAAACAGAACCAACACCCAAAACAGAGACCCGATCACGTTCAAAAACGGCGGCGCATTCGCTCAAAATCCGCCTTCGCTCGTCCGATGTCAACTGCACGCCCGGCACCGGCGACGCGCCACCGCGCCCTTTGAATATGCCGATATTTTCACGCGGGCGCAATTTGGCGCGGATCGTCCACACATGCAAGCGGGTCCGCAATGGCGTCCGCTTGTTGCAATGCCGCACGCCCGCCGTTATGTATTCGATTGGTTCCTCGTAACGGTTTTTGCGTTCGGTCCATTCTTGCCATGTGGCCACCGGGCGCAAACGACGCGGACAGATCGCGCCGCCCATCGCTACGGTAAAATCATTCCAGTTGCCGGCATCGGCGGCGGTCCAAAACCGATCAAATAGCTCCATTTGCGGCGACGCCCGTAGCCGGCGCAATTCGCGCCACACCGACACCGACGGCCCACCTATGGGCTGGAATTGCCGTATGCCCCAGGTACTAGCCCAGGCGTCCACGTTCAGGGCGGTTTCGGTTGCCGGCGTGCCCTCTTTTTCCAGATCGTCACCGACGGCGAAACCGTCTATATTTTTGGCAATGTATTTTGCAATGTAGCCGGCGGCGCTGCCTTTGTCCGGGTCAATCGTCACGGCGCAAAACCTGGCCCGCCTTGCGGCATCGGTTGATAGCTCCGCCGCGTCCGATTCCCCGGCGTATTTTTGCAATCCAGCCGTCACGCCCGCCACCGCATCGCCAGGCACGAAAACGAGAATATGCCAATGCGGCGTGCCATCGTGGTGCGGTTCGGCCACCCGGAAACCGTACAGCGCTATGCCGCGCCGGTGTAACCACGCCCGCGCCTTGGCCCATAGGGCGCAAAGGTATTGCTGCGCCTGGCGCGGCGTCGTGCCGTCATATTTGGCGTTTTCTTCGCCGGTTGCAGCATGGCGGGCATGCATCCTAGAGGGGCACGTTATCGTATAGAACATGCCAACATGGCCGGCGTCCTTTGCGAATTGCTCAAACCCGGCAATGCGCGTCATCAGCTCCGCCCGGCGTATTGCCGGATTGCTTACGTTGCGCGCGCTCATTTCGGCCAGGGTAAAAACTTGGCCGATCTCGTTTTGCGCTTCGGTGTTTTCGAGTATTTTGGCGTTGCGTTTTTTTTGCTCCGCCCGGCGTTCCACCGCTTCGGCGCTGGCGTATATACTGGCGCGCTTGCTCACCAGGCCCAGCGCTATCGCGTTTTTTTCTACGGAGCGCGCTATACCCTTGCGCAATGCCCGGCGCCACCATGCGGCATCAATCATGCGCGAAACGATACCGATCAGACGGTCACATTGCGGTGCCACCACGCCACAAGCTGCGGCATAGCGGGCCAGCTTTTCCCGGACATATTGCGCGGCGCTTAACACCACATCAGACAGCATTACAGATACCGCCTTGGCCCGCGTTTTTGATTCTGCAATTATTTCCTGATCACTTGCGGCCAGCGACAGGCGCCCCTCACAGAATGATTCTTGCAGATCAAGCATGGCCATGTTTGCCTGGCGCTGGCCGATTCGCTCATATTGTTTTGCATAGCGGGAAACAATGGCGGAATGAAAACGCGCCGGCACATTGCGCAACACTTCACCGCAGCGCTTTAGATCATAGCCAAACGTGGTCAACCCCAATATCTGGCGTTTGATGTTTTCGGATAAATGCGCAAGGTGAAACTCCGGCACGATAACCGGCGGCAAGGTTTCCAGATACGCGTAAGTCACAATTTCGCACCATTCAAACGGCAAAACGGCGTACATAGTTTGGCAATAGCTATCAACCATGCCGCAAGCGCGGGTGGTGTTGCTTCGCGTTCCGGCTTTGTCACTTTCGGCAAACATCCCTTGCGTTTTCTTGATTCTATAACATGCGTTGCCTTGGTAATGTCCAGCCAAAAGGGCGGGAGGTTGGCCGGCTCAATGCCGACGATATAAAGGAAAGTCCGTTTTTGCGCTCGATGTCCAAACCAATTCTGGTCAATGGGAAAAGTAAATCCACCGAACTGATCACGCAGCCCCGGCGCCGGCAAATTGGCCGCTTTCCATAACGTTGAGTAAGCCGGATGTTCCAGCACCCCGCCAAAGGCCCGCACCAGTAGCACGGCGTTTATTGCTAGATCGTGCTCATGTGCCGGCGCGTTTGCGAAACCCCGCAGGCGCCCCCAGGTGCGGCACGGCGGATGCGCCACCAGCGGCTCCCCGCCTGGCCATGTACGCGCGTCCCTGTCCTCATCGTACACATTAAGGCACGGCATACTCTTGTAAATGCTATCACGCTTGGCAAATAGCACGGCAACCATAGTTAGCGCGTCCGCCAGAAAATAATAAATTCGCTCACGCCCGTAACACCGTTTCACACTCTGCCACCAGGTGCAAAAGGGCATCGGCGTTTGCGCGCCCGGCCGGCAATTTGGCGCTGCAAAGCTCCCGATAAATTGCCTCTATGCCTTGCGCGCATTGTGATCTGATCAGGGAAAGGCAAAGCGTTAGCGCGGCGCGGCCCGCTTCGTTTTCACGCTCCGCCATCGCCCTAGCGTTTTCGGCCAGGGCCACAAAATCGGCAAGCTGCGCCCGATACATTGCAAGATCGGCGCCCAGCATCGGCAAATCAGAAACAGCGTTCATTGACTTATCCTTGTAAAGAGTAGCCGCCTCCGACTACGCCCGCAGCTTATCAATATTATTTTTGGCGCGTCAAGGGTTTTCTTAAAAGATTATTGGCATGGATTTTGCCACGCCACAAAAGACACCGCCCGCAGCCTGACAAGGGGCAGGGGCGGGCGGTTTGAAGCATACGCGGGAAGGGGAGGCCAAGAACCGCGCCATTCGATTAAACCGGAATTTTTGGCCTATGTCAACAATGAGAAAAACCGCCCGCGCCGCCGGCGTCGCAAAAAGGGTGAGAAGTTGCGCGCCGGATCAGCGGGGCGGTTTAATCAGCGCGCCGGCTTGGGCGGCTCATGGCGCGGCAGCTTGGGTGCCGGGGCTGGCTCGTAAGGGGCGCTGCACGCCTGGGGCTGGACCACGCATTGCATTCTGGTTTCCACCACCGACATTCGGTGCTCAATGCCGGAAACATAATTGAGGATTGCCAACAGGATCGCGGTATTTACGAATTGCAGGGCATAGTGACTCGTGGGCGTCGTCATTGTTGTCCTTTTTCATTGCTGGGTTTGCTGTTTCAGGGCATCCGATACGGCTTGCATGTTGCGCTCACTCCCGCGCGACGATCCAAACTCAAATCCATAAATGTCTTTGACGATCACGATCAGCGCGCCCAGGGTCAAATAAAGTAGCTTTTCATTGGCGTCCGGGATGTCCTTGACGAAAAACAGCATCAAACCATTTCCGCAGAATGCCGACACGGCAAGATACGCCAGGACATCGGCGCGGCGGTTGCGTAGTCCGGCCTTCGCTATTTCGGTATCTCGTTGCCTGGCGCCCTCACGGTCCGCCAGGTATGCCTTTTCCATATCGTCGGCGTGATCTTGCATTGCAAGCTGGAAAGCGCGGGCCTTGTCCGGCTCCGTTTGGATCGCCTTTAACGCTTCGGCTGGCGTTGCGGCGCCGGTAACGGTTTGCGCGACATTGATAGCGGCTTGGGCCACCGGGCCGGGGTTGTCACCGGAAACCCAGCGCAACAGCGCCGGAACATACTGCGCGAGTGACAGCGCTATGGTTACCGGGTCCATCAGGCCACCGGCACATCCGCCGTGATTTGCGCGACATAGTTTTTTGTTTCCGTCGGCATGGTTCGCCCGGTGCCGGCAAGAAACTTGCGCATATTGCCCGGCCCCCAATTATAGGCTGCTATGGCGTAATCCCAATTGTTGAATATGGCATAGAGTTTTTTCAGGTAACGCCCGGCGGCGTCAATGGCCTGGCCGGGCACTAGCGGATCAATGCCCATTTCCTGTGCGGTTGCCGGCATGAATTGAGCAATGCCCGCCGCGCCAACAGGCGATTTTGTGCTGCCATCAATGATGTCGGCGCGGTAATGCGATTCCTGATAAAGCAAGCGCGCAAGCAAATCCTGCGGAATGCCGTGCGTTATTTCCGCGGCTTGGATCACGCTGGCATATTTTGGATATTCGCGCACTTTCCAGGCGTTCGGCGTCGGCGTCATAGCGGCAAAGTCCATTCCGAGATTGAGGGGCGCGGCGGATTTGTCCGCCAGATCGACAAAATCCAGCGGGGAAACATCGATAACGGTGCCGTTACCCCACTCGTCATAAATGACGGTTTGATCTTGCACCGGCGCCGGGTCAAGCTGGGGCAGGGAACCATAGGCGTTATCCCATAAAACGGCGGCGTTTGCCGTGCCCCGGAAAAACAGCGCGCCAATGCCGACAACGGCCAGCACGGAAAGAAAGGCGGCGCGCTCATTCACGTTACCACCGAATGCGCAAGAAACCACCGGCACCATTGCCGCCCGCTTGCGCGACTCCACTACCGGCACGCCCACCACCACCACCGGCACCGAATCCAGTACCGGGCGATCCTGCGCCATCGCCATCGCCACCGAATGACGGCGGGGCAAAAATCGTTCCACCGCCTGCGGCATTTGCAACAATTGACTGATTTATTACCGCGATCCCCCGCTGCCCCGGACCAGAACCGAATCCAGCGGCAGACCCGCCGCCGGGAAAGGCATTTACCAAAGTTGCACCCAAGCCCAAATTGCCGCCCGGTAAGGTAAAAAATGTTGCAAAATTTGATGACGCCCCGTTACTTCCGGGATTGTTCCCAGCGCTGCCCCCGTTGCCACCGGCTCCGATCACGGCGGTATAGGCGTTCCCCGGCGTCGGCGCGATAAGGAATCCGATAGCGCAAACACCGCCAGAACCGCCACCGCCGGCCGTCGTTGCACCGACGGCACCACCACCACCACCGCCGCCAGCGGCGGCATCACACCACGCGGCCACCACGCCCACCGGCGCGGTCCATGTGGCGTTGGTCGTAAAAAGTTGTTCGCCATGCGTTTCGATAGTGCTAACCATTTCCCAAATGCTGGAATTTTGGTCAACAGCAAGGATTCCGCCCGATACGTTATAAGGCCCGGTAACGGTACCCGAATACGGAAAGGTTTGCGATCCAGTACCGGCCAGGGCACCGCCGGGCACGCGGATCAGATCTGCGTTTGTCGTGCTGTTTACCGTTAGCGTTCCGGTTCCCGCATTCTTGAATGTGAGATTAAAGCCCGGCCCGGCGGCGGCAAGGCCCGGCAGCGTCACCGTTACGCTTGTCGTGGTAATGATCAGGCGCCCGTTGTCGGCGGTAACGTCCACAAGGTAATTTGTTGTCAGGTTGCGCACCCTGTAGGAGCGATCTTGCAGATAAGGCGGCAAGATACCGGCGCGGCGCGTCACCGCCGTTACATCGGTCTGAATCAGGTCCGACGATCCGCTGTTTTGTTCTACCTGCGCGCCCCAAGCAATAATGGTTCCGGTGCTGGCGTTTGTGGCGCTGGCCGGCGCTATGGATAGCGTTGCCGTGGTGTTGCCGCTGGTATTGTTGGTTGCGGTCACCGATACCCGGAACCAAGTCACGCCGTTGATTAGGTCACTTTCCACGCTAATGCTACCCGTTCCGCTGGCCGAGATTTGCGCGCCATTGGCGGGGTTAAAGTCCACCGACTGCGTTACCCCGGTGCCACCTGATAGCGCCAGGGTAATGCGGGCCTGGGCGCTGGTCCCCAGGGTGAAGTAACAGGAACCGCAATAGGGCAGCGAATCGTTTGGAATCGTCACCGCCTGATTGCGCGACGACGTTACCGCCGCGTCATTGTCGTTCAGGGTATCGGCTTGGGTTGCGCCGTTTGGCGCCGCTGTGGTGTTCGCGGTAACGGCCAGCGTGCCGGTGCTGGCCCAAGGCGACAGATCAAAGGCGGCGCTGCCAATAATGAAGTTTGTTTTTTGGAGTTGCAGCGCGGGCGTTTGCCCGATAACGGCGCCCTCTATTGCGGCGGTTCCGGCCGGGTTGGTTCCTGATCCGCCTGATTGACGTCCGTAAGGCATGGCGGATCAGTCCGGTTGATTTGGCGTCTTGTTGGCAAAAATCACCACGCCCGTTGTTGCCGCACCGTTGGCGATGATATGCACATCATCCTGGGGCACCACTACGTTATATTCGACAAACCCAAAATTAGGCTGAATCGGCAAGCCCAGCGTTAGAGTTGCGCTCACCTGAAACGCGACATAGAGATATTGCGTGGGGTGCGAGTTGACGATAAACAAATAGGTGCGTTTTGCGGTTCCCGGCGGCTGGGTCAGCACCATTACATCCACGGCACCGATAGATATGGCCAGATTCGAAAACGAGTTATATAGCGCCGGGATTTGAATGTGCGCTTCACCTGGCCCGCTTGAAGGCTGGGGCGGCAGAACCGGATCGGCCATTGTTAGCTCCGGCGTTCCCGCTTCGGTAATGTTGCGGACGATGCTTTGCGTGCTGGCCCGGTCCGGTAACCTTTGCTGCATCACCGGCGGCAGGGCGGCAAGCTGATCCTGTGTCAGATTGCCATAGCGGATTCCGGTCCGATTGCTATAGGGCCAGATAAAGGGCACGGCATCCTGCACTACCCCGGCATTGACGGCGGGCGCATTGGCCCGCGCCAGCGCGCGCTCCGTGTCAGACGGCCAGATAAAAGGATCAGCCATTGCCGATCCTTATCGGTTTAACGAATAGAGTTTGTAACCGTTAAACGTCAGGCGCAAAACCGGCGAGTTTGCCGCTTCGAAGCTCGTTGCCGTCACCTGTAGCACCGAGTTTGCGGCCATGAGCTTGGGCTCCGGCAGGACATACGGGAATTGCCCGTTACCGAAAAGATTGACCACCGGCACACCGACATCCATCATTTGCCGGTTGCTGCTGGTATCGGTCAGCAAAATCGTCATGTTCGGATAACAGAAGGTGCCCGACGTTTGCGCGGCGCCCGCCGTTACGTTCGCCTCATAGGTCTGATTTACGATCAGGAAGGGCGCGGCGGCGTCAATGGCAATATTGACGGTTGCAGTACCCGCCGGGGCAATCGCGGCGAATACGGCGTTATACGAATACGGGAACCGCACAATGCTGGTTTCTTGCGCCAGGCGGTCAAGCGAATCCAACAACGGACCGTTTGCCGGCGTGTCCGGCGTCATGCGGATCAGGGCTTGGATTTCTTCATTACCGATGATTCTCATGGTTTTCCTTTTGTCGTTTGGTCAGCGTTGGGTTGTCTTGTTACTGTACGGCGCGGAACAGCCAGCCATCCAGCTTGCACATCACCCGGCCAGGAAAGCCCGACGTAGTGGCGATTGCGTTGGGCCAGAACAGCGAAATGTTGAAGTTTTGGCTTGTCATAAGCGGAATGCCCGGTTCCAGGATGTAGGGCCGGCCACCGGCTTTGAGCTTGCCAAAGCTGTTTATTACCGTGGTCGTCGGGTTTTGCACGCCCGACAGCGCCGCGTCCAATTCGAAACGGCATTTTGGCGGAAAATACAACAGCGGCGCCTCTTGCAGATACGGCTTGGCACCCACCGTCAAGGTGAGCTGGCCGGCGCTGTAAAAGTTGTTGACGTCATTTTCTGACGGCGCTATG
>SESE01000424.1_pt1 | contig 17697 bp, 14 predicted proteins | sample 3171371 | NCBI WGS metagenome assembly SESE01 (sample SAMN06051881, study PRJNA518727) | freshwater metagenome | biome: subpolar coniferous forest; feature: holomictic lake; material: water; isolation source: holomictic Lake 442, 13 m depth | place: Canada: near Kenora, Ontario | collected... | reverse complement strand
CGCAATTTGGCCAGCGCCTTTTCATTGAGAAATCCACTGAGGAAATGCGAGCCATAGAGATAGACCTCGGGCTTGCCCATGCCACCAAACAAACGGTTGTACTCAGCCTCAATCGCCGCCGGCGTCATCTCGCGCGCCAGGCCTACCAGCACGCGCCAGGGCTCCTCCAGCAAGCCACCAGAGGCCGGCGCCTCGGTTGCGGCCAGTCGCAGTTGCGCCAGCAAGTCCGCGCTCGGCGGCGCGTAGTACAAGGCAGACAGCAGCCCATACAGTTCGGCGCGGGCCAGTTCCTCGTCGAGCGCACTGCCTGATTCTGAGATGGAAATAGGTGTCATGGTCAGATATCGGTGATTCTGCTCTCATCGGAAGCCAGGTAGATATCGAGAACCCGGCAGTCACTGCACATTTTGAGACGTTCCAGCTTGGAGCCTTGAAACATGCTGTGCGAACCGAGTTTGCCCAGCATGGCTTCGATGGCCTTGAGCGTGCCAAAGGGTTTGCCACAGCGTACGCAGGCATGGGGCTGCATCTCGTGCAGCAGCACGGCTTCCTTGCGCTGAGGACTCAAACTCAAACGCGGCAACAGGGTGAGTGCCTTTTCCGGGCATGTCTTGACGCACAGGCCGCACTGTACGCAGTTTTTCTCGATGAAGCGCAACTGCGGTGACTGCGCGTTGTCCTGTAGGGCACTCACCGGGCAAGCTCCAACACAGCTCAGGCACAAGGTGCAGGTATCCTTGTTGACGAGCAAACCGCCCAGCGGCGACGCGCTCGCCGGCAGCGCAATGGCGTCGGGCTTGAGCAGTGCGTGGGCCATCAAGTGCTCCAGCGCCAGTTCCAGCGTCGCACGCTTCTCGGCCTGCACGGCAAAGGAGGCGGTCCGACTCACGCCTTGGGCCGCAGGGGCGCGCAGATCAAGATCGAGCGCCGCCAGGTCGCGCGCATCCCTGGCGTGCAGCAGCCGGAAATGTTCGCCCTGGTAACCCAGGCCGCTCAAAATGGCTTGCGCCACCGCCATCTGGCTGCGCAGGGCTTCATGGTATTGCGGTGCCTCCTCTTCGGTCAGCAGTATCCAGACTTGCGAGGCGCCATAAGCCACGGCCGTCAGCCACAGTTCCAGACCGAGCGAGGAGGTATGCCACAGTTCCAGCGGCAGCACGCGCGCGGGCACACCATGGGTTGCCGGATCAAGCTGTGCGGCGCGTCCAAGGTCGCCCAGCATATTCGCCCCGGCCTGCTGGCTGTGCAGTAGCAGCGCCGCATTTTTTCCGCCGGCACGCGCATAGCTGCCCAGCAGTGTCTTGAGCCGCACACCCTGTTCCGGCGCACGCGGATAGGCATAGCTCAAGGCGCCGCTCGGGCAGACCGTGGTGCAGGTGCCGCAGCCAATGCAGAGCTTGGCGTTGATCGAGATTCGCTGCAATGAACGCTCGCTGCTGATGGCCCCTGCCGAGCAAACGTCGATGCAGGCCTGGCAAGCGACTCTCTGGTTGCGGCTGTGGGCGCATAAAGACTGTTTGTAGCCGACGAACCTGGGCTTCTCGAACTCGCCCACCAGCGAGCGCAACTGCAGCAGGGCCTTGGCATCTCGCCCATCCCAGCACAAGTAACCTTGCGGCAAAGCATGCTGCGAAAAAGCCGGTGTAGCGCGCAGATCGAGCACCAGATCAAACGCGGCCACCGCCGTTTCACTGAGCCGATTGAAATCAATGGCACCGGCAACCCGGCAGGCTGTGAGGCAAGTCCGGTGTGCTTTGCAAAGCTGGAGTTCAATCTGATAATCCAGACCGATGGCGCCTTCAGGGCAGGCCGCCAGACAGGCGTTGCAGCGTGTGCACAGGTCCAGCTCAATCGGGTTATTGCGCAACCACTTCAGTTCAAAGGCACCGAGCCAACCGGTCAGCGACTCGACGCTGCCGCCCAGCACCGGATAGCGTCGCTCCTGGCGCGCGCCAGCAAAGCCCATGGCATCGCCGGTGCCCTGCGTGAACAGGCTGATATCGAGTTCATCGCCCAGCATGTCAGCGGCATGCTCGGCCGCACCCAACTCACCAATGATGAGCAAGCGCCCGGTGCTCCTGTAGCTGACGGTGGCCACTGGTTCGGCTGCTGGCAACTGTGCAGTCGCCAGCAGCGCGGCCATTTTGGGCGTGGCCGAGGCGGCATCCTTGCTCCAGCCAGCGGTCTCCCGAATATTGACAAAGCGCAGCGGCGCGTAGCTCGCAGCGCCAGCCCTGGCGCGCCCGGACTGCTCGGCCAGTTCAACAAACAGGCGCTTTTCCTGCGTGCAGGCAACCAGCACATCGTCGCCCGATTGCAAGGCCTGCACAAAAGCCGCGGCCTCGCGCCGGCACAAAGCCGAATGCAGGGTCAGGCTTTCATTGAGCGCCGCGCCCAGGCTCCCGGGGTCCAGTGGCATGGTTTGGTTGCAGTCGCAAATCAGTGTGGTCATGTGGGTCGCCCGGTTTTTGGGCTGTGCTGTCGCTGAGCGTATCAGGATTCGCGCCATCAGGAGGATCCTCGAACAATTGAAGAAACCTGGCACTGGCCATTTGTCGCAGCATCGATTCAGGAATCGGATCCGCTTGCGAGTAGTCGTCAATGTAGGTATCCAGTCGATCCATTACTTGGTAGTGCGGATCGGCAAAGAGCTTCTTCATGGCAGCGTTGCGCACTTCGGGCGCCACCTCCCGCGCCGCAAAAGGAGCGAAATCCGATTGTGCTGTCAGCGCCTGAGCGTCCTGCATGCTCAGCACAGGCAGTTTGTCTTCCCGCGGCAAAGCGGTATCCGCTGGCGCTTCAAGCCTTGCCGGTTTTGCCTGCGAGGCAATTGGCTCGGGCACCGGCTCTTCGAGCATCTGACCGGTGCGCAAAGCTTGTTTGCGCTGCGACCAGCGGCTCAGAAAACCATCAGCCACGACTTTTCCCCGTGCTGATCAGCGCCGGATTTCCGAAGCGGTCGGTCAGGGGCCGGAAACTCTCGGGCCGGCGGCGGCGCCTGGGTTCACCAGCCAGGTGTTGATCGACAAAGGTCTGCAGCCACTCAATCACTGCAGCCGGTGCCGGGACTTGCTCCACCATTTCCTGTGCGTCGAGCCAGCGCCCGGCATCCACATAACTCAGACTCACGACTTCGGGTCGCGCCATCGGCACCTCGGACAAAGTGGTCTCGTCTTCCATGCGCCACAAGACAAACCAGCAGGGTGCGCTGGTGCTGAGGTTGAGGTAGTAACCTTCAGCATCGTCGCTGTACAGCGTCACCGGGTAGTCAGGATGCAGCCAGCGCTCCTCATGCTCATCCTTGTAGAGCATGCGTGCACTGCTGCCAAAAGCTTGCTCGTGTGGCACCACATCGGCCAATACCCAGCGCCATTCCTGCCAGCGCCTCATTGCTTCGGTGATGCGCTCACGGCGCATCACGACGGCGACTTTAAGTTCGGGACGAGGGGTATTCATGCGCCCCTGCTGTTGAGCGCTAGGCAGACTCTGCCTTTGCCCGCTGCCTTGGCCTGATACATTGCCTTGTCGGCTCTGATCAACAGTGTGTCAATGTCTTCAGCCGAAACTGGAAAGGCTGCTACCCCGATGCTGGCTGATATCGAGGCATTCACCGCACCAAGCTGATAATCTTTCGAGAGCGTCTCAATGAGTTGCTTGCCAAAGGTCTCGGCGCTGTTTGCGTCGGAATGAATCAAGGCAAGGGCAAACTCGTCTCCGCCAAGCCGGGCCGCAATGTCGGATGCCCGAATCATGTTCTTGAGCCGCTGCGCAACCTGACAAAGAAGCTGGTCACCCGTGTCATGACCATGTGCGTCGTTGACCGCCTTGAAGCCATCCAGGTCAAGGTACAGAATCGCCATGGTGCTGTGGTTACGTCGACAAACGGCCAATTGCTGGTTCACTGCCGCTTCAAATTGTGCCCGATTGGGCAGACCGGTCAAGGCATCATGCTGCGCCATGTATTGACTTCTTTTCAATGTACCAGCAGCGTCCAGCAAGGCCTGGCCAAGTTCCCGCGCTTCCTTGAAATCGAGTTCGGGCAACGCAACGAATTCACCGCAACCAAGCGCCCGGGCCGGCGGGATCAATGCAGTGACAGACCCTGCAACGCGTCCGCCGAAATGCCAGGCCCAGCTTATTCCAACCAACAAGGCGGCAAGGGTTACCACAATCAACCAGGTAAGACTCTGACCAAGTCCTGCCGAGAGTTCCTTCTGCGGTATCCCAAGGACAACAGCCCAATACGTCACCCTGGACCGGCTGTACACCGTCAGCACCGGCGTTCCATCCAGGGTCTTACCTTCCTCCGCACCTTCAAACGCAGCGTTCAACCTCACCAGCAGACCGGCACTGACTTTCTTGCCCTGAAATTTTTCAATTTCCAGCGATCTGGCAACCACACTTCCAGTGCTATCAATAATCGAGGCCCGCCAACTGTCCGGAAATTTCTGTTCCTTCAACAAGCGCTCCAACTGAGCGGACTCAACGCTGGAGTTAAGCGAGTAGGGAGTTACTCCACCCTGCTTGATCGGTACGGAAATCGAAAATGTGAGGTAACCCGAAACCGGATCAAGATACAGATCGGAAACGCCGGGTTCGGCCAATTCAAGCGTGCGTTTCAAAACCGGCGGACTGATGAAAGTGCCCCCCTTTTCCTGGTACGGCAAACTGGTTGTAAGCAACATCTGCCCCGCCGCGTCCCAGACAACGATGTTTTCGGCATGAATGCTGGGCAGGACTTCAAGCGCTCTGGCATGGAATCCGCCAAGGTCGCCGGTGGCCAGGCGATGCGAAGTTCCCAAGGCCTGCAAAGCCGCCTGGGTACTGGCGAAGTCACGATCGAGCAACATCATCAAGGCCCGCGCCCGACTCGTCGCATTGTTCTCCAACTGGACTTTCTGGTCTTGGTAAAAATTCAGAATCAGGAAAACAGCCACAGCGGCGATCGGCAATATGCATCCGGCAACCAGTCCGGCCAGATGCGCGCGAATACCGCTGCCGTTCATTCGATTCAGAAATGAAAACTTGACCAAGGGCTTATCCACGACCGGAGCAGACTTGAATAGCCCCTGGCAGTGACCGTGTTGCTGCCAGCCTTTGCATAAAGCGTTCGCACTGCGCCAACTGCGCCAGACTGACATATTCATCCGGCTGGTGCGCCTGGGCAATGTGACCCGGTCCGCAGACCACCGTCGGGATGCCGGACTGCTTGAAGATGCCGGCTTCGGTACCGAAAGCCACCTGCGTGGTGCTGCTCTGACCCGACAACTGCTGCGCCAACAGCGTGACCGGGTCCTTCGCATTGCCCAGAAAACTCGGGACCTCGCAAATGGTTTCAAACCGGAAGCCGGCCTCGGGAGCCACTTTCTTCATGGCCAGTTCCAGGCTGCGGGCCTGCGCCACGATCTCCTGCTGCATCAGCTTTGCGTTGGCCGTCGGGAGATCACGAAACTCGTAATGAAACCAGGCATCGCGCGGTACCACGTTGTCGGCGATACCCCCCTGAAACTGGCCGACGCTGGCGGTCGAAAAGGGCACATCAAAGCCTTCATAGCGCGCTTCCTCAAGCTCGAAGCCCTCGGCCATGTCTCGTACCTTGCCAATCAGTCGTGCCGCCATCTCGATGGCGTTGACCGATTGCGGCGTCAGCGAAGAGTGCGCCTCCTTGCCGCGCACGCAGCAGCGGTAGCGGTAGACACCCTTGTGCGCAATCGCCGGCACCATGCCGGTGGGCTCACCGATGATGCAAGCCACGGGCTTGATGCCGGCCTCTCGCAAGTCGGCAATCAACTCGCGCACACCAAAACAGCCCACCTCCTCGTCGTAGCTCAGAGCCAGGTGAATCGCAAACGGCGCCGTGCTGTTCAGAAATTGTTCTGCGTGCGAGAGCGCAACGCCGATGAAACCCTTCATGTCGGCACTGCCGCGACCGTAAAGGCGCGGCTCCGGCGCATCTTGCACCAGCGCACCCAGCGGCGACACCGACCAGTCCTGGCCGTCCCATGGAACTGTGTCGGTGTGGCCCGACAGAATGATGCCAGCGGGCTTGTTTTCACCCAGCGTGGCAAAAAGATTGGCCTTGGACTTGTCGGCGTTGTAGCTGAGCCGACTCCTGACACCGAGCCGCTCCAGTTCATCGCGGACAAAGTGAATCAGTTCCAGGTTCGAGTTCTGGCTCACGGTGTTCATGCGCAGCAGTGACTGAACCCATTGCAGGGCGGATGGAGAAAGCATGGTCGAATTGTCCATCAATTGGACTAGCCCTGCATCCTACAATCCAAAGTGAAAGCACCAAAGCGCAAGCGAGCGCTGCCTAACCGATCCGAAGGAATACCCATGTCACTGGACAGCCTGTTTCAACCCTTTCAATTGAAGTCTCTCAAGTTGTCCAGTCGGGTTGTGATGGCGCCGATGACGCGCTCCTTTTCGCCCAACGGCGTCCCCACCGAGCAGGTCGCCCAGTACTACGAGCGGCGCGCCAAGGCTGCAGTCGGCCTCATCATCTCCGAGGGCACCGTGGTGAACCGGCCTTCGTCCTCGAATGACCCGAATGTGCCACGCTTCTGGGGTACCGAGGCCCTGCCAGCCTGGAAGAAAGTATTCGACACTGTGCACGCTGCAGGCGGGGTCATGGCGCCGCAACTCTGGCACGTGGGCGCCACACGCAACCGCCGCAGCAACTGGGTGGTGCCGGAGCCGATCGACAGCCCCTCGGGCCTGTCTTCTCCCGGCAAGAACTATGGCGAAGCGATGAGCGATTCAGCTATCGCCGATACCATTGCTGCCTTTGCCCAGGCAGCAGCAGATGCTCAGTCGGTGGGATTTGACGCCATCGAGTTGCACGGCGCCCACGGCTATCTGATTGACCAGTTCTTCTGGGATGGCACGAATCAGCGTAGCGACAGTTTTGGTGGCAGGACTTTGGTTGAGCGCAGCAGATTCGCGGTCGAGATCCTCAAGGCAGTGCGCGCTCGGGTCGGCCCGGAATACCCGGTCATCATCCGGCTGTCGCAGTGGAAGCAGCAGGATTACGCAGCGCGCCTGGCCAGGACGCCGCAGGAGATGGAAGACTGGCTGCGCCCCATGGCAGACGCCGGCGCCGACATTTTCCACTGCTCGCAGCGCCGCTTCTGGGAAAGCGAATTCGAAGGCTCTGATCTGAATTTTGCTGGCTGGGCCAAGAAGCTCACCGGCAAACCTAGCATCACGGTCGGCTCGGTTGGACTTAGCGGCGAGTTCATTGCCGCCTTTGGCGGTGAATCATCCAAGCCGGCATCCCTGGACGAACTGTTGCGTCGACTTGATCGCGGCGACTTTGACCTGGTGGCGGTAGGCCGAGCCCTGATCACCGATCCGCAGTGGGTGCAGAAGGTGCGCGACGGGCTGCACGACCAGTTGCTGGACTTTTCCCCGTCAGCGCTGGCGACGCTGTTCTAAGCGTCAGTCTTTCTTGGCACTGGCGCGCTGAGCGTTGCGCAAGCGCTCAAGCCGGATGCGATCGGGTACGTCTGATTCACGCGTGGTCCGTTTTGTAATCAACAAGCCGTCCACGTCAAGCGTGACCACGGGCACACCTTGGTACACGATCGTTTGAATATGCTGGCGCAGATCTTCAAACGATGTAGACGCTGCCACATAGAGCAGATCAACATAAATCTCCGATTCCAGCGCCGTCGAAAAACCCTTATCCATCCATGCAATGCCATGGCCGCGCCGCCTATCACCGCATATTCGACTTGTGCGTCGGCCAGAGCTTGGGCCAATGCCAGAATGTCGCTTTCATTGGGTGGTCTGTCACCCTGCAACGCATTGGCACCGGCCTGCAAGCGTCCCCAATTTTTTTGCAGCCAAAGGTAACGTTCGCCCGAAGACATGGTTTGCACGGTCAGCGCCTCGGCAAGCTCGCGCCCGGCCTGGTAGCTTGCCATTTCTTCAGGTGTTTGGAAGACTTTGCTTGTCATTGGAAACCCTTTGCGCCGACGTCGCCATTATCGGGAGTAATCGCAACCGCGCAGTACTTGAACTCCGGAATCTTTCCGACCGGGTCCAGTGCGGCATTGGTCAGCAGATTGGCTGCTGCCTCGCTGTAGGCAAAGGGCATGTACACCGTGCCATCTGGCGTGCCATCGTCGCACCGCAAGTTGACCTTGACACTGCCACGGCGTGAGCACAGAGTAACCATCGCTCCGGCGCTCACACCCAGACGCGCCAACTCGCGGCCATTGACCGAAGCGGTCGCCATCGGCTCCAGCGCGTCGAGTACTCTGGAGCGACGTGTCATGCTGCCGGTATGCCAGTGTTCAAGCTGCCTTCCGGTAATCAAGACCATGGGGTAATCCAGGTCCGTCTTTTCGTTGGCAGCAATCAGCGTGGTGGGCAGCAGATGGGCCCTGCCGTCTGCGGTCGGAAAATGTTCGGCGAACAGGGTGGGCTGACCAGGATCATCCGCACTCAGGCAGGGGTAGGTCACGCTGCCCTCGCGCTGCAAACGTTCCCAACTGACGCCGCCAATGGAGGCCTGCATGGCTTGGCGCATTTCTTCAAACACGTCTGCCACGCCATCGCCTTCATCGGCGTAACACCAGTTCAAACCCATGCGCTTTGCAATTTGTTGAATGATCCACAAGTCAGGTTTGGCATCGCCCGGCGCGTCGAGCGCCCGTCGCCCAAGCTGCAGCATGCGGTCGGTGTTGCTGACCGAGCCGGTCTTCTCCGGCCAGGCGGTGGCGGGCAGCACAACGTCGGCCAGCCAGGCGGTCTCGGTCATGAAGATGTCCTGCACCACCAGATGCGAGAGCGCCGCCAGGGCGCGTCGCACATGATTCAGATCAGGATCGCTCATGGCCGGGTTCTCACCCATGATGTACATGCCGCGCACTTTGTGCGGATCGTCGTCGTTCACCATCACCTTGCGCATGATTTCGACCACCGTGTAGCCGTTCTGTTCATCAAGTTCGCAGCCCCAGAAGCGCTCAAACCATTCGTGTGCTGCCTTGTTCGTGACACGCTGGTAATTGGGGAACATCATCGGAATGAGACCTGCGTCGCTGGCGCCCTGCACATTGTTCTGTCCGCGCAGCGGGTGCAGTCCGGTGCCGGGTTTGCCAATCTGGCCAGCGACCATGCACAGGGCAATCAGCGCGCGCACATTGTCGGTACCGTGCACGTGCTGGCTCACACCCATGCCCCAGAAGATCATGGCGCCTTTGGCCATGGCGTAGGCGCGCGCCACTTCACGAATGGTCTCGGCCCCAATGCCACAAACCGGCGCCATCGCTTCCGGGCTGAAGCCCTGCACGGCGGCACGCACTGCCTCGAAATTGCGGACGCGCGCGGCAATGAAGGCGGGATCGGTCAGACCCTCTTCGATCAGCGTATAGATCATGGCGTTGACCAGGGCGACGTCGGTGTCGGCATGGAAGCGCAGGCTGCGCCAGGCGTGGCGCGCCAGGTCGGTGCCGCGCGGATCGGCCACAACGATCTTCAGGCCACGCTTGGCGGCATTTTTCATCCAACTGGCCGCCACCGGGTGGTTGCCCGCAGTATTGGAGCCGATCACCAGAATCAGCTCGGCATGCTCGACATCGCGCACCTGATTGCTGACCGAACCCGAGCCAATACCCTCGAGCAGCGCCGCCACACTCGAGGCATGGCACAGGCGCGTGCAGTGGTCCACGTTGTTGGAGCCAAAACCGGTGCGCACCAGCTTCTGGAACAGATAGGCTTCTTCATTGCTGCCCTTGGCCGAACCCAGGCCGGCCAGTGCCTTCTTGCCATGCTGATCGCGCAAGCGCTTGAGCGACTGCGCAGCAAAGTCCAAGGCCTCGTCCCAGCTCGCGGGTCGGAACACGCTGGACCAGTCGGCGCTGTCGCGGTTCAAAGTCTGCAGCAGTGCCGGATCCTTGGCCACACCTTCGCGACGAATCAGGGGCACCGTCAGGCGCTGAGGGCTGTGCACATAGTCGAAGCCGAAGCGCCCCTTGACACAGAGCCGCTGCGCATTGGCGGGACCGTTGCGTCCGATCACACCCATGATTTTGTTATTTTTCACCTGGTAGCTCAGCAGGCAACCGACACCGCAAAACGGGCAAACCGAGTCCACCACCTTGTCTGCGACCAGCGCCGCTTGGTCGCTTCGCGCCAGAAGAGCGCCAGTGGGACAGGCCTGCACGCACTCACCGCAGGCAACACAGGTACTGCTGCCCAGCGCGTCACCCAGGTCAAACACAATGCTGCTGTGAGCGCCACGCCCGGCAACGCCGATAACGTCGTTGACCTGCAGATCGCGGCAGGCACGCACGCAGCGCGTGCACTGGATGCAGGCGTCGAGGTTCACTGTGATTGCCGGATGCGAGTCGTCCCTTGTGACGGAGCTGCGGCGCAAGGCCAGCAGTTCGGGGCGCGGCGTCACACCCAGGCGCAGCGCCCAATGGCTTAACTCACCGTACTGCCCAGGCACACTGGATCCCGGGTCAAGCCCGGGATGACAGATTGCCTCAATGGGATGACAGATTACCTCATCGGGAGGACAGATTGCCTCATCGGGATGACAGATTGCCTCATCGGGCGGACAGATCGCCTGAAGGGAATGACAGGGCTTTGTCATTGCGGCCGGCGAGCCGCAATCCATGCCGGCATCATCGCCATCGCGTTTGGCGCCGCTCTCTGGCAAGTCCGCCAACAACATTTCCAGCACCATCTTCTGGCTCTTGACAGCGCGCGCACTGCTGCTGCGCACGTGCATGCCGGGTGTGACCTGGCGGCAGCAGCTCGCGGCGAGATTGCGTTCACCCTCAATTTCGACAACGCAAGCGCGGCAATTGCCGGCAGCGCGCATCCCCTCCTTGAAGCACAGGTGCGGGATTTCGACGCTGTGGCGCTGCGCCGCTTGCAGAATGCTCTCGCCCTCTAGCGCCTGCAGCGTTGCATCGTTGAGTTTGAAGGTCAGCGCTGCCACCTCAGCCGCCAATCTCGTGCGCGAAGTACTTCTGCACTGATCTCACGGGGTTCGGTGCTGCCTGACCCAAACCGCAGATCGAGGCATCGAACATGACGGTGCACAAATCGCCCAGCGTGGCCATGTCCCAGACCGGCGCCTGCATCAGCACCGCAGCCTTGGCCGTGCCGACGCGACAAGGTGTGCACTGACCACAACTCTCTGCAGCGAAGAACTGCATGGCGTTGAGGGCAGCGTCGCGCGCACGGTCATGCTCGCTGAGCACCACCACCGCTGCCGAGCCGATGAAGCAGCCGTAGGGTTGCAAGGTGTCAAAGTCGAGTGCCAGGTGGCTCAGGCTGGCCGGAAGAATGCCGCCGGAGGCACCCCCCGGCAAGTAAGCATACAGGCGGTGGCCGTCGGCCATGCCGCCACAATGCTCGTCAATCAACTCCTGCAGGCTGATGCCTGCCGGTGCCAGCTTCACACCGGGGAGTTTCACCCGACCACTGACGCTGAAGGAACGCAGACCGTGGCGACCCTGGCGACCAAAGCTGTTGAACCACTGCGGACCTTTTTCAAGGATTTCACGGACCCAGTACAGGGTCTCAAAGTTATGTTCGAGCGTCGGTCTGCCAAACAGACCGACCTGCGCAACATAGGGCGGGCGCAGCCGCGGCTCACCGCGCCTGCCTTCGATGCTCTCGATCATGGCCGACTCTTCGCCGCAGACATAGGCACCGGCACCACGACGCAGCTCAATGTGCGGCAAGGGGCAAGGCGGGTCGGCCTGCAAGGCCTCGATCTCGCTTGAGAGCATTCGGCGCGCATCATGGTACTCGTCGCGCAGATAGATGTAGCAGGCTTCGGTGCCAGCGACCTGCGCCGCAATCAGCATGCCTTCAAGAAAGCGGTGCGGGTCGCGCTCAAGGTAAGTGCGGTCCTTGAAAGTACCGGGCTCACCCTCGTCGATGTTGACAGCCAGCAGGCGTGGCGCGCTCTGTCCGCGCACGATGCGCCACTTGCGTCCGGCCGGAAATCCGGCACCTCCCAGGCCGCGCAGGCCTGAGCCTTCCATCCTGGCAATCACGTCATCCGCGTTTTGTTCGCCGTTGACCACGGCCGCTGCCAGTGCATAACCGCCCTGCCGGCGGTAGGCTTCGTAGCCGATCAGATGCTTGTTTGGCAAGAGCTCCTTAGCAGCCTGTCCCACTGCCATCAACTCGGTCGCTGCGACTTCCAGCAAGGTCTCCAGGCTGGCGTGCCCGAGTGCTCGCTGACCGACCAGAGCCACAGGCGCCTGTTCACAGCGCCCCAGGCATGGAGCCGCGAGCACTCGGATCGACGGCTCCGGCACGGCCTGCATCCCTGCGCGCAGAGTCGCCGAGCGCGCCATGGCGCAACTTTGGCCACTGCAAACCCGAACCGTCAGGGCCGGTGCGATCTGGTCGTCACGCAGAATCTGGAAGTGATGGTAGAAGCTCGCGACCTCATAGACTTCCGCCAGCGCCAGTCGCATCTCGCTGGCCAGCGCCACCAGATGGCGTTCGAACAGAGCACGGTAGTGATCATTGAGCTGGTGCAGATGCTCGATCAGCAGGTCACGCCGATGACCGTCGGGCGGTGCCGATCCAATCAGTTCGCGCACCTGCTGCAACGCCACCGCTTCAGGCTGCCGCCCCTTGAGTTGCGAGCGGCCCTGCACCGAATTGCGACGGGCAGTGTCCACCAGGGACTCCTGTCAGGTGTCTTTCGAGATCTTGATGGTCGGAAACTTGGCGGAGAAATCCTTGTTCTTGGCCGCAATTGAAACCGCCACCTGACGCGCCACTGCCCTGTAAATGCCGGCAACCTCGCTGTCGGGGTCCGACACCACCGTCGGCTTGCCGCTGTCCGCCTGCAGGCGGATCTGCATGTCCAGTGGCAGAGCGCCGAGATAATCCATGCCGTACTCAGTGGCCATCTTCTTGCCACCGTCCGCACCAAAAATGTGCTCCACATGACCGCACTGGCTGCAGACGTGGACCGCCATATTCTCCACAATACCGAGGATAGGCACGCCGACTTTTTCGAACATCTTGATGCCCTTCCTGGCGTCGAGCAGCGCGATGTCCTGCGGCGTCGTGACCACCACCGCACCGGTCATGGGCACACGCTGCGACAGCGTCAGCTGGATGTCTCCCGTACCGGGCGGCATATCGACAATCAAATAGTCCAGATCGCGCCAATTGGTCTGGCGCAGCAACTGCTCGAGCGCCTGAGTGGCCATCGGGCCACGCCAGATCATGGCTTCGTCCTGCGCCACCAGGAAACCAATCGACATGACCTGCACGCCGTAGTTCTCGAGCGGCTCCATGGTCTGGCCGTCGGTACTTTCAGGCCGGCCCGCAATACCCATCATCATGGGCACGCTGGGGCCGTAAATGTCGGCGTCAAGCAAACCGACACTGGCACCTTCGGCGGCCAGCGCCAGCGCCAGATTGACAGCAGTCGTACTCTTGCCGACGCCGCCTTTGCCGGAAGCGACGGCCACAATGTTCTTCACTTTGGGCAAAAGCTGCACACCACGCTGCACGGCATGAGCCGCAATCTTGCTGCTGACGTTGACCGACACGTTGGCGACTCCTGCCACGCTGCGGGCAGCAGCGATCAGCGCCGAGCGAAAGCCCGCCACCTGGCTCTTGGCCGGATAGCCGAGCTCAACATCGAAGGCCACGTCACCATCGTGAAGGGTCAAATTCTTGATTGCCTTGGCGGACACGAAGTCGCGTCCGGTATTGGGATCAACAACGCCTTTGAGCGCGTCCATGATCATCTGTTCTGTCACTGCCATTGATTACTCCTGAAGGGCTGTAGTCTAGCGAACTTCAGGTCGGCCGACCCGTCAGCGGCCTGAAACTGGCCGCCAGCGCCGAGCTGTGGCGCGCCAGCAGATTGCTATCCAGACCGACGGCAACAAACAAGCCACCCCTGTCAATGTAGTGACGCGCCAGTTTCTCATCAGCCATCAAGATGCCAGGTGCCTTGCCGGCGCGTGCAATGCGCGTGAAGGCGTCTTCCATGGCAGCGCGCACCTGCGGGTGATCCTGTTCGCCGACGTGCCCGAGCGAGGCCGAGAGATCGGCCGGCCCGATAAAAACGCCATCAACGCCCTCCACCGCCGCGATGGCGTCCAGGTTATCAAGCGCGGTTTGCGTTTCGGCCTGTACCAGCACACAAATCTGCTCATTGGCATGCTGCGCGTAATTTGCTATGCGACCCCAGCGCGAGGCCCGTGCACCGCCCATGCCACGGATGCCCTGGGGCGGGTAGCGCGACGCCTGCACAATCGCGCGCGCCTGCTCGGCAGTGTCCACCATCGGCGCCAGGAGAGTCTGGACTCCCAGGTCCAGATACTGCTTGATGATGGTAGTCCCCACATGCCCATGTCCAACCGGCACCCGCGCGATGGCGTGCGACGCCGGATAGGCTGCAATGGTCTGCAACTGCGCCAGAATCGAACTCAAATCGTTGGGCGCATGCTCACCATCGATCAGCAGCCAGTCAAAACCGGCACCAGCGCAAATCTCGGTCGAATAAGGATTGGCCAGCCCCAGCCAGAGACCGATCTGCAACTGCTTTTGTGCCAGCGCACGCTTGAACGGATTGACCGGGTGATTCATGACGCCTCCCCGGCAGCGGCGTAACGCTGACGCGCCAGTGCGGCACCGGCGGCCAACGCCTGCAACTTCTTCCAGGCGACATCGCGACTCATCGGGGCCAGACCGCAATTGGTACATGGAAACAGGCGGTTCTTCGGCACGAACTGCAGCGCCTTGCCAATCGTGTCGGCTACCTGCTCGGCTGTTTCGATCTCGTCACTGGCCACATCGATGACGCCCACCATGACGTCCTTGCCTGCCAGCAGGGCCATCAAATCCGGCGGAACGTGCGAGTGATAGCACTCCAGACTGACCTGCTGGATGCTGCTGCTGGCGAGCGCCGGAAAGATCGCCTCATACTGCCGCCACTCGTTTCCCAAAGTCTCTTTCCAGTCCACATTGGCCTTGATGCCGTAGCCGTAGCAAATGTGCACCGCCGTCGTGCAGGTCAGGCCCTGAATGGCGCGCTCAAGGGCTTTGACGCCCCAGTCCGCGGCGTCCTGCATGTACACATTGAATGCCGGCTCGTCAAACTGGATGATGTCAACGCCGTCGGCTTGCAAGGCCAGCGCCTCCTGGTTCAGCAGTTCGGCAAACGCAAAGGCCATTTTGACCTTGTCGCCGTAGAAGCGATCAGCCACTGTATCCACAATCGTCAGCGGTCCGGGCAAGGTGAACTTGAGCTTCTTGCACGTGTGGGCCCGCGCCAGTTGCGCCTCGAAAGCATGAACCCGTCCCTTGAGTTTCAGGGGAGCAACCACCTGTGGCACCTGCGCGTCGTAGCGGCCATTGCGGATGCCCATCGTGACCTTATGTTCAAAGTCGATGCCCTCGACCTGCTCCAGAAAACCGTGCACAAAATGCTGACGCGACTGCTCGCCATCGCCCACGATGTCAAGCCCGGCATCTTCCTGCGCCTTGATCCACAACAGCGTCGCGTCGGCCTTGGCTTGCTGCAACTCGGCACCCTGCACCTTCCATTGCGGCCACAGTTTCTCGGTTTCGGAAAGCCAGGCTGGTTTGGGCAGGCTGCCCGCGATGGATGTTTGAAACAATTTGAGCTCCAGTGTAAAAAGTGCGTGTCAACGCTCGAGCGACCAAGGATAAGCCTCAAGCATGCAACGCGAATTAAGCAGCCATCCGGCCAGCAGGGTCACCAGTATGACCGCGCCCAGAATAAGGACGGCAACGCTCCATGGCTGACCGCTCTGCTGGCGCATCTGAACCAGCGACAGCGTCGCCGCCAGCCAGGATGCACTAGCGCAATAGGCGCCAAGCTGCAACAGGATCAGGCTCCATCGCCTCCTGCAAAAAAACAGCAAGGGCGCAGCAAGACTCAGTGCCACCAGCGACCAGTTTGCGGCGCGAAAAAAGTGAGCAGCCAACAGCGCTGCCGCAAGTACAAAAAGACCCCTGCGCAGGTTCATATGAAACACTCCATCGACCGACTGCGATCGATCCCGCAAACAAAAAAGCCTGCCATCTGAAATCAACCACAACATGGGACAGCCAACGCCAAACTGTACCGCACCTCAGAGCACCCAGAACATCGAATTTGGTCAAATAGCTAGAAGTTTCGTGGAGGGCCGCTTTGATGCGGGCAGCATGACTGGCGATGGCAGATTGATGCTGCCGGGGTCCGCGGACAGGGAATTCCCCTGCGAACGGTAGATGGCACTTGACGGGGCAGGCCAGGAACACGTCCAACAAATGCGATGTGACCACGCTTCGCCGCTACTCGCTAAGCCGCTATGAATTCCGGCAACTTGGAAGACCGCCTCAAACTGCGCAAGCCACAATAAGTCAAGCGGTCAAACCGACGGAAATCTTAATCGCACCGCACTCGGTGAGCTCAAGCGCGGGAAGTCGGCTAATGCTGCATTGCTTGGCGCTCCAGCCCGGACTCGGCGGCGCATCTTGACTTCTTGATTGGCCTGCGACAGCAACTTCTCGGCCTCGAATTGAGCTTGCTCAATGGTGATGTCTTTCACATCGAACAATCGCATCAGGGCTGCGGCAGCAGCGACGCAGGCCACAGGTAGGCTCAAAAAGGTAATTGCTGTGGTGATACTCATTTGAAACTCCTCGGTGTCGTTGGTCTTGTCGCTTGACCTGGGGCGGATCCGATGAAATGCTCGTCGCGTATCGCAAAGGCCTTGCCCCATGTCTGCCACTGGTCTGCACAACGGCTTAACGGATGTCTTTGAAAAAACATTTAGACGGATTCCACAAAATACTGAAATGCGTTGTAGTTCTTACGCCTGCCCAATGCCCGGCGCATTGAGAGAGTCTTTCATAATGACAGCTTGGAAATGTGACGGGAATGTAAAACCAGCATGATTGCTGCGAAAAGAGCGCCATTGGTGTAGCAGATGCCGCATTTAACGTGACTGCGGGCATTCTTGCGAGCCCATCCCGTCGCCGAATCTGCCTCATCTATCTCGTCATGGCGCAGTCCGTCGCATTGCCCGTGCAATCCAAGACCAGCCACCGTACATTCTCTTCACCGGGCCGTAGTGGCCTCAAATTGGAGGGATCAAATGAACACAAATCGCACAACCCGCTTTGCCGGGCTATTGCTCGCAGTGCTGATCACGGTGGCTGTCAACGGAGCCATGCTGTTGAAGTTCGATTCCGTTGCTCAGGAAGGGTATGCCAGCAATGGTCAGGGGCCGACCGTCGTGACGCTGGGCACCGTCAAGGTCGTGGCGCACCGGACATAAGCCGATGAAGTCTCTGCTCTTCTTGGTATGAAGTGGCGGAGCAAGCCGGTGCAGCGCTTGAACAGGCCGAGCGGCTTCATGGTGAGGTTGACGTGCTGGTCAATTGTGCTGGCGCGGCCCGCCGTACTCCGCCTGATGAACTAGATGCTCGAGCTTGGCACGACGCGATGAATGCAAAGTTCTTTACCTAGGTGCACATGATTGATCTGGTGATCAAGAAGATGGGACATCGTGGTGCTGGCTCCATTGTCAATGTGGTGGGAGCGGGGGGAAAAGTGGCAAGCCCGATACATTTGCCAGGGGGGCAGCTAATGCGGCGCTGATGCTTATCAGTGCTGGCCTTGCCGGCGCTTACGGGCCCCGGGGGGTTCGTATCAATGCAGTCAATCCGGGAGCA
>SESE01000423.1_pt1 | contig 17708 bp, 13 predicted proteins | sample 3171371 | NCBI WGS metagenome assembly SESE01 (sample SAMN06051881, study PRJNA518727) | freshwater metagenome | biome: subpolar coniferous forest; feature: holomictic lake; material: water; isolation source: holomictic Lake 442, 13 m depth | place: Canada: near Kenora, Ontario | collected... | reverse complement strand
ATGATCTGGTGGATGGCGCCGAACAGGCCGCCGAGCTGGCTGGCAGCCAGCGCCTGAGCGGGGCAGGGCAGGGGCTGGCGCTGCTGGTCAGCTGTGTCGGGCGCCGCCTGGTGATGGGCGATGCGGTGGAGGAGGAGATCGAGGTGGTCGGGGCAGCACTCGGGAAGGCCACGACGCTGGCCGGGTTCTACTCCTACGGCGAGTTCGCACCCCTGGGCAGCACCGAGTGCAAGCTCCACAACCAGACCATGACCGTCACCTGCATCGGGGAGCGCTAGCTGTGCAGCGCCTCCTCGAGCGACAGCTCAAGCGTGCCCTCCTGCTGCAGGACCAGCAGGAGCTGTCCGACCTGCTGGAGGGACTGCGGCAGGTGGTGGATGATCGCTCCCTGCCCCAGGCCGTCCAGCAGCTCTGCCGGGGCTTCGGTGTCTTTCTGGAGCGGGTTGATAGCACCTACCACCAGCATGACCGAGACCAGGATCTCCGGACCCGGAGCCTCTACCTCAGCTCGGAAGAGCTGCTCCAGGCCAATGAGCGACTGCGGGAGGGGGCCGAGGCCCAGGCCCGGATCGTCCTGTCCCTGCGCACCACGGCCAACGAGCTCCTGCGCTCCCAGGGGCGGGAGGAGATCGGTTCTGAAATCAACGACCTCATGCGACTGACCAGCCTCATGTCCGACCTCCTGGCGGATCGGCAGAAGGCCCTCCGGGAGTTGGAGCAGCAGAAGATCGCCCTGGATGAGCATGCCATTGTCACGGTCACCGACGCCAAGGGAACGATTATTTATGCGAATGATAAATTTTGTGAAATAAGCGGTTATAGAATTAGCGAGCTCATCGGAGTCAACCACCGGCTGGTCAACTCTGGCCACCATCCCCCGGCGTTCTTCAAGAACATGTGGGACACCATCAATGCCGGCAGGGTCTGGCACGGAGAGATCTGCAACCGCGCCAAGGATGGCAGCCTCTACTGGGTGGCTGCGACCATCGTCCCCAACCAGGAGGATGCAGGGCGTCCCCTGAGCTACATCGCCATCCGCACCGATATCACTGAGCGCAGGAAGATGGAAGAGGCTCTACGAACCAGCCGTGAACAGGTTCGGATTGCGCTGGATGCTTCCCAGATGGGGTTCTGGGACTGGAACACCACCCTGGACCGGACCTTCTTCAGCGACCAGTGGCTGGCGATGCTGGGCTACAAGCAGGGCGACCTGCCGGACACCAACGACTCCTGGAGCTCGCTGGTCCACCCGGACGACCTGGCCCAGGCCCGGGAGGTCTACCGGCGGCACGCTCTGGGGGAGCTCCCCGCCTACAAGGTCGAGCTCCGCATGCGGCATCGGGACGGTAGCTGGCGGTGGCTCCTGTCCTCGGGGCAGGTGACGGCCCGGGATGCGCAGGGTGAGGTCACCCGGGTCACCGGCATTGACACGGACATCAGCGAGCGCAAGACCGCCGAGCTGGAGCTGCAGCTCAGCAAGGCCCGCTACGACGAGCTGACCGCCCGGATCCCGGTGGGGGTCTTCACGGCAGCCATGGATCCCGGGGGCGCGCTCGCGTTCGACTACATCAGCGCCCGGTTTGCCCAGCTCTTGGCGCTGAAGGGGGCGGATGCCATCCGGCTCTCGTCGGGGATCTTTGCGATGGTCCACGCCGATGACCTCAGCGGCCTCCTGGAAGGCATGAAGCGGGCCACCCAGGCCCTGGGGCAGTTCCAGTGGGAAGGCCGGTTCTGGGTGGGCGGCGACCTGCGCTGGTTCCGGCTCGAGTCGGCCGTCACGGCGGTCCCGGAAGGCGGCACCCGCTGGAACGGCATTCTGGTCGACATCACGGACCGCAAGGAGGCCGAGGAGGCCACCCGCGCGGCCCGGGACCTGGCGGTGGCCGCCAGCAAGGCCAAGAGCGAGTTCCTGGCCAACATGAGCCATGAGATCCGCACCCCGATGAACGGAGTGCTCGGCATGCTCGGGCTCCTCCAGGGAACCCGGCTGGATGAGCAGCAGAGACACTGGGCCGAGCTGGCCCGGATCAGCGGGCAGTCCCTGCTCTCGCTCATCAACGACATCCTGGACCTGGCCAAGGTCGAGGCGGGCAAGGTCGAGCTGACCCGGGAGGATTTCGACCTGCAGCGCCTCCTGGATGAGGTGGGCCTCCCTATGGCCGCCCGGGCCCAGCAGAAGGGGCTCGCGTTCCTGCAGACCCTCGACCCCGCAGCGCCGCGCCAGCTGCGGGGCGACGCCAGGCGGCTGCGCCAGGTGCTGGTGAACCTGGTGGGCAATGCCCTGAACTTCACGCACCGGGGGCAGGTTGGGGTGCATGTGGAGCCGGTCTTCCGGAGCGGGTCGGAGGTGCTGCTGCGCTTCTCGGTGCGGGATACCGGCATCGGCATCCCCGCCAACAAGCTGGGGGACCTCTTCCAGCCCTTCAGCCAGGTGGACGGCTCCAGCACCCGGCGGGTGGGTGGCACCGGCCTGGGCCTGGCCATCTCGCGCCAGCTGGCGGGCCTCCTGGGTGGGGAGATCGGCGCCTCCAGCGAAGAAGGCGTGGGCTCGGAGTTCTGGTTCACGGCTCGGCTCGAGGTCAGTGAGCGGGTGCTGCCGCCCGTCCTACCCCCGACACCAGAGTTCTTCCAGAGCCCTCGGGACTTCCACCAGGGCCGCATCCTGCTGGTGGAGGACAACCCCGTGAACCAGGAGCTGGCGCAGGCCCTTCTGGAGCAGTGGAACCTGAAGGTGGATGTGGCTGCTGATGGCATGCTGGCCATCCAGGCCCTCCGGCAGGCTGACTACGACCTCGTCCTGATGGACATCCAGATGCCCAAGCTGGACGGCCTGGAGGCCACCGCCACCCTGCGCAACCCGGCCTCCGGGGTCCGGAACCCTGCGGTCGTGGTGGTGGCTCTGACGGCTCACGCCATGTCCGAGGATCGGCAGCGCTGCCTTGCCGTGGGAATGAATGACTACCTGACCAAGCCCCTGGAACCGGCGGCCCTGCTGGAGATCCTTGAGCGCTACCTCCCGGCGGCGCCAGCGCCCCCCCTGACCGAGGCCGTCCCCTGCTCGCCCAGCCAGGCGCAGCCAGTTGCTGGGGCGATGGCTCCTGAAGCAGCCTTCCACCAGGCCGACCTGCTGCAGCGGCTGATGGGTGATCGGAAGGCCGCAGCCATGGTCCTGGTCAGCTTCCTGGAGCACTGCCCCAGGCAGCTCCTCCACCTGCAGGCCACCGTGCAGGCTGGTGACCTGGAGGAAGCGGCCCGGGCTGCGCACCAGCTCAAGGGCTCCTGCGCCACCGTCGGTGCGCCGGTGCTGCTGGAGGGGGTGCGGGTCCTGGAGTTCCAGCTCCAGGCCGGCGAGCCGGAACCCATCCAGGCGGCCCTGGTCCGCCTGCTCGCCGCCTTCGAGCCGTTCCGCGCGGCTGCCCAGGACTTTCTCCAGTGAGGCCCAAGGGCGTCTGGAGCTGGTCCACACCTTCTGCCAGATTGGATGGACGCAGGGAGCCGGAGGAGCGCCATGGGAAGTGACCCGACCGATCAGGTGCAGGACCTGAAAGTCATGGTGGTCGACGATGATGTGGTCTTCCTCCGCTACCTGGAAGCCCAGCTGAAGATGATCGGTTACCAGACGGTCTCGGTGGAGAGTGGTGTGGCGGCGTGGATTCTCCTCCAAGCCGATCCCCCGGATCTGGTGCTGCTGGACATCTTCATGCCGGGCATGGGCGGGCTGGAGCTGTGCCGGAAGATCAAGGAAACGCCGCGCCTGCAGGACATCCCCGTGGTGCTCCTGACCATGATGGGTGCCAAGGCCAAGGATGGTGGGTACCAGGCCGGGGCCGATGACTTCCTCAACAAGCCGCCCCACCTCCTGGAGCTCAAGACCCGCATCCGCAACCTGCTGCTGCTGCGCCAGCTCCGGGCGGCCCAGCCCCGAGACCTGGAGGCTCTGCCGGCAGAGGCACTCACCGGTGCCACGCCCCGAATCCTTATCCTCGATGGCATGGGCCTTCCCCACAGCCTCATGGCGAACACCCTGGCCGAGGAGGGCTGGGACGTGCAGGTGCTGGGAAGCCAGGAGCAGGTGCTGGCCAGCTTCCGCCATGGGCTGCCCGACCTGCTGATCATCGACCAGGACCTGCCTGATGGCTCGGGGGGTGGCCTGGTGTCCCGCCTCCGGAGTGATATGGGGACCGCCAACCTGACTATCCTCCTGGCCTGCGAATCGGGGGCTCTCGAGCTCCAGGTCGGGATCTACCAGAGCGAGGCAGACGAGCACCTGGTCAAGCCCTTCGAGCCCTCGGAGCTGAAGGCCCGCGTGCGGTCGCTGCTCAAGCGCTCGGAGCTGCGCAGCCGCAAGGACAGCCAGGTCCTGGCGGCGGATCCCAGCGAGTTCGAGGACCCGCGGGGGGGCACCTTCAACCGGGCCTACTTCAGTGCGAGCCTCAAGCACACCTGTGCCTTTGCCGCAGTCGTGGGACGCCCCGTTGGCCTCCTGGCCTACCGGCTCCCCGTGGGGGCCGTGACCGGTGGCATCAGGATCCCGGAGGTCATCAAGGGCCAGCTGGAGCCCCACGAGGTGCTCTGCCGGGTGGCCGAGGGCCTCTTCGTTGCCATCCTGCCCTGCGCCGACCTCATCGAGCTTGGCCGCCGGGTCGAGGCCCTCAAGCCACTCCTCCCCGCCGGCCAGTTCGCCACGGCATCCGGCAAGGGGAGAATAGCCAACTCCCTGGTCAAGAGCATCTGGGACCAGTTCCACGGCCTGGACCAGGCAGGGCAGGGCTGAGCACCATTCAGCGGGCAGGTCGCGGCTCCCTGTTGCTCTTTATTTATAGGTAAATCTACTTATTATTCGAAAAAGACACGCAAATGCGTGTCTTTTTTCGCTTTTATTTCCTCTTGTGGCGAATCCAGGCCTTTCTAGACTTTGAAGTGGACTTCAGTGGAACAAAGTGGTTTGGAATGGACGAAAGTGGTCCAGCCCTGTCCTCTCCTCCCCTGAATGCCATTTCAAAGGCAGGTTCGGTGCTACGACTCCGCGGGAACACGCCAGCCACGATGGATGAGAAGGGACGCCTCAAGCTCCCCTCCTCCTTCAAGGCCGAGTTGGAAGCCTTCGCCAAGGGCGAGGGCGGCGGCGTGGCCCGGCACTACCTGACCTCCCTGGACGGGCGCTCGGCGCGGCTCTACCCCATGCCCGTGTGGGAGGCCATCGAGGCCCGCCTGGCGGCCCTGCCGTCCACCAACCCCGCCAAGCGCAAGTTCCTGGAGACCACCGCCTACTTTGGCAGCGAAGTGGAGCCAGATGCCCAGGGCCGCTTCGTCGTCCCCCCCATCCTCCGGGAGGCTGCCCTGCTGACGGGCGAAGTGGCCGTTCTGGGCCAGATGGACCACCTGGCCATCTGGAACCGGGCGGGCTTCGAGCGTCGCCTGGCGGCGGAGCCCCTGGGCGCCGATGACCTGGCTCAGCTCGCGGACCTGGGGATCTGATGATGACCCTCGCCGCCCCGGTCCATGTCCCCGTCCTCCTGCAGGAAGTTGTTGCCAACCTGGTCCTGCCCCCGGCGGCCCGCGTCCTCGACCTCACCCTGGGCCTGGGTGGCCATGCGGCGGCGCTCCTGGCTGGGGCCGACGCTCAGAGCCTCTACCTCGGCGTGGACCGGGATCCCGAAGCCCGGGCCATGGCCACCCAGAACCTGGGCCATGACCACCGCCTCAGCATCTTCCCCGGGACCTACGAGGACATCTGGGAGGGCCCCAACTTCCTGGCCTGGCAGGCGGCCCATGCTCCCGAGGGCTTCGACATCATCCTGGCAGACCTGGGCGTCTCCACCCTGCAGCTGCGCACCCCCCTCCGCGGCTTCAGCTTCCGGGACGACGGCCCCCTGGACATGCGCATGGACCCCGAGCAGGGTGCGCCCGCCAGCGTCTGGATTGCCGAGCAGACCGAGGAAACCCTGGCCGATGCCATCTACCAGTACGGCGAGGAGCGCGCCAGCCGACCCATCGCCCGGGCCATTTTGAAGGCCTCCCGGGAAGGCCGCCTGGACACCACCCATCAGCTGGCCCGGGCCGTCTACACCGTGATCCCCCGGGAGCCCGCCAAGCGCAAGGGCCAGAGCGACCCCGCCACCCGCACCTTCCAGGCCATCCGCATCGCCGTCAACGGGGAGCTCGACCACCTGGCCGCCACCCTGGAGACCGCCATCGCCCACCTCCGGCGGGGCGGCCGCATTGGGGTCATCAGCTTCCACAGCCTGGAGGACCGCATCGTCAAGCAGACCCTGCGGCGCCTGGCGGGCGTCTACGACGGACCCGGCCGCACCGCACCCAGGGAACTTCCCAAGATCGTCAGGCTCATCCATGCCGGCGGACTCGCCCCCAGCGAGGCCGAGGCCGCTGCCAATCCCCCTTCTCGTTCCGCCCGCCTCCGCGTGGCGGAGCGCCTCTCCTGATCGAGGTGACCATGTCCGCTGGAACCCTGCTGAGCTCCGCCCCCTCCCTCCGCCGAACGGTGGAGAGCGAGGGCATCCTCCGCATGCTCCTCCTGGTGGCGATCCTGGCCATGCCCGTGGGCACCATGATCTTCCTGAAGATCCAGAGCACCCGCCTGAGCTACGCCATGGGCGATGTGAAAGAGCGCATCCGCAAGGAAGAAGAGTTCCACCGCAAGCTCATGCTCGAGCGCAGCCGCTACCAGCGGGATGAGGAAGTCCAGGTCTATGCCGAGAAGTCGGGCCTGGAGCCCCGCAAGCAGGGCCACCTGGTCCACCGCGCCTTCACGCCAGAAGACCAGAAGATTGCCCGGCTCCGCCCCGTCTCCTCCGATGGGCAGTAGGCTATAGGCATTGGGCTGCAGCCCGCCCACATCGCTTCATCCAGCCCCGGCCGCCCCGTGTTCGATCGCTTCGCCACCCAGCCCCGCATGCCCAGGCGCCTCCTGGGCCGGCACGAGCCTCAGGACCTGCTGGACAGCCGCCTGTCGTGGCTCATGGGTGGGATGGCCCTCTGGGTCCTGCTGATCCTCCTGCGCCTCCTCTGGCTCCAGGGCTGGGAGCACAAGCGCTTCAAGACCAAGGCCGAGCAGCAGCACACCACGCTGGTGGATGTGCCCCCCATCCGGGGTGAGCTGCGGGACCGCCGCGGTGAGCCGCTGGCCATCTCCATCAAGGTCGAGAGCCTGTTCGCCGATCCCCGCGTGTTCTACCCGGACTACAAGGCCACCAAGGGCGAGGACCGCCAGTGGGGCGAGCCCAACCGCAAGGCCGCCGGCGAGGTGGCTGCCAAGCTGGCCACGATCCTCGACCAGAGCCGCGCCCAGCTGCAGGAGAAGCTGCTGCGCCGGAAGAACTTCGTCTACCTGGAGCGGCACCTGCCCCCGCTGAAGGTCTCGGCCATCCGGGCCTTGGGCCTCGACGGCATCGAGTTCCAGCCCGAGAGCCGCCGCTTCTACCCCCGGGGCACGCTGGCTGCGCAGCTCCTGGGCTTCACCAACATCGACGGGGCCGGGCAGCTGGGCATCGAGCAGACCTTTGACCGGCAGCTGGCCGGCATGAAGGGCCAGCTCATCGCCCCCCGGGATGCCCACGGCAAGCTGCTCATCCTTCAGGAGAACTACAGCCAGGTGCCCGTGAACGGGGCCTCCCTGCAGCTGAGCATCGATGCCTCCATCCAGCACCTGGTGGAGGATGCCCTGGAAGAGGGCGTGCGGCTGTCCCACCCCCGCACCGCCTATGCCGTGGTGGTGGACCCCCAGAGCGGGGAGATCCTGGCCATGGCCGGCACGCCCACCTTTGACCCGAACCACATCATGCCCCGGCGCTTCCGCAACCGCACCGAGGCTGAGCTCAGCGCCGCCGAGCGGGAGGACCTCAAGCGGGAGCTGGAGCGGCAGAAGGCCGCCCGCAAGGTGCATCCGCTGGAGGATGTCTACGAGCCGGGCTCCACCATGAAGATCTTCACTGCCGCCATCGCCCTGGAGGAGCGGAAGGTCCGCCTGGGCGAGCGCATCGACTGCCTGGGCGGCCGCTGGCAGTACAGCGCCAAGGTGCCACCCATCACCGACACCCACCGCCACGGCCTGCTCACCTTCGAGGAGATCCTCTGGCAGAGCTCCAACATCGGGGCCGCCAAGCTGGGCATCCGCCTGGATCCTTCTGTGCACTACCAGTACCTCCGGAAGTTCGGCTTTGGCGAGGCCACGGGGCTCAACTTCCCTGGTGAGAGCCAGGGCCGCCTCATCGCCCCAGACCGCTGGAGCGTGCCCACCCAGTACACCCTGTCCTATGGCTACGGCCTCAGCACCACGCCCCTGCAGATCCTCATGGCCGGCTGCGCCCTGGCCAATGGCGGGCGGCTCATGCAGCCCATTCTGGTGCAGCGCATCTTCAACGACCGGGGCCTGCTGCTGAAGGAATACAAGCCCACCACCCGGGGCCAGGTGATCAGCGAGGAAACGGCGGGGCTCATGAAGGAGGCCCTCAAGGGCGTCGTCACCCAGGGCACCGGCAAGAAGGCCAAGCTCGATAACGACATCGAGTCCTTCGGCAAGACCGGCACCAGCCGCAAGCTCATCAACGGCAAATACGATCCCAAGCGCCACTTCGCCTCCTACCTGGGCTTCTTCCCCGCGGACAACCCCCAGTACGGCGTGCTGGTCATGCTCGACGATCCCGGCGGCGACACCACGGGCGGCGACGTGGCGGCCCCCCTCTTCAAGCGCATCGGTGACGGCATCCAGCGCTACCGCCAGACGGCACCAGATCCGGGCCGCGAGGCCGACCTCAAGCTCTCTCTCCGGGACTGGCCCACCAGCGAGACCGATGAGGCCAGCGTGCATGTGGAGAAGGGGCGGGTTCCCGACCTCACGGGTCTCAGCCTCAAGGCCGCCATCCACCGGGTGGTGCTGGTGGGCGGCATCCCGCGCATCGAAGGCCTGCCGGGTCCGTCAGCCACCCGGGTGCAGGGACAGAGCCCGGAACCGGGTGCGGCCCTGGAAGCGGGCGGCGTGGTGCGCATCCGAGCGGGGGGATCATGAGACTCGACGCCCTCCTCGCCGACCTGGGCACCCGCACCAGTGGCCCCGATATCGATGTGGTGGACCTCACCAGCGACAGCCGCGAGGTGCGTCCCGGCTGGGCTTTCGTAGCCCTGAAGGGGGAGCAGGCCGATGGCGCGGCCTATGTCCCCCAGGCCCTCGCCCAGGGCGCCTGCGCCATTCTTTCGGAAGCTCCGCTGGACCTGCCGGAGGGCATCGCCGGCGGCCTCCTGGTGGGCGAGCCGCGTCACCAGATGGCCCTCCTGGCCCGCCGTCTCCACGGCGAGCCGGACCGGCGCCTGGCCCTCATCGGCGTCACCGGCACCAACGGCAAGACCACCACCACCACCCTCATTCGTCAGCTTCTACGCGGAGCCGGCCTCGGCTGCGGCGTCATCGGCACCGTGCTCAATGCCGCCGGGAATCTGGAAGAGGAAGCCATCCGCACCACTCCCGAGAGCACCGCCTTCTACCGCTGGCTGCGCCGGGGCGTCGAGGCGAAGGATGTGGCCTCGGCGGTGGAGGTGAGCAGCCACGCCCTCTGCCTGGGGCGGGTGCACGGCGCCACCTTTGGGGTGGGCGTCTTCACCAACCTCACCCAGGACCACCTGGACTACCACGGCACCCTGGAGGCCTACTTTGCGGCGAAGGCGCGCCTGAAGGCCCAGTGCGGCCGCTTCCTGGTAAACGTTGACGATCCCTTCGGCCAGCGCCTCCTCGCCGAGGGCGGCTGCACCAGCTATGCCCTGGAGCGCCGGGCGGACTACCGCGCCGCGGACCTGGAGCTGGGCCCCACGGGCTCGCGCTTCATCCTGGAGACGCCCCTGAACGTCTGGGAGGTGGAGAGCCCCCTCCTGGGCCGCTTCAACGCCTACAACCTGCTGGCGGCCCTGGCGGCCTGCGCCGAGGCCGGCTTCGACCTGAACCAGGTGATCCCGGCTGTGCCTGCCGTGACGGGCGCTCCCGGCCGTCTGGAGCGCGTGGACAGCGGCCAGCCCTTCGGCGTGATGGTGGACTATGCCCACACCCCGGATGCCCTGGAAAAGCTGCTGGCTGAGGGCCGGCGCCTGCTGCCCCCGGGCGGCCGCCTGCATGTGCTGTTCGGCTGCGGCGGGGACCGGGACCGCACCAAGCGGCCCCTCATGGCCGCGGCGGTGGCCGCCGGAGCCGATGTGCTCTGGCACACCAGCGACAACCCCCGCACCGAGGATCCGGAGCGCATCCTGGACGACGCCGCCCCCGGCATCCCCGCGGCCCTCCGCAGCGATGCCACCCGCTACCATCGGGACGCCGACCGCCGCCGCGCCGTGGCATCGGCCCTGGCCGACTGCCGCCCCGGCGACCTGCTGCTGCTGGCGGGGAAGGGGCATGAGCCCTACCAGGAGATCCACGGGGTGAAGCACCCCTACAGCGACCGGGCAGCGGTGGAAGCCGCGCTCCGGGGCGCTCCATGACGCGTCTGGTCCGCATCGAGGGACTGGGGGATCCCATCCTCCAGGAGGCCGCCGCCCTGCTGCGTGCCGGTGGCCTGGTGGCCTTCCCCACGGAGACGGTCTACGGCCTGGGTGCCGACGGCCTCAACCCCGAGGCCGTGGCGCGGATCTACGCCGCCAAGGGTCGGCCCAGCACCAGCCCGGTGATCCTCCACGTGGCCGGTGCGGAAGCGGCCCAGGACCTGGTGGCCCACTGGCCCGCCGAGGCCCAGGCCCTGGCTGACCGCTTCTGGCCAGGCCCGCTGACGCTGGTGCTGAGTGCCTCGGCGCTCGTGCCGGCCTGCGTCCGCGCTGGCGGGCCCACCGTGGCCCTGCGCTGCCCCGCCCACCCCGTAGCCCTGGCCCTCATCCGTGCCACCGGCCGCCCCCTCGCCGCCCCCAGCGCCAACCGCAGCCAGCACCTGTCCCCCACCTGCGCCGCCCACGTGGCCTCCAGCCTCGGGGACGCACCGGACCTCATCCTCGACGGCGGCCCCACCACCGAGGGGCTGGAGTCCACCATCCTGGACCTCACCGGACCCCGGCCCCGCATCCTCCGTCCCGGCCCCGTCACCCCCGCAGACTTGGCGGGCCTGCTCGGTCCCGTGGACCTCTGGGCGGGCACCGCCGATCCGGCGCTCCGCCAGCAGGCCCCCGGCATGCAGGCGCGGCACTACGCCCCCCGGGCTGAGCTGCGCCTGGTGCCTGCAGGGGCCGGAATAGGGCTCACAAGCGAGCGGGTGGCCTACGTGGCCTTCGGCGTCCTGCCGCCCCTCCCCGAGGGCGTGCGGGGCATCCTGCTGCCCCTGGAGGCCGAAGCGGTGGCGGTTCGCCTCTACGCGCTCCTGCACGATCTGGACGATGCCGGCTTCGACCGGATCCTGGTGGAACACCCCCCCGCCGGGGAGGCCTGGCTCGCCGTGCGCGACCGCCTCGGGCGGGCCTCAGCCAAGGAGCAGCCATGAGCCTCTGGTCCCTCCATCAGGTGGCCTCCCAGGTGGGCGGTGCCATCCACGGGGAAGGCTCCCTCGTGCCGACGTCTCTGTCCATGGACACCCGCACGCTCCAGCCCGGCGCCTGCTTCGTGGCGCTTCGGGCCGAGCGGGACGGCCACGCCTTTGCGGCCCAGGCCGTGGCGAAGGGTGCGGTGGCCCTGCTGGTGGACCATCCCCTGGACCTGCCCTGCGCTCAGCTGGTGGTGCCAGACACCCTGGCGGCCCTCCAGGCCTGGGGTCGCACCCGGCTTTCCGCGGTGCGTCCTGGCCGGGTGCTAGGCGTCACCGGCAGCGTCGGCAAGACGGGCACCAAGGAGATGCTGGCCGAGGCCACCGGCGCCTGGCGCACCCTCGGCAACCGCAACAACACCCTGGGCATCCCCGAGGCCCTGGCCACCCTGCCGGAGGGCCTGGGCACGGCCGTGCTGGAGATGGGCATGAGTACGCCCGGGGAGATCCGCCGCCTCACGGAGATCGCGCCGCTGGACGCCGGCCTCATCACGATGGTGGGCACCTCCCACATCGAGAACTTCGCCGAAGGCCAGCAGGGCATCGCCAGCGCCAAGGGCGAGCTGGTGGCGGGCCTGCGGCGCGGGGGCACCTGGGCGCACCTGGTCGCCGACCCCTGGTGCCAGTGGATCGCCCAGCAGCCCTGGGCCCGCCACGCGGAGCCGCTGCCCGTGGGCGATGGCGAGCCCTGGGGCTGGGAGGACTACGCCTCCCTGGGCGCCGTCGGTGGCGCCTTCGTGCTGCGCACGCCCCGGGGCAAGGTCCCCCTGCGCATCCAGCTTCCGGGCGAACACCAGACCCGCAATGCCGCCCTGGCAGCCGCCCTGGCCCTGCACCTGGGCTTCGACGCAGCCCGGGTGGCCGAGGGCCTCGCAGCCGTGGTGCCGGAGCCCGGCCGAGGCCGCCTCCACGCCCTCCCCGCGGGCGGCTGCCTGCTGGACGAGACCTACAACGCCAGCATGGACTCCATTCTGGCCTGCGCCCGTGCCCTGCTGCAGCTGCCAGGTGGCGAGGCCGTTGCCGTGCTGGGCTCCATGCGGGAGCTCGGTCCCGAGGCGCCCCGCATCCACCGGGAGACGGGTGCGGCGCTGAAGGCCCTGGGCCTCTCCCGGCTCTGGGCCTACGGCGACCACGCCGCCGATTACGCCGAGGGCTTCGGCCTGCGGGCCCTGGCCTTCCCGGACTTCGACGGCCTGCGGGACGATGCGGCGGGACTCTCCGCAATCCCGCCCGGAGCCCGTATCCTGGTGAAGGGCAGCCGTCACTGGCGCGCCGAGCGGGCTGTGGCTTGGTTGCTCGGTGTTCGGTCCTGAAGTCTTCGTCCTGAGTCTGTGCTCGTCGAACTGCCCTTTTTCGTCATTGGATACCCATGCTGCCCTGGCTTCTGCACCCTTTCCGCGAAATCATCCCCGGCTTCTCGGTCTTCCGGTACGTGACGTTCCGCACGGCCATGGCTGCGGCCACGGCCATGGTGCTGAGCCTGCTGCTGGGGCCTCCGGTGATCCGCATGCTGACTTCGCTCAAGATGGGCCAGCACATCCGCGAAGAGGGTCCGGAGCACCACCAGAAGAAGGCGGGCACCCCCACCATGGGCGGGGTCCTCATCCTGCTGGTGATCACTGTTTCCACCCTGCTGTGGTGCGACCTCAAGAGCGGCCCCACCTGGGTGGCCCTGCTGGCGCTCCTGGGCTTTGGCGCGGTGGGTGCGTTTGATGATGCGAAGAAGCTCCTGAAGCAGCAGAATCTTGGCCTCACCAGCTGGCAGAAGATGGCCATGCTGACGGCCATCTCCCTGCTGGTGGCCTGGCTCATCCTGCACTTCGGCTTGCGGGGCAGTGCCACCAGCCACCTGTCCGTGCCCTTCTTCAAGAAGTTCAGCCCCAACGTGGGTATCCTGCTCATCCCCTGGATCTGGCTGGTGATGGTGGGCACCAGCAATGCCGTGAACCTCACGGATGGCCTGGATGGCCTGGCCATCGGCGGCACGCTCATTGTGTCCATCACCTACGCGATCCTCGCCTACGTGGTGGGCCATGCCAAGATCGCCGCCTACCTGGCCGTTCCCTTCGTTCCGGGTGGCGCCGAGCTGTCCGTGTTCATGGGCGCCATGGCGGGGGCCTGCCTGGGCTTCCTCTGGTACAACGCCCACCCGGCCGAGATCTTCATGGGCGACACCGGCTCCCTGGCTCTGGGCGGTGCGCTGGGCACGGTGGCTGTGATCGTGAAGCAGGAGCTCCTGCTGGTCATCGCTGGCGGCCTGTTCGTCCTGGAGGCGGTGAGCGTCATCCTGCAGGTGGGCAGCTTCAAGCTGCGGGGCGGCAAGCGCATCTTCCGCATGGCCCCCTTCCACCACCACCTGGAGCTGGGCGGACTGCAGGAGACCAAGGTCGTGATCCGCATGTGGATCACCGCCATCGTCTGTTCGATCCTGGCCCTCAGCTCTCTGAAGCTGCGATAGGTCGGGGTCGGGTCGGCCAGGGCTGGCCGAGGATGAAGCCCTGGCCCCAGGGCACGCCCGCATCGATGACGGACTCCAGCTCTTCGAGGGTCTCGATGCCCTCGGCGATGAAGCCGATGCGCATGGCGCTGGCGAAGTGGGCCAGGGCGTTGAGCAGGGCGGCCTGGTAGGGGCGGCGGTGGGCCTGGTGGACGAGGCTGCGGTCCGCCTTGATGAAGTTCGGGGCCAGCAGGGCCAGGTGGGAGAGGCTGGCCACACCGGCGCCCAGGTCGTCCACGGCCACCCCCAGGCCCATCCACCGGAGGCGTCCGGCGTAGCCTTGGAGGGCCTCGAGGTCGTGCACCCGCTGCGACTCGGTGAACTCCATCACCACCCGGTCTGGGCCGAAGGGCAGGGCCTCCAGCCAGCGGGGCAGGCTGGCCCAGAAGCCCGGGGCCTCGAGGCTGACGGGCTCCAGGTTCACAAAGTGCAGGTGGCCGCCGTCACCGTCCCGGGCGATGCTCTGGAAGGTGGCCTCGAGGAAGGTGAGGTCCAGCGCCAGGCGGTCCGCTGACGTCAGGGAGGGATGCTGCAGCAGAGGGCCGACGGCATGGGTGGTGCCTTCGTCGTCCTCGTGCCGAGCCAGGTATTCGAGGGCCATGAGGCGATTGTCCGAAAGGCGATACATGGGCTGGACATGGGGAACGATGTTGGCGTCGCCACGCAGCATGCGCTCCAGGATGCCCTTGGGCATGTTCACTCCCCACCACGACCCAGGGTCATCGGGGATTGTAGCGCCTCGAATGCGCCGCGTCCCCCCCTCGGATGCGGCGGATCGGGCTAACCTGGAAGAGGGGAGGCAGCATGCGCACCGTGGTCGTGGGGGCAGGGCGTTCAGGCTTGGCGGCGGCCCGCTTTCTGGCGGCGCAGGGAACCCCCGTGGTGCTTACGGACCTGCGGCCAGAACCCGATGCAGACCTGGAACGGGACCTGGCGCGGGCCGGCATTCCCGGCGTGTGGGGCGACCATCCGTGGGTGCTCCTGGATGGCTGCGAGGAAGTGGTTGCGAGTCCAGGCATTCCCCGCACGGCGCCCTTCCTGGCGGAGGCCCTGCGGCGGGGTATCCCGGTGGTGGGCGAAGTGGAAGTGGCCCATCGGTACCTGCGCAGCACCGGGGGTGGCCGGGTGCTGGCGGTGACGGGCACCAATGGCAAGAGCACCACCACCGACCTCACCGCTCACCTGCTGCGGGCTTCAGGGATTCCCTCGGTGGCCTGCGGGAACCTGGGCCTGCCCTTCCTGGAGGCTGTGCAGGACGCTGTGCCTGGCACCGTCTTCGTGGTGGAGCTGAGCAGCTATCAGCTGGAGTCCGTGCAGGCCTTCCAGGCGGATGCCGCCGCCTTCCTGAACCTCACGGAGGACCACCTGGCGCGGCACGGCACCATGGATACCTATCGGCGCACGAAGCTGCGGGTCTTCGAGCGGCAAGGTGCCAGCGACCTGCGGGTGGTCCCCGCTGCCCACCCAGAGTGGTGGCAGGATGCCCCGGGCGCTGCCCCCACGGCCCGCTTCGGCTGGTCGCCCTGCGAGGCTTGGTGTGATGCGAACGGCCGGTTGCACCTCGGGGACGAGGCCCTGCTGCACCGGACAGACCTGCGCATCCCCGGTGACCACAACGTGGAGAACGCTCTGGCCGCGGCCCTGCTGGCCCGCCATGCGGGAGCCTCCCTGGACGGCCTTCGGGCTGGTCTCCGCAGCTACCCGGGCTTGGCCCACCGCATGGCCTTGTGTGGCGAGCGGGGCGGGGTGCGGGCCTACAACGACTCCAAGGGCACCAACGTGGATGCCACCCTCACCGCCATCCAGGCGTTGCCCGGTCCCCTGGTGCTGCTGCTGGGCGGGACCGACAAGGGCGCCAGCTATGCGCCCCTGCGGGAGGCCCTGGCCGGCAAGCTGCGCCGCCTGGTCTTCCTGGGGGAGGCCATTCCCCAGCTGGTGCGGGACCTGGGGGACCTGCCGCACGAGGTGGTGCCCGGCTTCGATGCGGCGGTGCAGACCGCCCTGGACCTGGCCCAGTCCGGCGATCAGGTGCTGCTCAGCCCCGCCTGCGCCAGCTTCGATCAGTTCGCCAACTTCGAGCAGCGGGGCGACCACTTCGAGTCCCTCATCCGAGCCTGGAGCGCTTCATGACCGACCTCACCGCCGCCCTCCAGAACCTGCTGGGAGCCGACGCCGTGCTCACGGAGCGCGATGACCTTGTGCGCTACGAGGAAGGCTGGCGCTACGGCAAGGGCACGGCTCTGCTGGCTGTGCGCCCCGCCACTGCCGCCCAGGTGGCCGCCTGCCTGGCCTTGTTCCACGCGGCGGGCGTGCAGGTGGTGCCCCAGGGGGCCAACACGGGCCTGGTGGGTGCTTCTACACCCGATCCCAGCGGCCGCATGGCCGTGCTCAGCCTGGAGCGGCTCAATCGGCGTCTGGAGGTGGATCCCGTGGACCGCACGGTGCTGGTGGATGGCGGCGTCCTCCTCAGCGCCCTGAATGCGGCCCTCCAGCCCCACGGCCTCATGTTCCCCATCGACCTGGGGGCAGACCCCTCCATTGGCGGCATGATCGCCACCAACACCGGCGGCACGCGCCTCTTGAAGTACGGCGATGTGCGCCACAACCTGCTGGGCATCGAGGTGGCCCTGCCGGACGGAACCCTTATTGGGGACCTGAACCGCCTGCGGAAGAACAACACCGGCCTGGACCTGAAGCAGCTGTTCGTGGGCACCAGCGGCACCTTTGGCGTCATCACGGGCGCCGTGGTGCAGGCCGTACCGGTGCCCGCCCAGCGGGCCGCGGCCCTGGTGGGCTGCGCCGAGGGCGAGGTCGCCTTGGCCCTGCTGCGGGCCCTGGAGCGGGACCTGGCGGATGTGCTCACGGCCTTCGAGGTGATCAGTGCGGGCGCCTTCGCGCCGGTGTTTGCCCACACGGAGGGCCTGCGCAATCCCTACGGCAACAGCGCTCCGCCCGCCTATACAGTCCTGGTGGAGCTGGCCTCCACCCTGCCACCCGCTGCCCTGGACCTGGCCTCCCTCCTGGAGGAGCGCCTGGGGGCCTTCCTGGAGACCGCCGAGGGCGAGGCCGTCACCGATGTGTTCATGGGCCGCCCCGAGGACTTCTGGGCCATTCGCCACCATGTGAGCGAGAGCCTGCGGGCGGAGGGCAAGGTGCTGGCCTTCGATGTGAGCGTCCCCCGCAGCCGCATGGCCGCCTTCACAGAAGCGGCCCGGGCCCTGCTGATGGCAGCGTTCCCCTTCGTGCGGTGCTGCGACTTCGGCCACTGGGGCGATGGCGGCACCCACCTGAACCTGGTGTGGAAGGAAGCCGAGTCCCCCGTGCCCACGGCGGAGCTGGTGCCTGCCCTCCAGTCGCGCCTCTACGACCTGGCGGTGCGGGGCTTTGCCGGCAGCTACAGCGCCGAGCACGGCGTGGGTCCCCACAACCAGCGCTTCTACGAGGCCTACACCCCCGCCTCCGCCAAGGCCGTGAACGCCGCCCTCAAAGCCCACCTGGATCCCGATGGCATCCTGGGGACCACCAAGCTCTGAGCCTTTGCCAATCAAAAAAAGGCACCCGCTTGCGGGTGCCTTTTTTTGCCGTGGGAAAACTGACTCTAGGCGCGTGCCCCCGGCCGGGGTTCCCAGAAGCGTGCGGGCGCCCAGCAGATGCCCATGAGGACCAACTGGCTGCTGCAGAAGCCCAGGAGGGCCCAGAAGGCCTGGTCC
>SESE01000421.1_pt1 | contig 17759 bp, 15 predicted proteins | sample 3171371 | NCBI WGS metagenome assembly SESE01 (sample SAMN06051881, study PRJNA518727) | freshwater metagenome | biome: subpolar coniferous forest; feature: holomictic lake; material: water; isolation source: holomictic Lake 442, 13 m depth | place: Canada: near Kenora, Ontario | collected... | reverse complement strand
AGCGTCGGGTGGCAAGAGCGACAGCGAAAACAAGGGTGGCGGCGAGACGCGTGCTTCAAGCAGTGAGGCCGAACACACCGCTGTGTCCGGTGGTGGTGACTCTAATTCGACGCCGGTGGTCCACAACGAGACCCCGACGGTCATCAGCAGCCACGATAGCTTTACTCTCGATCACGACAGTGGCATCCATATCGACACCGAATCCCACGCGACGGTCGTTGCACCGGTTGTAACTCCCGCCCCCAAAGTGGAGACCGTGCATATTGAGGACGTGCTCAGTGGCGTGCACTCCGGGAACGGCACCAAGGGAGGGGAGCTGGTGTTCGAGAAGGCAGCGGCTGAGGCAAAGGACGACTCGAAGACCTCGACCGTGAAAGTCAGTGTGAGTGAGTCCGGCGGGGATCACTCGGAGCACTCCACAACTCCGGTTCCTGTTTATGTCAGCACCAACAGCCATAGCGAGGCGGTGGATAACTTGCTGAACCACAATCAGGTCAAGCACGACTGAGCACCGGCTTCGCCCGCTCCGGGTTCGTCCCGCAGCGATCTCCGGGCCGGCGGCCCGGGCCTGTTGCTGCGGAAGCGGCGGCGTGCCGGATAGAGGCTTGCAAGGAAGAATGCCTTGCAGCCGGCTGACGGCGGCAGCATAATTAGCGCTTGCTAATGTTCAGATGGAACGATTCAATGAACGCGCCGCAGGATCCCGCCGAGAACAGCCGCGAAACCGTCGAACTGGCGCTGGGCGGCATGACCTGCGCGGCCTGCGCGGCGCGCATCGAGAAGCAACTCAACAAGTTGCCCGGCGTTGAGGCGGCGGTCAATCTCGCCGCCGAGCGCGCCCATGTCCGCTACAACCCCGGCGAAGTCGGCGTCGACAGGCTGATCGCGACGATAGTCAAGACCGGGTTCAGCGCCGATGTCTCCACTGCCGATACCCGTGCCGTGGAGAAGGCGAAAAAACTCGCCATCTATCAGGCCGAACTGCGGCGCTTCCGGATTGCCGCCGCGCTGACGCTGCCGCTGGTGGCGCAGATGGCCTTCATGTTCGGTGCCGCTGACGGCACTGCGGCCCACGCCGATGTCATTCCCCGCTGGCTGCAACTGCTGCTGGCGACACCGGTGCAGTTCTGGATCGGCTGGCGCTTCTATGTCGGCGGCTTCAATGCGATACGCGGCGGCGCCGGCAACATGGATGTGCTGGTGGCGCTCGGCACCAGCATGGCCTGGGCCTACAGCCTGGTCGTCACGTTGTGGGGCCTGCAGCACCAGCACGTCTATTTCGAGGCCTCGGCCACGGTCATCACGCTGGTGCTGCTGGGCAAGATTCTCGAAGCGCGGGCCAAGGCCAAGACTTCCGCCGCCATCGAGGCGCTGGCCCGGCTGCAGCCGCAGACGGCGCGCATCGAGCGCCGGGTTGAAAACAAGGTGGAACTGGTCGATGTGCCGGTGACGACGCTGATTCCCGGCGACGTGTTCGTGGTCCGCGCCGGTGAAGCGATGCCGGTGGATGGCGAGGTCATCGACGGCGCCTCGTCCGCCAACGAATCCATGCTTACCGGCGAGAGCCTGCCGGTCGGCAAGGCTGCCGGCGACCGCGTGTTCGCCGCCACCATCAATGGCGATGGACTGTTGCGTTGCCGCGCCAGGGGTGTCGGCAGCCACACGCTGCTGGCCGGCATCATCCGCCTGGTGGAAGAAGCGCAGGGTTCGAAGGCGCCGGTGCAGCGTCTGGCCGACAAGGTTGCTGCGATTTTCGTGCCGGTGGTGGTGGCCATTGCACTGCTGACGTTCATTGCCTGGTGGGCTCTGGCCGGCGATTTCACCCAGGCGCTGGTGAATGCGGTGGCGGTGCTGGTGATTGCCTGTCCCTGCGCGCTGGGCCTGGCAACGCCGACCGCAATCATGGTCGGCACGGGGCAGGGTGCCAGAGCGGGGGTGCTGATCCGCAATGCCGTGGCGCTGGAACTGGCGGAAAGACTGAAGGTGCTGGTGGTGGACAAGACCGGCACCCTGACCGAGGGCCGGCCGGCGGTGACGGACATGCTGCCCGTGAGCGGCGCCGGAGATCTCTGCGCACCCGGCAGTGCGCTGTACGGGGAGGCAATGGCCACTCTTCTGCAACTCGCGGCGAGCCTCGAACAGGGCTCGACCCATCCGCTGGCTGCGGCGATTGTGGCGCGGGCGAAAGCCGACGGCGTCGCGCTGCTGTCGCCGCAGAACGTCGTCACCAGCGCCGGCCAGGGCATGACGGGCGAGGTCGCGGGTCGCCGCGTGCTGGTTGGTTCGGTGAACTGGGTCAAGGCGCAGGGATGGTCGTCAGCCGCAGCCGACGCGCTGGCCAGGGCCGGCCGCAGCGTCGTTGCCGTGGTCGCCGACAATGTCCTGCTCGGCTTCATCGGCATCGCTGATCCGCTGCGCATCACCTCGCCCTCGGCGGTGGCGCGTCTGAACCGCCTCGGCATCGAAGTGGTGATGCTCACCGGCGACAATGCCGGCACGGCACAGGCGGTGGCCGCTGCGGCGGGCATCGTGCGCTTCGAGGCCGAAGTCATGCCGGGGGACAAGGCCGCGGCAGTGCGCAAACTCATGCGCGACGGTGTCCTGGTGGGCATGGCCGGCGACGGCATCAACGATGCGCCGGCGCTGGCCGCGGCTGATGTCAGCTTTGCCATGGCGGCCGGCTCCGACGTGGCGATGCAGGCGGCGGACGTGACCCTGATGCGCAATGATCTCCACGGCGTGGCCGATGCGATTTCGCTGTCGCGGGCAACGCTGGCCAAGATACGGCAGAATCTGTTCTTCGCCTTCATCTACAACGTGCTCGGCATCCCGCTGGCGGCGCTGGGCATGTTGAACCCGGTGATAGCCGGCGCGGCAATGGCGATGAGCTCGGTTTCGGTAGTGAGCAATTCGCTTCTGCTGAGAAACTGGAAAGCGCAGCGGCCGTAACTAACAAGGACTGAACATGGAAACGACGACGATCAAGGTGGCGGGGATGTCTTGCGGTGGTTGCGTGAAGAGCGTCACCGGCGTGCTGGTCGCGCTCGACGGCGTGGCGACGGCGGCGGTCTCGCTGGAGCAGGCGCAGGCGGTGATCGAGTTTGACGCGGCGAAGGTGAATCGGGCGCAGTTGGCTCAGGCGATCGAAGACGCCGGCTTTGACGCATCCTGATCCGCAGGCGGGCGATTCCGCCTTACGGCTTCTTTGATCCCGTCAGGAAGGCGAAATCTTCACGGCGCTATAATTGAGTCTTTAGCAACAAGGAGTCAGCCGTGGGTCTGGATCGCGTTCCATCAGGCAAGGATTTGCCGAACGATTTCAATGTGGTCATCGAGATTTCGATGCACTCCGAGCCGATCAAATACGAAGTGGACAAGGAGTCCGGTGCGATATTCGTCGACCGCTTCATGTCCACGGCCATGCATTACCCCTGCAATTACGGCTACATACCGCACACCATTGCCGGTGACGGCGACCCGGTAGACGTTCTGGTGCTGTCCCAGTTTGCCTTGCCGCCGGGGGTGGTGGTGCGCTGTCGTCCCATCGGCATGCTGAAGATGACGGACGAGGCCGGTGAAGACGCCAAACTGCTGGCCGTTCCCGTCGACAAGCTGACGCCGATGTACCGTGACGTCGATAGCCCGCGCGATTTGCCGCAGATCGTGCTCGACCAGATATCGCACTTCTTCCAGCACTACAAGGATCTGGAACCCGGCAAGTTCGTCAAGGTGCAGGGCTGGCTTGGCATCGAAGACGCGAAGAAGGAAATAATGGATGGCGTCGCGGCTTACAAGAGTGCCGAGGAAAAGCCGGCGTTTTAGCCTCGACGGACGCCTGGAGGCAAAGGCGCAACGTCGGAAAGGCAGGAGAAATTGCCGTCGCCAACGACCTGAGGTTTCAGGATGAGCCGTCTTCGCGTCGCCGTCGCCCAGTTCAACGCCCATGTCGGCGACCTTGCCGGCAATGCCAAACGCATTCTCGAGTTCGCTGCCCGTGCCCGCGATGGCGGCGCGGACGTACTCCTGACGCCGGAACTGGCGCTGGCGGGCTACCCGCCGGAAGACCTGCTGATGCGGCCCGATTTCTATCGCGCCTGCGCCGCACAACTTGAGGCACTGGTTCGCGCCGCGCCGCTGCCGATGGTGATCGGTTATCCGGAGGCGTCGGCGGGCGAACGCTACAACTCGGCGGCGCTGGTGGCCGATGGCCGCGTTAAGGCGGTGTATCGCAAACACCGGCTGCCCAACTACGAAGTGTTTGACGAAGAGCGCTACTTCGCGGCGGGACGCGCCCCCTGTGTCGTCGAACTGAACGGAGTGCGCTGCGGCCTGGCAATCTGTGCCGACGTCTGGGAACCGGGCGCGGCCGAGGCGGCGGCGCTGGCCGGGGCGGAATTGATGCTGACGCTCAACGCTTCGCCTTTCCACATGAACAAGCAGGCGCGGCGCTACGAGGTGCTGCGCGACCGCGTCGCGGCAACCGGCAAGCCGGTGATTTATGCCAATCTGGTAGGCGGGCAGGACGAACTGGTGTTCGACGGCGCCTCGTTTGCCATGGATGGCCAGGGTCGTCTGACGCATCAGTTGCCGGCCTTTGTCGAAGCCCTCGCGTTCGTCGATTACGCTGACGGACATCTGCTGCCGGGCGCGGTGGTGGCGCCGCCATCGCGCGAGGCCGAAGTCTATGCGGCGCTGAAGCTGGGCGTTGCCGACTATCTGGGCAAGAACGGTTTTCCCGGCGCCATCATCGGTCTTTCCGGCGGCATCGATTCGGCGCTGACGCTGGCCGTCGCGGTGGATGCGCTGGGTGCCGACAGGGTGCGCGCGGTGATGATGCCGTCGCCGTGGACGGCGCAGATGAGCCTCGACGATTCGCGCGAGATGGTGCGGCGACTCGGCGTGCAATACGACGAGATTCCGATTGCGCAGGCGATGGACCAGTTTGCCGGATTGCTGGCGCCGGTGTTTGCCGGCCTCGGGCCGAAGCCGGCCTGGGACACTACGGACGAGAACCTGCAGGCGCGCATTCGCGGCATGCTGTTGATGGCCCTGTCCAACCGCACCGGGCGCATTGTGCTCACCACCGGCAACAAGAGCGAAATGGCGGTCGGTTACGCCACGCTCTACGGCGACATGGCCGGCGGTTTTGCCGTGATCAAGGATGTGGCGAAGACCTTCGTCTATCGGCTGGCCGAATGGCGCAACGCGGTTGCCGAAGTGATCCCGCGCAACATCATCACGCGGCCGCCCTCGGCGGAACTCAAGCCCGGCCAGACCGACCAGGACACGCTGCCGCCGTACGAAGTGCTCGACGCCATCATCGAAGCCTACATGGAACGCGATGAAAGCCCGCGCCAGATCATTGCCGCTGGCCTGAGCGAAGCCGACGTGCGCAAGGTGGTCGGCATGCTGCAAAAGAACGAATACAAGCGGCGCCAGTCACCGGTCGGCATTCGCGTCACGCAACGCGGATTCGGCAAGGATTGGCGCTATCCGATAACATCGCGCTATCCGGACGAATACTGAATCAGGGGAAGCAGACATGAAGAAGATTGAAGCCATCATCAAGCCGTTCAAGCTCGACGAAGTTCGCGAAGCGCTCTCCGAGGTCGGGGTGACGGGTCTGACCGTGACCGAAGTCAAGGGATTCGGCCGGCAGAAGGGCCATACCGAGTTGTACCGGGGTGCCGAGTACGTGGTCGATTTCCTGCCCAAGATCAAGCTCGAGATCGTGGTTGCGGACGAGACCGTGGACCTCGCCATCGAGGCCATCATCAAGGCCGCACGCACCGGCAAGATCGGCGACGGCAAGATCTTCGTCTCGTCGGTGGAGCAGGTGGTGCGCATCCGTACCGGCGAGGCGAACGAAGCGGCGATCTGAGCGGCCGCTGGCTCACCAGATAGCCGCTTGGCGGCAGTCCGGTGAGCCCATGCCCGGGCTAGCGCCCGAATATCCCCTTCAACAGCTCAACCGGTTGCGGCATCCTGGGCGTTTCGCCGGTTTCTGCATTGTTCTCCCTGCTCCTCTCGCGGCGGGCATTCCGCCCCGGGTCAGATGCCGACGACATATCCTGTCCGGACATGCCGAGCATTCCGTTGGTGACTGCCTTGACGCGCAGCTTGACCGCCCACAGGGGCTCCCATTTGATTTTGGGATCCTTGGGTCGAGGCGGATGGGCGAGATCCAGTTCGTTGCCATAGGCAATCAATCGCAACATGCCGGCGTGCTCGCCGAAGATGCCTTTGGGAACGGCGCACGCGGTCGTCGCCGGCATCAGCAGCACCTTTTCCTTGAGCCAGCGATCGATCGCGACATTGGTCTGATAGTCCATCAATCCAAAGCCTGTGTCCGGCACTTCGCTTGAGGTCCACATCACCATATCCTCTTTGCCGTTGCTGCCCATGGCGGACACGAAGTAGGCGCGCGCGGTCGCAATGGAATTCCAGTTCAGGTTTGTGGCCCCGTTCTTGTCCGCCTGCTCCAGCGTCAATGGCGGCATAAGGTCCTGTGCCGGCGGAATCTTGAAGCGGAAGCCGTCGGCAATGCCCTTGCCGGAGAAGGCATGCTCGCCGACCAGTGAAGCCTGCGCGGGCACCATGCGGCTATCCTCCGGATTGGGCCACACCGGTCGCCCGGCAGCACTGTGCGCACCCCGTTGGGTGGCACTGCGCGCCACAAAGAACTTGCCGTAATCGTCCATGCTCGCCGTCGACATGTCGAGCACCTTGGGCTGGCCCTGCCGAATCTGGTTGCCGCAACCCCAGTAGAGCAGCATGCGCCCCTTGGGCTTCTCGGGGTTCTCATGCTTGATCTCTTCGTCATCGCGTAACGGCGCCGGCGGCGCATTCCTGGGGGTCTTCAGCTCAAGAGCCGGGGCCATGAAGCCATCCGGAACGGCCTGCTGTGCTTCCTCGAGATTCGGATTGGCACGCGCCCGGACGGTGACATCGACCCAGCGGCCCGCACTCATGGTCCTGGTATTGCCGAAGTTGTTGCCGCCGCCGCCCTTCTGGCCGAACATGCTGCCGAGCGCACCCGTCGGACTGCCGCCCATGCCACCCATCGGCATACCCATGCCGGAAAAAGTCGCGATATCGATCCACGCCTGCGTCTGCGGGGGAGCCACTTCCTGCGCGGCAAGCACCGGGTTGGCGGCTGATGCAGCAAAAGCCGCAGTGACCACCAGACGAACTGCGTTCAATATTGGCTTCATATCCTGCCCTCCCCGAAATGGCAGAATCATACTCCCGGACGGAAATGAGCGAATGGAAGCGGCAACAGGAGTTCGCGTGGCAGCGCAGCAACTGCCGCCGGCTCGGCGTTATCTGGCATTCAGCTTTTCGGGGCGGCGAGTAACACCACCACCGCACCGGCGCCGCCCTCGGCGGCGCGGGCCTGGCAGAAGGCCAGCACTTCGCGGCGCTGGCTCAGCCAGCCCAGCACCAGCTTCTTCAGCACCGGCTCGCGGCCCGGCGAACTGAGGCCCTTGCCGTGCACGATGCGCACGCAGCGGTGGCCATGATGCCGGCATTCGACCAGGAAGGTTACCAGCGCAACCCGCGCCTGGTTCCGGTTCAGTCCATGCAGATCAAGTTTGGCTTGCGTCACCCAGCGCCCGCGCCGCAAATCCCTCAGCCATGCCTTTGGCAAATCGTCGCGCCGCCACGCGGCCTCGTCGCCGCCTTCCAGGTAGATGTCGATCAGCGCCGGACCATGCAGGGATTCGTCCAGCGCGGCGGCCTCGTCATGCAGGTGCTGGCGCGGGATGGCCGGCGGCAAGGGCGGCTGGTGATGGACGCGATCCCAGGTCAATGGCTCGACGTCGGCCACCGCCTCCTGGAATGCGGCACGTTCTTCCGCCGTCGGCACATCGCGCCTGGTCACGGAGCGCACGCCTGAGCCCGGCCCGCCGCGAACTTACTCCAGGCTGTCGAGATAGCGCTCGGCATCGAGCGCCGCCTGACAACCCGTCGCGGCGCTGGTGACGGCCTGCTTGTAGATGTGGTCCTGCACGTCGCCGGCGGCAAATACCCCGGCGATGCTGGTGGCCATCGCGTTGCCGCCGCGGCCGCACTGGGTGACGATATAGCCGCCTTCCATGTCGAGCTGGCCGGCGAACAGGTCGGTGTTGGGCTTGTGGCCGATGGCGATGAACACGCCCATGAGCGGGATGTCCTCGCTGGCGCCGGTCTTGACGTTCTTGATGCGCATGCCGGTGACGCCTGACTTGTCGCCGAGCACCTCGTCCAGCGTGCTGTCCCACTTGATGGTGACCTTGCCGGCCTTCTCCTTCTCGAACAGCTTGTCCTGGAGAATCTTCTCGCCGCGGAACTTGTTGCGACGATGCACGACCGTGACGTGGCTGGCGATGTTGGACAGATACAAGGCCTCCTCGACGGCGGTGTTGCCGCCGCCGATGACCGCCACCTTCTGGTTCTTGTAGAAAAAGCCATCGCAGGTGGCGCAGGCGGAAACGCCCTTGCCGGCGAAGGCTTCCTCAGACGGCAGGCCGAGGTACTGCGCCGAAGCGCCGGTGGCGATGATCAGCGCATCGCAGGTGTATTCGCCGGCGTCGCCGACCAGGCGGATCGGCTTCTCCTTGAGCAATGCGGTGTGGATGTGGTCGAAAACGATCTCGGTCTGGAAGCGCTCGGCGTGCTTCTGGAAACGCGCCATCAGCTCGGGGCCCTGGACGCCGTCGGCGTCGGCCGGCCAGTTATCGACATCGGTGGTGGTCATCAGCTGGCCGCCCTGGGCCATGCCGGTAATCAGCAGCGGTTTCAGGTTGGCGCGGGCGGCATAGACGGCGGCGGTATAGCCGGCGGGGCCGGAACCGAGGATCAGCAGGCGGGCGTGACGGGTGCTCATGGCGGGGAATCCGGTGGTGTGGGTGAAAGGCAATTATATAGAGCGGAACAGGACCTGACTTGGGCAGCTTTTTGCGGCTTGATCGCCCTTGCCGGCGGCCATAATTTGTCAGTGTCCGTCATTCCGGTCCGCGTTGAATCGCGGTCCCGGCCCGTTGCCATGAGTGCTATCAGCGCATCCGAATCCGTTTCGACTCCGTTACCGGAAAAAATCGCCTCGCTGGTGCATGAGGCGCGCTGGCTGCTGGTTGGCCTGATCGGGCTGTATCTGGGTCTGGTGCTGTGGGGCTTCGACCACGCCGATCCGGGCTGGTCGCATGTGGCCACGGTGGAGCGCATCGCCAACCCGGGCGGGCGCTTCGGCGCCTGGCTCTCCGATCTGCTGCTCTACCTGTTCGGGCTCTCCGCCTGGTGGTGGGTGGCCTTGCCGTTCTTTCTGCTGGCATGGGGCTACCACCGCCTGAGCCGCCTGTTCGGCGGCGACCGCCGGCCCCTGTTGATCGCCCTGGCGGGTTTCTTTTTGCTCCTGCTGGCCAGTTGCGGCCTGGAGGCGATGCGCTTCTGGAGTCTGAAGCTGTCCCTGCCGCTTGCCCCCGGCGGCATGCTGGGTTTCGAAGCCGGCCGCCAGGTCACGCAGTTTCTCGGCTACACCGGAGGCACGCTGATCCTGATGGTGCTGGCGATGATCGGTTTCAGCCTGTTTACCGGCGTTTCATGGATTGCTGTTGCCGAGAAGGCCGGCACCTTGCTGGAAGTGGCCTACATCGGCCTGCGCAGTTTGTGGGACCGTTGGCAGGACCGGCGCTATGGCCGCGCCGTGGCCGAACAGCGCGAGGAAGTGGTTGAAACGGTGCGGCGCAAGGTGGAAGAAAATCCCTCGCCTCCGATCAGGATAGAGCAGGTTGAAGCCGTGGTGCCGGTGGCGCCCAAAGCCATCGCCCGTGCCGACAAGGAGCGCCAGGCACCGCTGTTTTTCGATGCGCCGGGCGGCGCCCTGCCGCCGCTGCATCTGCTGGCCGAGCCCTCGCACAACCCGGCCGACCTGCCGGCGGCGGAGACCCTCGAATTCACCTCGCGTCTGATCGAACGCAAGCTCGCCGACTTCAATGTCGAGGCCAAGGTGCTGACGGCGCATCCCGGCCCCGTGGTGACGCGCTACGAAATCGAGCCGGCGACCGGCGTCAAGGGCAGCCAGATCGTCGGTCTGGCCAAGGATCTGGCGCGTGCCCTGTCGCTGGTGTCGATCCGCGTGGTGGAGACGGTGCCGGGCAAGTCATGCATGGCGCTGGAACTGCCCAATCCGAAGCGGCAGATCGTGCGCCTGTCGGAAATCATCGGTTCGCAGGCTTACCACGGCATGCATTCGCCATTGTCGATGGCCATGGGCAAGGACATCGGCGGCCAGCCGGTGGTGGTCGATCTGGCCAAGATGCCGCACCTGCTGGTGGCCGGCACCACCGGCTCGGGCAAGTCGGTCGGCGTCAATGCCATGATCCTGTCGCTGGTGTACAAGTCCGAGCCGAAGGACGTGCGCATGATCATGGTTGACCCGAAGATGCTGGAGTTGTCGATCTACGAAGGCATCCCGCACCTGCTGGCGCCGGTGGTGACCGACATGACCAAGGCGGCCAACGCGCTGAACTGGTGCGTCGGCGAAATGGAGCGGCGCTACAAGCTGATGTCGGCCTTGGGCGTGCGCAACCTTTCGGGCTTCAACAGCAAGATCAACGAGGCGAAGAAGGCCGGCGAACACATACCCAATCCATTCTCGCTGAGCGTCGATACCGAGATCGGCCCGGAACCGCTGACGACGATGCCTTACATCGTCGTCGTCATCGACGAACTGGCCGACCTGATGATGGTGGTGGGCAAGAAAGTCGAAGAGCTGATCGCACGGCTGGCGCAGAAGGCGCGGGCCTCGGGCATCCACCTGATCCTCGCCACGCAGCGGCCGAGCGTGGATGTGATCACCGGCCTGATCAAGGCCAACATTCCGACGCGCATCGCCTTCCAGGTATCAAGCAAGATCGATTCGCGCACCATCCTCGACCAGATGGGCGCCGAAGCGCTGCTCGGCCAGGGCGACATGCTCTACCTGGCGCCGGGCACCGGCCTGCCGGTGCGGGTGCACGGCGCCTTTGTCGCCGACGAGGAAGTGCATCACGTCGTCGACCACCTGAAGAAGGTCGGGCCGCCCGATTATGTCGATGGCCTGCTCGACGGACCGGCGACGGACGACACGGAGGCCGGCATCGGCGATGCGGTGGACGATGCCGAGTCCGACCCGATGTACGACCAGGCCGTGGAAGTGGTGCTGAAGACGCGGCGACCGTCGATCTCGCTGGTTCAGCGCAATCTGCGCATCGGCTACAACCGTGCCGCGCGCCTGATCGAAGCCATGGAAAAAGCCGGCCTGGTCTCGCCCATGAACGGCGCCGGCGGGCGCGAGGTGATTGCGCCGAACCGGTCGTCGGAATAAGCCGCGCCTGACGGCGCCCGGGGACGCGGCGGCGACAATGGATCCGGCATAGGCATCAATTTGTGAAGTCAATCCAATGAACCTGCCCTTCACCTATTGCCCCTGTTGCGCCGCGCCCCTGGCCCTGATCACGCAGAGCGAGGACGGTGGCGACAAGGCGCGCCTGCGCTGTCCGGCTTGCGGCTTTACGCACTGGAACAATCCGACACCGGTGTTGGCAGCGGTTATCGAATACGAGGGCAAGATCCTGCTGGCGCGGAACGCAGCCTGGACCACCAGGATGTTCGGCCTGATCACGGGCTTCATGGAAGCCGGCGATACGCCCGATGGCGGCATGGTGCGCGAGATCCGGGAAGAGACCAGCCTGGCGACCGGCGCCCTGACCCTGATCGGCGTCTACGACTTTCAGCGCATGAACCAGGTCATCATCGCCTACCACGCGGCGTGCCACGGCGAGGTGCGGCTGTCGCCGGAACTCTCGGACTACCGCCTGTTCGCGCCGGAAGCGGTGAAGTGCTGGCGGGCCGGCACCGGCCAGGCGCTGGCGGACTGGCTGCAGGCACGCGGCTACACGCCGCAATATGGCGATTTCTCAAAGCGTGAGCCCTAGCAACGGCAAAACCGCCGTGGCTGGACATACAGCATTGACCAGGGACTGCTCCGGGCTGCGATAATCCGGGCATGAAGATTTTCCTCAGTGTTCTCTGTGCCCTCTGTGGCTATGGGTTCTTGGCTCCGGCTCAGGCCGCGGGCCTCGACCAGCTCAAGGCGTTTCTCGACACGAATCTCAGTGCTCGCGGCGTTTTCACGCAAACCGTGATCGCCAGGTCGGGGAAGAAACCGCAGCAGTCGGCCGGCATCTTCGCCCTGCAGCGGCCGGGCAAGTTCCGCTGGTCCTACGAAAAGCCCTACAAAGCTTTGCTGGTGAGCGACGGAGTCAAGCTCTGGAGCTACGACCCCGACCTCAACCAGGTCGCGGTGAAGAAGCTCGGCACGGCCTTTGGCGCCAGTCCGGCGGCGCTCCTGGCCGGGCAGGATCTGGACAAGAACTTCGAGCTCAAGGAAGGCGCTGCGGCCGACGGACTGGAGTTCGTCGAGGCCACGCCGAAGGGCGGCGACGCCAGCTTCGAGCGCGTCAAGATCGGCTTTGCCGCCAACCGCCCGGCGAGCATGGAAATCCACGACAGTTTCGGCCAGGTGACCGTGTTGCGCTTCACCCGCTTCGAGACCAACCCGGTGCTGGCGCCCGGCCTGTTCCGCTTTGTCGCACCCGCCGGAGCCGATGTTGTCGGCGACTGACCTGTTCCCGGCCTCGGTCGCCCACGCGCCGCTGGCGGAGCAGATGCGGCCGCACACGCTGGACGAGGTGATCGGCCAGCGCCACCTGCTGGGCGAGGGCAAGCCGCTGCGCCTGGCGTTCTCTTCCGGCACGCCGCATTCGATGATCCTCTGGGGGCCTCCGGGTGTCGGCAAGACCACGCTGGCGCGCCTGATGGCGGACAGTTTCGATGCCGAGTTCAGCGCCCTGTCGGCGGTGTTCTCCGGCGTCAAGGACATCCGCGAGGCAATGCAGCAGGCCGAGCTGATGGCGCAGCAGGGGCGGCGCACGATACTCTTCGTCGATGAGGTGCATCGCTTCAACAAGGCGCAGCAGGATGCCTTCCTGCCCTACGTCGAACGCGGCACCGTGACCTTCATCGGCGCCACCACCGAGAACCCGTCCTTCGAGGTCAACTCTGCGCTGCTGTCGCGCGCCTCGGTGTATGTGCTGAAGAGCCTGGACGAGGCGGAACTGGGCGAACTGTTCGACCGTGCCCGCGCCAGGGCGCTGGACCAGCTCGAGTTCGAGCCGGATGCGCGCGACCGCCTGATCGGCTATGCCGACGGCGATGCGCGGCGCCTGCTCAACGTGATGGAACAGTTGCGCACGGCGGCGGCAACGGCAAAATGCCGCCTCGTCAACGCCGGCTTTCTGGAGCAGGCGCTGGCCGCCGACCTGCGCCGTTTCGACAAGGGCGGCGACGCCTTCTACGACCAGATCTCGGCCCTGCACAAGGCCGTGCGCGGCTCCAGTCCGGATGCCGCGCTGTACTGGCTGGTGCGCATGCTCGACGGCGGCGCCGATCCCCTCTACATGGGGCGCCGCATCGTGCGCATGGCGATCGAGGATGTCGGCCTGGCCGACCCGCGCGCCTGGGACATCGCGCTCAATGCCTGCGCCACCTATGAGCGCCTCGGCAGCCCCGAAGGCGAACTGGCGCTGGCCAATGCCGTGCTTTACATGGCCGCAGCGCCGAAGTCGAATGCCGCCTACGTCGCCTATAATGCCGCCCGCGCCTTCGTGGCGAAGGACAAGAGCCGCGGCGTGCCGGAACACCTGCGCAACGCGCCGACCAAACTGATGAAGGACCTCGGCTACGGCGCCGATTACCGCTACGCCCACGACGAAGCCGAGGGCTATGCCGCAGGCGAGAACTACCTGCCGGAAGGCATGCCCGCCGTGCATTGGTATCGACCCGTGCCGCGCGGACTGGAACAGAAGATCGCCGAGAAGCTGGCGCACCTGCGCGAGTTGGATGCGAAAGCCAAAACCCGTTAGCCAGCCATGACTGAAGAACTCACTCACCAGAACTCAAGACCTCACCGCAGAGGCGCAGAGAAAAGCCACGCAGAGGAAATCGCACAGGCTTGCCTTTTCTTTTCTCTGTGCTGCCTCTGCGCCTCCGCGCCTCTGCGGTAAATCCTTTTCTTTTCCGGCCAGCCCGATTCGGGAATCACCATGCTAGACATCCAACTCCTCCGCAGCAATCTCCCCTTCGTCGCCGAGCGCCTTGCCTTGCGCGGCGTGACGCTCGACACGGCCGCCTTCGAGGTGCTGGAAGCCGAGCGCAAACGCCTGCAGGTGCATACGCAGGACCTGCAGGCGAAACGCAACACGCTGTCGAAGCAGATCGGCATGCTCAAGGGCAAGGGCGAGGATGCTTCCGCCGTGATGGCCGAAGTGGCCGGGCTGGGCGATGCGCTCAAGGCCGGCGAGACGGCACTGGCGGAACTGATGCCGCGCTTCGATACCTTTCTCGAACTGATTCCCAACCTGCCGCACGAGAGCGTGCCACCGGGCAGGGACGAGACCGGCAACGTCGAAGTATTGCGTTGGGGTACGCCGCGTGCCATCGCCGCGCCGCGCGACCACGTCGATCTGGGGACCGCGCTGGGCGGGCTCGACTTCGAGGCCGGGGTGAAGATTTCGGGCAGCCGCTTCACCGTAATGAAAGGCCAGATCGCCCGCCTGCATCGCGCCCTGTCGCAGTTCATGCTTGATCTGCATACCGGCGAGCATGGCTACACCGAGGTCTATACGCCCTATCTGGTCAATCCCGAGAGCATGTTCGGCACCGGCCAGTTGCCCAAGTTCGAGGAAGACCTGTTCATGGTGCCGCGCAGCGACGGCAGCAAGCTGTATCTGATACCCACGGCGGAGGTGCCGGTGACCAACCTCGTGCGCGGCGAGATCGTCGACCTGGCGGTGCTGCCGCTGAAGTTCGTCGCCCACACGCCGTGTTTCCGTTCCGAGGCGGGCAGCTACGGCAAGGACACGCGCGGCATGATCCGCCAGCACCAGTTCGACAAGGTGGAACTGGTGCAGATGGTGCGCCCCGAGCAGTCCTGGCAGGCGCTGGAGGAACTTACCGGTCACGCCGAAACCGTGCTGCAGAAGCTGGAGCTGCCGTATCGCAAGATGGCCCTGTGCAGCGGCGACATGGGCTTTTCGGCGGCCAAGACCTACGACCTCGAAGTCTGGCTGCCGGCGCAGAACACCTACCGCGAGATTTCCTCCTGCTCGAATTTCGAATCCTTCCAGGCGCGCCGCATGCAGGCCCGTTTCCGCAACGAAAAGAACAAGCCGGAATTGCTGCACACGCTGAACGGCTCGGGTCTGGCCGTCGGCCGCACACTGGTGGCGGTGCTGGAAAACTATCAGCAGCCGGATGGAAGCATCGAGGTGCCGGCCGTCCTGCGGCCGTACATGAAGGGCATGGAAGTCATCACGCCGCAGAGCTGATTGTTGCGGCGCCGGCAGCCGGCATCGTCAGAACGCGGGCAGCAGTGCCTCCGTGTCCTCGGCATCCGCTTGCCGGGTGCCGGGTCGGGAAAGGGTCAGCGCCGGCTGAGACGGGTAGGCCGAGGCATGGGCCGGTTCGAGGCGGCTGAGGATGTCGTAATAGCTGCGGATGTTCTCCACCATGATCACCGCTTCGCCGCCGCGCGCGGCGCCGCTCTTGAGCCGGGCGTAGATCGCCGGTCGCGCCAGTTGCGGCAGCACCTGCTTCATGTCATACCAGACGTCCGGGTCCCGCTTCATGCTCCTGGCGATGGATCGCGCGCCGCGAAAGTGGCCCATGCCCAGGTTGTACGCCGACAAGGCCAGCCACAGGCGATCCGGATGTTTGGCGCCGGCCGGTATCTGCTCCGCCAGTTCCGCCAGGTAGCGGGCTCCGGCGCGGATGCTCTCCTGCGCATCAAGGCGGTTCCTGACGCGCAGGTGATCGGCCGTGTCCTCGGTCAGCATCATCATGCCGCGTACCCCGGTGGGTGAGGTCGCCAGCGGATCCCAATGCGATTCCTGGTAGGCCAGCGCAGCCAGCAGGCGCCAGTCGATGCCGGTCAAATCCTGCGCCGATTGAAAATGGCGGCGCCAGTTCGGCAGCTTTATTTTCGTATCATCGAGGAACTGTGCAATGCCAGTGGCATTGATGCGCTTGATGTGGCCGAAATAGCGGTCGTGGATGCGCGCCAGCGTACCGTCGGCGCGGGCGCCGGCGATGAAGGCATCCGCCTTGACGCGCAACGCGTTGGCGCCATCGCCGGCAAAGACCCAGCCAAACTCCAGCTTGCCCGGCAGTTGCAGCAGGGGGCTCAGCTCCGGGTAGAAGTTGATGCCCAGATCGAGATTGATTTCATGCACGGCGGCCAGGGCAACCCGGCGCTCGGCAACACGCGCCAGCAATTCCATTTCGTTGACGCCGGGCACTTCGATCACCCGCGGACGCGATTTCTCATCCAGTCCGCGCAGCGTGTCGGCCAGCGGCGAACCGGCCATCACTTCGACTGTTTGTCCGGCCAGATCGGACAGCTGTTCGGGTCCGAGGATATCGTTGTGACCGACGATCCACTGGCTGACCGAGCGGATCGGTGTCGACACCGGCAGATGGCTGTTGCCCAACGGCATCGAGGCGGCGATATGCACCCTGCCGGCAAGCGCCAGATCGTTGAGTTCGTAGGGATCGGCGGCGTTTATGAAGCCGACCTTGAGGCCGAGGCTGTCGGCAAAGGCCGTGACCAGTTCATGCTCAAAGCCGCCGGGCGTCGAACCGTCGCGCTGGAAGAAGGCCGGAGTTTCGCGGATTGCGACCATCAGTTTGCCATCCGATTCCGGTGGCTCGATGCGGCTGCATGCGGCGAGGCCGGCCAGTGCCAAACAGCGGATCAGGCGAAGCAGTTTCGACAATGCTTTCCTTCCGTGGGTTCAGTCACCGACGGCCGCTTCACGGGTATAATCCGCGCCGCGCGGAGGGGTGGCAGAGTGGTCGATTGTACCTGACTCGAAATCAGGCGATGTCGCAAGGCATCCGTGGGTTCGAATCCCACCCCCTCCGCCATCTACATCGCAACCATGCCCGTTTTTGCGGCGTGTTATTGCCATACCGGCGAGGCGGATCATTCCGCTTCTTGTCGCGCAGTACCGTGGTGGTGTCGCCATCCGCTACTTGCGCAACTTTGCCGGTGAAGCCGGCCCGTACCGGGAAGGAAAGAGCGAATCGGCGATTGACCGGGGCACCCGAAAAAAGTCATACTGCCAGAATGCTCTTTGAATGTTCTGCCCTTCAATCCTGAACAAGACCTGGCTGAGGCGGGCGCTGGCCTGGCCGCCGCATATCTTCAATTCCCGCGGGAGAACGTGATGCCGATACTTTGGCGCGATGCTTTCAGCATTGGTTTCCGGCAGATCGACAACGATCATCGGCATTTGCTGGATCTCATAAATGCCATAGAAGCTGCCTTGACCGTCGAGCAGGCCATGAGCAAGCTGCATAACGCCATCGATGATCTCGCCGCGTACACCCGGCGGCATTTCGCGTTTGAAGAGCGCCTGATGATCGAAGCCTCGTATGTCAACTATGAATGGCACAAGGCGGCTCACCAGGAACTGATAGAACAATTAAAGCAGGCCGCCGAGCCGATCCTGAGTATGAGGGGCGGAGATTCGAACACGACGCTTGCGGTTCCGGCAGAGGCTCGCGACGCCCTGGTCGGTTTGCTTCGTCACTGGCTGGTGGATCACATCATCAAGGAAGACATGCAGCTGAAGTCCGTGTTGTCTTGATGAACGGGAATAACGCGGAAATCTGCT
>SESE01000420.1_pt1 | contig 17766 bp, 17 predicted proteins | sample 3171371 | NCBI WGS metagenome assembly SESE01 (sample SAMN06051881, study PRJNA518727) | freshwater metagenome | biome: subpolar coniferous forest; feature: holomictic lake; material: water; isolation source: holomictic Lake 442, 13 m depth | place: Canada: near Kenora, Ontario | collected... | reverse complement strand
CCGCAGGAACAGCACCGCCAGGCCGAACATGAGCAGGGGCCCAATGACCCAGTTCTGCAGCAGGGAGAGTCCCAGCACCTTCTTGTTCTGGAAGACCAGGTATAGCTCCTCATACTTCACCTTGGCCAGGGGCGGATACATCATCACGATGAGGCCCACAGCCAGGGGCACGCTGGTGGTGCCCACGTTCCAGGCGTTGATGGCCTGGTTGAAGGCGGGCACGGCATAGCCCAGGAGCACCCCCACACCCATGGCCAGGAAGATCCACAGGGTCAGGTAGCGGTCCAGGAAGGAGAGGCGCTTGGGGGCGTTCATGGGTTCCCTCGTTTAGGCGGGCTTGCGGGCCGAGATGATCATGCTCGCGATGAAGTCCGCTGGCCCGGTCCCGGCCGGAAGCAGGCCCAGCAAGTGCTTTGCCATGGGGTCGTCGCTGGGAAGCATGGCCTCGATGGCGCCCTGCTTCGGCGATAGCACCAGTTCGGTCAAGCCCGCAGCAGCAACCATGGCCTTCAGGCCATCGGCCTGTGCGGCCCCGGCAATGCAGCCCACCAGGGCCCGGACATCCGCCTGGAGGGCCTCGGGAATGGGGCGCAGCAGCACCATGTCGGAGATGGACACCCGGCCACCGGGTTTCAGCACGCGGGCGATCTCCCTCCAGACCGTGGCCTGATCGGGGCTCAGATTCAGCACACAGTTGGAGAGCACCACATCGACCGAAGCCTCCGGCAGCGGGATCGCCTCGATCTGGCCGTGATGGAAGGTGACATTGTCCAGGCCCGTACGGCGGCGGAACTCGGCAGCATTATGGTGAGCCTTGGCCACCATTTCCTTGGTCATATCCACGCCGTGGACCCAACCTTCGGCACCGACTCGCTGGGCTGCCAGGAAGACATCCAGACCCGCGCCGCTGCCCAGATCCAGAACGGTCTCGCCGGCCCGTAACTGAGCCATGGCCGTGGGATTGCCGCAGGACAGGCCGAGGTTCGCCCCTTCGGGCAGGGTGGCCAGTTCCGCAGCAGAGTAGCCGACCCCCATGGCCACATCCCCCGCCGAACCACCCCCACAGCAGCTGGAGGTCGCCTGGGGGCCACAGCAGCCGGTGCCTGAGGCGGCGATGCGCCCGTAGGCTTCCCGCACGAACAGGTGAGTAGGGTGGGTGGTCGGTTCCATGCAAGCTCCCTTATGGGCAGTGGGGGTCACGGCAGCCCCCCCGGCAGCAGTCCTGCCAGAAGTAATCCGTGAGGGCCTTGAGTGAATCGAAACAGGCGGCGTAGCGGATGGTGGTGCCCTGGCGCCGGGCGGCCAGCAGACCCGCCTCGGCGAGATCGGCAAGGTGGTGGCTGAGGGTGGAACCCGGCATGGCCAGGCGCGCCTGGAGTTCCCCCGCCGGAGTGCCCTCCACGGGTCCCTGCACCACCAGACGCACGATGGCCAAGCGCCCCGGATGACCGAGCGCCTTGAGGCGCTGAGCCATGAGTCGGAGGTGGGGGTCGGAAGCGGGCATGACTTAATTCTATATTTCTCGAATTAAGAAATCAACTCTTGACATGACGTTTGATAAAATATTTGTATGTAAATGAATTTATTGTTCTTATAACATATTCATCTCGTTAGTTTGGGAAATTTTGATGGACACCTCTCTCGATGCACCCGCCGGAGGACTCCTCAGCCTCAATGGCAGAGGTGGCTGTCGCCTAAGGTTCAGCAGCCGGAAGGTAGCGATTAAGGATGGCCAGCAAGGTCCCTGTGTCTTGGTTGCCCCGGCAAAAATCACACCCTTCGAGGGGACAGCTCCACCACCCTATTTGCAGGGTCGCCCGAGGGGCTTTCCACCGAGCAAGTGGAAGTGAAGGTGATAGACCACCTGGCCCGCCTCCGGGCCGCAGTTGCTCACCAGCCGCCAGCCGCCGCTGTGGACCCCATGCGCCACCGCCAGCTGGGCGGCCACCCGGGGTATTCGGGCCGCCGCTGCCTCGGTTTCCGGAGTCAGATCACCCAGGCCTTCGCAGTGGGCCTTGGGAATGATGAGCAGGTGCACAGGCGCCTGGGGAGCGATGTCTTTGAAGACGAGCAGGGTATCGTCTTCATATACCACCGCGGCGGGAATCTCCTTCCGCGCAATCCGACAAAACAGGCACTCACTCATCGGGACCTCCCATGTTCCATATCATCCTGCATCAGCCAGAGATTCCGCAAAATACCGGAAGCATCGGCCGCCTTTGCGTGAACAACAACGCCAGCTTGCACCTGATCCACCCACTGGGCTTTGAAACCACGGACTACTACCTGCGCCGGGCAGGACTGGATTACTGGGAAAAGCTGGAGCCCACCCACTACCAGAGTTGGGAGGACTTCCTCGCTACGAACCCCGCCAAGCGGCTCTGGTTCTTCACCACCAAGGGGGCCCGTCGGCACACCCAGGTGCCCTGGGCCTATGGTGATGGCCTGGTTTTCGGCCGGGAAACGGTAGGCCTTCCGGACGAGCTGCTGAAGGCGCACGCTGACAACCTGGTGCGCATCCCCATGGTGGGTGACCACCACCGGAGCCTCAATCTAGCCCAGGCCGCGGCCATTGGCCTTTACGAGGCGCTGAGGCAAACTGAGAGTTGGTAAATCCTCGGGAGTCGTCCATGAGCCAAGCGCCCATCCGCATCGTCATCGCCAAGCCCGGCCTCGATGGACATGACCGCGGCGCCAAGGTTGTCGCTCGGGCCCTGCGGGACTCAGGCATGGAGGTGATCTACACGGGCCTGCGCCAAACGCCCCAGCAGATCGCAGCGGCCGTGGTGCAGGAGGACGCGCGGGTGTTGGGTATGAGCATCCTCAGCGGTGCCCACAATCAGATCTTTCCTGAAGTCATGCGACTGCTGAAGGAGCAGGGTGCAGACGATGTGCTGGTCTTCGCCGGCGGCATCATTCCCGATGAGGATATTCCCGCCCTGAAGGCCCTGGGCATCTGCGAGATCTTCCAGCCCGGCACGAACACTGATGACATCGTGGCCTTCATTCGCCGCGAAGTCGGTGACTGATGGCCAAGGCCAGCCCCCTGTTCGAGTGCATAGCCTGCGGTGCCCGCCACCCCAAGGCCATGGGCAAGTGCACCGTTTGTGGAGCCTGGGATAGCGTGCTGGAAGTGCGGGGGTCACTGAAGCGGGATCTCCAGCGCACCGGCTCCGCCTTTTCCCAGAGCCACTACCTTGGCCCCGTGGCACTACCCGATGTGGATGTGACGGACACGGAGCGCGTTCCCACCGGCATTCCGGAACTCGATCGAGTACTGGGCGGCGGCGTGGTCCCGGGCATGGTGGCGCTACTGGGTGGCGAACCGGGCATCGGCAAATCCACCCTCCTACTGCAGTGGGCCGCCCATACCGAAGGCCTGGTCCTCTACGCCAGCGGCGAGGAGAGCGAGCGCCAGATCAAGCTGCGGGCGCAGCGCCTAGGGGCCGAAAGCCCCGGCATACATCTGCTGGCCGAAACCGATGTGCGCCGCATCCTGGAAGAGGCCGAGCGCATGAAGCCCGCGCTCCTGCTGGTGGACAGCATCCAGACCCTCTTTGATCCTGATTTCGAAAGCAGCGCGGGCAGCGTGAGCCAGGTGCGCGGCTGCGCCGCCATGCTCACCCGCTGGGCCAAGACCACGGGCACTCCACTGGTGCTGGTGGGTCATGTCACCAAGGACGGCAGCCTCGCCGGCCCCAAGGTGCTGGAGCACCTGGTCGACACAGTGCTGGCCTTCGAGGGTGACCGCCACCACCACCACCGCCTGCTGCGGGCCCTCAAGAACCGCTTCGGCGCTGCCTTCGAACTGGGCGTCTTCGCCATGACGGAACGGGGCCTGGTAGCTGCCGAAGGCAATCCCTTCTTCCTCGATGCTGAACCCAGGCCCGGCTGTGCCGCCACGGTGGTTCTCAGCGGCACCCGGCCCATGGTGGTGGAGATCCAGGCCCTGGTGGCCTCCGCAGGCCTAGGCATCCCCCGGCGCACCGCCCTCGGCATCGATGGCCAGCGGCTGGGCATGCTCTGCGCTGTGGCTGAGCGTCGTGGTGGCGTCCAGCTCCATGATCGGGATGTCTATGTGAACGTGGCCGGCGGCCTGGAGATCGAGGATCCCGCCGCCGATCTCGCCGTTATCGCGGCGCTCTGCAGCAGTGCCGGTGGCCGCCTGCTGGCGGAGAAGTGCCTCTTCATGGGTGAAGTGGGCCTCACCGGTGAAGTCCGCCCCGTAGCTCAGTTGCCCCTTCGCCTGCAGGAGGGCGCCCGCCTGGGCTTCAGTTGCGCCGCTGTCCCCCGGTTGGGCTTGGAAGGCAAGAGCCCACTGGACCTCTTTCCTGAGGTCAGCGTGGAGCGACTGCGGAGCAAGGCCTGGCTCAAAGCCGTAGTGGACGAATAGGGCCGGGCCCGCTGCAGTGTGACCCCCGCGGGGGACCAATCTTCGCACTGCGCGGGACTGTTCGGACCTATCATCGCCCATGCCCTGGAAGCCCAGTCCCCGCCTGGGGGTAGATCCCATCACCTTGTCCCTCAACCCAGCCCAGGGTTACCTCCTGTCGCGGCTGGAGGGGACTCTGGGGGTGCCCGAATTGGCGTCCCTGCTGAACCAGGAGGAAGCGCAGGTTCAGGTGAGGCTGATGGAGCTGGTGGCCCTGGGGGCGGTGGCCCCACCTGAGGAGGTGGCCCAGGCCAAAATTGAACCAGAAGGAAGGGCCTGGGAGGAACTGGATTCTGAGGCAGCAGCTTCCGAGGTGACTGCTGAGCCACTCGTGGCGACCCATCGGCAGCTCTTCGAATGCCAACTCCATGGGCAGCCCCTGGAAGTGCGGGCAAACCAGGCCAGAGTGGCCGGGGAGCCCGAGCTGAGCGCCTACTGTTTGGATCCAACGGCCAAGGTCATTCAGGCTGTTCTGGAGAACCCCCGGACCGGTGGAGTCCAGGCCCGGATCATCGCCGCCCACCACCGTACGGCCGCAGGCTTGGAGGCACTGGGAACTCGTGCTGCCTTCGCCCAAGATGGCGGTGTCCGCCGCGCCCTCCTGCAGAATCCCCTCCTGCCACCCGGCCTCTACCGGCGCCTCTGGTCCTCCCACCGCTTGCTAGAGCAGTTTCTGGTGGCCAGTTCGCGGGAGGCACCCGAACCGGTCCGTGCCATGGCCCGCGACCAGCTGCGGACCAGCTTCAGCCAGCGTCCGGGTGAGGAGCGAGCAGAGCTCATCCTGGCCACGGAGGGCCGCTGCCTAGTGCTCCTGGCGGGCCTTGCCCTAGATGGTAATGCCACGGCAATGCTCTGCCGCAGGACCTTCATCGCCACCCTGTTCATCCAGAACCTAGCCAGATGGAGCGCCACTCCACCCCAACTCATCGCTCACCTGCGCCGCCAAGAGGTCGTCAAGCGGAACGCATCCCTGCGGCAGTTGTTGGAGCGGCATCCCAACGCAGACTGAGCCTAATCCTCAGGCGTAGACGCGCTGGAGGCCTGGATCCTGGGTAAGTTCCTCAATCAGGTCGCGGACGCTGACCAGCTCGCGGAGCTTGGCGCCATTGCTGCCGGTAAAGAAGAGGCCACTCTCCTCATTGCCCTGCATGGCATCGGCCAGACGGTCGGCGATGCAGTAACCCACGGCAGCGGCACCCTTGCCGTGGCCACAGGGGGACAGGCAGTTGCTCACGCAGCGGATCTGGGGAGCAGTGCCGGCCTCAATGTGCCGCTGCAGGGAGGTGCGCACGCCCCGGGCGGGCAATCCCACGGGGGACTTCATCAGGCCGATGTCCTCAGCCTTGGCCCGGAGGATCACCTCCTTGAAGATCGGCGAGGCATCGCACTCGAAGGTGCCAATGAAGCGGGTGCCCATCTGCACGCCAGAGGCACCCAGGGCCAGGAAGCGCTGGATGTCTGAGTGATCCCACACGCCACCAGCCACCAGGATGGGGAAGTCGCCCCACTTGTCCCGCTCAGCAATGACCTCGGGAAGGATGTTCTCCAGGGTGTGTGCGGGGTCCAGGCAGCCATCGTGGCTGAAGCCCTGATGGCCGCCGCTTTCGGGGCCTTCCAGCACCACGGCATCCGGCAGGCGGTTGAACTTCCGCTGCCACTGCTTGCAGATCACACTCAGGGCCCGGCCGGAGGACACGATGGGCACCAGGGCCACGTCCGCGTCACCCACATAGCCCGGTAACGCCAGCGGGAGTCCTGCGCCGGAAACGATCATCTGGGCGCCCCCAGCGATGGAAGCCCGCACGGCGGATTCGTAGCCTTCGATGGCGCAGAGAATGTTCACGCCCACGGCGCCATGCCCCTCGGAGCGCTCCCGGGCGGCCCGAATGATCCACTCCAGGGCCTTGGGGGGATTGAGCGCATCCGTGCCATCGGGACGGCCCAGGCGCATTTTGGGAGTAGCGGAACCGTGGTAGCCCGTGCCGATGGCCGACACCAGTCCCACACAGCCGGCCTTGGCCACAGCCCCGGCGAGGCCTTCCCAGGAGATGCCAACGCCCATGCCGCCCTGCTGGATGGGGTAGGCCAGATCAAGATTCCGGATGCGAAGTCGCGGCAGAGTGCAGGCGCCCCGGCGCACAAAGGATTGGGCCATGGCATCCAGGCCCGCCATGAGGCGCGTCCGGAAGGCCGCGAGGGGCGAGGCGTCCAGCATCGAAGGCGTGCGGGGCTGCAGGCCGATGGCGCCATCGGCCATGGCCTGGCGGGCTTCGGCTTCGGTATCGGCCATGGCCATCACGGGCAGGCCGAGGAAGCGCAGGGAGGCCACATCGCAGGCCCGGGCCAGCAGAGCAGAGGCCCCCCCGGCCTTGGCCAGGGCAGCTTCCTCAGGATTCTGCACAGCCACCAGACGGGGCATGTTGGCGTGGCGAAGCATGGCAAGGGAAGGCGGCAGCTCGGCGGTGTGCAGCAGAAAGGCGACCCCAGCTTCGCGGGCGGCGGCCATGACGCTGTCGGCACTGTCCCGCAGGCCGCGCAGATCCAGTCCGATGGCGCCATCGCGCATGGAGGCCCGCAGCTCCTGCAACCGTTCCCGGAGCTTGACAGCATCAGGGAAGGCATCAGTGCGGGGCAAGGCCCAGCCCCCGGCTCGCAGGAAGGCGGCCTGGAAGTCGAGCGAACCCGGAGCCTGCCAACCCTGCAGGGTGGGCAGCGATGCGGTGGTAAAGATGGAGTCAGCCATCCACGGCTCCAGTGAGCGCTGGGCAAATAGCCAGCACCCTTCATTCTGGGGCAAAATCCCCGAAATGGGCATCTATGATTTGACCCGGAGTCAGGGGGGCTCCTAGAGGGAAGGTATTTACCTACCCCTTCTTCGTAGGCGGTGGCAATTCGACAGGATCCAGGAACGGCATCATGCGGCGGAGTTCGCGCCCCACCTGCTCGATGGGATGGTCGTAATCCGCGGCCCGCTGGGCCTCGAACCAGGCCCGGCCCGTGCGGTTCTCTTCGATCCAGGCGGCGGCATAGCGACCGTCCTGGATCTCCTTCAGGATCTCCTTCATTTCGGCCTTGGTCTGGGCGGTCACTAGGCGCGGGCCACCGGTGTAGTCGCCGTATTCCGCCGTGTCGCTGATGCTGTGGCGCATGTAGCCAAGTCCGCCCCGGTACATCAGATCCACGATGAGCTTCAGCTCGTGGAGGCACTCGAAGTAGGCGATCTCGGGCTGGTAGCCCGCTTCAACAAGGGTCTCGAAGCCAGCCTTCACCAAGGCGCTGGCACCACCGCAGAGGACCGCCTTTTCACCGAAGAGATCCGTTTCCGTTTCCTCGGAGAAGGTGGTCTCCAGGACACCAGCCCGGGTCAGGCCAAGGGCGGCCGCATAGGACAGGGCCACGGCCAGGGCCTGGCCGCTGGCATCCTGGTGAATGGCCACGAGGGCCGGGGTCCCGCCACCTTCGACAAAGACCTCCCGCACCCGATGGCCGGGGCTCTTGGGGGCCACCAGGCTCACATCCACGCCCGCAGGGGGCTGGATGCACTCGTACCGGATGTTGAAGCCATGGGCGAACATCAGGGTCTTGCCGGGGGTCAGGTTCGGCGCAATGGCCTCCCGGTAGAGGGCGCCCTGCCCCGTATCCGGCGTGAGCACCATGATGACATCGGCCCAGGCGGACGCTTCGGCGGGGCTGAGGACCGTGAGGCCCTGGGCCTCGGCCTTGGCCTTGGAGGCCGACCCGGCCGCCAGACCCACTCGGACCTCCACACCGCTGTCCCGAAGGTTCAGGGCATGGGCGTGGCCCTGGGAGCCGTAGCCCAGGATGGCGACCTTGCGAGCGCGGATGAGGCCGAGGTCGGCTTCGTAGTGAATGCGGGCCATGGGAGGCTCCTTTGAAAGGGAAGGCAGGCGATCGAGCAGGGGTTGCAGGGGTTTCAGACGGACATGGCCCCGGTGCTGGGGCGCGGGGGGAGCGCGCTGCGGACCTGCGGCACCGGGCGGGTGCCGCGGGCCATGGCCACGGCGCCGGTGCGACCCAGTTCGAGGATCCCGAAGGGACGCAGGGTATCCACCAGAGCCTCGATCTTGCCCAGGCTGCCGGTGCATTCGATGACGAGGCTGTCTTCGGCGATATCGACCACCGTGGCACGGAAGACCTGGGCCAATTGAAGCACCTCTGAGCGGGTCTCTGGGCCTGCCGCCACACGCACCAGCGCCAGGTCCCGCAGGACCTTGGGGTGTTCGCCCAGTTGCTGGACCTCGAGGACATTGACCAGCTTGCGGAGGTGTTCCACCGCCTGGCGCACCCGGGGCGCGTCGGTATCCACCACGATGGTCATGCGGGACAGGCCCGGTCGCTCCGTGGGACCCACGGTGAGGGAGTGGATGTTGAAGCCGCGGCGCCGGATGAGGGACGCCACCCGGGTCAGGACGCCGGGTTCGTCATCGGTGTAGACCACGAGGACATGGGGCATGGGGCCTCCTCTCATACGGGATCCGAGCCGGTCTCGGCGATGGCACTGGGACGAAGGATCATTTCATGGAGGGCAGCACCCGCCGGGACCATGGGATAGACGCTGTCCTCCTGCTCGACCCGGAATTCAATGAGCGCGGTGCCCTTGGTTGCCCGGGCCCGGGCCACGGCTGCGGCCACATCAGCGCGGGTCTCCACCCGCTGGCCGGCAATGCCGAAGGCGTCTGCCAACTTCACGAAGTCTGGCGACAGGATGGGCGTGGCGGCGTAACGGCCTTCGTAGAACATGGCCTGCCACTGGCGGACCATACCCAGGAAGCCGTTGTTGATGACGGCGATGTTGACCTTCACGCCCTCCTGCACGGCGGTCATCAGCTCCGCAAAGGTCATCTGGAAACCACCGTCCCCGGCGACCACCCAGACCTCGGCCTCGGGTCGGGCCAGCTTGGCACCAATGGCGGCAGGCAGCGCAAAGCCCATGGTGCCTGCGCCCCCACTGGTGATGAGGCTCCGCTCACCGTCGTGGTGGTAATACTGCGCCTCCCACATCTGGTGCTGGCCCACGTCGGAGACCACCACGGCCTCGCCGCGGGTGAGGTTCCAGAGGTCGTGCATGACATGGGCGGCATAGAGGTGACCATCGTCCGGCAGGTTCTTGATATCCCGCACGGCGGAGTCCCCGCGCCAGCCCCGGATGGTCTCCAGCCACTCGGTGCGCTGCACCTTCGGCAGCTCCGGCAGCAGAGCCCGCAGCACGTCCAGCAGATCGGCAGCGATGGCGACATCGACAGCTACGTTCTTGTTCAGCTCGCTGGCATCGATATCGATGTGGATCTTCTGCGCATGGGGGGCATATTCCTTGAGCTTGCCGGTCACCCGGTCATCGAAGCGCATGCCGAGGGCGATGAGCAGGTCCGCTTCCTGGATGGCCCGGTTCACCCAGGACTCGCCATGCATACCCATCATGCCGAGGCTCAAGGGATGGGTAGCGGGAACTGCGCCAATGCCCAGCAAGGTGAGGGCGTAGGGGATGTCGCCGCGCTCAGCCAGGGCCATCACTTCGGCACGGGCCCCGGCCATCTGGATACCATGGCCAGCGAGGATGACTGGGCGCTTGGCCTCGCGGATCAGCTGAAGGACCTGGGCCATAGCATCAGGATCCGGCGGGATTGGCAGGTGGCGCAGGTGGCGCTTGGGGGTCGCCGCTTCCCAGTCGAGGGTGGCCCGGGACTGTTGGGCATCCTTGGTGATATCCACCAGGACCGGACCCGGTCGGCCGCTGCGGGCCACCGCGAAGGCCTCCCGAATGGCTGGGACGATATCCTCGGCGCGGGTGACCAGGTAGTTGTGCTTGGTCACGGGGATGGTGATGCCAGTGATATCCACTTCCTGGAAGGCATCGGAACCCAGCAGTCCGGAGCCGACCTGACCCGTGATAGCCACCAGCGGGATCGAGTCCAGCATGGCCGTGGCCAGACCGGTGACGAGGTTGGTAGCACCGGGACCGGAGGTGGCCACGACCACACCAGTCCTGCCACTGGCCCGGGCATAGCCGTCGGCCATGTGCGCGGCGCTCTGCTCGTGGCGAACCAGGACGTGCCGGATGGGGTAGCCCACCATGGCGTCATAGGCTGGCAGGATGGCCCCGCCGGGATAGCCAAAGACGATCTCCACACCTTCGCGGACCAGACTTTCCCAGATGAGCTGAGCCCCTGTGTGCGACATGGATCCTCCTGTTATCGGGTGACCGTGGAGACGGGCCTGATGGCCTCGCGAATGACCTTGCCAAGTGAGTGGGTGCCATGCCGGTGCTGGGCACCCTGCAGGTCACCGGTGCCGTGGCCGCCGCGGAGGACTGTATCCACCGCTGCTTCCACCGCCGCAGCTTCCGCTGCTAGTCCCAGGGCATGCCTGAGCAGCATGGCGGAGGACAGGATGGTGCCGATGGGATTGGCCTTGTCCTGGCCAGCAATGTCCGGCGCCGAGCCGTGGATGGGTTCATAGAGACCCACGGAGCCACCCAGGCTGGCGGAGGGCAGCAGGCCCAGAGAACCCGCCAGCACGGCGGCCTCGTCGCTGAGGATGTCGCCGAAGAGGTTCTCCGTCAGCACCACATCAAAGTCCCGGGGGCGGGTGATGAGCGCCATCGCGAAGCTATCGACATAGGCGTGCTGCACAGCCACCTCCGGATAGGACGGGGCCATATCGTTGACGACCTTCCGCCAGAGGCGGCTGGTCTCCAGGACATTCGCCTTGTCCACCGACACCAGACGCTGCCGGCGCGCCGCCGCCAGCTCAAAGGCCACCTTGGCAACGCGCTCGATTTCCACCCGCGTGTAGGGCAGGGTGTTCACGGCGGCTTCATCCGAATAGGAGCGTGGCTCGCCGAAATAGAGTCCGCCGGACAGTTCCCGCACGAACATCAAATCCGTGCCCCGCACGATCTCCGGCCGCAGGGGCGAAGCGTCCTCCAGCGACGGATGCACCGCCACGGGGCGCAGGTTGGCGTAGAGACCCAACGCCTGGCGCAGGCGCAGGAGGCCAGACTCCGGGCGTTGGTGCCGGGGGTGGTGATCCCAGGCGGGGCCTCCTACCGCACCCAACAGGACGGCCTGGCAGGAGCGGCAGTGTTCGAGGGTAGCCGCAGGGAGGGGATCACCAGTGGCAGCCACCGCCGCACCGCCGATGAGGGCCTCCTGAAACCGGAAGCGATGACCAAAACGCTCAGCCACGGCCTCCAGGCAGGCCACGGCCTCGGCGGTCACTTCGGGCCCCACGCCATCGCCGGGAAGGACTGTGATGCAAACGTCCATCTTCAAACTCCCCACGCTTCAGGCCTTCAGTTCGGTGGTGGCGGCAGTCGGCGACCGCCGCGCGAAGAGAACCTTGTTCGAGGCATTGAGGTAGGCCCGCGCACTGGCCTCCACAATGTCCGTGCTGGCGCCCTTGCCCGCATAGGCCACGCCTTCGAACTCGACTTGGACGAAGACCTCGCCCACCGCATCGGCGCCGCCGGTGACCGCGTGGAGGCGGTAGTCCAGCAGTCGGCCCTTCAGAGCCGTGAGCTTGTCGATGGCTGCGAAGACCGCGTTCACGGGACCATCTCCCATGGCTGTCTCCGTCGCATCGCCGCTATCGGCAGCCAGGGTGACCAGGGCCGTGGCGAACATCGAGGTACCAGCCGTGGCCTGCAGGGCCCGCAGTTTGAAAAACTCCGGGATATGGGTGAGACCGTCCCGGACAATGGCCAGCAGATCCTCGTCGAAGATCTCCTTTTTTTGGTCGCTGAGCTTGGTGAAGAGCTTGTAGGCCTTTTCCAGTTCGGCCTTCCCCAGGGGATGCCCCAGCTCCTCGAAGCGCTTGGCGAGGGCGTGCCGTCCGGAATGCTTGCCCAGGACCAGGTTGGTCTGGCGCACGCCCACAGATTCGGGGGTCATGATTTCATAGGTGGAATGGTGACTCAGCATGCCGTGCTGATGGATGCCGCTCTCGTGAGCGAAGGCATTGCGCCCAACGATGGCCTTGTTGGGCTGAACCTCGTTGCCGGTGATGCCGGCCAGGGTCTGACTGGCGCGGTAGATGGCTTCGCGCTGCACGCCGGTTTCGAAGGGTAGCGCATCCCGCCGGACGGAGAGGGCCATGACCACCTCCTCCAGAGCCGCGTTGCCAGCGCGCTCGCCAATGCCGTTCACAGTGCACTCCACCTGCCTGGCACCGGCGACAACAGCGGCCAGGGAGTTGGCCACCGCCAGACCCAGGTCATTGTGGCAGTGGACGCTGATGGTGGCCTGGTCGATGCCCGGAACCCGCTCCCGCAGGTATCTGATGAGTCGGGCATATTCATCGGGCACGGTATAGCCCACGGTGTCCGGCACATTCAGCACCGTGGCGCCGGCTTCCAGCGCCACAGTGAAGACTTCCACGAGGAAGTCCCAGTCGCTGCGGGTGGCATCCTCGGCCGAGAACTCGATATCGGGCGTCAGGCTCTTCGCCAGGGTGATGCCTTCGCGGATCATCACCAAGGCCTCAGCCCGGGTCTTCTTCAGTTTGTGCTCCAGATGAATATCGGAGGTGGCCAGGAAGGTGTGGATACGGGGATGCGCGGCCTCCTTGAGGGCCTCCCAGGCCCGCTCGATATCCCTGGGAATGGCTCGGCAGAGGGCTGCAATGACCGGCTTGCGACAGGTCCGAGCGATGGCCTGGACCGAAGCAAAATCGTCCTCAGAGGCCACCGGAAAACCAGCCTCGATGACATCTACACCCAGCAGTTCCAGTTGGCGAGCCATGGCCAGCTTCTCTTCGAGATTCATGCTGCAGCCTGGCGACTGTTCGCCGTCACGCAGGGTGGTATCGAAGATGGCGATCCGCTCGTTACCCATGGTTTAGGCATGCTCCAAGGTCCGGCCTGGCCGGTGGGATCAATAGACAATGGCGCGAATGATGCCATAAATATATTTAATTTTATTTATCATTCCATAAGCTAGGACAAGGATCCTACACTGCGCGCTGGAGTCGGCATGGACCTTGGGCAATTGGAGACCTTCCTGGTGGTGGCGCGGGAGAAGAGCTTCTCACGGGCCGCGGAGCGCCTCTTCCGAACCCAGCCAGCGATAAGTCTGGCCATCAAGCGCCTGGAGGATGAGCTGGGTGAGACCCTCCTGGATCGGACGACCAAGGGCGGCACCCTCACCGAGGCTGGCAGCACGCTCCTGCCCCTGGCCCAGCGCATGCTCGACCTGCGGCACCAGATCACCGATACCTTCGGGGCCTTGAAGGGCCTCCAGCTGGGCGGCCTGAATGTCGGTGCCAACGACAGCGTGTCGGAATTCTTGCTGCCGGGCATCCTGCTCGCCTACCAGCGCAACCACCCGGCCATCCGCCTCCAGGCCTACCGCCAGAGCTCCGAGCGCATTCCCGCCGAAGTCCTGGAGCGCCGCCTCGATGTGGGCTTCGTCTCCTACGATCCCCTGCACCCAGAGCTGGTCAGCGAGATCATCCTCCGCGACCACATGGTGCTGGTGGTGCCGCCAGAGCACCGGCTCGCCCGGCGGCGGGAAATCAGCATCGAGGATCTGGGCAAGGAGACCTTCGTGGCCCACATCTCGGTCACGCCCACCCGGAACGCCATCATGGATCTGTTCGCCCGCTGTGCGACGCCGCTGCGCATCACCATGGAACTGGGCTCGCTGACTACGATTCAGAACTTCGTCACCCTGGGCGCGGGCCTGGCTATCCTGCCCCGCATGACGGTGCAGGAAAGCATCCGCCAGGGCCGCCTGGTGGAGGTTGGGGTCCGAGAACTCCAGATCGAGAAGCTCATTCGCATCGTCAGTCGCCGCGAGGAAGGTCTGTCCCACGCGGCGAAGGCCTTCCTCCAGATGATCCGGGCCACCGATTTCGCCCGCAACCCGACACCCACCAAAAGGAAGCCCGTATGAGCCCGCGGACCCTTTACGACAAAATCTGGGACGAGCACCTCGTGGCGACCCGCAGCGATGGCACCAGCCTGCTCTACATCGACCGGCACCTGGTGCACGAGGTCACCAGCCCACAGGCCTTCGAAGGGCTGCGCGAGGCCAGGCGCCCCCTGCGCCGCCCTAACGCCATCCTGTCCGTGGCGGATCACAACGTTCCCACCATGGATCGAGCCAAGGGCATCGAGGACGAGACCTGTCGCCTGCAGGTGGAAGCCCTGGAGGCCAATGTGAAGGCCTACGGAGTGCCCTACCTGCCTCTGCTGGACGATCGCCAGGGCATTGTCCATGTGGTGGGTCCCGAGCAGGGCTTTACGCTGCCCGGCACCACCATCGTCTGCGGGGACAGCCACACCAGCACTCACGGCGCCTTCGGGGCCCTGGCTTTTGGCATCGGCACCAGCGAGGTGGAGCATGTGATGGCCACCCAGACCCTGCCCCAGCGGCGCTCGAAAAACCTGCGGGTGCGGTTCGAAGGGACCCTGCCCCGGGGCCTCGGCGCGAAGGATCTGGCCCTCGCTCTCATCGGCCAGATCGGCACCGCAGGCGGCACGGGCCATGTCATGGAGTTCACGGGATCGGCCATCCGCGCGCTCTCAATGGAAGGCCGCATGACGCTCTGCAACATGAGCATCGAAGGGGGCGCTCGCTCGGGCCTGGTGGCTCCGGATGACACCACCTTCGCCTACCTCTATGGCCGCCCCATGGCGCCCTCCGGCGCCCTGTGGGAGGCCGCCCTCCAGCATTGGCGTGGGCTGGTCACCGATGCTGACGCTGCCTTCGACCAGGAAGTTGTCCTCGAGGTGGGAGCCCTCGCCCCGCAGGTCACCTGGGGCACCAGTCCCCAGTGGGTGACGGACATCTCGGGGCGCGTGCCTGATCCCGCCTCCGCTGCCAGTGCCGATGATCGCCAGGCCATGCGGAGGGCCCTGGACTACATGGATCTGAAGCCAGGCACGCCCATCGCCGACATTGCTCTACAGGCTGTGTTCATTGGTTCCTGCACCAATGGCCGCATCGAGGATCTGCGCGAAGCCGCCGCTGTAGCCAAGGGTCGCAAGGTGGCTGCGGGTGTTCGCGCCCTGGTGGTGCCGGGTTCGGGCCTCGTGAAACACCAGGCCGAAGCGGAAGGACTTGATCGCATCTTCCAGGAGGCGGGCTTCGAGTGGCGGCAGCCCGGCTGCAGCATGTGCCTGGGCATGAACGACGACCGCCTTGAGGAAGGGGTCCGCTGCGCCAGCACCAGCAACCGCAACTTCGAAGGCCGCCAGGGCCGCGGCAGCCGCACCCACCTGGTGAGCCCCGGCATGGCCGCCGCGGCCGCAGTGACCGGCCACTTCACCGATGTCCGCCAGCTGATGGGGGTGTGAGATGGAACCCTTCGTGACCCACACCGGCCTCGCCGCGCCACTGCTGCGGGCCAACATCGACACCGACCTGCTCATTCCCAAGCAGTTCCTAAAGACCCTGGTGCGCTCGGGCCTCGGCCGTCACCTGTTCAGCGAAATCCGCTACGATTCGGCCGGGCAGGAGCGCCCCGACTTCATCCTCAATCAGGCACCCTACCGCACTGCCTCGATCCTCCTCGCGGGTCCGAATTTTGGTTGCGGCTCCAGCCGGGAGCACGCCCCCTGGGCCCTCAAGGACTTCGGCATCCGGGCCATCCTCGCGCCCTCCTTCGCCGACATTTTCTTCAACAACTGCTTCGCCAACGGCCTGCTGCCGGTGGTCCTCCCCCAGGAGGCCATCGAAGCCCTCGCTCAGGTCCGGGGCCCCCTCACCGTGGACCTGTCGGCCCAGCAGGTGCGCGGTGGTGCTCATGCCTTCGGCTTCGCCATCGAACCCGCCCGCAAGGCCGTTCTGCTGGAGGGCCTCGATGAGATCCGCCGCACCGAAGCCAACCTGGCCGACATCGATGCCTACGAAGCCCGTCGCCGCAGTGAGGCCCCCTGGCTGGAGATCCGCACGCTACCCTGAGACCCAACCCAGGATGACGCCAATGAAATCCATGACCGCCTTTGCCGAGCTCGTCCGCCCGCTGGAGGCTGGCCAGCTACGCCTGACCCTCCGCAGCGTCAACGCCAAGGCCCTGGACCTGACCCTGCGCCTGCCCCCGGCCCTGTTTCCGCTGGAGGCCGGACTGCGGGCCCAGGTACGGGAAGCCGCCCAGCGGGGCAAGCTGGACCTCACCGTGGAGGTGCAGGACGAGCCTGCGCTGGAACCCCGGATGAACCGGGCCCTGCTGCAGGCCGTGGCCAAGGGCTGGCAGGAAGATGCAGAGTGGTTGGGCCTCCCACCCCTCACGGCGGAGGCCTTCTTTCGTCTCCCCGGTGCCTTCCAATCCCCTGCCTCGGATCTGTGTGAGCGCCTCGAAGGTCCCGTCCGGGCGGCCATGGCGGCCCTGCTGGCCGCCTGGAACGAAGGCCGGTCCCGGGAGGCCGAACGCCTGCGCCCCTTTTTCGAGGAGGCCCTGGTCCAGCTGAAGGCTCTGCGCGAAAAGCTTTGCACCGAGGCGGAGGCCCAGGCTGCCGACCTGCCCGGTCTCTATCGCCAGCGCATAGAGCAGCTGTTGGAGGCTGCCCGCCTCGCGGGGCAGCTGCCGGCGGAGCGCCTGCTGGCCGAAGCCGGCGTGCTGGCAGAGCGCCAGGATGTGCGCGAGGAACTGATCCGTCTGGCGGCCCACCTGGACGACTTCAGCGAGCGTCTGGCCACGGGCCACCTGGAAGGCAAGGCCGTGGATGTCTGGTGTCAGGAGGTGCTGCGCGAACTGAACACCACCGGCAGCAAGTGCAAGCGCATCGAGATGACCCGGGCGGTCATGGCGGCCAAGGGCGCGCTGGATCAGATTCGGGAACAGGCCGCGAACCTGGAGTAGCTACCCTTCACTGCCCCCGGGGATCGAAGGGCAGGTCCATGGCGCCCCTCCACACCCCGAAGAGACGGGTGCAGGTCCAGTCCTCGGTGTCAGGTCGAAGCCTTCGCAGGCGCCTGGAAATGAACCAAACTGTGCCGTCCTGCATGGTCAGGGCATCATAGGGCGCCAGGCGCACCCTAGCCATGTCCTCCGGGGCGATGTGGCCGGGATACACAGCCCAGGCCCAGCGAGCTGAAACCAGCCCTTGGGCCCAAGCGCGGCTATCCAGGAGGGCCGGATCCGTCACCACCGATAGGCCGGCGATGCCGGTGCGCCCAAGGGCGGAGTGTTCGAAGCGGAGCAGACCGTTCCCTTTGCGGAGGAAAGGACCGCTGCCTGGAACCCGCCATTGGCTGAGCAGTTCCGCCACCGATTCACGCCCTTCCTGCCAGCGTAACTCCAGGGTGGTGGCATCGATGATCCGCACCTCGCTGGGTTGCGGGGACCAGGCCCGAGGCAGGACCTGGGCCAAC
>SESE01000418.1_pt1 | contig 17821 bp, 13 predicted proteins | sample 3171371 | NCBI WGS metagenome assembly SESE01 (sample SAMN06051881, study PRJNA518727) | freshwater metagenome | biome: subpolar coniferous forest; feature: holomictic lake; material: water; isolation source: holomictic Lake 442, 13 m depth | place: Canada: near Kenora, Ontario | collected... | reverse complement strand
CGAACCGGGCCATCACCGATGGCACGAAGATGGTGAACACCGCCGGGGATGCCCTGAACAGCATCCAGACCGCCATCACCGATTCCGCCGAGCGCATGAAGACCATCGGCACCCAGAGTGAAACCCAGAGCCGGGACAGCCAGTCCGTGGTGTCGGCCATGGACAATCTCACCGCCATCGCCGAGCAGAACGCCGCCGCCATGGAGGAAATGGCCGCCACCATCAAAGAGTCCACCCGTACCGTGGACGAGCTTAGCCAGCTGGCCGAGCAGCTTAATGCCCTGGTGGCCCGCTTCAGGATCTGATCCATGACGCCCCGTAGCCTCCTCCTCGGCCTCAGTCTCTGTGCGGTCCAGGCTTGGGCCCAGGGGACCTCCCACCCCGAGGCGCCCCCCTGGGGGGTCGCCGTGCTGGTGGGGCACGAAACCGGAGACGCCATGCACTCCTATGGCCGAGCCGCAGGCGTGGAGGGCACTTGGCAGTTCCTCCTTGAGCACTGGGTCCAGGGCCGCCTGCGCGGCTCCCTCATCAGCGTCGGGGTGGGTGACGGCGCCCCGGACGGTATGGGCTACACCCCCAAGGAGGCGAAGTTCCTGGCACTCTCCTGCGACTGGATCTTCCGCTTCGCCAAGGGCCATGGACCCTATGTCCTGCTGGGGGCGGGTCTGAACTATCACCAGGCGGACCGCCATTGGCTCAATCTCACCGATAGCAACAGCGGGGTCCACCTCACCCTGGCCTGGGGCACGGGGTGGCTGCTCCAGAACCAGGTGGAGGTGGAGCTTCGGCAGGACGCCCTGATGGTGGACCTGGCCCCGATCTTTGGCGCCGATCGCGATGTCTTGACCACCAGCGTCGTACTGCGCAAGCGGTTCTGAGACGCACGGTTTCCGAACCCCCGCCACCGCGCTATCCTGGACCCTCGTGCCGGTGTGGCGAAATGGCAGACGCGACGGACTCAAAATCCGTTTCCCCCTAAAGGAGTGTCGGTTCGAGTCCGACCACCGGTACCAACGTCGAGCCCCGCAGGGGCTCTTCATTTGAGAGCCGGTAATAAACAATCTTGCCTCATGGCAATCTCACGGCTTCTCACCCGCTTGCTCTGATTGTTGCCTCGTCTAGCGTCGGTATCTGGAGCAAAGGCCTTGGTAGTAAGGTCCGGGCTGAGGACAAGAAAAGGGGAGTCGAGGCCCTCGAGCCGCCTTTTTACTGCTTAGATGTTCAGGAAGACCCCATCCAGGACGTCCCAAAGGAGACTTGCATGCAAGAGGCAAAGCGCCGACTGCTCTGGAACGGAATGTTCCTGTTTCTGCTGGGTCTTCTCACTGGCCTCATCGTTCAGAAGTTCAGCAATCCACGAATGGGGCTCGCCGCGCACTTGGAAGGAGTCATGAATGGAACCTTCCTCCTTGCACTCGGTGCCATTTGGGCCGACCTCAGGCTGACCTCGCGACTTACGACTGCGGTGTTTTGGACCGCGCTTTACGGCACCTACGCAAACTGGACCATCACCACTCTGGCTGCAATCCTTGGTAGCGCAGCCATGACGCCAATCGCAGCCGGAGGTCACAGTGCTAGGCAGTGGCAAGAGGCCCTGGTGACACTGGGTTTCGTGAGCGTAGGGCTAGCGATGCTTGTTTGTTCGATCCTCGTCCTCTGGGGCCTTCGACGAAAAGCGTTTTCACCCGCGTAGCATGGGCGTCCAACCCCCAGCCCTACCCGGACCCTGCCAAAATTCCCTAGCACCCTCTCGCGGCTGCCGGTATTGGCTGCGCCGAACCACGAGGCATATAGATCCCTGGAGATCGGGTGGTGCTCCTCGCTCGTTGAGGGCCAAGCAAAATCAGAGCGCCGTGAGCGGAATCCGCCGCCCGGCGCCAAAGGCCTTGGGGCTGATCTTGAAGGCGAAGGGCAGCTGGCGCCGCTTGAACTCGGTGCGGCGGAGAAGGCCGAGCATGCGGGGCAGCGCAGCCTGGGCCTGGCTCAGGGCGGCCCCCTCGAGCAGCAGCGCCAGATCGTCCGCCAGTCCCCCTTCCGGGCGCTGGGCCTCCAGCGCGGCGCCCAGGATGGCGTCCAGCTGGGCATAGGGCAGCAGGCTGGCCTCATCTGTCTGCCCGGGTCGCAGCTCCGCCGTGGGCGGCCGCCCCAGCACGCCCTGCGGCACCGCCTCGCCCAGGTCTCGGGCCACCGCATAGACCCGGGCCTTGAGGCAGTCGCCGAGGGGCGCAAAGACCCCAACACCATCACCGTAGAGGGTGAAGTAGCCGGTGGCCGCCTCGCTCTTGTTGCCCGTATTCAGGACGGCGATGCGCTCGGTGCCCAGGCGCTGTTGGACCTCGGGCTCGGAAGTAAGGGCCATGAGCAGGCTGCCCCGGCAGCGGCTCTGGAGGTTCTCGTCCGTCAACCCAAAGGCGCGGGCAGGGAAGGCCGTGGCGAGGGCCTGCGCGAAGCCAGCAAAGGGGGCTTCCGCATCGAGGCTGAGGAAACCGATGCCGAGGTGCCGGGCCTGCTGCTCCGCCAGGGAGGAGCTCTCCGCGCTGCTGAAGCGTGTGGGCAGGGCCGCACCGAGCACCCGCCCGGGACCGAGGGCTTCCGCGGCGAGGGCCGCCGCCACGGCGCTATCGATGCCACCGGAGAGGCCCAGCACCAGGCCCTCGATGCCCTGCTTGGTCAGGTTATCCCGGATCCCGGTCACCAAGGCCCGGTGCAGCCAGGGCCCTTCCTCAGCGGCCCGCCAGAGCGTGCCCGGGGCTGCGGGATCGACCAGGAAGGTCTCCTCCTGGAACGGTAGGCCTCCCTGCCAGCGGCCATCCGGCAGGGCCAGACCGGAGCCACCATCGAAGAGCAGCCAGCTCTCGGCTCCGACGCGGCTGGCATAGGCGATGGGCAGGCCGTGCTTCTGCGCGAGGCCCGGCAGCAGGCGGCGGCGCTGGGCCTCCTTGGAGGGGATGGCCCAGGGGGCGCTCCGACCCGGTGGCAGCCAGCTGCCCAGCGCGCTGGGGCTGGCGCTGGCATTGAGGATCAGGCTGGCCCCGGCCGCCGCCAGATCGGCGATGGGATCCACCCCGTAGCCCACCGGTGCGTTGCCCAGCTGGGGATCCGCCCAGAGGTCTTCGCAGATCGAGAGGCCGATGCGGTGGCCATGGAAGGCCACGAGGGGCTGAGGCGAAGCATCCGGCTCGAAGTAGCGGTGCTCGTCAAACACGTCGTAGCTGGGCAACACCCGCTTGCGGGCACAGTGGCGCAGGGCGCCACCTTGGCACCACCACAGCTCGTTCCAGAGGCGCCCCGAGGGCGCCGGTCGGGCCGTCCCGAAGACCAATGGCACTGCTCCGGCCATGGCGGCCAGCCGATGGGACTCCGCTTCCACCCGCCGCCGTAGGCCCTCCTCCCAGAGCCGGTCCTCGGCGAGGTAGCCCGGGATCGTCAGCTCCGGCGCCAGCACCAGTTCCGCCCCGGCCCGCACAGCAGCCGCATAGGCCGCCTCTAAGTGGCGGCCGTTCCCCTCGGGATCGCCGAGGCGGGCATTGAGCTGAAGCAGGGCGATGCGCATGGAAACAACTTACCAGCGGATGTCCGCCCGGGTGCCGCCGCCGGGTCGGGGTGACAGGCGCAGGTCCGCACCCTGGGCGTTGAGCCACTTGAGGGCCAGGGGCAGACCCAGGCCGGTGCCCTCTGGCCGGCCGCTTTCGAAGGGCCTCAGCATGCGCACGGCTGCCGCTTCGGAGAGGCCCGGTCCTTCGTCCAGGACCGCCAGGTGCCCATCGGCGATCTGCACCACCACCCGGCCACCCACCGGCGTGGCCTGGCAGGCGTTCTCCAGCAGATTCACCAGGGCCTCATGCAACAGCAGCGAATCCCCCGTGGCGACCCCGCTGCCTTCGCACAGCAGGGTGCGGCCCTGGCTTGCCGGACGGCGCTTCAGCTCAGAAAGGGCCTGGGTCGCGGCGGCTTCGAGGCTCAGCACTTCCGTGGCGGGCTCCAGGGGTTTGGCCCACTGGAGGAAGCGCTGCACCAGCCGCTCGAGGTCCCCGGTCTCTTCCAGCAGGGCACCGGCCGCTTCGCCGTGACCGGCCCGCTGCAGCAGCTGCCCCTGCCCCTTCAGCACGGCCAGGCCATTCTTCAGCTGGTGGGCCACGCCAGCGGTCATCTCGCCCAGTTCCGCGAAGCGCTCCCGCAGCTGGCTGCGGCGCTCCTCCAGCTCGGCCTCGGTAATGTCCTCGAAGAGCACCAGGGCACCGATGCGATCCGGGGCCTCGATGCGCTGGACCCGCCAGCGCCGGTCCAGCGCGCTCACCCGCCGAGCCGGACCGGGCTCGCCCGCGAGGCTTTCCCGCAGCCACGGGAAGGGCTCCAGCACGAAGGCGGCCTCGAGGCCGACCACCCCGGGCGTCACCCTCAGCAGCTCCTGGCCCCGCCGGTTGAGGGCAGCCAGGCGCTGGCGCTGATCCACCCACAGCAGGCCCGAAGGCAGTGCGTCCAGCAGGCGCTCGTGCACCGTGCGCAGCTCCCCCAGGGAGGCGGCCAGTTCGCTCCGCTCCCGCAGGCTGCCTGATACCGCCGAGAGCAGCAGGGCCTCGGGATCGCCGGGCAGTCGCCGCCGTAACCGGGCCCAGCGGAACGCCAGCACCACGACACCGCCTAGGACCGTCCCGATGGGAAGGGCCAAGACCAGCCAGGCGAGCAGTGGGGAATTCATCCCATGAGGTTAATCTGATTCCATGGACAGACAGCACCTCTACGTGGTTTCCGGCGGCTCCGGCGAAACGGCCTTTCGCATGGTCCAGGCTGCCCTCACCCAGTTTGCCAAGGGCGAGAGCTCGGCCCTGGTGCGTCGGTTCCAGAACGTGCGCTCGAGGGAGGACCTGGATCGCCTCCTGACCATGGCCGCCGAAAAGCGCGCCGTCATCATCCACACCACCGTGTCCAGGGAGATGCGGGACTACCTGGCGGACCGCTGCGCCGAGCTGCGCCTCACTCAGGTGGACCTCTTTGGCAACCTGCTGGATACCATGGCCCTCTACCTGCGCGAGCGTCCCGAGGAGCGGGCTGGCAACTACCACGCGGTGGGCGACAAATACTTCCGCCGCATCGAAGCCATCGAGTTTGCCCTCAAGTTCGATGACGGCATCGATATGGGCGGTCTGGGTGATGCCGATATCGTGCTGGTGGGCATCAGCCGCACCAGCAAGACGCCCCTGTCCATGTATCTGGCCATGGAAGGTTTCAAGGTCATGAATGTGCCCCTGGTGCCCAATGTCCCGCTGCCCCATGAGCTTGCGGGCATTCCCCAGGGCCGGATCGTGGGCCTAACCATCCAGCCCGACCGCCTCCAAGAGATCCGCGCCTACCGCTTGAAGCGCCTGGGTGCCACGGGCAGCGCCGACAGCTACAGCGACATGGGCCGCATCCTCGAGGAGCTGACCTATGCCGATGAAGTCTTCAAAAGGAACCGCCGCTGGCCCGTGCTGGATGTGACCGGCCGCAGTATCGAAGAAACCGCCGGCCTCGTGCTGGACCGCGTCCTCGGCAAAGAGCGAGCGGTCTGATGGCCAGCGGAGCCGGCGCCTAGCAAAGCGGAACCCAGAGGCCGCTGAGAGCCACGGAAGACACCGAGAAAAGCAGGTAGAGCCTGCGCTGCTTCAACAATCCTCCGTGTCCTCAGCTGAACTCTGGGGCCTCTGGGTTGCCGTTTTCCCTCAGTTCATCAGAAACTCACAGCTCGTCTTCGAGGCGCTGGACCAGGGTGCGCAGGATCTTGATGCGGCCATAGCGCTTGTCCTCGCTTTCGACCAGGGTCCAGGGGGCGATTTCGGTGCTGGTGCGCTCGAGCATGTCGCAGATGGCGCGCTCGTAGGCGGGCCACCTCTCGCGGTTACGCCAGTCTTCATCGGTGATCTTGAAGCGCTTGAAGGGCGTGGCCTGGCGCTCCTCGAAGCGACGCAGCTGCTCCTCCTGGCTGATGGACAGCCAGAACTTCAGCAGGATGCTGCGGCTCCGGACGATCTGGTCTTCGAACTCATTGATCTCGCTGTAGGCCCGTTGCCAGTCCGGTTCCGCACAGAAGCCCTCGACCCGCTCCACCAGCACCCGGCCGTACCAGCTGCGGTCGAAGATCATGACCTTGCCCCGCCGGGGCAGGTGCCGCCAGAAGCGCCACAGATAGGGCTGGGCGCGCTCCTCTTCGGTGGGCGCCGCCACGGGCTGGATGCGGTAGCTGCGGGCATCGAGCGCCTCGGTGATGCGGCGGATGGCCCCCCCCTTCCCTGCCGCGTCCACCCCTTCGAAGACCAGCACCAGGGCGTGCTTGCTGAAGTTGCGGTGCCGGGTCAGCAGGTTCAGGCGACCCTGCAGGGTGAGCAGCTCGTCTTCGTAGTCCTTCTTGTCCATGGCCTTGGTGAGGTCCAGCGCCTTGAGGATATTCACCTCGTCGATGGCCACCGGGACCACGGTCGGCAGCGGGGCCACCTTGGGGGCAGGATTGTCCAGGCGAGCGCGCAGACGCTGCAGCAGGATGTTCCCGACAGTGAGGCGCTGATAGCGGGGGTCCGTGGCCTCCACCACGATCCAGGGTGAATCGGCGGTGCTGGTGGAGCGCAGGGCCCGCTCGGCCACCTGCCGGAAGGTGTCGTACATCTCGAAGTGCCGCCAGTCCCTGGGCGTCACCCGCCAGCGGGTCTTGGGATCCTTTTCCAGGCTCTTCAGGCGCTTCTTCTGGGTCTCCTTGCTCAGGTGCATCCAGAATTTCAACACCAGCGCGCCCTCATGGATGAGCATCTGCTCGAAGCGCGCCACCCGGGCCATGTCCTGATCCAGCTCCGAAGTCTTGATGCGGCCGTGGGCCCGCTCGAAGATAGGCCAGGTGTACCAGGAGCCATCGAAGATCCCGATCTTCCCCCTGGGCGGCAGCATGCGCCAATAGCGCCACATGTGGGGTCGCTCGCGTTCCTCGTCCGAGGGTTCGTCCAAGCCGTGGGTCTGGATGTGGCGGGGATCCATCCACTCGTTCAGGGTGTTCACGGTCTCGCTCTTCCCCGAGCCGTCCACGCCCGCCACCAGGATGAGCACGGGAAACTTTGCCGCCGCCAGATCGTACTGGGCATCCAGCAGGGCCTCCCGCAGAGTGGGCAGTTCCCGGTCCCAGACTTCCTTGGTGATCTTGTGGCCAAGCTCCGCGGATTCGAACATGGGGCCTCCCAAAGGCATACATCCCTGTTTCGGCACTGGCTCATGCTAGGTGATTTCCAGCCTTTGAGGTCGCTCAGGGAATGCCCAGCACCTCCAGGCCTTTCTCGATGACTTCGTCCCGACCCGCCGCCAGACCTTGCCGGGTGGGCTGCGCAGTCAACGTGGGCTGAATGCCGATCCCATGATGAGGGCTGCCGTCATGCTTGAGCACCTTCATGCCCGTCCAGTTGACCGTGTAACCCCCAGGCAACTGCAGGGTGTTGACGTTGCCGTTGGTGCCAGCGGTCGCTTCACCCACGATGTCCGCCAGTTTGTAGGCTTCCACGATGCCGAGGCAGGACTCCGCATAGCTGATGGCTCCGCCACCGGTGAGGAACACCACCCGCCCCCCGAAGCCCGGAGTGATGGGCGGTAGATTCCAACGACCACGGGTATCCCAGGTCCAGTCCTGCCGGTCTGGCTTCAGCACCACAGGGACATTCCAGTGGGCGCTCTGGAGGGGGACTTTCGTCAGGCGGGGCAGCACTTCGTTGGGCACAACCTGGTCCTGCGGGTAACCGCGGAGATCAAAAAGAATGCCCTGGGCCTGCAGCAGACGAGGCAGGACTGCCTTGAAGGCCTCGCTGCCGACCCGGTCCAGGTCCACGTACCACACCCCCGGCCGTAGTTCCTTAGTCGAGGTGATGCGGTCCCGGATCGAGAGGTCCACGCCGACCTTTCTGGGCAAGGTAACCACGGCCTCCCTGCCGTCCGGTGCGCGGAACTGGACCTGCACTGCAGGCAGGGGGCCGGCAAGCAGCAGCCAGGCCAGCCGGACCTGCAGCCACCCTGCGGAGGCTGCGGACACTTGGGGGATGAGGCGATGGACCCGGCGCTGAACGGCTTCACCATCCACCGATAGGATCTCGCTGCCGAGTGGAATGGCCCTGGCCTCGGCTTCCGCATGGGCCACCAGAGGCTTGCCCTCCACGAAGATCAAGGCCAGCGCGGGAAGTCCGGGGGCCACACCGTGTTTGCGGAAGGCCATGACATGACCGTCTTTAAGGGGCGCTGTCAGTCGGCGGAGCGTCACCGTGAAAGCCCGCTCATCCGCATCCAGGGCAGCCTCCCGTAGGGCCCTAGGCAGCTCGCTTGCCCAGGTGTGGTCCCCCTCGGCGAAATAGGGGAAGAAGTGCTGCATGACAGTCCAGGCCAGCATCACATCCGCCAACCGGAGCCTCCGGTCGAAGGCGTCCTGGGTCGGTGGGAATGGTCCAAGCCCACGGTGTTTCCAGCGGACCAACCGGGCGCCCCGGACAACCGGAGGCTCGGCGAGCCCTTCCCCGGGCGCCAGAATGCGCACCGTGGGAGCAATCGGGATGAACAGGGCCCGCAGGTGCCTGGCCAGCTCTTCGGGGGTCTTGGCCCCTTCGACCAGGCGAACGCCGTGGAGCAGCAGGCGATGCCAGTCCGCTGCCGCTGCCCCGTCGCTGGGATGAAAGAACCGCACGTAGCCGTAGGTCCGGGCAAGGGCCACCAGGTTGGCAATACCCTGCTCATCGAGCGGCCACTGGGAGGCGTCCGGTTCCAGGGGGGCTAGCGTTGGGGCAGCGGTAACCGGTAGGGTCCGCCCCTTGGCATCGGCCCAGCACACCGTGGTCATCGCGAGTCGGAGGCCACCGCCGAGCTCATAGAGTTCCTGCTTGGCTGGGTCGGCCCAACCCTGGGAAAGGGCATCCGCCTTCACGTATTCGCGTATGGAGTGGTAGGTCGACGCTGCCGAGTGGCTCTGCCAAGCCCTCACCCCCCAGGCCAGCAGCCCCCCTTGAACAAGTAGCGCCACCAGCAGCATGCCGAAGGCGGCCTTACGGACCCGGGCCACCCGGCGGAAAGCCAGCACCCCAATCGCACACAGGGCCAGCGCAGGAAGACCGAAAGTGACCGACCACAGGGAGAGCCAGTGCTCTTCCAGCACCTTGTGGATGGTTCGATCCAGCAGCCAGCCCAGTCCACCAAGGGTGAGGGTGAAGACCCCCGCCGCCGCCAGGGGCCAGAAGGGAAAGCTTCGGCGCGAGGAAATGTCTGTCATGAGGTAACTCTGGGAGGGAATTTAACAACGGCTTCACCCCACTCTACCCAGGTGAGCTACCTCAAATCTGTGGCCTCTGGAGGGTGGGCGAGTTCACCTCACTGTCAGTATTCGTTCGCCAGGTCTCCTGCCCGCACGGGCTTCTCGAAGGGCTGGAAGACCGGGGCTCCAGCAGCCTGGGCGATCCACTCGGCCACGCGGATGCCATCCACAGCGGCGGAGGTGATGCCGCCCGCGAAGCCCGCGCCCTCGCCGCAGGGGTAGAGGCCGGGGTGCGACAGGGACTGGCCAGCCTCGCCGCGCAGGAGCTGCAGGGGACTGCTGGTGCGGCTTTCGATGGCCAGCAGGATGGCCTCGCGGCTGGCAAAGCCGTGGAGCTTCCGGTCGAAGATGGGCAGGGCCCCCGCCAGCTGCTCCCGCACGAAGTCAGGGAGGCAGGTGCGCAGGTCCGCCGCCACGGCAAAGGGCTGGAAGCTGGTGCGGGGCAGGCGGCCCGTGGGCCGACCCTTCAGGAAATCCTGGACGGCCATGGCCGGCGCACCGTAGGTCTCCCCGGCAGCGCGAAAGGCGGCCTGCTCCCACTTTCGCTGGAAATACATGCCGCCCAGGGGGTGCTCGCTGCCGAAATCGGTGGTGGTGACCTTCGCCACCAGACCCGAATTGGCGAAGCCCGAGTCCCGTTTTTCATTGCTCATGCCGTTCACCACCACACCGCCCGGTTCACTGGCGCATTGGATCACCTCGCCGCCGGGGCACATGCAGAAGCTGTAGGCGGCACGGTTCAGGCCGAAGTTGCAGACCAGGCGATAGTCCGCGGCGGGCAGAGAGGGATGGCCCGCACCGGGACCGTACTGGGAGCGGTCAATGAGGTCCTGGGGATGTTCCACCCGCACCCCCATGGCGAAGGGCTTCTGCCGCATGGCCACGCCGTGGGCATGCAGCATCTCGAAGGTGTCCCGGGCGCTGTGGCCCGGCGCCAGCACCAGGGCATCGCAGGGCAGCTCCTCGCCGCTGGCGAGCACCGCCGCACGGACCCGGCCTTCCGCATCGAAGCGGAGCTCCTCCAGGCGGGCGCGGAAGCGGTAGTCGGCACCCCGAGCCTGGGCGTCCTTCCGGATGAGCACCGCACAGCGGCGGATGACATCGGTGCCCACGTGGGGCTTGGCCAGGTAGAGGATGCGCGGGTTCGCGCCGAAGCGCACGAAGGCCTCCAGCACATAGCGCGTGGCCGGATGGCCGATACGCGTGGTGAGCTTGCCATCGCTGAAGGTGCCGGCGCCGCCTTCGCCGAACTGGGCATTGGCCTCAGGATCCAGCACCGCCTCCTTCCAGAGTCCGGCGATCGCCTTGACCCGCTCGCCCATGGCGGGACCCCGCTCGAGGACAATCGGCTCGATGCCGTAGTCCAGCAAGCGCAGGGCGCAGAAGGTCCCGGCGGGACCACTACCCACCACCACCACCCGGGGCCGGCGCGGAGCGGGTGTCACAGCGTAGGGAGCGGCCGCAGGCGCCGGTTCCAGCTTCAGCCCCCCCGGCAGCAGGCCCAGGGCCAGCGGGCGCTCCGAAGCGAAGCTGAGGGCGACCAGGAAGCGGATGGCCCCCTTGTGCCGGGCGTCCAGGCTGCGGCGCTCCAGGGTCACGGCCCTATAGTCCAGGAGTCCGCCACCCAGGACGCGCACCAGTGGCAGCGCCAGATCCTGTTGCTCCTCACCTAGTTCCAGAGGCAGGTTGGAGAGCAGGTAGCGCATCAGCACCTCGGCGGGAGGAGTCCAAGGGACTCAAGACCAGGCCTAAGCCTACCTGGGTCTCGGCCACAATCGGCATGAGCCCTTGAAGGGCCAGCTGCGCAATCTGCGTCATCTGCGGTTTCCCTGGTCAGTCCGAAGCTACGCCTTGAACCGCGGATAGGAACCAAGGACCCGCAGCATGGTCGCGTATTCCCCCAGGTGATCCAGTGCCCGGCGGACCGTTGCATCGCCGGTGCCGCCGACCAGATCGACGTAGAACAGATACTCCCAGGGGCTGCCCTGGAGGGGGCGGGATTCGATCTTGGTCAGGTCGATGTCCCGCAGAGCGAACACGCTCATGGCCTTGAAGAGGGCACCCGGGAGGTTTTTGAGGGTGAACACGATGGAGGTCTTGGCTTCGCCCTGAAAGGCCAACGACTCCCGCTGGATGGCCAGGAAGCGCGTGAAGTTCTCGGGATCGTCCTCGATGCCCTCTTCCAGGATGTGCATACCGTACAGGTCCGCCGCGCGCCGGGAAGCGATGGCTGCCGTGTCCCGCGCCCCGGAGGCCTTGAGGAGTTTCACGCTGCCGGCGGTGTCGTAGGCCTGCTCCGCGAGGAGGCCGTGGCTGCGCAGGTAGCCAGCACACTGGCCCAGAGCTTGGGGATGGCTGATGGCCTTGCGGATCTCCTGCCGGTCCACGCCCGGAAGGGCGATGAGGCAGTGCCGGACCCGCAGGGACTGCTCCCCGACGATCTGCAGGTCATGCCGCAGGAGCAGGTCGTAGTTCTGATGAATGCTGCCCGCCAGGGAGTTCTCGATGGGCACCATGGCCGCATCGCAGAGCCCCGCATGCACCGCTTCGAAGACGGCCTCGAAGGACTCGCAAGCCAGGGTCTCAGCAGCACCGAAATGACCCAACAGTGCCTGTTCGGAGTAGGCCCCGGCCTCGCCCTGGAATGCGACCTTCATGCCTGCTCCTTGTCAGCCCACTGGAGAATCCTTCTGATGCCAGCGGCCACGTCCTCATCGGAGGCGGCGATGGTCATGCGCACGAAGCCCTCGCCCTGGGCGCCAAAGGCTGAGCCCGGGACCAGCCCCACCCGGGCTGCTTCGAGAATCCCTTCGCAGATCTCCACCGAGGACCGCTGCAGCGCACGGAAATCCAGGAAGAAATAGAAGGCTCCCTGGGGCGGGGTCACCAGAACCTTGGCGCTGCCGAACTCCCGGGCGATGGTCAGGACCAGCTCCCGGCGCCACGCATAGGCCACGCGCATTCGGGCGGCCGCTTCCTGCACCACCGGATCCACCAGGGCGAAGGCTGCGGCCTTCTGAACAAAGGGCGCGACGCAGGTGATGGAGTTCTGGCCCGCCTTCAAGGCGTTGCCGATGACCCGCGCCGGGGCGGCCAGGAAGCCGACGCGCCAGCCAGTCATGGCATAGGTCTTGGAGAGGCTGTTGACGAGCAGGGTCCGTTCCTTGGCACCCGCAAAGGCCGCGGCGCTGGTGGGGCGTTCGCCGTAGTAGAGGCTGCCGTAGACTTCATCGCTGATGATCCAAAGCTCGTGGGCCTCGGCGAACGCCTGCAGCGCCTGCAGGTATTCCCGCGAGGGATAGGCCCCCGTGGGGTTGGAGGGGTAATTCAGCACCAGAGCGCGGGTCTTGGGCGTGAGGGCCTGGGCCCAGGCTTCCAGGTGGGGAATGAAGCCGTTCTCCGCCGGGGCCGGGACCCGCACGGCATTCCCCCGCAGCATGACCACCATGTTGGCGTGGGTGGCCCAGGTCGGATCCGGCACCAGCACCTCGTCGCCAGGGTTCAGGATGGCCTGCAGGGCCGTGTAGTAGGCGTGGATGCCGCCATGGGTCACGAGGAGCTCGTCCCCGGGATCGTAGGTGACGCCCTCGTCCCGCTGCAGCTTGGCGGCAATGGCCTGACGCAGATCGGGGTAGCCGCTGGAGGGACCGTAGTGGGTCAGCCCAGCCTGCATGGCCTGGAAGGCCGCATCCACCACGGCGGGGGGCGTAGCAAAGTCGGGGTCGCCCACCTGCAGTCCGATGATGGCTTCGCCGCTGGCCTTCAGCGCCAGGATCCGGTCTGCCATGGCAACGGTGGCGGACTGGCGAATGCATTCGAACTGCCGGTTCAGTGAGGTCATCGGGTCCCTGCCTGCCTCATGGTCGCAGTACGGGCTCCGGCTTGCCGAGGGGCGATTCTTCAGGAACCCTCTTCCCAACCCGATCCAGAGGAAGGATTCCACCGTAAAAGCCTGTTTCCCTTTCGTCGACATGCCCCATAGGAGTGCCCCCATGCGAGTTCCAGCCCTCTGCGCGCTGCTTTGCGTCGCCCTGGTCGCCCAGGACAAACCCGCCGCTGAACTCACTGTCAACCCCAACCGCCCCAGCTTTGCCAATCCCGCGACCACGACCATGCCGGGGGTGGCTGAGTTGGAATTCGGCCTGCAGCGCACCCTGTTTCCAGATGGCAGTCGCAGCGAGTTCCAGTCCACCCTGGTGAAATTCGGCCTCACTGGGGACTTCGAGCTGCGCCTGGGCTGGAACGGCATCCTGCGTAACACCACTCCCCAGGGCGACTCCCAGAGTGGGCCCAGTGATCCCAACCTTGGTTTCACCTGGCGCCTCCTAAAGCAGGACAGCGTGGGTGCCGATGTGGCCCTGTCCTACGCCCACAAATTCCCCCAGGCCTCGGTGGCCAAAGGCCTGGGCAGCGGCGCCGTGGACGACACGGTGGTGCTGCTGGTCAGCAAGGACTTCGGCAAGCTCCATGCGGACTTCAACCTCCTCCAGACCTGGATTGGCCAGGTGGGAGGATCCCGCATCAAGCAGCCGGGAGCAGCCCTTGCCTTCACCCTGCCCTTGGCCGGTCCCTGGGGCATCGGCGCGGAGCTCTATGCCATCGGCAGCAGTGATGCCGGGCCGCGTACCCTGGCCACCCTCTGGAATGTGTCCTACCAGGTGTCCTCCCGCCTGGTCCTGGATGCTGGCTTCGATCGCGGCCTCAACAGCGAAGCCGCCCGCTGGAACTACTACTGCGGGTTCAGCTATGGGCTCGGGCGCTTCATGAAAGCTGGGCCCTGAGCCAGAAGCGCCCTTTTCCACTCCCATCCGGACGATAATCAAGTCCGAGTGGGGGGTTCCTTGGCAGCAGTGAAGCTCAAGCGGGTGGTGGTGGCCGGGGGCACGGGTCTGGTGGGACGGCCGCTGGTGCAGGCCCTCCTGGACCAGGGAGCCACGGTGACGGTGCTCACTCGGACTCCGGACCGCCTCCGCCTGCCAGTTGGGGCCACGGCCCAAACCTGGGCAGACCTCCCCGCCCTGCTCGAGGGCGCCGATGCCGTCATCAACCTGGCGGGGGCAGGCATCGCCGACAGCCGCTGGACCGCCGCCCGCAAGGCCGCCATTCGCGATAGCCGCCTCGCCGCCACCCGCAGCCTGGTGACCGCCATGCAAGCCTGCCGGCAGGTCCCCGCCGCCCTGGTGAATGCCTCGGCCATCGGCTACTACATCCCCAAGGACGCGGCAGCGATCGATGAGAGCGGCTCCCTCGGCACTGGCTTTCTCGCCGAGGTCTGCCGGGACTGGGAAGCGGAGGCTCTGACCGCCGCGCCCCTCGGGGTGCGTGTGGCCCTGCTGCGCATCGGTGTCGTGCTGGCCCGGGAAGGCGGCGCCCTGCCCAGGATGGCCCTGCCGGTGCGCCTCTTTCAGGGCTGCAAGCTCGGATCGGGCACCCAGGGTCTCAGCTGGATTCATATCGCTGATCTGGTGGCCATGCTGATGGCGGCCGCGGGCACTCCCGCCTGGAGCGGCCCCTTCAACGCCACGGCGCCGCAGCCCCTGAGCAATGAGGCCTTCACCCGCCTCATCGCCCAGCGACTGCAGCGACCCCTGCTGCCCATACCTGCGTTCCTCACTGCCGCCGCCACCAAAGTTCTCCTCGGCGACATGGCCGAGGCCCTGCTGCTGCAGGGGGCCTACGTCCTGCCGGCAGCGGCCCAGTCCCGCGGCTTCACCTTCCGCTTTCCTACCGCTGCAGCGGCCTTGAAGGATCTCCTGTGAGGGAAGACGTCTTTCGTTCAGTCCAGGACCTGCCCGTGCCGCGCAGCGAGGTGTTTCCCTTCTTTGCGGATCCCGCCAACCTTGAGGCCCTCACCCCACCTTGGTTGCAGTTCGAGGTCATTACGCCGAAGCCCCTGCCCCGCGGGGCCGGAGCTTTGTTTGACTACCGCATCCGCGTCCGCGGGCTCTCCATTCGTTGGCGCACCCTGATCGAGACCTTCATCCCCGGCGAGTGCTTTGTGGATTGCCAGCTCAAGGGTCCCTACTCGCTCTGGCACCACACCCACCGCTTCGAGGACCTCCCGGACGGCGGCACCCGCATGACCGATACGGTCCGCTACCGCGTGGGCTGGGGCGTGCTCGGCACCCTTGTCACCGCCCTGTGGGTGCGGCGCGACATCGAGCGGATCTTCGAGTACCGCAAACAGGTCCTGGCGGAGAAGTTCGTCAGCAGGTGATCAGTTCCCTTGTGCCAGGACAGTCACACCCGCTGCAGGCCCCCGAAGCGGGCCAGGATGCGCTTGTCGCCGCTCTGGTCGAAGCGCACGGTGTAGGTGAGTCCGTCGCCGCTGCCAGAAGCGCTCAACACGGTGCCGGCACCAAAGCGCGGACTCTGCACCCGGGTTCCAGCCGGGAAGGCGTTGGGATCTTTGTTCTCGGCAGGCTCGGTGGACCTGCCGCCTGGTAGCGCACTGGCCGGAGCCGGGCTTTCCTTGACCCGCTCGAAGAAGCTGCGGATGCGCTGCAGCTCCGTCGCCACGGACACGCCTCCAGCACCGCGCACAAAGGAGCTGCCGGGCCGCACGCCTGCGCCGGACTGGTAGAGCTCGGTGCCCCAGCGGATGGGAGCGCTCAGCACCTCCGCTGGGATTTCCCGCAGGAAGCGGCTGGGCAGGCAGAGCATCTCCGTGCCCATGATGCGGCGGCGCCGGGCGGCGCTCAGGGTGAGTCGCCGCTGGGCGCGGGTGATGGCCACGTAGAAGAGGCGCCGCTCCTCCTCCAGCCCTTCAGGCGTTTCCCGGGCGTTGCGATTGGGGAAGACCTCCTCCTCCATGCCCACCACGAAGACATAGGGGAACTCCAGTCCCTTGGCGCAGTGGATGGTCATGAGGCTGAGCTGCGCCGCCTCTTCCAGGTGATCCGTGTCTGAAGCCAGGGTGATGCGATCCAGGAACTCCGACAGCCGCAGGCCCAGGGATTCAGATTCCGCAGCGGCGCTCAGGAACTCCTCCAGGTTGCGGACGCGGCCTTCCGCTTCCAGGGTCCCCTCGTCCTCCAGGCTCTGCAGGTAGCCGCTCTCCTGGAGGAGCCACTTCACCATCCCCGTGAGGCCCTGGGCCTCGCGCTCAGGCCCGGCGCGGTGGAACAGGTCCAGGAACTTCCCCAGCTCCCGCAGGGCGCGGCCCTTGAGGTCACCGGAGCGCAGCAGCAGCGACAGGCCTTCCAGGGGCGTACCGCCGTCGGGGATGGCGGCCTCGATCTTGCCCAGAGTGGTGGGCCCGACGCCGCGGGTGGGGGCGTTCACGCAGCGACGGAAGCTCACCAGATCGAAGGGATTGGAGAGCAGCCGCAGGTAGGAGATGAGGTCCTTCACCTCCTGGCGCTCGTAGAACTTCACGCCCCCCACCAGCTTGTAGGGCAGGTTCTCGGCGCGGAGTGCCTCTTCCATCTGCCGGGACTGCCAGTTGGCGCGGTAGAGCACGGCCACCTTGGCGGTTTCGCCCCCGTAGCGCAGCTCCTGGATGCGCTGCACCACCCACTCCGCTTCCTGGCGCCCCTCATCGGAGAGCTTGAAGACGATGGCTTCGCCCTCCCCCAGCTCCGTGGTCAGGGCCCCCTTGCCCTCCACCCGCTGGGCGTTGTTGGTGATCACTTCCGAAGCCGCGGCGAGGATCTTCTTCGTGGAGCGATAGTTCTGCAGCAGTTCGATGCGCACCGCTTCCGGGAAGTCCTGCTGGAAGTCCAGAATGTTGCGGATGTCGGCGCCTCGCCAGCCATAGATCGACTGGTCTTCATCCCCCACCACGCACAGGTTGTGGTGGCGCCGGGCCAGATGCTGCACGAGCAGGTATTGGGCGCGGTTGGTGTCCTGGTATTCGTCCACCAGGATGTATTTGAAGCGCTCGCTGTAGGCCAGCTGCACGCCGGGATCCCGGAACAGGCGCTCGGTCCACAGCAGCAGGTCATCGAAGTCGCAGGCCCGGTAATTCTTCAGGCCCTTCTGATACAGGTCATAGACGTCCAGCACCTTGCGGGTCCAGGGATCCAGTGCTTCTTCCCGGGCCTCCTCCGGCAGCAGACAGCGGTTCTTGAAGTCGCTGATGAACTCCAGCACCCGCTTGGGATGGAACTGCTTTTCGGGCAGCTTCAGCTCCGCCAGCACCTGCTTGATGAGGCTCTTCTGGTCGGCGGGATCGAAGATCACAAAATCCCGGCCCACTGGCGTGCGCTCTCCTTCCCGGCGGAGGATGCGGGTGCAGAAGCTGTGGAAGGTGCTCACCCACATCTGCCCCGCCGGCAGGGACACCAGGCGCTGGACCCGCTCCCGCATCTCCTCAGCCGCCTTGTTGGTGAAGGTCATGGCCAGGATGGAACCAGGATGGACGCCCTCCTCCTCGATGAGCCAGGCGATGCGGCGGGTGATCACCGTGGTCTTGCCGGAACCAGCCCCCGCCAGGATCAGAAGGGGACCATGGGCGTGGCGGACCGCGTCCCGCTGGGGGGCGTTCAGGTTGGCGAGGAGGGGATGGACATTCGGTTCGGG
>SESE01000416.1_pt1 | contig 17927 bp, 19 predicted proteins | sample 3171371 | NCBI WGS metagenome assembly SESE01 (sample SAMN06051881, study PRJNA518727) | freshwater metagenome | biome: subpolar coniferous forest; feature: holomictic lake; material: water; isolation source: holomictic Lake 442, 13 m depth | place: Canada: near Kenora, Ontario | collected... | reverse complement strand
CCCAATCACCGCACTGGAGGCCACCCGGCGATGCCCGTGATGCTCGAAGTACTGCAGGAAACGCTGGCGGAGTTCAGAGGTTTTCATGGTGTTTCCAGGGGAACGAACGATCAGTCGAGGAAAGTGGCGTGGAGCAGGCTCGGCCCGACCAGCGCGGGGGTCTGATGGGGTGGGAGCGGCGCGGAACCCACAGGACTTCAGTGTCGGAAATGCCGCATGCCGGTGAAGAAGAGCCAGACGCCGAGCTTTTGAGCGGCAGCAATGACTTCGTTGTCCCGGAGGCTGCCCCCCGGTTCGACAAGGGCCGAAACGCCGTGGCAGGCTGCGACTTCGAGGCCATCGGCGAAGGGAAAGAAGGCATCGCTGCCCATGACCGCTCCCCGGGCGCGCTCCCCGGCCTTGCGGCAGGCGATCTCCACGGAGTCCACCCGGCTCATCTGCCCCGCGCCGATGCCCACGGTGGCGCCATCCTTCACCAGCACGATGGCGTTGGACTTGACGGCCTTGGCCACCCGCTGGGCCAATAGCAGGTCTTCGGCCCTGGGCCTCGGTTCGGGTCCGGTGGCCTTCATTTCCCAGGCTTCAAAGGGGGCGAAGGCTTCATCTGCGCGCTGCACCAGGTAGCCGCCGCCAATGGAGCGGGTGTCAAGCCCCTCGGCGCTCTGAGGCCAGTGGTCGGGGGTCTGCAGGATGCGCAGCTGTTTCTTCGTGGCGAAGACCTCCAAGGCTTCGCCGGTGAAGGCCGGGGCCAGGATGACTTCCCAGAAATTCCGGGCCATGACTTGAGCAACTTCCATCCCCACCGGACGGTTGAACGCCACGATGCCGCCAAAGGCACTGACCGGGTCCCCGGCCTGGGCACGCATGAAGGCCTCCAGTGCGTGCGGTCCCTGTCCTACGCCGCAGGGGTTGTTGTGCTTGACGATGACGCAGGCCGGAGCCGGAAACTGCCAGACCAGCCGGGCACAGGCATCTGCATCGAGCAGGTTGTTGAAGCTCAGCTCCTTGCCTTGGCGCTGTTGGCAGGCGGCCATGCCTTCAACCTTCCGTCCAGGCTCCGTATAGAACGCAGCCGGTTGGTGCGGGTTCTCGCCGTAGCGGAGGCCCTGCTGCTGAACGAGGTTCAGGCAGAGATGGTGCGGCAGGTCCGAGGCTTCTCCGGGCGCCAGCTCCCGCTCCATCCACCCTGAGATCGCGGCATCATAGGCGGCGGTCCGACGAAAAGCCTCCAGGGCGCAGTGGCGGCGGTCCTCCAAGCCCCAGGCCCCGGCCTGCAGCTTCTCAAGATAGGGGCCGTACTGACCTGGGTCGGTCAGGACCGTGACTGAGGCGTGGTTCTTGGAGGCACTCCGGATCATGCTCGGGCCGCCGATATCAATCTGCTCGATGGCTTCAGCAGTGGTGACCCCTTCCCGGGCGATGGTGGCCTCGAAGGGATAGAGGTTGATCACCACAAGATCGATGGGGTCAATGCCCTGGGCTTTGGCGTCGGCCACATGGGTCGGCAGGTCCCGCCGGAACAGAAGGCCCCCATGGATCCGGGGGTGGAGGGTCTTCACGCGGCCACCGAAACACTCAGGGGCACCGGTATAGGTGGCCACCTCATGAGCTTCTAGCTGGGCTTCCTGAAGGGCGCGAAGGGTGCCGCCAGTGGCCAAAAGCCGCCACCCCATGGCCAGCAGACCCTCCGCCAGAGGGAGCAGTCCTGCCTTGTCGTAGACCGAGATCAGTGCCGTTGGCATGGTCGCTCCCTGAATCCTCGATTTTTCCATGCCTGAGGGGCTTTCGGAAGGGAAGGTTGTCCCAGGTTTGGGTTCTTTCCCGTTCGGCCGAAAAGGGGGGACAGGAGGTCCCATGGAGGTCCAGGTTGAGGTGCAGTTCACGGTCCAGCACACCCTGGAACAACTCAAGGACGAGTTCGTCAAGCGGAGCCACATCCCGGCGTGGAAGACTCCTGATGATGGCGGCGCCCCTGATTTGTTCTTCGAGACCAAACTTGTCAGTCTGACCCTCTCCTCAGAGAAGGACCGTCACGCCTGGTTCGTATTTTCGCTGGAGGCTACGGGGGAGCTCAGAAAGCGGGTGATCATCCCGAATGTGATCCCTGCCACAGTGAACGTCGATCTGCCGGATCTCGAGGATTTCCTCGATTTCTGCCGCCGCTGCATGGTCGGGGCCGCCAGCGGGGCCTGAAAACCGACCTGCTTCGACCTGGGAGGCCCGCCTTTACCTCGAAGCCGCAAGGCCCCATCCTGGAAGCCTTGGAGCAAGCCCATGGCGACGATCAAGATCAACGGCGTTGAGCTGAGCGTGGACCCCGGCACCCTCGTGCTGGATGCCTGCCGCAAGGTGGGGATCGACATCCCTCATTACTGCTATCACCCGGCCCTGACCCCGGTGGCCACCTGCCGCATGTGCTTGGTGGACATCAAAGGCCAGCCGAAACTGGCGACCAGCTGCACCACCACGGTACCGCCCGCGCCGAAGGACAATCCGGACGCGGTGGTTATGGAAGTCTTCACCGAGTCGCCCGCGGTGGTGGATGCCCGGGCCGGGGTCATGGAGTTCCTGCTGATCAACCACCCGCTCGATTGCCCCATCTGCGATCAGGCCGGCGAGTGCAAACTCCAGGACTTCTCCTACCATTTCGGCAGCGGCCAGTCCCGCATGGTCGAAGCTAAGCGGCGTTACCGCTACGAAGATCTTGGCGCGAAGATCGTCATCGACAAGAACCGCTGCATCCACTGCACCCGTTGCGTGCGCTTCACCCGCGAAATCAGCGGCGGCGGCGAACTGACCGTGGCCCAGCGCGGCTCCCATCTGGAGGTCACGACCTACACCGGTAAGAGCCTGGATCAGAACCTCTTCGCCGGGAATGTGGTGGATCTCTGCCCCGTGGGGGCCCTGACAAGTCGGGATTTCCGCTTCCGGAAGCGGGTCTGGTATCTCAGGAGCGTGCCTTCCATCAGCCGCCACTCCGCTCTGGGCAGCCCCATCTGGATCGACCATGAAGGCAACCAGATCCACCGCCTGCGCCCACGGCCACTGGAAGGCAAGGAGACCACGCACTTCATCAGCGATGCCGAGCGTCAGGCCTACACCCGCTACAACCGGGCTGAGGTGGCTCCGAGCCCCCTCCTAAAGGGGACCCCGGCAGCCCCGGAGGCCATCCAGGAGGCCCTGCAGTCCGCAGGGGCGGTGGCAGTCATCGGTCAGGGAACCTTCGGCTGCGATGCGGCCCAGCGCCTGGGTGAATTGGCCAGTTCTGCGGACCTGCGCTTCGGCAGCGGAGACCACACCATTCCTGTGGTGTTGCCCCGTTACCAGACCAGCTCTGACGGCATTCTGAATCGTCGAGGCTTCACCGAGCGCGGCTTCCGCTTTGGCGCCCTCCAGGAATTGCTCAATAAGGTCCAGGGTGGCGAGGTCAAGGCTGTGGTGCTGCTCCACGATGAAGCCTTCAGCAGTTCCCAGGAGGTCGGTCTGTTGGTACAGATCCTCAAGGCGGCATCCTTCAGTCTGGCGTTGGAAGTGAAGGCTTCCGGGCTGGGTATGGGTGCCACGGCCTGGCTACCCATCGCGAGTTACGTTGAGGAAAGCGACTTCATTGTCAATCACGAGGGCGAACTGCGCCGCTTCCAGAAGGCGATTCAGCCGCCCAAGGGCGTGCGTACGGTCCCCGGCTGGGTGAAAGAACTCGCCAAGGTGCCTGCGGCGGTTTAGCGGGGTTGCTCCACAGTGGCCCTGGGCCTTCGTACGCGATAAGGGCGCCTGCTGGCGCCCTTATCGCGTACCCATGCGGATGGTTACTTCTTGACCACCTTGGCATCCTCGACGATGAGCGGGTAGACATAGCCAGCGCCAAAGTCTTTGTCCAGGCGGACGGTACCCTTGATGGTCACTACATCACCCTTGGCAACGGTGTCCAGGGTGGTCACGGTGATGTCGTGAGAGCCCTTGCTTGCATCGCCACTGCCGTCCTGAAGGTGCATCCAGTTCTTGCCCATCACTCCGGGGTTGTACTTCACCACTTTGCCGCGAATGCTGACGGACTTCTCTTTCAAACCACTCTTCTGGGCCCAGGTTTCGCTGATGGTCCGGGCATCTGCTCCGCTGGCCTTATCGACCTTGCCCACAGCTACTGGGGTGGCGGCCGGTGTTCCGGGGGCGGAGGGCGTGGTCGCTGCGGTTGGCCCAGGCGCAGCAGGTGCCGCCGGGGCTCCCCCGGCGGGCGCCAGGGTCCCGAAGTAGACCTCGGGGAAGGTCCGGTTCAAGGTCTTTGATTCAAAATTGGCCATCAGCATGGGGTTGGCGATGGACACTTCCGCACCCTTTTCCACTTTGGTCTCGGGGACAGCGGCCCAGATCTCGCCTTTGTCGGTCTTGATGCGCAGGTAGCAGTAGGGGGAGGCATCAAGGCGTTCCTGCACCTTGCCAGTGATGCTGGCGATCGGGGCGGGGGCACCGGGGTTCGCCGCCTGGGTGGGGGCGGCCACGATGGGCGCCCCGGTCGGGGTCTTGCTGGTATTGCAGGCGATGGTGGCTGAGGCGAGGAAGACGAGTGTGAGGGCGCTGCGCATGCTTGGTTTCTCCTTGTGGGTAGCGGAAGTGTTTTGCCGAAGTCTGATCTTAAGGCCAAAGACCTATGACTGGCGACAAAGCCCCTGAAGTTGGAATCAATGTCATGGAAGTGCAATGCTCATTTGCTTTTTCGGGCGGGGTCATCCCAGAACGGGTAGAAGCAGTACCACTGGCTAGGGTGTCTGCGGATCAGGGCTTCTAGATCTGCAACATAACAGCGCAGGCCGGCCTCGATGGCCTGCTGGCGCTCCCCCCGACTGCCCGCCACCCGGATGGGGGTTCCAAGTCGGGCGTGGAAGCGGCGGTTTTCGTCCGTATAGAAAAAACTCGTGACGATTGGGGCACCGGTCATGGCGGCCAGTTCCCAGGGCCCACGGGGAAAGGGGACCTCCCGACCAAAGAAGGGCAGGGCCAGGCCGTTGAGGCTGAAATCGCGGTCGCCCTGCATGCCAACCAGGGCCCCAGCCCGCAGGTATTTGACCAGGGGGAGCGTGGAGAATCCCACGCCATCCACAGGGATTCCCACCACGCCGCCCTGGGCACGCATTCCTTCCCGAAGGCGCTCCACGGCCTGGAACCGATCGGGCTTATAGACCACGTGGAGGCTCAGGTTGCGGCTGCGGAGCAGCACCCCGCCCAACTCGAAATTGCCTGCGTGGGCGGTGAGCAGAATCACCCCCTTGCCTTCAGCGATGACTCCATCGAGTCCCTCCAACCCTTCGATGCGCTCGAACTGAGCCAGGGCTTCGGCTACGGGCCTTTGGCCGTAGTAGAAAAAGTCCACCCAGGCGCGAGCATGCTGCCGCACCATCTCCCGGGCGGTGCGCTCCACTGTTGGGTGTGAGGCCTTCAGGCCCAGTATCTGGGAGGTGTTGCCAAGGATTGCCTCCAGATAGTGGGGGCGCAGTGCCATGAAGGCATTGGCGATCTGGTCGGCGATGGCATGCCCCCGCTCCCGCCGGGAGAAGGCGCGCGCCGCGACATAGAACAATGGAAAGAGCGCCCCAAAGACCGCGCCATAGAGGAGGCCCAGCAGTTTCGAATCGGACTGCATGCGGTCTTGAATGTCCTACCTCCAAACATTCTGGTTCGGGTTGCGGTCATCCATCTCCTGCCAGAGTCGCTGGAGACTCTGTAGGCGCTCCGGGTAGTCCAGGGCGAGACGCTCGAGGGTGTCGTCATCTCCAGCATCGAAAGCGAGCGGGTCCGCTAGAACTTCCGATGAGAACTCTGGAAAGACCTGCGCCAGGAGTGCGCGGTCGAAGCCACGCACACTGAGGGTACGGATGCCTGGGGTATCTATCAGCGTTCCACCCGCTTCGAAGGCCATCCAGCGGGCGGCGGTGGTGGTCTGCTTGCCGGTTCCGAACCGAGTGAGGCCGCCGGTCTTCAGGGCGGCATCAGGATGCAGGGCGTTCACCAGAGTGCTCTTCCCAACGCCGCTGTGCCCCAGTAGGACTACCACCTGATTCTGGAGCAAGCGGCGGAGCGGTTCGATGCCCTCTCCTTGCAGGGCCGAGGTCTCGTGGATGGCCACCCCCTGTTCCCGCAGCGGATCCAACTCGGGGAGAAGGTCCTTTTTTGATGCCCGATCCCGCTTGGTGACAAGTACGCGAAAGCCGAGACCGGCAGCCAAGGCAAGCACCTGGGCCCGCTCGAGCAGGCCTGGGCGCAAGGGGGGGTCCACCACGGCTGCGCAGATCCATAGTTCATCGGCGTTGGCGCAAACGAGTTGCCAGGGTTCGCGATCATCGCTCCCGCCACGCTTCAGGAGTGTTTTTCGGGGCATCACTGCCACCACCTGGGCTGCGGGGGAGCCCCCCTCACCCCGGGGCAGACTGGGCGCAGGAAGCCTGGGGTCATCGGGCTCCACCGCGATCTCCGAATAGCGCACCCGATCCCCACAGACAAGGCGCACACCCTTGAGTTTTCCGCTCAGGGTGGCGCGCAGCAGGCTGCGATCAGCCCGTTCCAGGTTCACCCACTGGCTGTGCCGCTGGATCAGTGTGGCCTCGGGGAGGTGCATCCAGGGTCCCGCATCCGGTAGCCGCAGCAGAGTCTCGGCATCATGGGCCTCGATGCCGGTCTCCAGTCGTTCGGCGTGGCGTTGCCGTCGCTTGCTATCGGTCGAGCGTTCACCGGAGTAGGCCTCACGGTGGTCCAGATCCTGGGCCTCCCGGCTTTGGCCAAGGCGGAACTTGCGAGGCATCAGGCCCCCATGGCCGTCACGCGCGACCCGCGAAATCACCGGTTTCGGTGCTGACCTTCACCTTTTCACCTTCCTTGATGAAGAGGGGCACCTTGATCTCAATGCCGGTCTCCAGTTTGGCGGGCTTGGTCACATTGCCGCTGGCCGTATCGCCCCGGGCTCCGGGTTCCGTGTAGGTGACAGTCAACTCCACCTGGGTAGGCATCTGCAGTCCGATGGGGTTCCCATTGAACTTCTGGATCTGCACGATGAGGCCTTCCGTGAGGTAGTCGAGGGCGTTACCCATCAGGCTTTCGCCAAGGGTATGGGTTTCGTAGGTCTCCTGATCCATGAAGTGGGTGCCGTTGCCATCGCTGTACAGGTAGCTGGCTGGAGCCAGAACGAGGTCTGGCTCCTTGAATTTGTCCCCAGCTTTGAAGGTTTTGTCGAAGACGGCTCGAGTGAGCAGGTTCCGCATCTTGATGCGCACCAGGGTTTGGCCGCCGCGTGCTGTGGGGGTGGAAATTTCCACATCCAGGCAATGGAAGGGAGTGTCCTCGAGTTCGAAGAACATCTTGCGTTTGATCTCGATGGCTTCGAGCAGGGCGGCCATGGGTACTCCAATGGATCGAATCCTCCATTCTACCTCCTCTGGAGGGAGACATCTCCCGGTTAGAATTCCATATCCATGGCAGACCCAAAGACCATCGGCAGGTATCAGATTTCGCGCCTCATCGGACAGGGTGGCATGGGGGCGGTCTACCTGGCGGAGGATCCCCTGCTCAAGCGGCGGGTGGCCATCAAGGTGGTGAGGGTCACGGGAGCGGCCCGCCAGCAGGCCATGCTGAGGTTCCGGCGTGAGGCAGAAATCAGTGCTCAACTGAACCACCCGAACCTAGTGACCATCTTTGACGTGGGCGTGGAGGATGACCTGGGTCCCTTCATGACGATGGAATACATCGAGGGGAAGAGTCTCGGCAAACACATCCGGGAAAAGTCCCTCGACACAGAGCCCGCCATGCGGGTTTTGATCCAGGCCATGCGGGCCCTCCGGGCTGCGCACCGGAGGGCCATCGTCCATCGGGATGTCAAGCCCGACAACATTCTTCTCAGTGAAGAAGGGCGGGCCAAACTGATGGACTTCGGCATCGCCAGGAGTATGGGACAGACCAGCGCAGATTCCGGACCGTTCCTGGATTCGGCGACATGGGATGCAGACACCCCCAGCGGCTACGCCCACACCCTCGCCTTACGCATGACGGTCACAGGCGACTTTCTTGGATCGCCAGCCTATGCACCGCCGGAAGTGCTGAGGGGCGGAGAGGGCACGCCTGCCTCCGACCGATACAGCTTCGCCGCTACAACCTTTGAGCTTTTGACAGGCCAACTGCCCCATTCCGGGAAGGACCTCTCCGAGAGCATTGCCCACATTCTCAAGGGGGCACTGGCGCTTCCGGTGGATCTGCCACCAAGACTGGGCGGGGTGTTTCAGAAGGCCCTGGCCCTGAACCCGAGTGACCGCTATACAACCCTGCCCGAGTTCTTGGAGGAGTTGATCGACGCCCTGCCTGGGCCTGCCAGCATGCGCGCTCGCTTGTTCGCTGCGCTGGGGCAGGAAGACGATGGGACGAGCGTTTCGGCGGCGCGGTTCCGTCTCTCTGGAGAACTGCTTGGCCGTGGGCCCGATGACAGTGGCCCGATTCTTACCACGACTCGCCTGCGCCAGACCCAGCCCGTGAAGATCAGCCTGGCGGAGGATCCGGTTGAAACCTACTTGGCCTCGCGCAAGACCGAGTCCGGGCCCAGGCCAGAGGGACGAAACTGGATCGGGATTCTCAAGTGGTCCGTGATTATCTTCCTGTTTCTCCAGCTTTTCTGGTGGCTTCTGCCCGTTCTGTCGCGGGCGCGGTGGTCGCCCTAGCCTCTCAAGCAAAGGCCCGCATCAGGAGGAAGAGGCTACCGTTCCAGCAGGCGTGGACCAGGATCGGGGCCCGCAGGCTGCCGGTGTGGCGCATGGCCAGGGCCATGACGAAGCCCAGGGTGCTGAGGGTGGGTAGTCCCACAGGTTGGAGGTGAATGGCTGCAAAGAGAAGAGCCGACAGGCAGAGCGCCTGGAACATCTGGCCAGCCCTGGCAAGAGCTGGCAGGAGAAAACCACGGAAGAGCAGTTCCTCCCAGAAGGGGGCCAGGACAGCGACTGTCAGGAAAAGGGCCAGATTGGGTCCCCAGCCTGAAAGCCCGCGCAGGAGTTCCTGCAGATCCCGCTGGGGGCTCTGATCAGGTTTCAGGACTAGGCCGGAGACCAGGGCCACAGTAATTACCAGCAACACGGCCAGGGACAGGAAGGCTATGCCCCAGGGTAGATCTTGGCGCAGCCTGCCGGGGGCAACACGCTGCCAGATTTCCTGGGGTGGGATACCCTCCGCCTGACAGAGGAGCCAGAGGCCGAAGGAGGCGTGCAGCAAGTAGCCCAGAGGCACGGCCAGCCAGCGCAGGCTGGGCCAGGGCAGGAGGAGCAGTCCCGCCAGATTGCCTGTCACGAAAAACAGGAGAAACCACCCCAGAAGCACCAGGGTGACGGCTCGACCCGACATGGACCATTCGGGCAAGGTGCGGGGGGGGGGCGTCTTACGGGTAGCGAGCAGGTAGATGGCCACTCCGACTCCGCCCGCCGCCAAGGCCAGCACGAGCAGGCCCAGGAGCCCCAACCCAGCCAGCCGGGTCAAGAGCGCCTGACGGGCCTGGGCCCTGAGCGGGTCTCCACCACCTTCCCGGTCCCTGAGTCGGGCCTCGAGCAACTCCGCGGCGTGACCATGGCCAAGCCGGTGCTGGACCTCCTCGCGCTCGGCGCGGGTCGGCAACGGAGCCCCGGCGTAGGCGGCAAGACAGGCGGCGCGATAGGATCGACCCACGGGGCCGGAGGGGGTCGCTTGATCGATCCAGGTGGCGGGCGCCTCGGCGGGTCGCTCCAGTTCCGCCTTCAACACCGCCAGAAGGGCCCGGTCCCAGGGCTCCACCAGCTCCTGCCCGCGCTTCGCCCAGTCTGGACCCGGCCCCACTCCACCCACCAGTAGCCGGGGGCCCGCTAGGGCGACCTCCACCATCCGGCCCTGCAGGCTGGCGCGTTCAGCGGGGCGCCGCGCTCCCTGCTGTCGGGCCCGCAGGGTGAAGCCCGCTGCCAACAGAGCGAGCAGCGCCAGCAGGGCGATGAGGGGATCGGCCCAGCTACGGTCCGGATGCCAAGCCTCCCGGCGATCAGTGGTCATGGCTTCAGGCTACGCGAAGGGCTGGCGACCGGTGCGCCGGAAGCGCCAGGCTGCCCAGCGGAGATAGATCCGGTTCAGTACCCGGGGCAGGCCGGGTAGGCCCAGGACCGGGGCCACCCACCGCCAAACCGGCAGGCGCGCCGCGATGGGTTGGAGGAGGTCGGCTCCCGCCCAGACCTCTCTAGTGGCCAGGTCCAACCCGTGGATTTCCTTCTCCACTGGCTTGCCACCCAATTCCGGGGCCAGCGCCAGCAGGTCGGGATCCCGCACGGAGGCAATATGGAGCAGGCCCCGGCGATCCTGGCGAGCCAGCCAGAGCGCCATCCGACAGCAGAGGGTGCAGGCGGGGTCATAGGCTAGGAACAGGGGCGCGGGCATCTAGGCGCATGATGCCATGGTTGGCGGTATGGTGAATATCCGGAGGCTCTATGCCCTTTTCCCATCCCATCGAGGTGCGGTTCAGCGACCTGGACGTCATGGGCCATGTCAACAACGCGGTGGTGATCAGCTTCATGGAACAGGCCCGCTTCCAGTGGTGGCGTACCTTCCTGGGCGGACGCTCGTTCCAGGAAGAGGGCTTCCTTATGGCCCGCGTCGAAGTGGACTACCGGAGGCCAATCCTGCTGAACGATGAGGTACGGGTGGAGCTCCACTGCACCCGGGCCGGAAACAGCTCCTTCGAACTGAGCTATCGGGTTACCAAGGGGCTCGGCGGCCCCCTGTTCGCGGAAGGGAAGACCGTTCAGGTGATGCTCGACTTCACCACCCAGCGCCCCAAGCCCCTGGCCACCGCCACCCGGGACTGGCTGGAAGCCCAGTCCTGATGCTGCTGGGGACTGCCACCTGGATGGAGGGGCCTGCCGAGCGTCGGGCCCTCGTAGCGCGGCTGTCCTCGGGGCGCCTGGCAGACCTGAACCGGATCGAAGCCATCCGCCTCGCCAAACTGGGGGAGGGAGAACCGGATCGCATGGCGGATGCCCTGGTGCCCAGGAGCCTGCGCCGGGTGCTCGAGGGCGGCCCCCGGGCCCTGGCCCGGGTTCGGCAGACCGTGGCCTACGCGGAGAAATGGGATCGTCGCGGCACCCTGCCTATACACCTGGCGCCTGAGGGCCAGGCGGTGCAACAGGGGCCATGCCTTCCCAGACCTGCCTCCGTGCGCCGGATGGAGGGGCTAGTCCTGGATCGCTTTGCCGTGAAGGGGCCCGGAGCTTCGCCATCGGCGCCCTTCCAGCCGGGCCTAGCGGTCATCGGTCTGGCCGGGGGCGCTCCTGCGGGGTTCTGCTTGGCATTGGAGGCTGGGGACGGCCTGGTCCTGGGCGCGTGGATGACGGACGAGTGGCCTACCGGCAGCTTGGAACTGAAGGTGGGACCAGTCCGGCGCAGTACTCCCTTGCGGGCCTGGGAGGGCCTGGAGCTGCCCCGACTCCGCGGCGGAGAGGTGTTGCTGCTGCCCCCATCCCGCCTGAAGCCGATGCCTGAAGTGTCCCCAGGGGCCGAGGTGCGGCTTGGTGCTGGGTTCGAGCTGCTCCATCTGCGGCTTGGGCCAGAGGGGGTCCATCCCACGGTGCAGTGATCAGCCATGGACTGCCTCAGCCCCGCATCATCGCCGCGATGAGAAAGGCCATCTCTAAGCTCTGAGTACCGTTCAGGCGGGGGTCGCAGCCGGTGTGGTAGGCCTTGGCCAGATCGGCTTCGGAGAGACCCTCGGTGCCCCCTGTGCATTCGGTGACTGCCTCACCTGTTAGCTCGATGTGGACTCCGCCCAGATGAGAACCATGGGCCCGATGGAGCTCAAAGGCTTGTCTCAGCTCGGAGAGGATCGCGCTGAAGTCGCGGGTTTTGAGCCCTGCTGGGCTTTCGGTGCCGTTCCCGTGCATGGGGTCGCAGCTCCATAGCACCAGCCGATTGGTGGCTCGGACGGCCTTGACCAGAGGGGGCAGCGCCTGGGCGATGTTCGGGGCACCGAAGCGGGTGATCAAAGTGATGCGCCCAGGTTCCCGCTCAGGATCCAGCCGATCCAGCAGGGCGAGCAGGTGTTCCGGGGTGGCACTGGGACCCACTTTGACGCCGAGGGGGTTGCTGATTCCGCGCAGATACTCGATGTGGGCCCCGTCCAGTTGGCGGGTACGCTCGCCCACCCAGAGAGTGTGTGCCCCCAGGTTGTAGTGGACCGATGCTTCGTCATCCCAGCGGGTGAGGGCCTCTTCGTAGGGCAGCAGCAGGGCTTCGTGGCTGGTGAAAAAATCAATGCGCTCCAGCACTTCTGGCTGTACGCCGCCGAGCGCCTCCAGGAAATCCAGGGATTCGCGGACCTGATCCAGGGTGCGCCGGTATTCGGGCACCGCACCGGTCCCGCCCGGAAGCTCCCAGCGCTCGGGGTGGTGCAGGTCGGCGAAGCCACCGACGGTGAGTGCGCGCAGGTGGTTCAGGGTCGCGGAAGCATGGAAGTAGGCGGCCAGCATACGACCGGGATCCGGGCGGCGCGCAGTGTCTTCCGCCTCGAGGGCATTGATGAGATCTCCCCGGTAGCTCGGCAGCTCGCGGCCACCAACGATTTCGGTGGGGCGACTGCGGGGCTTGGCAAACTGTCCAGCGATTCGACCCACCCGGATCACGGGCCTACGACCGCCATGGGTGAGCGCCACGGACATCTGGAGCATCACGCGCAGCTTGCCTTCGATGGCTTCTGGAGTGCAGTCCTTGAACTGTTCTGCGCAGTCGCCGCCCTGGAGCAGGAAGCGCCGGCCCGCGGCTGCCTCCGCGAGGAGGCCGCGCAGACGAGAAATCTCGCCTGGCACAACCAGGGGTGGCAGCCGGCGCAGCCTCGCCAAGATCGCTTCCAGCGCCGATGGATCGTCATAGGTCGGCTGCTGCAGGGCCGGGCAACGCTGCCAGCTGTGGGGGTTCCAGGCTTGCTTCATCCGAGGGCCAGCATGCGCTCCAGAGGCTTGAGAGCCTTTACGCGCAGAGCCTCCTCCAGGCGGATCTCCGGCTGCAGGTCTCGCAGGCTTAGGTAGAGCTTCTCCAGGCTGTTGAGCTTCATGTAGGGGCAGAGGCTGCAGTTGCAACCACTGTCGGCCGGAGCCGGAATGAGTTCGGCCTCCGGGCGGCGCTGCTTCATCTGGTGGAGGATGCCCGCTTCCGTGGCCACGATGAAGGCCCGGGCGCTGTCCTTGGCTACATAATTGAGGAGGGCAGCCGTGGAGCCCACGAAGTCCGCCAGTTGGAGGACGGTGGCGTCACATTCGGGATGGGCGATGAGCCTCGCCTGCGGGTGCTTGGCCTTGAGTGCAGCCAGGCGCTTGGCGGTGAACTGCTCGTGGACGATGCAAAAGCCCGGAAACAGGGCCATGTCCCGTCCGGTCTGTTGCATCACCCACTTGCCCAGGTGGCGATCGGGCGCGAACACGATCTTCCGGTCCTTCGGCAGGCTCTCTACCACGCGCACGGCGTTGCTGCTGGTACAGATGATGGTGCTCAGTGCCTTCACTCCCGCTGAACAGTTGATGTAGCTGACGACATCGTGATCGGGAAACTGCCTCAGCCACTGCTCGAAGTACTCTGCGGGGCAGCGGTCCGCAAGACTACAACCAGCATCCATGTCGGGAATCACGACGGTCTTGGTGGGGTTGAGAATCTTGGCAGTCTCAGCCATGAAGTGAACGCCGCAGAAGGCAATTACATCGGCGTCTACCTTGGCGGCCTGCTGGCTCAACTGGAGGCTGTCGCCTACGAAATCCGCCAGGTCCTGGATCTCCGGCTCCTGATAATAGTGGGCCAGGAGCACGGCCCGACGCTCAACCTTGAGGCGCCGGATCTCCGCAGTCAGGTCCAGGCCGGCCGGGACGCTAGCAAGATCAGGAAGGTAGGGGGAGGTCAGGTCCATGGCTTCATTCTAGGTGCCCAAACGCATTTCCGGGCGGGAGGTGCTTCGATTGCAGCTAGGGTTTTTCAAGAAAGCGGCGGATGCGTCGTCCAGGCTCGGGGTCATCGAAGACCTCACAAAAGGCTGCCCGCTCCCAGGCAAGGGCCAGGCAACGCGGTAGGCCGGTCTGCTGAATGTCGAGATTTTCAAAAATGGTTATTGCCCGCCCAGAGGCATTAACGGCTTTTGCTACATGCGAATTAGTGCTATTCTCTTTTTGGATCGCAGGGTCCAGGTGGATGTGGGAGCCCGATGACCGCCCTTTGGGGTTGGACATTGGTCCATTTCTAGTTGGGATCATGCTTCATCGTCCAAAAGGGGGGACACGTGGCCAAAACACAGGCGCAAGATACATCCAGCATTACACGGCTGGACCAGACCAAGATCAGCCAGTATTTCGGCTGTAATACCTTCGGTGAGCGCACCATGCGTGAGCGTCTACAGAAGGATATCTACAAGGCCTATCGCCAGGCGCAGAAGCGCGGCGAGCCCTTGTCGCCGGAAGTCGCGAAGAGCGTCGCTCTCGCCATGAAGGAGTGGGCCCTGGAGCAGGGCTGCACCCACTTCACGCATTGGTTCCTGCCCATGACCGGAGCCACTGCCGAGAAGCATGATGCCTTCATTACTTGGGACGAGGAGCCCGGCCAGGTCATCGAGCGCTTCAGTGGTGGTCAGCTTACCCAGGGTGAGCCGGACGCCAGTTCCTTCCCCAGCGGTGGCCTGCGCGCCACCTTCGAGGCCCGCGGCTATACCGCCTGGGATCCCGCCAGCCCTGCCTTCATCATGGAGGGCCCCCTAGGAAAGACGCTCTGCATCCCAACCGCCTTCATCGGCTACCACGGCGAGGCGCTGGATCACAAAGTGCCCCTCCTCAGGTCCATGGATGTGGTCGCCGTGCAGGCCAAGGCAGCCCTGAAGCATTTCGGGGTGAACGCCGAAAGCGTTGTGGCCCAATGTGGTCCCGAGCAGGAATACTTCGCTGTGGATCTCGAACTGGCCCAGCAGCGGCCCGACCTGATGTTCGCCAACCGGACCCTCCAGGGCGCGAAGCCCCCCAAAGGCCAGGAGCTGGAGGACCACTACTTCGGCAGCATCAAGGCCCGTGTCCTCGGCTTCATGCAGGAGGTGGAGCTGGAGTGCTTCAAGCTGGGCATACCGGCCAAGACCCGTCACAACGAGGTGGCCCCCAATCAGTTTGAGATCGCGCCCATCTACGAGGCTGCGAACCTCGCCAGCGACCACAACCAGTTGCTGATGGAGATCCTCAAGTCCGTTGGCGAGCGCCACGGCTTGGCCATCCTGCTGCACGAGAAGCCCTTTGCCGGCGTCAACGGCAGTGGCAAGCACGTGAACTGGAGCATCGCCACCAACGAGGGCCAAAACCTGCTGGAGCCCGGCCAGACGCCCGAGGAGAACCTGCAGTTTCTCTATTTCCTCAGCGCCACCCTCAAGGCGATCCACACCCACGGCGGCCTGCTGCGCGCCTCCATCGCTTTCGCGGGCAACGATCATCGCCTCGGCGCGAACGAGGCCCCACCTGCCATCATGTCCGCCTTCCTCGGGGCTCAGCTGAGCCACATCCTCGAGGCCATCGAGAAGGGCGATGCTGCCGATGCCTCCACCCAGCAGATCCTGAATCTGGGCATCGGCAACCTGCCCCGCATCGAGAAGGACGCCACGGACCGCAACCGGACCAGTCCCTTCGCCTTCACCGGCAACAAGTTCGAGTTCCGTGCGGTGGGTTCCAGCCAGCCCATCGGCCTGCCTCTGACGGTCATCAATGCCGCCGTGGCCGAGGCCCTGGAAGGCTTGAATGCCAGCCTCGATGCCGAACTCAAGGCCGGCAAGGAGCACAAGGCTGCCGTCATGGCGGTGGTTCGCAAGGCCATCATCGAGACCAAGGCCATCCGCTTCGAGGGCAATGGCTACTCGGACGAGTGGAAGGTTGAAGCTGAGCGGCGGGGCCTGCCCCACGCCAAGGACACCGTGGCGGCCCTCCATATATGGGAAGAGCCAGCGGTCAAAGCCCTGTTCTCGAAGTCCGGCATCCTGTCCGAGGGTGAGTTGGAATCCCGCCTCCACATCCGTCACGAGCAGTATCAGAAGGCCATTGCCATTGAAACGCAGGTTCTGCGTGAAATGGCGGAGACCCAGATCCTGCCCTCGATCACGGCCGACCTTGGTGCCCGGGCTGCCAGCCTCTGCCAGCTTGCCACGGCCGGGATCTCCGTGCCGGACAGCCTGAAAGCCGCCTTGCAGGCCCAGGCCACCCTGGCCGGCGAGGCCCAGACCCGTCTTGCTGCCATGAAGGCCGCCTTGGTCGCCGCCGAGCTCCTGGAGGATAATCAGGCCCGAACAGAGGCCTTCGGCAATCAGGTGAACCAGTCCAAGCACGCACTCCGCGAGGTTCTGGACGGCCTGGAAGAGGGTTGCGATGCGGACCTCTGGCCGCTGCCGAAGTATTGGCAGTTGCTGTCTCCGCTGGTCTAGAACGCTCGAATACAAACAGCAGAAGGGGCCGCAAACGCGGCCCCTTCTGTTGTTTGTGCAGAAACCCTTGAGCAGGCTATTCCAGCGTGACGCCGCGCCCAGACTTGATCCGTTCCTCAATGCGCGAAGTGCTGTGCCCCGGCAGAAAAGGGATCAGCGCGAGCCGGCCGCCTCGGCCTTCGACGATGTCGCGCCCCACCACGGTCTCGGGGGTGTAGTCACCACCCTTGACCAGGATGTCCGGCAGCAGGGCCCGGATTAGTTCCAGCGGTGTGTCCTCGCCAAACAGGACCACAGCATCCACACTGCGCAGTCCCAGCAGCACAGCCGCTCGAGCGGCCTCCTCCTGCAGCGGGCGCCCGACACCTTTCAGGCGCGCCACGGAGGCATCGCTGTTGAGGCCCACCACCAGAAAATCCCCCAGCGCTCGGGCATCGGCGAGGTATTGGACATGGCCCGGATGGAGCAAATCGAAACAGCCGTTGGTGAAGCAGAGGACCCCTGGCCGAGGGACCTCGGCGAGGAAGGCAGTGGGTGTCTGGAAGAAACGGATCAGTGACGGCATCGAAGGTTCGGATAAAATGATGGTTTCGGGGACCATTCCCAGGAGAAGTCTGCCATGCCGCTCTATGAATACCGCTGCGAAGGTTGCGGCCAGTCGGAAGAAAAACTGGAAAGCCTGTCGGCGCCAGAAGCCCATGCCTGCCCATCCTGTGGTGCCGCCGTCGGCATGAAGCGCCAACTTTCCGTGGCGGCCTTCGCCCTCGCCGGTAGCGGATGGTACAAGGGCGCTGCTGCGGAGCCCGCAGCCGCCGCGGCCGCCACCCCCGTTGCCCCGGCCACCGAGGCCCCAAAAGGGGGCCACGGTTGCGCTGCCGGGGGTTGCGGGTGCCCCTTGGCGGGGTGAGGTTCGCTTCAATTGCTACTTGATGCGTTGACTTTCAGGGCTTTTCCGCTAGCCTAGATGGTTCCGGCCCCGTGGGTCGGCGCAGGATTTCATCCGTCCGATGTTCCCCAGCGGAACCTCTCGGGCCCAGGCCCGGAAACACCGGTGCCTTCCTTGGAGGATGGTGTGCCTACCATCAATCAGTTGATCCGCCATGGGCGGAAGACCTTCCAGAACAAGACCAAGAGCCCCGCGCTCGACGCCTGCCCGCAGAAGCGCGGCGTGTGCACTCGCGTGTTCACCACCACGCCGAAGAAGCCGAATTCGGCCCTTCGCAAAGTGGCCCGCGTCCGCCTCACCAACGGCATCGAATGCACCACCTACATCCCTGGCGTGGGCCACAACCTGCAGGAGCACAGCATCGTGCTCATCCGCGGTGGCCGCGTGAAGGATCTTCCGGGTGTGCGCTACCACGTGGTGCGCGGCAGTCTGGATGCCACCGGTGTAGCCGGTCGTAACCAGTCCCGTTCCAAGTACGGCGCCAAGCGCCCCAAGGCCGGCGCTGCGCCGGCCAAGAAGAAGTAGGGGAGA
>SESE01000413.1_pt1 | contig 17950 bp, 13 predicted proteins | sample 3171371 | NCBI WGS metagenome assembly SESE01 (sample SAMN06051881, study PRJNA518727) | freshwater metagenome | biome: subpolar coniferous forest; feature: holomictic lake; material: water; isolation source: holomictic Lake 442, 13 m depth | place: Canada: near Kenora, Ontario | collected... | reverse complement strand
AAAAGAGCAAGAGCAAAAAGAACAACCCAAGCCAGAAGAGCAAAAGGGGCAAGAACAAAAAGAACCGCAACCCGTGGCTGCCCAAGAAGTTTCCAAAGACGATACAAAAATGGATAAGCAGGAAACCGCGCGTCTTTTACAAATGGTGCGCGACAAAGAAAAACAACGCAATGCTGACAAAAAGGCTAAAGTAACCCGAATTCAGTCCGCCCCTGCTGGTAAAGATTGGTAAACAGCCCACATGCCTTCAAGTATTCACCATTGCATTCTTGCCCTTATCGCGGCCTTTTGCGCCTGCGGTAGCGCATTTGCCCAAGCTGTTGAATTTAAACTGCAACAACGCGAAGGCTGGGTGGGCACACCAATCACCATGCAGGTTGTGGCGGTGAATTTCAAGTCCGATCCTCAACCACCTGAAGTTGCTCCAAGTGCGGACTTCACCAGCGTGGTGGTCGGAGCTCCCCAACGAATGGACATGCGTCAAAACATAAATGGAGTCGCTTCACGACGCATCACCACCACATGGACCGTGCAGTTCACACCAAATCACGCCGGGGTTTTGGCTGTACCAAGAATTAAAATAATGTCGGATGGGGTTGCGTATCCAAGTCCTTTGCAAAATATCCCAGTGTCGGCGCCGGAAACTGGCGACGTGCTGGCGGTGAACGTAAAAAGCAAACCATCTATTTTATACACTGGCCAAGCAGCAGATTTAATTTTAGAAATTGCAATTCGACCCTATTCCAATCGCGAGCATGATGTCTCGTTGAACGAACGACAAATGTGGGAACTGATTGACAAGCCCGCGAGTTCATGGGGCGTGTTTGAACCACGAATACGCGAACTTGTTCAAAGCAATCAAACCGTATCTAGCCGTGAGGAAATTCGCGACGGCGCCCGCTGGTGCGTCTATGAAATCACCACAAACACCAACGCCGCACGAATCGGCGCGTTGGATATTGGAGATGTGCGAATTGATTTGCGATATCCAACTGGAATTTCCGTCAACCGCGACTTCTTCGGTTCGCCAGAACTTTCCCTGAGCGGAATACGAAAAATTTCCATGTCTCCGGGACCCTCCAATGTGATTGTTCAAGCATTACCAGAGATGGGAAAACCAGCGTCTTTTCGCGGCGCCGTTGGGCAATTTGCAATTCAAGCCAGCGCCAAACCAACCAAGTCCGCGGTCGGTGATCCCATGACGCTGACGCTTTCAATACAAAGCCTGTCCGCCAACAAGGAGGAATTGCGCGCGCTGCAACCTCCGCCACTGGACAGCCCCGCTCTTACACGCAGTTTCCGAATGCCGTCCGATCCACTGGCTGGAACCGTGGACGGCTCCACCAAAACATTCACGCAAACCTTGCGCGCCCTCAACGCTGATGCCAAAGAAATTCCTCCAATTGAGTTTTCGTATTTCGATCCCTCCACTTCCAAATATGTGACCACCACAACCCAGGCAATTGCGATTAGCGTAAGTCCCGCCGAACGAATTTCCACCACGGCACTGAATGGTCTGAACGCCGCCAAGAAAGATGTTCCTAAGACCAGCCTGACCGAAGTCGACGGCGGACTTTTTGCAAATGCCGCATCAAGCGATGATCTTGTGAGCGATCAACGCCTGAGCGTTGGTTGGACCACGGGTTTGGTCTTCGCGGCCCCGCCACTTGTGGCGGCCACTTTGCTTTTGTTGCGCAGGCGAAATCAAGCCGCCAAGAACAACGTGGGTTTGGCGCGCGCGCGTGTCGCCGCCAAGAATGCACTGCGACAACTTGAAGGCGCGAATGATGCCGCCGCCATAGCCACATTGATTCAGGAATTTATTGAAGCTCGCACCATGCGCCCCGCGGGCACGGTGACCCGCAGCGACGCGGCAAACCTTGCGCACATGGCGGGCGCCAATGCCAAGTGTCTGCAATCACTTGATTCAATTTTGGCGTTGGGTGAACGCGCGGCATTCGCTCCACAAGGCCGCGAAAGCGCGCAATCCTTGCGTGCGCAGGCCGCCACACTCATCGGCGAATTGGATCAGCTTTCCTGGCGTCACAGAACCGCCTCCATTCTTGAGGAAATCCAAACATGATTCCTTCACGTCAATATCTTTGGCCGCTCATTCTTTGCGCGATCGCCACCGTTTCATCACGCGCGCTGTGCGCCACTGATGTGCAGGACACTGTCGCCACCGAATTGCAAGCCGCGCAGACCGCGTATGACCAAGGCATTGAAAGCGCGCGGACAGATCCCGCCGCCGCCCAAAAATATTTCGCGCAGGCCGCCAACGGTTTTGACAAGGTGGTCAAGAGCGGCGTGAGCAACGGAAAACTTTTGTACAACCTGGGCAACGCGCAAGTGCAGGCCAAACAAATCGGCAGCGGCATTGGTTCCTACCTGCAAGCGCAGCGCATCATGCCTGGTGATTCACAGTTGCAATCCAACTTGGCCCATGCGCGTACTTTGGTGAAGGACAGATTTGACTCCGGCGGCGGTATTTTAATGGAGGATGTTTCCGATTGGTGGCATTTAATTTCTTTTAACAGCCGCCTCACTCTGGCTGGAATATTCTGGATCGCCGCTTGGTCCATCGCCGCGTTCTTGCTCCACCAACCCACTGCGGCGCGCCATGAAACCGCGCGCGTGCTTGTTCGCCGCGCCGCCTGGGGACTTGCGATGTGTGGCGTCATTCTTGGCGCGACCGTGGTCAGCGATATCACCGCCGCGCAGCTGTGGCCCCAAGGCGTCACCACCAGCGACGGCGTCATGGTGCGCAAAGGCAATGGCGACGGCTTTGATCCGCAATTCGCCGAGCCACTTTCTCAAGGCGTTGAATTTCGCGTGCTGCAACGGCGCCCAGGTTGGCTTCTTATTCGCCTTGGCGATGGGAAATCTGGCTGGATCTCCGCAACGCAAGCCACCACGGCGTGAACTGTGGACATGCGTGGCGCGCGCGTGTGCGGCGTGTCCACACAAAAAATGTTCGTTGACCAGATTCACTTCAAGCGTCATACTTGCGTTCCCATCAAGCCGGAGAGGTGCCTGAGCGGTTGAAGGGACCCGTCTCGAAAACGGATAGTGGGCTTGCCTACTCGTGGGTTCGAATCCCACCCTCTCCGCTTTCTTGGCGCGCCCATGAATTGAATCTGGGCGCTTGCCAATCTCGCCGCGCGCATGAAAAATAAAAACGCTTGGCCTATGAAGCCAAGCGTTTGAATGATTCACATTCGCGCGACTTGATTACTTGCGCTTGGTCGCAGAAGGCTTTTTTAAATTGCTCTTCTCCCAATCAATGGTGATCTTGTCTTCCATGATCTCGGCCACAACCACTTCCAAATCGCTGCGATTATTTCTATCGACAAGCGGACGCGCGCCTTCAATAATTTCCTTCAGGCGTTTCTGAATCAACGATGTCAACTTGAAACGACCGCCGAACTTTTCCACAATCTCATCGCTTAAAAGAGCTTCAATCATGTTCAGATCTCCAATATGGTTCGAAGAATTCGCCACTTTGGCGAGCCAAATAGTGTAACAAAATTCCCCAATCAAGTCGACCACCTTCTCCATAGCCACCAAACGCGCCGCGGAACACGTAAGCGCAGGCGTGTCTTGAAGCGATCATTGCGAGTTACTCTGCCTCTACTCATGCTCGCCCGCTCGCTCACCAATCGACTGCGCATTCGCCTTGGACTTGACCGTGAATGGTGGCTGGTTCTTGTGGCGGGTGGCATTGGCGTGGCCATGGGAACCGCCGCGATTGGATTCATACTTCCAATTCGCTGGCTGGAGCGCATGCCGGAATTGTTGGGCGAGGAATTTGCGGGGCTTAGCCAAGTGCTGTTGCTGGTGGCGCCGTGCGTTGGAGCGCTGTTGACCGCGCTTGTCTTTTGGATTTTTCCCACAAACTTTCGCGGCCATGGAGTCACGCGCGTCATGCTTGCGGTGAACCGCGAACAATCCAATTTGCCCATTCGACTTGGCATTCGACATTGGTTGGCCAGCACATGCACGATTGGTTCAGGTGGAAGCGCTGGACCAGAAGGACCAATCGTGACCATTGGCGCCACCGTGGGCAGCAATATTTCCCGCTGGCTCAAAGGCGATGGCGCAAGCGCGGCGACTTTGCTTGGATGCGGTTCCGCCGCCGGACTTGCGGCCGTGTTCAACGCGCCGCTCGCCGCTATTTTTTTCACCATGGAAGTCATCTTGCGCGACTTCTCGCTGCGCACATTCACGCCGATTGTCATTGCCAGCGTGGTCAGCGCGGCAACCGCGCAAATGTGGCTGGGAAGTTCCGAACCCTTGTTTGGCGTGGGCATTGAATTCTTCCAGAACAAATCCGAGACGTTCACCATTGGTCAAACTTTTTTCTATGTGGTCTTTGGATTGCTCACCGCGCTGATCGCGGTGGGCTTCATCCGCCTTCTCCCCATAAGCGAAAAACTTTTCGCGCGCATTCCAGTGCCTGCATTATTGCGCCCACTCATGGGCGCCATTCTTCTTGGCGGTTTGGGCGCGGCATGGATGGGTTTGCACAAAGCGGGTGCGGGCTATCCACCATTTTTTGGCGCGGGATACTCGGCCACTCGTCAATTGCTTGATCGATCGATGTATGAATCCGCGTTGCAGGGAGTGGGTTCCGACATGTTGTGGATCGCGGGTGGCATTGGAGTTGCGCTGCTGCTGAAGATGGTCGCCACATGTTGCACGCTTGGCTCCGGCGGCGCGGGCGGATTGTTCGCGCCAAGTTTGCTTCTGGGAGCGATGAGCGGCGGCGCTTTCGGCATGATTCTGCATGCCGCCGGTTTCACGGGGGCTCCACCGCCAACGCATCTTGCGCTGGTTGGAATGGCGGCCATGCTTGCATCCACCACCCACGCGCCGCTTACTGGCGTGTTGCTGGTCTACGAACTCACGCGCAGTTACAACATCATGCTTCCGCTTATGTTGACCGCGGTCATTGCGGCGTTGGCCAGCCGCGTTCTCTACCGCGACAGTATTTACACCGCCGAGCTTGCCTCACTTGGAATTCGCCTTGGCGGCATGAGCGACTTGACGGTGCTGCGACGCTTGCACGTGTCCAATCTTCCATTGGACACGGCCATCACCGTGTCGGCCACCGATGAGTTGTCCACAGTTGTTGGCATAAGCGCCGAGCATGGCGTTGATGATTTTGTTGTGCTGCACGAAGATGGAACATATCGCGGCATGGTCACGTCGAATGATTTACGCCAGGCGCTTCTGAATCGTCAAGTCATCGCGCTGCTTCGCGTTGACGAGATCACGCGCGATGATTTGCCGGTGGTGTTTGAAAATGAAACGCTTGATGTTGCGCTGGACCGATTCAGCCGCCATGATGTGGAGCGACTCACGGTTCTTTCGCGCGACAAACCCGAGCGTGTCTTGGGTTTGCTCTCCCGCGCCGCGCTTATGAATCGCTATCAACGCGAGTTGGAAATCTCATGACACCGCGCCAATCCCTGACATTTCCAGCCGCAATGCGCTTGCGGCTTGACCGAGATTTTAAGCGCGTCTACGCGGGCAGACAGCGGGTTGATGTGGGCTTTCTCACCATTTATGCATTGCGCAACGCGCTTGCGCACACGCGCCTTGGCGTGAGTTTGCCGCGCAAAGTTGGCACCGCGGTGCGTCGCAATCGAATTAAACGTTTGTTGCGCGAGGGCTTTCGTCTGTGGCAGAAACAGTTGCCGACTTCTCTTGATGTTGTGATTGTGGTTCGCCCGCATGAGCCAAAACAGTTGCGGGAGTATCAAGAGACTTTGTTGGGCGCTCTGCGCACATTGCACAGCCGCTGCGTGAAGTTGGCACCGGATCAAATCCAGAACCCCCCCACGGATGGCAGCGCGTAACCCTGCGTGCGCTCAACCACAATCCACGCCACGCTCCGTGCGTTTGAAACGCCTCCAGTGAATAGCAAGAACATGATGGCTCAAAGCGGCAACGCCCACCAAGCAAGGGCGAAAGAATAATTTGGTACCCACGCACCAGGCGCATGAAGCAACGCGCCGCGAATGAAATGCGCGTCGCAGGCGCGCTCATTTTTCACTGAGCACTGGATTGCGAACACGTCCCACGCCAGGAATTTCAACCTCCACAATATCGCCATCTTTCAGGAAAATAGGCGGCTTTCTGGAGGCTCCCACGCCGGCGGGCGAACCCGTGAGAAGAATGGTGCCGGCCAGCAAGGTGGTCGCATCACTGAGCACGGAAATAATTTTGGCGACCGAGTGATACATGTCGGCGGTGGATGCGTCCTGCATCACTTGGCCATTCACGCGCGTGATAATGCGCAACGATTGCGGATTGGGCACACGCTCCGCGCGAGTGGGAAGTGAAAGCGGACAAAATGTGTCGAAACTTTTTCCACGGCAAAACTGCCCGCCCGATCCCTGCTTCTGCCACCACCGCGCGCTCACATCATTGGCCGCGCGGTAGGCGCGCACCATGCCAAGCGCGTCCGCCTCCCTCACATTTTTGCACGTCGTTCCAATCTCAATAGCCAACTCGCCCTCCCAATCCACTTGCGGACCCGGTCGTTGACAAATGGCGGGAATGACAATGGCTTGCCCGTCGCCAATCACGCACGCAGGATTTTTCATGAAGATGATTGGATTTGGATCAACCGTTCCACCCATTTCCTGGGCATGCTCAAGATAGTTTCGACCAATGGCTATGATGGCTGGAGGTATGGCAATTGCACTCATTTTCGCTCTGTTTCCGACCGTTTTTGATTCTCAAAACTTTCCTGTCGAAGGCGCGCCGCTTCCGCTTGCAGCGCTCGATACGCCTGCATATCCGGAGGTTCTGGCAATGCGCTCGACAAGGGCATGGCCTCACTCAGCGGACTTTCCTTCAACTCCATTGCAATTTGATCCTTGACCGCGTCAAACACCATGCGGCGCTGTTCTTCATTGGCGCGGTTGTAGATTGAGAGTCGATCAAACAATGGCTGGTTGTTGTCACGAATCAAAGCGATCAAGACATCCTCAACGCTTTTACGGATATCCCCCACAAGATCAGCCATTCGCTTCTCGCCAAATTTATTCACAAAATCCGTGTACCGCGTTCCTTGAAAGTATTCCGTCAAATCTTTCGCGAACTTTAAACTTTCTTCAAGAATTTTCTTGCGCCCCATGAGAAGACCCTCGCGAAATCCCCGCTGAAGCACGGCGTACACATCTGTTCGAGCCACATCTGGAACCATTTCATATTCGCCATAGGTCGCATCACGGACAAAATCCTCCAGTGACTTCACATATTTACTGTTGGGTATCAGTCCGCCCTGCCCATACAATTGATCCAAATGTTCCATGATTTCCTGGGCGCCCGCGTAATCGCCCACTCGAAAGAGTTGGCGAACCGCCTGCGACATGAAGTTTTCATGAAAATCGCAGAACGTGTCGCTGCCCGCCCCACGCGTTTGATAATGCTTTTGATACAGCCGTAAAAAATATTTTTCAATTGACTTAATCCAACGGTTGTCTTGTAGACGTGTTGGATTGTCGTTTGCGAATGGATCAATGGACATGAAACCAGAATGATTCATCGCCTGCATGGCTTGAATAGTCATGCGGTCATTGTTCATCACCTTATAGGCATCATCTGGCGTGCCATATCTGGACTCACCCTGTTCGGCACCAATACGGCTCCAATAAAATGCGTGGGCTTGGGGATGACGCCAATCCAGCGGACCATAGTCGCGTGTGTAATCCGCCATTTTGGATGGATCCATGTTGTAGTCATCCAGCAAGGCTCGCTTGCGCAAAAATTGAAGCAATATATTCAGCGCACCTTGCTGGCCGGGCTTGGACAACACGCGATCAAATGCGACAAAAATTGGATCGTTGGACTTGAATTTTTTTTCCAAATTCAAAATTTTCGCATAGGGAGAGGATTTCACCGCCATCCATTTTGACAAGTTGATCAAGAATTCTTTGTCCAACTTGAATCGAAACTGCTTGTCAAACGGGGCGAATTCGGAGGTAAATTCATCGATGAGCAATTGTACGTCTGGGTTCTTTCGCTCAAGTTCCTCGCGCGTATTAGGCGCGTTGGCCATATCCCTTAACCATTTTTCCCGCTCACCTTGGTCATATGGAGGCGCGCCCAGTATGTATTGCCATTCCTTGGCGAATTCGCGCTTGTAATACAAGTGGGCGTCATCGGAGACTCCATCTATTTTGTGGGCAAACCAAAATGCAAGTTCCTTGTTCAATCCAAGATCATTCGGGTTGTAGCGAAGTCCTTTGTTGCGCACCAAATCAATTCCAGCATTCACCCATGCCCAACGCTCCTCCGGCGTGTTGGTCAGCACTGAAATGTTGTACGCCATATTGTGTCCATGGAAACCCCACACCTCGGCGAAGCGGGGTTGCAGCTTGGTGATCAAGTCGGCGTCGGCCATGGCCTCATAAAATTGCCCCTGCTCTTTTTGGGCCTGCAACTTAATCCATAAATAATCAGCCAGAATTCCTCGCAAAGCACCAATAGCATTGCCAATGACGACAATTGGCGGAGCGCCTTCGATGGGATCGGCGGTGTATCGAAGACCATCTTTGCTGGCTTGCTCCAGTAGATTTGGAACCGCGGTTGCGGAGATCAATGAGCCAAGCACCATGATCACCAGACAAGCGATTTGAATGAGTCGATCTTGCATGAATCATCCTTGTCCGCTGTAAATAGCCAATTCTTTGCGCCGAAACACAAGCCAGCCAATAATGAACGTCGTGCCAGTCCACGCCAAGCCAATCACCGCTATCGCTTGCGTCATACGTTGGTAACTGACATTGCGCCCCTTCACCAACAAATCATTGGCGCTTGTTTGCCCAAATGGACGCAGTAAGTATTCAACCACCGTGGCGATGGCGCGGACAATAATTTGAACCGTGTCCTCAAATGAGCCCGCGTCCGCGGCCGAAGTCCAGAACATTAAACTTTGCGCCAGGAAAGGCGCCAAGCTTCCCGCCAAAAAAATGCTGAATGACAAAAGGCACGCCACCGAGAAGCTAAGCGTTGTTGCCGAACAAATAGCCAGCATGGCCAAAAAAGACAACTTGACCATGTTCACAACCATGCCTCGCAAATAATTTGTCTCAAAGCCGCCAACTCGATAGAGCACTTCAAGACTGTCCTCATCCCAATTGAATGTGTACATGCCAGGAGTGAATGAATTGTCCTTGGAATTAAATTTCAAGTTCACAATTTCAACTTTTAAATTTCCATCGTCGTCGATCAAATTGGAAGACACCGCAAGCACGTGCCCTTGCGCGGGCACAAACATGCGGTCAACCCAGGACCCATCTGAGAATTTAAAAATAATTGGAAAGGACGCGTGGGAATCGCTTCCACCTGCGTGTAAAAAATATCGAAGCGCGATTGTTCCACCAAGTTGTTTTGCGCTTGATAACCCGCCAAAAACAAAGGTTTTACTTTCTCCCGATTCAAGTCGCCTTTGCTTTGATTGAAACTCGGCTTGTCGTTGCATGGCGATCTCAAGTCGGACATCCTCCAACCTGCGTCGACCGCTATCCAAGTCGGCTTTCATGATCGCATCCGATGCAATCATGGAGTCAACGGCCTCCTCCAATTGTTCTCTTGGAAGTCGTTCGTATACAGGTCGCGAAACATCGCGGGCGACGAGGACTTCGTCGCGCACCGCGATACGGTCAAATTCATCCAAAGCGGGACGGGTTCGAATCCATTGCACAAAAATAAAAATGCCAACTCCACAGACTAAAAACAGGACGGCGTTCAATCCAACCAATCCCAGCCACTTGCCAAGCAGATATTGGAATCGATCAAGAGGCTTGGTCATCAACTGCCAAATTTGTCGGTCACGAATTTCAAAGGCCACCGTTGCGCAACCCAAGGTCAAAGTCATGCACGCGGCGCAGACATAGGCGATGTCCAATGAACGAGACATGAACGTTTGAATTTGATAACGAAGTGGACTTGAACCATCTATAAAAATGGGAAGAAGCGGAAGTGCGATAAGAACAATCGCAATAAATGAAACGCTAATGCGAAGGCGAATTGATTCACGAATTAAAGTTTGCGCCACCGCGCACCAACCCCATCGGCCACCAAGTAACGCCAACAAAAGTCGAATGCACAGGGCGAATGACAACACCAGCGCCGTCATTCCGGCGGTGACAAACGCGACTGAAAAATACCCCTGACTCACAGCGGGCACAACAATGACCGCTGAGAGTGACATGATTAAAAGATACGCAGGAAAGACATTGAGCCACAACGCCAACAATGCCGATGCCACCAAAATCGCGCTCACAACAAGTGGCGCGACGGGTCGTTCCACCATGAAGACTGGGGACCATGTGGGAAATTGAGGCGCAAGCAGCACATCAGAGATAACGGATACATCCAGTATTTTTCCCTGTCTGTCAAACAACTCTTCCCCCATGGAACGCAATCGAGTGCTTGCAAATTTTTCCGTTGGCGTGGTGACCTCGCCACGTTCGATCAAAGCCACGCTGATCGGGTCGCGATCAACTAAATTTGCGGCGGCAACCACCGTTTCAATGGCTTGGCGCTGCAAATGCAAGCGATAACTAGCCACAAAAAATGGCGCCATACAAATCAATATAAAAAAAACGCATGCCGCTGAGGCGATGACTTTGACTCGCAACTTTTCAAAGTTGTGGTTCCACTTCCACCAACGCTCCCTCAAAGACCCAGTCAAGGCGATAGGCCCCCGTCAGATTTTGGCTTGTCGCCAAGAAGATCGTCAAGCACACCGCGATCAACATCACTTTTTGGTTTGAAGGACGGGGCGGACTTTGGTTTTTGCAGCACTTCTTCCCTTTGATTCAACAAATTCGCAAGTATTTCCGCCGAGGATTGCTTGTTTTCTGATGGCGCGGGTTGCTGTATTCGAGGTGGAGTGGACGTCGGTTGTTGGACCAACTGGTCTAGCAATTCATTTCCCTGAATGTCGGCTTGGACCAGGAACGCGGCGGTCTTTCCGCCATGCAATGCGCCGCTATTGGCGACCTGCTCCGCTTTGGCTTGCTCAACAATGTGCATAAATAAATCTTCAAGTTTCTGGCGCGGAGCATGCGTGCTTTCAATTCCCAATCCTTGCGATTCTTGCAACACTTTTTCAATTTTCGCGATGGTCTCAGGTCGAAGACGCTGCGTTTCAATGATCGTGTGGTGGGAATCCTCCAGTAATTCGTTGCCGGTACCACTGGCGCGTATTTTTCCGCCGTACAAAACCGCCATGCGATCACAGACATCCTCAACATCCGCTAGAAGATGGCTTGAAAGAAGAATTGTTTTTCCGCGCCGTCCAAGTTCAAGAAGCAAATCTTTGACTTGTCGGGTTCCAATTGGATCAAGTCCACTGGTGGGCTCATCCAAGATCAGAAAATCTGGATCATTGACCAAGGCTTGAGCCAATCCCAAACGACGCGCCATGCCCTTTGAAAATTCTCCAACTCGACGCCCGGCGACTTGATTCAGTCCAACCATTTCCAACAATTCTTCGCAACGCCTGCGCCGTATGCGGCGTTCCAAACCAAACAATTTCGCGTAATAATCCAATGTTTCCATGGGATTCAGAAAGCGGTAGAGATAGCTTTCTTCAGGCAAATAGCCAATTCTAGATTTTATTTTCACATCGTCAGGAGCGTGCCCCAGTACGGTCAAGCGTCCGTGGGTTGGACGCAATAGACCCAAAATCATTTTAATGGTTGTGCTCTTGCCGCTTCCGTTGGGTCCGAGCAAACCAAAAATTTCATGTTGACGGATTTCGAAATCAATTCCGTCCACCGCGACCGCTTTGGCCCGCATCCAAAAGTCGGAAAAGACTTTGGTTAATCCAACGGCTTGCACCGCAAGATCTCCATTTGTTTGGGAAGTTCTGGCCATTATTTATTGTCCCGACCAAAGCCTTGCGTTGCTTTTTCGTCAAGCCTGCGTCCCGCCTTGTCCAACACAGTTTGTCGAACACCCAACATCCAGCTTGGGCGAAGCGCATCTGCAACCGTGGCGGCTTGCTTTCGACGATTTAAATCCGCTGTCCGCCTGAGTTGCATCACTTCTGGACTTGAAGCGATACTGATTTGACTTTGTCCAACTCCAGGTGGCATGGAAAATACTTCAACTTCGCTTTGAGTTAAAACGCCGCGCAACGCTTCAAGCCAAAGTTGGCGCGTCAGTTGCTGTGGATTTTGGTTCCATGTATCACGAAGACCTTCGATGCGCTGAACATCTTTTCCCAAATTAGCCGCGATAGCGCTTTGATAACTTTTGGCGCGATTGACAATTAAACTGGCTGTTCCACCAATATCCTTCATTTCCAAGCGTTGCCCAATCTGACGCAACAACACATCGGCCTTCTCCATTTCACCAGTCGACAACACAACTTCATAGCCATCAATCAGAGCCAAAACTTGCTCATATTGTGGACCAGCAGCTCCCACCAATTTGGCCGTGGCTTCTTGACGCGCGCGCTCGACAATGGTTTTGGCGTCTTCCTTACCGGTTTGCACGCGGCGCAGAACGCTGCGCGCAGCGAACGGCGCGCTTCTTTCCGGCATGGTGACTTTTTGCAACCGAATACCGCTGGACATGTCATCCAAGACATGCTGCGCCTCCACTTGAACCAACGCCGCGGGTTGCTCGCGCTGATCCACAAGCTCACGAAGTGGCATTCGCGCCACGGCGGCTGTGACACCTCGTGAAAGAGCAACGCGAACAATGGCATCGCCTTTCTCAAGATCGACAGCCTGAAGAAATCGGACAGGATCTTCTACAACATACTCCGCCACTAATTGAAGATGCGCCAAATCACCATCACCCGTGATAACCGTGCCGTCCAATCCAGGCTTTAACGGGGAGGTTGGATCAGCCCCGTCGATCATTTGCTCAATGGTGTAACTTTTCTGTGCCATACGCGGCCAAAATTCCGTGCGAAGTTCCACCACTCGTTTTGTTTCAAACACGGTGATGTCACCAACGGGATACGGCCAAAATGGATTCAACCCAGGGCTTAACGCCTCTTGTCCAGATTCACCAGAAATACGGCCAAATATGGTGCGAACACCACTCATGCCCTCTTGAACAGTTTGAAATCCGCTGAATAAAAATGTGATGATGAGCCCGACAATCGCAACTTGAAGCACTCGATAGGACAACCGCAGCGCTTCTGCCAAACTTTGATTCGCGGGGTCCATGGCCTTGCGCATTGCGGCTTCGGCCGCGACCGGTGCCGCAACTTCAAATTGCGCGCTGGCTTCGCGGCGTGGCTCCTGCGGTTCATCGGACTCCTGTCCTGAAAGTTGGTCGTTGGAATTGGCCATTATTTATTTCCCGAGGAGCTTGGCTGACCCCATGAAGATTTTTGATTTGGTTGTGGAATGCCCTTCGAGTCAACGGGAGCATCAAGATCCATCATGTGAAATGGCGCCTTGTTCATATCAGTGACAAACGTTGTGCTGCCTGACAGGCTGGCGCGAAGCGTGTCAAGCCACGCAAGGAAAATAGCCAGATCAGCCTCCTTTTTCATTTGCTCGTAGTAGCGCGTCGCCTCCGTGTTTCCCACCGATTCAATTTCAGCGGCCCACTGCTCCGCAAAATTTCGAATGGTGTCAGCTTGACTGGCCGCCATGCTTTTAATGGCGTCCGCCTCGGCTTGACCGCGGCTCTCCTCTAAATTGGCCAGCGTTTCCTGAACGGCGCTCATGCGCTTCACAACCGCAATTGTGGTTTTAGGCGGCAATACAACTTGGCTTAAACCAACCGTCACTGGATCCACACCCACCATTGGATTGCGTTTGATATCCGCAAGCAACGCGGTTTCCGCGTCGGGCAAGCGACTTTTGGAACCGATCAAATCCGTGAATGAAAACTGCCCAACTGAGCCGCGGATGCTGGCATTTAAGCGTGTTTCAAGTTCTTTACTTGCCGCATCAAGATTGCCGTAGCCATTATAAAATGCGAGCGGCGCGTCGCCTTTGCCATCCACACGCCACAAGAGAAATGCCTTGACCACAACTTGTTGTCCATCCTTGGTCAAGACGGTTTCCATATTGCTTTCAGAAAGTTGAAGCCGTGTGTCTAGCTTGGCGACTTGATCAATAAAGAATGGAGCCTTGAAGTGCAACCCCGCGTCGCGAACAATGCCCGCGGGCTTTCCAAAGCGTGTTGCTACCGCAACTTCATGGTAATTCACGGTGTATGTGGTGTTGAACAACGTCAACACTAGAAGAATGAACACGCCAGCCGCAATTGGAATAGTTTTAGACATGATGCTTGGTTCCTGAATTATTGTTCGGATTTTTTCTCAACATAATCAGCCAAATTGAAGCCAACTTCAGGCTGTTGCATTTGAATATCCACGCGAATACGGTTGGGGTCGATACCCAAAACATATTTTTGTCGAACACTGGAAAGACTTTGAGAAAGAGTCTCCATTAATTTTCTTTGCATGAATAATTCTGGAGCGACGTGATACGCGCCTGATTGGCCAAGCACTTGACTGGCGTTTTTACGGGCGGCCAAATGCAATTCCCACCGTCGAGCACGCGAGCGCTTGATTTGAGTTGCAATTTGACCACGAGTGGAAACAATGATGTTTTCTACAACAAGCCGTGCGGCCTTTGTTTGCGGGTCATTTTCACCTTTTTCGCGAAGCGACACACGCCACGCCTCAATGGCGTCCACGGCTTGCGAAGCCAAGCGCGCGTCTCCAAGCAATGTGGCCATGGTGGTGTTCACAATGCGTTGGGCCTCCTCTTTCACCTTGCGCGCGTTTTGCGTGTCCATGGAAAGTTCCTCGTACAGAGCCGCGGCTTCGCCGGGCGGGCGCAAGGCTGGAATTTGCACGCTGACAACTTCCACGCCAGTGTGCTCGCGATCAAATGTCATTTGAATGCGCTCACGCAAAGCAGTGGCTAACGCGGCGCCGCTTGGACTTAAGACTTCATCCAACGGGCGTGTCGACAAGTATTGGCAGACATCACGGCGGCACATTTCGCGCAATATGACTTCGCGCATTTCAATGCCCGTGCGTCGCACCTTTGTGTCACTTGCAAAATTCAACCAAGAAAGCAAGCCATCTTGTTGAATGCGCCAAATTAAAATCAAGTCCGCGTCGACCAAGGCGAATCGATCGCTAATGCCTTTGGCGGCGGCATCGCTGCTGACATCTAATGGAGGAGTTGAAGACGTCGATTGTAAAACCGCCTCCGCTTCGCTGCCATTTCCAAGGTCTTTTTGCACTTCAACCGCTAGATTGGGCGCCGCAACTAAATATGCCGCGCGTTGATTTTCCGCGTCGGGCGCGTCACCCCATAAATTTACTTTGCCCACTTTTAAATTCACGGACTGAAGAGGCAGCGCACGAACCTGAGCGATATCGACCACTTCGGCTGTTTCAAATGGCCATGGCAATTTCCACATCAGTTCACCTTGGTGAACGCGTCCGGCAATGGATCCGCCGCGCAGTCGTACCGCTTGTTCCCCTGGACCAACAACAACAATGCAACTCAAAATCAACAGCGCCAATGCGCCGAGCCCAATCAGCGCCCCACTGCTTCGAAGTAAAAGTCGGTAGCCCCAACTGGAAGTAATGTCGAAACCAAATTGATAATTCACGGCTTCATTGATGCCACGAACTAAATTATCCGGAGCCGCCAACAATCCAAGCACGCGACTATCAAAGGCGGGACGCGGGGTCTCATTGGCCCTTCGCGGTCGATACAAATTCAATGTCCAATTCAAGAAAATTTCAATGGCCAAAGCAACTTGAAAACCCGCGATTCCCAGGGCCATCCACTCAATAATGGTTGGATTTTGAAACACGTGAAAAACAATTCCCACAGCGCTCGCAAGCGTCACCAACGCGCTGCTGACCATGAACCCCGCGCCTCCGCGCAAGTTCTGCCACGCTGGCTGCTTGGACATACCCGCCACAAATCGGGCAAAAATAAATGCGATCAAAGCCAGACCAAGGCTGACGGCCAATTGCCAGCCCAACACGGACCCAACGGCGAAACCAACAACATCAGGTCCTGGATCTTGCATCTCGCGCAGTCGTGACCAGTTCCACATTCCCAATCCAAGCAACAAGAATGCAACTGCCAGGCTGACCAACGGCATCAACCATCGGTGCATTTGGCTCAGTCGTCGCGCCGCGGCTTCTTGGTCCACTGCTGAACGCGCGAATATGGTTTCGCCACGGCTTTGCGCCAACTCTTCGCGTTCAAGAGATTCAAGCCGCTCAAGACGATGTTGGTGAAAAACAACCGCCAATGCGACCCACACCGGAATGCCGCAGAACACCGTGGTGGAAGCCACCACCATCGTGGTATCGCCCGCGAGTCGGCCAAAAACCAACAACACTATTGCGATTGCAAATTGAAGCGCGAAGCCAAGAATTGAAACTCGGCAAGCCTGTTGATAAGAAAATTGGTCAATTCTCATGGGGTCAAACTTTGGTTTGGAAATAGTATCGCATAGCGGCTTTCAAGGTTAGGCTGAGATGGAGCGTTACCCACACGTGACGACGGGGTTCATGCTTATGGTTAGTCTTCTTGAACAAATGTGCGGTCACCCTCGAAAGAATTCATATGGCCTGGATTGAAAAACTACTTGCGCTCACCCGAAATACGTTGCTTGAATGCATCCGACAGCCCGTCACCATTGTCACGGCGATTATCGGGTTTCTGTTCATTTTTCTCTCGATTCCATTTAGTTCATTCACCATGGAAGACGACCAGCGCATGTTCATTGATATTGGACTATCAACTCTGTTCATGTGCGGAGTGATCATGTCCGCATTTTTGGCAACCGGCGTGGTGAGCAGAGAAATTGAAAATCGAACGGTCTTGACCGTGGTGAGCAAGCCAGTGCCACGCCCACTTTTTGTGGTCGGAAAGTTTTTAGGCGTTGCCGTGGTCCTGATCATGGTCACACTTTGGCTGGGTTTAATTTTCATGTTGACCGAGTTGCATGGAACCATGCCCACGGTTGCAACCCCCTACAACCAACCAGTTCTAACATTTGGATTGGCCGCGGTCGTGCTTATGTTCGGCGCGGGCATTTGGTGCAACTTTCTCTATGACTGGAATTTTGGCGCGACGGTACTGACGCTTGGCGTACCACTTCTGTTGGCCGCGTATTGCGTCTGTTTAATTTTTAAGCCAAATTGGGCGACGGCGGATCTTGCCACCACATTTAAGCCAAATCTTTGGAAAGCGTTGGGCATGTTAATGGTGGCTGAACTTGTGTTGGGCGCCATTGCTGTGGCGGTAAGCACCAGACTTGGACAAGTGCTGACGCTTGCCACCGTGATCGGAACTTTTTTAGTTGGGCTTTTGAGCGATTGGCTTTTTGCGCGCAAATTGCAGCAACTTTCCGATGTCATGTCAAAGTTGCCCGCCTCGGAACAATCGTGGCACGACGCCATGCATCTGGAGTGGGGCCTGTACAAGGTCCTGCAATCGGTGGTGCCAAATTTCCAAATATTCTGGCTTACCGACGCGCTGACACAAAAGAAAAATATTGGTTTTGAATACATGGCCACAGCCATTCCCTACGGATTTGTGTTGATTGTCATGGCCTTGGCGCTGGGAACTTTTCTTTTTCAGCGCCGCGAAGTGGGTTGAACAAGCGATATACGCGCCGCATGAATGTGCGCGCACAAGCCGGTTGCGTTTACGCTTTGCATTCAAAAACTACATTATTTACCGTGGCCACAACGCAACTTCTTCTTTGCGCTTTGCGCCCAACAAAAAGATGCCAAAGACAAGCGGCACAAGTATGCCCAAGAGTCCGGAGCACCCAGTTTGCGCGAACCAAATTCCCTTGATCATTTCGGGCGTGATTTGTGGAGCGGGTTGATTTTGTTTTTCAAATTGCGCCAGCATGGTGCGTTTCATCAATGCCTGCATGTCATCACGATTGGTGATTTGGA
>SESE01000412.1_pt1 | contig 17968 bp, 12 predicted proteins | sample 3171371 | NCBI WGS metagenome assembly SESE01 (sample SAMN06051881, study PRJNA518727) | freshwater metagenome | biome: subpolar coniferous forest; feature: holomictic lake; material: water; isolation source: holomictic Lake 442, 13 m depth | place: Canada: near Kenora, Ontario | collected... | reverse complement strand
CGACTCCACCCGCGCCGCGCTCGACTACCTGTCGGAGCTGAACGTGATGTTCAACGGCGACTGGCTCCTGGCCATCGCCGCCTACAACTGCGGCGAGATGAACGTGCAGCGGGCAATCGACCGCAACAAGGCCGCGCACCTGCCGACGGATTTCTGGCACCTGAAGCTGCCCGGCGAGACTCGCGGCTACGTGCCGGCGCTCCTGGCCATGGCCCGCATCGTCGCAAACCCCGACGCCTACGGGCTTGAGTTCTCACCGATCGCCAACAAGCCGTTCTTCGCCCAGGTCGAGGTCGGCGGCCAGATCGACCTTCGGGTCGCGGCCGCCATTCTCGGCATCCCCGAGGACGAGCTGCACGCGCTGAACCCGGCGTTCAACCGCTGGGCCACCGACCCTGGCGGCCCGCACCACCTGCTGGTGCCGGCGCAGGCGGCGCAGCAGTTCGCGGAAGTGGTGGCGGGACTGACCCCCGACCAGCGCATGCCGGTAGAGCACTACGTCATCGGTCCGAACGACTCGATCGACAAGCTCGCCCGTGCGCGTGACATCCCGGTCGCGACGATCAAGCAGCTGAACGGCGTCGCCGCTCTCGAGTTCCTGGTCGGCAGCGAGATCCTGCTGCCATCCAGCACGTTCTCGCCGCTGCGCGCGGGCCTTGTGATCGAAAGCGAGCTCGGGCCCCGTAACCGCCACGCCAAGGCCTGGGTCGTGAAGCGCGGCGAGACGCTCGCCTCGATCTCGAAGAACACCGGCGTGCCGATCGCAGAGCTTGCCCGCCTCAACGGACTGGCTGCCAAGGCGCGCCTGCACCCGGGCACGCACCTGATCGTCGCCGCGACCGAGCGGGCGCAGGCCTCCGGGCGGCACAAGAGCGGCAAGCTCGCCGCCACGACGGCTGAGCCCAGGCGCGTGAGCTACGTCGTGCGGCTCGGCGACACGCTGTACGGCATCAGCCGCAAGTTCGCGGTCAGCATCGACAAACTGCGCGAGTGGAACCGGCTCTCCGGCTCCGACGTGCACCAGGGACAAAAGCTCGTGCTCTTTTTGGGGCGCGAGCAGGACTATGGCGGCTAGGGGATAACACGATGGGATTTTTGACCGGCAAGCGCGCACTGATCACCGGCCTTCTGAGCGATCGCTCGATCGCCTACGGCATCGCCGAGGCGATGCGCCGCGAGGGCGCGGAACTCGCGTTCACCTACGTGGGCGAGCGGTTCCGCGAGCGCGTCACCGAGATGGCGGTCACGGTCGGCGCGAACCTCGTCTATGAGATGGATGTCGCCTCCGATGAGTCGATCCAGGCGACGTTCGATGCGCTCAAAGCCGAATGGGGCTCGATCGACATCGTCATCCATGCCATCGCCTACGCGCCGCGCGAAGCCCTCGCCGGCAGCTTCACCGACAACACCTCGCGCGAGGCGTTCAGGATCGCGCACGAGATCTCCAGCTACAGCCTGACCGCGCTTGCCCGGGCGGCAAAGCCGCTGATGGAAGGCCGCAAGGGCGCGCTGCTGACCCTGTCGTACCTGGGAGCTGTGAAGTCCATCCCCAGCTACAACGTCATGGGACTGGCCAAGGCCAGCCTCGAGGCGAACGTGCGCTTCCTCGCGGCGGACTTAGGTCCCCTGGGCATCCGCGTGAACGCGATCTCGGCAGGCCCCATTAAGACCCTCGCGGCCGCCGGCATTGGCGGCTTTCGGAAGATGCTCAGCCACGTCGCCGCGGCCAGTCCCATGAAGCGCAACGTGACCCAGGAAGACGTCGGCAACGCGGCGGCGTTCCTCTGTTCGGACCTCGCCGCCGGCATCACCGGCGAAGTGGTCTACGTCGATAGCGGCTACAGCAGCGTCGGCATGACGTTCACGATGGACGAGGGCTGAAGTCAGCAGAGCCGGCGGCGCGGGCCACCGCCCGTGCCGCCCCGCGCGCGAATTCCCTCCCGGACACCCGCCGTGACCCCGGGTCCGGCCAGCGCGGCTGCCCGGACCCGGCTGACGCTCCCCAATGCGACGGGCTCAACCCGTTCTAGATAACATATACTTGATCTATAACCGCCTTATAGATAAACTATATATTATGAGCAAGGCTTCCGCAGCATTGACTCGGCTCCCGCCCTCAACGCTCGCAGCGCTGGAACAGCTGGGCGCGGATCTGGCCGTGGCCCGCCTGCGCCGCAAGGAATCACTCAAGACCTGGGCGAAACGCATGGGAGTGAGCGTGCCGACCCTGTTGCGGCTCGAAGCCGGTGAGCCGAGCGTGAGCGTGGGAGTAGTTGCGACCGCGCTGTGGCTGATCGGCCGTGACGCGGCCCTGGCGATGCTCGCCTCACCCGACCAGGACCGCGGCGCCCTGGAACTCGACGTGCGCGAGGCCGAGACACTCGGCAAGGCGCGTGCGCGCGCGACGGCACAGGCGAAGCTGAGCAAAGCGGCCCGGCCTCAGCAGCAAGGCCCGCCAGTAGACAGCGCTCACCCCCAGCGGCCAGCGGAGGACGTGCCGGGCGGATGAGACACGATGAGCTCTACCTCTGGTTTCTGGCAGACCCGGCCCTGCCCCGCTACGTGGGCCAGCTGCGCCTGCTCGCTGCCGGCAAGGGCGTGTCGCTACAGTATGGGACCGACTGGCTGAGCGGCGGTTTCGCGCTCAGCGAAGACCTGCTGCTCGTCGATGTCGAACAGCTGCCGCGCTGGCAGGGCATGGCCGTCGGCGCCGTGGACGATGCGCGCCCGGACCGCTGGGGAGAGCGGGTCATCCAATATCTGGACAAGCCCGCTCGCCGCTCCCTCATGGAGTACCTGTACTACGCAGGCGACGACCGCTTCGGGGCGCTGGGCGTGTCGACGTCGGCAACGGCCTACCTGCCGCGTAGCCACGGGCCGCTGCCACGGCTGGCGCAGGCGCAGCAACTCAGCGACGTCGTCCGTAAGGTCAGCGCGAAGGCACCGCTCAACGACATCGAGCGCCGGATGCTGGCGGCCGGCGGCAGCTTTGGCGGCGCCAAGCCCAAGGCGCTCGTCGAGATCGCAGGCGTCCAGTGGCTCATCAAGTTCTTCGACAATGAACCGATTGACGTGCCGCTCGTCGAGCACGCCTCGATGACGCTGGCCGCCCGGGCCGGGATCACGGTGGCCCACACGCAGCTGGTCAGGCTGGCCGGCGAGAACGCGCTGGCGGTGCGCCGCTACGACCGCGACGGCGCGCGGCGCATCCACTGCATCTCGGCAGGAACCGCGCTGCGTGCCCAGACCATTGCCGGGCAGGAGCCGGATCTGGGCTACCCGGGTCTGGCACAACTGCTGCGCCGCGCCGGTGTCACGCACGAGGACTCGAACCTGCGCGACATGCAGGAGCTGTTTCGTCGCGCCGTGTTCAACATCCTCATCGACAACACCGACGACCACGAGAAGAACCACGCGCTGCTGGTAGTCTCGCCGACGCAGCAGGGCCGGTATCGGCTCGCGCCCGCCTACGACGTACTGCCGACGAACTCGGGCCAGGGCTACCAGGAGTTCATCGTCGGCGCCCAGCAGCGCGACTCGACACTGTCCAACGCCATGTCGCAGTGCGAACTCTTTGGCCTGACGCCGGCGCAGGCGGCGGCCGACGTCGTACAGATCATCCGCACCATCGACGGGTGGCGTGAGCACTTCACGGCCTGCGGCGTCACGAACGCGGACCTTGAGAGCCTCGCCGAGCGCATCGACGGCGCCTTCCTGCTTGCCCAACGACGAACCTTCAACGCTACAGATTACACAACGCGGCGAGCGCCAAAGCGACGCAGTCCCTTCACCCGTTAGTATGCGTTGGGCGCGCCGCAGCTCCGCCCGAAGCGACTTAAAGCCGATCCCGACCACAACGTAACCTGAGGAAGACCTCGGCAACGCCGCCGCATTCCTGAGCTCCGACCTCGCCGCCGGCATCACCGGCGAAGTGGTCCACGTCGATAGCGGCTACAGCAGCGTCGGCATGACGTTCACGATGGACGAGGGCTGAAGTCAGCAGAGCCGGCGGCAACGGAGCTCGCCGGTCGGGGATAACCCCAGCGGCTCCACAGGGGCAACCCTACGCGTGCTGCCGCAGCACCCAGTCTCGCTACTCGAAAGCCGCGCGGGCGCGCGGCCGCGCGCGACTTTAGGCGCTGCAGCGCACCGCCAGCGGCGCGGGGAACTGCGGCGGGCCGTCCCGTCCGGGGCCGGCCTGCCAGGCGAGGTACCAGTCCAGGAACGCCGCCGCCGGCATCGGCCGGGCGATCGCAAAGCCCTGCAGCTCGTCGCAGCCGGCGCAGACCGCGATATCCCACTCGGCGCGCGTCTCGATGCCCTCGGCGACCACCGTCATCTCCAGTTCGTGCGCAAGCGCGACGCTCGAGCGCAGGATCGCGCGCGCGGTCGCGTCGATGGCGGCTTCCGCCACCATGTGGCGGTCGAGCTTGAGCTCGGAGAACGGCAGCCGGCGCAGGCTGTCCAGCGTCGCGTGGCCGGAGCCGAAGTCGTCGATAGACACGCGCAGCCCCTGCAGGCACAGCCGACTGATCACCTCCAGGCTCACCGACGGGTCCTGCAGCAGGCGGCTCTCGGTCACCTCCAGCGTCACCATCGCCACGTCCACGCCCGCCGCCAGCGCCGTGGCGCGCAGCGCCGTAGGCAGCCCCAGATCGGTCAGGTCGTCCATCGAGACGTTGACCGACAGCGGCACGCGCAGGCCACGGCCCATCCACAGCGCCATGGTCTGCATCGCGCGCGCGAACACCTGCCGGGTCAGCATGCCGATCAGGCCGTGCTCCTCGGCAACCGGGATCACCAGGAGCGGCGAGAGCAGACCGCGGACGGGGTCGCGCCAGCGCAGCAGGCACTCCGCCGACACCAACGCGCCATCGCGCGTCGCCAGCTTCGGCTGGAAATAGACCTCGACCGCGTCCGCGGCCAGCCCCGCGCGGATCTCCTCGACGCTCAGCGGCGCCGCCGCGCGGCGCTGACCGAGGCTGGCATGAGTCCCCGTCGGCTCCACCGCCAGCGGCAGGATCGCCGCGCGCAGCGCGGCGGCGTCGACCGGCTTGCGCAGCACCTCCAGCAGGTTCAGGCCGTGGCCCTGCACCAGCCGCCGCACGGTCGACAGCACCCGTGCGTCGGAGCCCGACAGCACGATCAGCCCGCCCGCGTAGCGCTCGGCGGCGAGGTTGCGAAAGCACTCGATGCCGTCCATGCCATCCATGCCCAGGTCGCAGATCACCAGCTGTACCGAGGCCGGGCCGTGCGCCACCTCGGCCACGTGCGCCAGCGCCGCGTTGCCGTCGGCGGCGAAGCGGATGTGCTGCAGGCCCATGCGCCGCAACAGCGCCGCGACCACCTCGCGCATCAGCTCATCGTCATCGACCACCAGCACGCGTAGCCCCAGGCAGGCCGGCGGCAGCAACAGTTCGTTGGTATAGCTCATGGTCAGATCATTACTCATCGGTTAGCCCGGCCCCGGATCGAAAGCCGACTCCTCATCACGCAGTACCTGCTCGATGTGCTCGCCCTGCTCACGCAGCTCGTCTAGAACCGTCCCGGCCAGCTCCCAGCGCGGGCTCGGCGCCATCGCCTCCAGCAGCTTCGCCAGCGCCGCGATGCGGCCTGCGCCGAGGGTGGCAGCGGCGCCCTGCAGTCGGTGAGCGACGCGCCGCAGCGCCTCGGCATCCCGCTCCCCCCACGCCGCCCGCGCCTGCAGCAGCGCCTCGCTCGTCGAGCGCACGAACTTGTAGCCGAGCGCCGTGGCCTGCGCACGACTGTGCGGATAGATCTCGCGCAGCCGGCCGAGCGAGAACGGCGCGCGCCCGGCCGCGAGCGCCGGGTCGGCCTGCACGCCGCTCGGCCGGCTGATCATGAATTCCAGCAGCGCCAGGTACAGGTTCTCCGGCAGGATCGGCTTGGTCTGGAAGCCGTCCATGCCGGCCTCGTAGCAGCGGCTGCGGTTCTCAACCGTCGCATTGGCGGTCATCGCGATGATCGGCAGCGGCTGCCCGTCCGCCACGGCGCGGATCAGTCGGGTCGCCTCGTAGCCGTCCATCTCCGGCATCTGCACGTCCATCAAGATCACATCGAACTGCGCGCCCTGCAGCACTGCGGCGACGGCCTGCATGCCGTTGCCCGCCACCGTGACCTGCACCTCGATGGCGCCCAGCAGCTCCGACAGCACCTGCTGGTTGATCTCGTTGTCCTCCACCAGCAGCACGCGCCTGCCGCTGGCGATGGCGCGCGCCTTGCCCAGCAGCGCGGCGCGGTGCCGATCGTTGGCAACGACGGACTCGACCATCCCGTCGACGACCTGGTCCAGCCGGATGCTGAACGAGAACACGCTGCCGTAGCCCGGCGTACTGACGAGCCCGATCCGGCCGCCCATGTGCGCGACGATGCGCTGGCTGATGGCAAGGCCGAGCCCCGTGCCGCCGTACTCGCGGGTGGTCGCGGCATCCGCCTGGGTGAACGGCTGGAAGATCCGCTCGCGCTGGCCGGCCATCAGGCCGATACCGCTGTCGCGGACGCTGAACTGCAGATCGACGCCCTCGGCATGACGGGCCAGCACCGCCACCTCCAGCTCCACCGCGCCTGCGCCGGTGAACTTGATCGCGTTGCTGAGCAGGTTGGTCAGCACCTGCTCCAGCCGCAGTGGATCGCCCAGCAGCATCGCCGGCAGGCCTGCCGGCAGCTGCACGCCGAGGCGCAGCTGCTTGCGCTGCGCCGCATCGCCGAACATCGCCTCGACCCGCTTGACCAACTGCGCGACCGAAAACGGCAGACTCTCCAGCGCGAAGGCCTCGTCGCTCATCTTGGAAAAGTCGAGGATGTCGCTGACGATGCCGACCAGCGACTTGCCCGCCTCGTTGACCTTGCTCAGGTAGTCGCGCTGGCGGGCGTCAAGCTCAGTCCCCAGGCACAGGTGCGACAGGCCGATGATCGCGTTGAGCGGCGTGCGGATCTCGTGGCTCATGTTGGCGATGAACTGGCTCTTCGCCTCGGTCGCCGCCTCCGCCTCCTCCTTCGCCCGCGCCAGCTGCGCGGTGCGCTCCAGTACGCGCCGCTCAAGCACCGCGCTCTGCTCGAGGATCTTCTGCTGGTAGCGCTTCTCGGCGGTGGTATCGCTCTGCACCGAGACGAACCGCTCCAGCGCCCCCTGCCCGTCGAGCACCGGCGTGATCTGCAAGGTCACCCAGTACGGCTCGCCGGCCCGGGTGTAGTTGACCAGCTCTTCCTTGATCGAGCGCTGCTCGCGGATTGCGTCGCGGATGCGAACCACCGCCGCAAGGTCGGTTAACGGACCTTGCAAAAACATGCCTGGCTTGCGCCCGATCACCTCGACCAGGGCGTAGCCGGTCAGGCTCACGAAGGCATCGTTGACCCACTCGATGTAGCCGTCACGATCAGCAATCACGACCAGGTTGTCGGTGGAACTGGCCACCAGCGACAGCTTGGCGAGCTCCTCCTGCGCCAGCTTGTTACGGGTGACGTCGTAGATCACCCCGACCAGGCCGTCCGGCGGCACGACGGCCACCGACAGCTCGATCCAGCGCAGGCTGCCATCGGCGTGCCGCAGCCGCAGCGGCATACGCCCGGCCGAGGCGCCGCCCGCGCCGGCCCGCTCGCGCAGCGCGGTCAGGCTCAACCCCTCGACGATGAACTCCGCCAGTCCCCGCCCCAGCGTTGCCGCGACCGAGACGCCCGCGACCGTCTGCCAGGCGTCATTGAGGTAGACCAGCACGCCCTGCGCGTCGGTCTCGAAGACCACCTCGGCCAGCATCTCAACCCGCCGATGCGCGCGCGCCTCGGAGGCGATCAGCTCCTCCGACAGGCGCTGGGTCGCTTCTACATGCAGGTCAGTGGCACTGGCGCGCAGTGACATGTCGGTCAGCTGTCGCCCCGCGGCGCGTGTGAGCTGGCGTGGCTGGCGAGTTCCGCGGCGGCAACCCCGCTGTCGAGCGCACGCGCGTAGAGCGGGAAGATGTTGTCGCAGTAGAACGCATGCTCGTGGGCGGTGCGGGCCGAGGAGCAGTCGGACAGGATCGAGACGTTGAAGCCCCGCTCGTAGGCGGCCCGGCCGGTGGAGTCGATGCACAGCGAGGTGACCATGCCGGTGACCAGCACGTTCTTGATGCCGCGCGCGGCGAGCTGCTCATCCAGCGCGGTGCCGTCAAAGGCGTTGAAGCCGACCTTGCCGGAGACGTAGGTGATGCGCTCGCCGAGCTCGAGGAATTCCGGAATGGTCGCCGCCCCGCTCGAGCCTTCGGTGAACGCCCCGAACTCCTTCATCGAGTTGAGGATGCCGACCGGGTGCGCAAGCGCCCGGTAGGTCGGCGCCAGCACGATCGGGGTCGAGATCAGCGTAATGCCGGTGCCTGCGACCGCGCGGATGAACGCCATCGTGTTGGCGAGCACCTGATCGACGCGGCCTGCATCTTCGACCACGCCGCGCAGGATGCCATCCTTCGCGAAGTAGTCGTTCTGGTAGCCGACGAAGATCGCGGCGGTCTGACTCGGGTTCATGCGGATTCCTTGAGAAACAAATTGAGTGGAGCAGAGCAAGCTGCCGCGGCACCGCCTTGCGGTCTCGGACAGCCCGAAGAATTAGGGAGGAACTCTGGCAGCGGAGCGCTCGCGGCAGGCCCCAACGAGCCACTGTATACGCGGCAGCGCGCAGCGCTATCGTTTTTGCACATATTAGTTTCGGTTTGCCGCTGGTCTCCGAAGGTTCCCTAAGAGAAACCATTCAGATCGGCAGCTGCTGCGCTGGCATTACCTAGCGTTCGCGCTCGGAGAACGCAGATCCCGCAGCGCGGCGAGCTCGCGGCGGATGCAGGAGCCCTAACGGGGTCGCACCAGTCTGGGGCGCAAGCTAAGCCGCAGGAGGGGGCAGAGCGGCCAACGCACGGCTCGCAAGCGGCGCTGCAAGTCCCGCCATCGCGGGACGGCGGCCTGCCGGGAACCGGCAGGCCGCTTGAGACTTACTCGAAGATCGTCTGCGCGTTCAGATGGATCTCGGCCTTCGCCCGCATCGCGGCGATGTAGGTCGAGATGTCGGTCTCGCCGACCTGGCCTGCGATCGCACGCCGGTCGGCCGTCGGATCCGACGCCGGCGCACCGGGCTTGATCGCGCTCAGCGCATAGACGGCCACATCGCCGCCGGGCAGCACGATCGAGGCCACGACCGACTTGCCAGTCGCTGGCGCCTTCGCCTTGAACAGCTCGCGCACCAGCGGCGCGGGCACCTCGGCCTCCTTGCGACCAACGAACTTGGGCGCTTCGAACTTGACCGCGTCGGCGGGCACGCTCTTGCCGGCCAGCGGCGTCGCCGCGGCCAAGCCCTTGAGCGCCTCGTCCCACTTGGCACCCGCGCTGAGGCTTGCCACTACGCGCGCCGCGGCGGCGAGGGCCTGTTCGGCCGCGAGCACCTTCTTGGCACCGGCTTCCGCCTGCGCATGCACCGCGGCCAGCGGCTGCAGCGTCGGCAGGTGGCGGTCGCTGGCGCGCACCACCACGACGTTGCCCGGCGACAGCTCCACCGGTCGGCTGTTCTGACCGCCGACGACGTCGGCGCTGAAGGCGGCCTTGAGCAGCTTGGCGTTCGCGGCCAGCTCGTTGTCGGCCAGGCCCTGGTAGAACGCCGGGATCTCCTGGATGCTGAGCTTGAGCGCGGTGGCGACCGGCGCGAGGCTGCCGTTCTTCTCGAACGCGATCTGCTCGAGCTTCTCCTGGCGCTCGCCGAAGCGGCGCTCCGCCTCGGTACGCTTGTACTCAGGCTCGATCGTCGCCTTGACCTCGTCGAAGGACTTCGACTTGCCGGCCACGATTTCCTCGAGCTTGATCACGTGCCAGCCGAACTGGGTCTTCAGCGGGCCCTTGATCTGGCCCGGCTGCATCGCGAACAGTGCGTCGCCAAAGGCCCCGACGAAGAAGCTCTTCTCGACCGTGCCCAGATCGCCGCCCTGCTCCTTGGAGCCTGCGTCCTGCGAATACTGCTTGGCGAGCGCGGCGAAGTCGGCGCCGGGCTTGGTCGCCTGCGCGTACAGGTCCTGCGCCTTCTTCTGCGCGGCCGCCTCATCGCTGCCCGACTGGATCAGGATGTGGCGCGCGTGACGCCGCTCGGGCTCGACGAAGCGCTCCTTGATCGTGTCGTAGAACGCCTTGAGCCCGCCCTCGTCGACGGCGACCTCGTGGGCGATGTCGGCGACCTTGAGCGCGACGTAGCTGAGCTTGACGGTGTCGGGGGTCTTGAACTCGTTCGGGTGCGCGTCGTAGTAGGCCTTGATCGCCGCCTCGTCGGGCTTGGCGCCCGCCACGAACTTCGCCACCGGCAGCAGCGCCCAGCCCAGCTCGCGGGTCTCGCCCTTGAGCGCGGCGGCGCGTGCGATCTCGATCGGGGTCGCGAACGCCGACAGGTACAGCGCGCCTTCCAGCGCGCGCGCCTTGAGCAACTTGCGCTGTTCGGCCTCGAAGCGCTCCGGCGTGTAGCCGCGCGCCTTCAGCAACGCGTAGTACGCGTCCTTGTTGAACTGACCGGCGACCTGGAAGCCCTGGTAGCTGGTGATCGACTGGATGACGTCGCGGTCGGTGACCGCGTAGCGCTGCTGGGTGACCTTCTGGTCGACGAGCAGCGTGTTGACGTACTCATCGACGATGCCGTCCTGCACCTTCTTCTTGACGTCGGCCGGGATCTGTTCGGGGAACGCGCGCGTCAGCTGCACGCTGCGCTCCTGGTAGGCGAGGCGCATCTGTTCGACCGGCGCCTGCTCACCGTTCACCTTCAGGCCGCGATCCTGCTGGCTGGTGAAGCTGACGATTCCCTGTACGCCCCAGACGGCGAACACCAGAGATAGCGGCAGGAGGATGATCCAGCCGAAAACCTTCATCCGGTCGTTGATCCACTGCAGCATGTGCAAGCTTCCCATGTGAAAACGGCCGCGGGATAAGCGCGGCCGTCGTTTTCCCTGACGAATCGCGACACGCGATCCCCCCGGGCGGAATACTGGCGGAGTGGACGGGACTCGAACCCGCGACCCCCGGCGTGACAGGCCGGTATTCTAACCAGCTGAACTACCACTCCACATGCGATCCAGCGCCCGCGTGTTCAACGCCGCGGTCGCTGGTAGGTGCTGAGGGACTCGAACCCCCGACCCTCGCCGTGTAAAGGCGATGCTCTACCAACTGAGCTAAGCACCCGTACTCGGCTCTCAAGGATGTCGTGCCTGCGTCACCAGGCGCCCTGAGAGCCCGTAATGATAGCCAGTCGTTCGGCTCAGGTAAAGAACCTGTGACGACTCTTTTCGTCGCCAGCGCGCTGCAGCGACTGGCAGACCGATCAGCCCGGGCGCTGCGCGCCGCCGGCGAGCAGGTCGCTGTTGGCCGTGCCGGCCGCACGCCGCCGCACGCCGCGCAGCACGTAGGCCGCCGCCGCCAGTCCCCAGCCCGCGAGCAGCAGCAACAGCAGCGACAGCCACTCCGGCGCGCCGGCGCGTTCCAGCGCAAGCCCTGCAAGCCCGCCCAGCAACGCCACCAGCACGAGCACAGCGCAGGTCACACGAGCGCTGAGGCCCGCCGCCATCAGCATGTGGTGCAGGTGCTCGTTGTCGGCGTGGAACGGCGACTGGCCGCGCAGGGCGCGCCGTACCGTGCTGCACCACAGATCGGTCGCCGGCACCAGCACGAGCCAGACCATCGTGATCGGCGCGGCGAGGCGCCCCAGGCCCTGACTGGAGCCGAGCAGAAGGGTGGCCAGCGCAAAGCCGAGCACGGTACTGCCGGCATCGCCCATGAACGAGCGCCAGCGACGGTTCAGACCCAGCGGCGCATTGAACAGCAGGAACGCACCCAACGCACCCACCAGCGCCAGCGCGATCTGCAGGAAGGCCGGACAGAGCGAACCGGGCAACGCCGTCAGCAGCAGCAGCAATGCCACCAGCGCGACGCCACCGGCCAAACCATCCAGGCCGTCGAGCATGTTGAAGGCGTTGATGCCGGCGACGATGACGAACACCGTCGCCAGCGGCGCGAACGCCGACACATCCAGCACCCCGGTCCCGAGCAGGTCACCGAGCGAGGTGAGCCTTACGCCGGAGGAGGTGGACACCGAATACATCCATAGCGCGGCACCGGCATGGGCCACCAGGCGCAGCCAGGACGAGAGCATGAACGTGTCGTCGAGCGCGCCGACGGCCACCAGGATCGCGGCGGCCACCAGAAACACGGTGGCGTCGAAGGCGCCGCCCGGCGTCAGCAGCACCGCCACCGCCAGGCCGACAAACATCGCCAGCCCGCCCACCACCGGAATCGCGCCCTGGTGGCGCTTGTGGCCGGCGGGCCGGTCCAGCAGGCCTAAGCGTACGGCGACCTGACGCAGCGACACCATCGCCGCCATCGTGACTGCCGCACTGATCCAGGCAGGTGCTGTTAGCCAATGACTCATGCGTTCCTTTCTGAGTACCCCATAGCCGTCCGCCGGGTCACTGCCCGGCAGAACGGTGTCAGGTGAGGAGTTCCTTTCCAACCCGATCCCAAGAATTAAGGCGCCATCCGGCGCCCGCCGACTAGTCGGACTTTTACCGATGTAGCTTAACTTAACGCCCGAGTAGAGGGGCGCCTATAGCTCCGGACGGCCGGAACTTGCGCCCCCCGCCCGTCCGGGCGGGGGGCCGGATCCTCAGTGGGCCGGGACGCTGCCCTTGCCCTTCGAGCGGCGCGGCCGTGCGGCGGTCGCCGCCTCGCCCGTGGCCGGCGCCCCGTCGGCATCGCGCACGGTCGCGCCCTGCGGCAGCGGACTGCGCTCGAGCGCGTACTCGAGCACCTCGTCGATCCACTTGACCGGGCGGATCGTCAGCTTGTCCTTGATGTTGTCCGGGATCTCGACCAGATCCTTCTCGTTGTCGGCCGGGATCAGCACGGTGGTGATGCCGCCGCGGTGGGCCGCCAGCAGCTTCTCCTTCAGGCCGCCGATCGGCAGCACCTCGCCGCGCAGCGTGATCTCGCCGGTCATCGCGACAGTGGCGCGCACCGGGATCTTGGTCAGCGTCGAGACGAGCGCGGTCGCCATGCCGATGCCGGCGCTGGGGCCGTCCTTCGGGGTCGCGCCCTCGGGCACGTGCACGTGCACGTCGGTCTTCTGGTAGAAGTCCGGCTCCAGGCCCAGCAGTGCCTGCCGGCTGCGCACGACCGTCATGGCGGCCTGGATCGACTCCTGCATCACCTCGCCGAGGTGGCCGGTGTACTGCAGCTTGCCCTTGCCCGGCACGACCGCCGACTCAATGGTCAACAGCTCGCCGCCGACCTCGGTCCAGGCCAGCCCGGTCACCTGGCCGATGCGGTTCGCCTCCTCGGCGCGGCCGTAGCGGTAACGCTGCACGCCGAGGTACTTGTCGAGGTTCGCCTCATCCACCGTCACCGGCGCATCAGCGGGCTTGAGCAGCAGCTGCTTGACCGACTTGCGGCAGATCTTCGACACCTCGCGCTCCAGCGAACGGACGCCCGCCTCGCGGGTGTAGTGGCGGATGATGCCGGTCAGTGCGCTGTCGGCGACGGTGAGCTCGCCGGCACGCAGCCCGTTGGCCTTGGCCTGCTTGGGCACGAGGTAACGGCGGCCGATGTTGAGCTTCTCATCCTCGGTGTAGCCGGCCAGTCGGATCACTTCCATCCGGTCCAGCAACGGCGCGGGAATGTTCAGCGTGTTCGCCGTGCAGACGAACATCACTTCCGACAGGTCGAAGTCGACCTCGAGGTAATGGTCCGAGAACGACGCGTTCTGCTCGGGGTCGAGCACCTCCAGCAGCGCCGAGGACGGATCGCCGCGGAAGTCCATCGACATCTTGTCGACTTCGTCGAGCAGGAACAGCGGATTGCGCACGCCGGTGCGCACCATGTTCTGCAGGATCTTGCCGGGCATGGAGCCGATGTAGGTGCGGCGATGGCCGCGGATCTCGGCCTCGTCGCGCACGCCACCGAGGCTCATGCGCACGAACTTGCGGTTGGTGGCCTTGGCGATCGACTGACCGAGGCTGGTCTTGCCCACGCCCGGCGGACCGACCAGGCACAGGATCGGACCTTTGAGCGTCTGCACGCGCTGCTGCACGGCCAAAAACTCGACGATGCGCTCCTTGACCTTGTCCAACCCAAAATGGTCCTCGTCCAGCACCGTCTGCGCGGCGGTGATGTCGGTGCGCACCTTGCTGCGCTTCTTCCACGGCGCCTTGACCAGCCAGTCGACGTAGTTGCGCACCACGGTCGCCTCGGCGCTCATCGGCGACATCAGCTTGAGCTTGTTGAGCTCCGCCATCGCCTTGTCGCGCACGTCCTTGGGCATGCCCGCCTTCTTGATGCGCTTCTCGATCTCGCCCAGCTCGTTGGGCGCGTCCTCGATCTCGCCGAGCTCGCGCTGGATCGCCTTCATCTGCTCGTTGAGGTAGTACTCGCGCTGACTCTTCTCCATCTGCTGCTTGACGCGGCCACGGATGCGCTTCTCGATCTGCAGCACTTCCATCTCGCCTTCGATCTGGGCGAGGACGTGCTCGAGCCGCTGGCGGATGTCGGCGATCTCCAGCACCTTCTGCTTCTCGGCCAGCTTCAGCGCCATGTGCGCGGCGACCGTGTCCGCCAGTCGGCCGGCCTGCTCGATGCCGGCGAGCGAGGTCAGCACCTCCGGCGGCACCTTCTTGTTCATCTTGACGTACTGCTCGAACTGGCTGACCACCGAGCGGGTCAGCACGTCGATCTCGCGCTCGTCATAGACGTCGATGTCCAGCATCGGCACCAGCTGGGCGGCGAAGAACTCCGCCGCGAGCAAGCTGTCGACGCGCGCCCGCGCGACGCCCTCGACCAGCACCTTGACGGTGCCATCCGGCAGCTTGAGCAACTGCAGGATGGTGGCCAGCGTGCCGACCCGGTACAGGTCGTCGGCCTTCGGATCGTCGACGTCGGCAGCCTTCTGCGCGATCAGCAGGATCTGCTTATCGCCCTTCATGGCCTGATCGAGCGCGAGGATGCTCTTCTCGCGGCCGACGAACAGCGGGATCACCATGTGCGGATAGACAACGACATCGCGCAGCGGCAACACCGGCACGGCGTTCGGGACATCGGCGGCGGCGATCGGCGCGCCTTCTGGGCTGTCTGGGGTCACGGTGGTTCCTTGGCGAATTCGGGGCGGCCGCGCGGCGCAGGAGCCACGCCGGCCTCAGTAGGGTTCCAAGGATAGCTTAGTGGAGGCGCATTGCCTTCCAATCAAGGTCGCCAAGGAGCGACCGCGACGGGCCTTATGCCCGTCGCGGCAACGGTGACGCCGGCGGCGTCCTCAGACGCGAAAGTCGTCGGCCTGGCGGCCGGCGGCGAGCAGGCCCTTGAGCCAGGTCGGGGTCTTGCCACGCCCGCTCCAGGTCTCCCCGGCCGGGCCGCGGAACTTGATCTTGGCCGGGCCGCGGGTGCCGGCCTGCTTGGCGGCCTGCTTGGCGGCCTTGGTCTTTTTAGCGCCCTTGCTGCCCGCCTTCTTCTTCGGCCGGCCCACCGACTTGGCGGCCGCCTTGCGACCCTTCGGCCGACCCGGCCGCGCGGCCGGTGCTTTTTTGATCACGCTCTTCAACTGCGCCAGCGTGATCCCGAAAGCGGCCATCTGCGCAACGATGTCGGCGACCGTGCGATCGAACTCGCGATTGCGCAGCTCAGAGGCCTGCTGCTGCAGGGTTTCGATCTCGGTCTGCAGCTCAACTAGCGACTTCATCAGAGCATCCTAGGGCAAGAAATTAAAACCGGCCGGGATATTAATCTAAAAATCAAATCCGGTCCGGCAAATAATCGGCCGATATTCCATAAAAATAGCTGCGTGCATTTTTGGGCTATCTGGCCCAATTGAGTCTGGTCGCGTCGCGCCGTACCCGGCGCGCCGCCCGTCAGGCGGCGCGCATGGCATCGAGGGTTTGTACGATGTATGTATATTATAGCGGTCGACATCACCGCCCAGCAGGGCCGCGACCCGCACATGCCAACGTAAGCGGATCTCGGCTGGCCGCCAGGCTTGCAGGGCGAACAGCGCGGACCCGCAGCGGCCTCTGCCCTCCCACGCGGACGGCGCGGCTGGCATGGAGGCCGGCCGGCGCTGCGGCTGCAGGTGCGCCGGGGTGGGTTCAGGCGCCAACCCACGCCGCTGCCACGGCGCCGCGCACGCGACTCGATGGCGCATAGCCGTCGCCGACGGCTATGCTGGCGCCGCCGTCGGTCCTGCGGCCTGCCCGTAGGGGTCAACGCCGATGCACCGCGCCCGCCTCTGCCTGCTCGCCCTCGCCCTCGGCGGCTGCCTGACGGCGCACGGCGCCGCCACAGCGAAGCTGCGCATCCTCACCTGGAGCGACTACGTGCCGGCCGAGCTTGCGGCCGAGTTTCAAAAAGAAACCGGCATCGAGGTCGAGGTGACCTTGTCCAACAACGAGGACATCATCGCCCGGCTGCGCGCCAGCAACGGCGCCGGCTTTGATCTGGCGCAGCCCTCGCAGGACCGCATCGGCGGCGCGCAGCAGCGTTATCACATCTACAAACCCATCGACACGCGCCGGGTCAACCTCGAGCAGTTCCTGCCGGACATGCTGGAGAGCGTGCGCAAGAACACGACACAGGACGGCAAGCTGTACGCACTGCCGTACCTGTGGGGCGCCGAGGGGCTGGTCGTCAACCGCAAACGCGCCGTCGTCACCGACTACCTGGACCTGTGCAAGCCGGAACTGAAGGGCAAGACCGCCCTGCGCCTGCGCCGACCGGTACTGATGGCCTTCGCCTTCGCGATGGGCAAGGACCCGTTCGCGCTGTACAGCGATCCCAAAGCCTATGGCGAGATGATCGAGGAGGTCGGCCGCAAGCTGATCCAGTGCAAGGCGAACCTCGCCTTCACCTACAACGAGAAGGACGAGGTCCTCAACGGCGTGCGCAGCGGACAGTTGTGGGCCGCGATGCTGTGGGACTCCGGCGCCTGGACGCTCAACCGCGAGGTGCCGGCAGTTCGCTTCGTCAATCCCCGTGCCGGCGCGCTCGCCTGGCTCGATACGTTCGCGCTGCCGGCCCAAGGCCAAAACGACGCCGGCGCCTACGCCTGGATCAACTTCCTGATGCGACCGGAAAACGCCGCCCGCGTCACCAGGACGGTCGGCAACTTCACCGCCGCTAGGGGCGCCCTGGAGCGGGTCGATCCGCGCCTGAAGACGCAGTTCTTCAGGAGCTTCCCCGAGGGCTTCTCCAAGCTGCGCTGGTATCCCGCCGTGCCGGCGGGACTTGAGGACATCGAGCGACGCACGCTGGAGCGCGTCCGCGCAGCGCCCTGAGGCCGACTCAGGCACGGCCGAGCCTCATCACGAGGGGACGGTCCGCTGGAGATAGCGAAATTGACAGAATCAGCGCAGAAATAGGGGATGGCGAGGAATCGGCCGCAGAAGTATGCTGATCGTCGGCAACTGACTCGGTGATAGTCATGAACTCCAAGCTGCAAATGCTACCGTTCGACGAGCGGATCAAGCTCGCTGAAGACCTTTGGGACAGCATTGCTTCGGACAAGCAGGCGCTTGCGCTGACCACCGAGCAAAAGGCTGAACTAGACCTTCGCCTGGATGCCTATGAGATAGACAAGGATCGCGGGCAGCTGGCGACAAACGCAATCAGCAGCATTCGCCGTCGTCTGTGACATTCGAAGTCCGCATCCGCCCCGAGGCGGAACTGGACATGAGCGAGGCGGCATTCTGGTACGAGCAGCAACAGCGCGGACTGGGACAGGAATTTCTCGAAGAAACTCTCGCTGTCCTCAAGCGACTTGGCGAGACCCCGCTCGCGTGCGAACTAATTTATCGATCTGCTCGCCGCGCACTGCTTCGCCGCTTCCCATTTGCTGTGTTTTATACTTTTGAAGAAAACGCGGTGTTGATCGTCGGCGTTCTGCATGGCAGCCGCCACCCGCGTCATTGGATGCGCCTCGCCTGAGCAT
>SESE01000411.1_pt1 | contig 17974 bp, 12 predicted proteins | sample 3171371 | NCBI WGS metagenome assembly SESE01 (sample SAMN06051881, study PRJNA518727) | freshwater metagenome | biome: subpolar coniferous forest; feature: holomictic lake; material: water; isolation source: holomictic Lake 442, 13 m depth | place: Canada: near Kenora, Ontario | collected... | reverse complement strand
GTCAGACTAAGAAACTGGCGCACCGCAGCAGGCACAGACACTTGACCTTGCGAGGTAAGTTTGGTTTGAATTTGAAGCATGCTGCAATGTTAGTGCATTACCGGGGTAATTGTCAAACTCTCACTGATCGAACGCCACGTTGGATGTCACTCGACCTGCCACGCCGCAACCCACAGTCTTGACCATCCGGTACACCCAGCGCAGCAACAAGGCCAGCAGGCCTTTCAGCATCGTCTGCAGTGTCGAGGTGATGGCGCCGGCGATCAGCGCAAAAGTGGTCATGAGGATCGAGCGTAATTGCGGTCTGCACACAGGTCAGGCCTGCCCCGCAACCATAGTTGCCGCCATGAGGGGATTCATGACCTCGATGCCATCTTTCATGGGGAAGGGCTGATCCACTGGCGCCACCAACAATTTCCGGCTGGCACCCACATCGGTGGCAGCCAGATAGAAACCTTTGGACACCGTGGGTGCCGTAGACCGCTTGATCTCGATGACCCATGTCTGGCCACTGCGAAACTCCAGCACCAGGTCAACTTCAGCGCCATGGCTGGTTCGGTAGAAGCTGGTTTGAGCATGAGGCGCTGCGTTGATTAATTGCTCTATGACGAAACCTTCCCAGCTCGCTCCGGCCACCGGGTGGCTTAATACAGAGTCAAGGCTTTGCAAGCCAAGCAACGCATGAACCAGCCCACTGTCGCGCACATACACTTTGGGTGCGCGCACCAATCGTTTCCCGACGTTCCCACTCCATGCGGTCAAGCGCCGTACCAGCATCAGGTCGCACAGCAGATCAATGTAACGTCCCACTGTTTGCCCACTAATGGCGAGAGCAGCGGCTAGCTTGGACTGGTCCAACAGTTCTCCCTGGTTGTGAGCCAGCATGGTCCACAAGCGACGCAAGGTGGTCGCGGGAATGCGCGGGCCCAGGGCCGGGATGTCCTTTTCCAGGTACGTGGCAATGAATGCCTCACGCCAGGCAAGACTCTGGGCATCGTTAGCGGCCATCCATGACAGCGGGAACCCGCCTCGAACCCACAGGGAATTCATGTCAGCAGCCATCGCGCTACCTGGCAGAATCTCTCGGGCCTGAAAGGGTGTGAGTTCAAGTTGAGCAATCCGGCCGGCAAGGCTTTCACTACTTTGTTGCAACAAAGCCCCCGATGCCGACCCAAGCAGCAAGAACTGTCTGCTTGGTTCACCATTGCGGCGACGAAGATCGATGATGCCGCGCAGCACAGTAAAGAGGTTTGGTAAGCGCTGGACTTCATCCAAAATGACGAGTTGATTCGGGTGAGCAAGAAAAAACGACTCGGCGTCATCAAGTTGTCGCTGGGCTGAAGGGAGTTCCAGATCGAGGTAGAGAGCGTTCGGGCTAACTTCTTTTTCGGCAAATGCCAGCGTTGTCTTGCCGGCCTGGCGCGGTCCCAAGAGAACCACTGCCGGAAACTGACCCAGCAGATTGCTCAGACTGTGTTGCGCAAGACGTGCATACATCCGTGCATTATATCCAGCGCATGGAATAAAAGCACGGTTTAAACCATGTATAAGGCCGCCTGAATGCTGACGACATTCCCAATGCGCCGCTGATTTGCTTACTGCTCGAGCACAACAGGCGGCTGCCCCCGACTTGCCAAGCGACGCACCATGGCCTTGACCATCCGGTACAGCCAGCGCAGCAACAAGAACGCCAGCAGGCCTTCCACCAGGGTCTGCAAAAAGGCCACGAACGCATTGCCGCGCTCAGCGCGCGCACGAAACTTGGCCGTGGCACGGTCGTGCGTGATTTCGATGCTGTCGTAAAAGGTGGGCACCACCAGCAGCGTCAGCAGCGTCGAGGTGATGGTGCCGCCGATGATGGCCACCGCCAGCGGCTGGTAGAACTCGCCAGCCTCGCCCAGCCCGATGGCCACCGGCAACATACCGGCGATCAACGCAAAAGTGGTCATCAGGATGGGCCGCAGGCGCATGCGTCCGGCGTCCATCAAAGCCTGTTCCCGGTCGATTCCGGCGGCCTCGCGCTTGCGGGCAGCGTCGAGCAGCAAGATGGCGTTCTTGGCAACCAGCCCCATCAGCATGATGATGCCGATAAAGCTCATCAGGTTGAGCGTGCCACGGGTCACCAACAGGGCTAGTACGACACCGATCAGGGACAGCGGCAGTGACAACATCACCGCCAGTGGCGCGGTGAACGAGCCAAACTGCATCACCAGAATCAGGTACATCAGGCCAATGCCAGACAGCAGCGCGATCAGCATCTCGGTGAACAGTTCCTTCTGGTCCTGCCCGGCACCGCCCAGCGAAAGGCCATAACCGGGCGGATAGTCGAAGGACTTGGCCAGCTTCATGGCGTCGTCGGTGACCTCGCCGTTGGAGCGGCCCTGCGCATTGGCCGACACGGTGATGTTGCGTTTGCCGTTGGCGTGCTCAATGCCGGACGGCCCCTTGCCCATGCTGATGGTGGCGATCTGCTCCAGCGGCACCATCAGGTTGGTGCCGGCGACGGCAATCGGCAGGCGCTCGATGTTTTCCTTGCTGATGCGGTCATCCGGGTGCAAGCGTACCGCCACATCGCGGGTCTCACCGGTAGGGTCGACCCAATCACCCACTTCAATACCGGCAAAGGCCACGCGCAGGGCTTGCGCCGCATCATTGGCCGAAATGCCCATGGAATTAGCCAGACCGCGGTTGAGTTCAATCTTCAGTTCCTTCTTGGGGTCTTGTTGTGACAGGCCGACGTCGACCGCGCCCGGAACCAGGCGCAGCTTGTCCATGTAAGCGCTGGTGATCTCCAGCAGCTTGCGTGAATCGGGGCCGGTAAAGTCGATCTGGATCGGTTTGCGAGCACCGTTGTTCAGGTCGTCTATGACGGTGTATTCAGCACCCACCAGGGTGCGTATTTTCTCGCGCAACTCGATGGCGATTTCCTTGGCAGTGCGGCTGCGCGTATGACGTTTGCCAATGTCAACGTAGATGCGTCCGCCACCGGCCGTGATGTTGCTGTTGGTCTCCTTGGTCTCGGCAATGGTACGGGCCAGCGCGGCGGCGCGTTCCATCTTCAGACGGGCATAGTCGACCGACGATGAAGATGGCGTGCGCACATCGATCATCAAATTGCCGGAGTCGGTGGCCGGCAGGAAGGCGCTGCCACCCCACATGACTTGCAACCCGATGGCTCCGAATAAACTGAGCACTGCAATGGCCGTCATCCAGCGCCGATGGTGCAAGGCCCAGGCGATCACGTTGCCGTAGCGATCGGCCTGGTGGTCGAACCAAATGTTAAAGCGTGCCAACAGCGCGCTGATACCGGTCTTGGGCGCGCTGTGGTGGCCCACCGGATCGCCCCAATAGGCCGACAGCATGGGGTCCAGCGTGAACGAGATGCCCAGGCTCACCAGCACCGAGCAAGTCACGGTCAGGGCAAAGGGTCGAAACCACTCGCCAGAGACGCCGGGCATGAACGCCACCGGAATAAACACCGCAATGATGGAAAAGGTGGTGGCGGCTACTGCCATGCCGATTTCGGCCGTGCCTTCCAGCGAAGCGGTGCGCCGGTCCGAGCCACGCTGCATGTGGCGCACGATATTTTCTCGCACCACGATGGCATCGTCTATCAGCACACCGATGGCCAGTGAGAGCCCCAGCAGGGTCATGAAGTTAAGCGTGAAGCCGCACAGCCACACCGCAATGAACGCGGCAATGACGGAGGTCGGCAAGCTCAGCGCCGTGATCAGCGTGGAGCGCCAGGAGTTCAGGAAGGCGTAGACCACAAAAATGGTCAGCATGGCGCCCAGCATCAGGGAATCGATGACATTGTTGAGGCTGTTTTGCGCGTCCACGCCGCCATCACGGGTGATTTCGAGCCGGGTTCCAGGGTGGTCTTTTTCGAACTCAGTATTGATTTCCTTGACCAGCTTGCGCACGTCGTTGGCGACGCTCACGGTGCTGGCGTCGCGCGAGCGGGTCACAAAAATACCGACGTTGGGCTTGGCGCTGCGGATGCTGAAAGAGTCGATGTCAGCGAAGCTGTCAGCAATGCTGGCGACCTGCGCCAGGCGAACGATCTGGTCACCGAAGCGCTTGACCACAATGTTCTGAAATTCTTCCGGCGACTCGATGCGACCAACCAGGCGGATGCTTTCTTCGTCGAGCTTGCCACGCACCTTGCCGACCGGGGCGTTGCTGTTCTGCGCCCGCAGCGCGGCGACCACTTCACCAACCGACACATTGAATTCACGCAGCTTCTCGGCGCGCAACAGCACCGACAACTCGCGCTTCAGCGAGCCATTGATATTGACCGTGGCGACGCCGGCGATGCCGCGTAGTTTGTCTGCCAATACATCTTCCGCCAGACGCGATATCTCGGCGTGGCTCTGCTTGCTGGACGACAAGGCCATGTTCATGATTGGCTGTGCCCCGGGGTCGAAGCGCCGAACCACGGGTTCGCGCATCTCGATGGGCAATTTGTAGCGCGCACTGGAGATGACGGTGCGAACATCATCGGCCGCTTCAATCATGTTTTTCTTGAATGAAAACTGAACCCAGAAACTGGCGTTGCCTTCGCTGCTGGTCGAGTAAACATCCGTCGCACCGGGGACGCTTTGCAATGATTTTTCCAGCCGATTGACAATTTCACGCTCCACTGAATCCGGTGAAGCCCCCGGGTAGGCAATGAAAACCTGAACACCCGGAATCTCTACATCCGGGTTTTGGTTCACCCGCAGCTTGTTGAGCGCCAGCAGGCCCAGGGCCATCAAGGCAATGATCAATACGATGGTGGGGGTAGGCCGCTTGATGCTGAAGTCGGACAAGAACATATCTATGCCCCTTTGGTCGCAGCTACGGCAGATGCGGCGGCAGCTGGCGGTTTGGTGCTGACCAGTTCAACTCTCTGGCCTTCCTTGAAGTTCGAACTCGGGCTGCGCAGAATGATGTCGCCATCAGCCAGTCCGCTGCGCACCTCGAAGTGGCCGGTGCGTGGGTCACGTGCGCCCAGCGCAAGATCTATCTGGTTCAGCGTGTTGTCCTTGACACGCCATACCGATGTCTTGTCGCCAGAGCGCACCACCACCGATTCCGGCAGCGTGACGGCCTTCACGTTGCCGGCCTCTATCGTCCCTTCCGCATACAAACCCGAGACCCGGGCTTGCTTCGCGTCGTTGATGCTGATCAGCACTTCTACCTGGCGCGTCACGTCATTGGCACTTGGGTCCACGCGGGTCACCTTGCCGCGAAATTCCTGGCCGGTGTAACCGTTGATGCGATAACTCACGGCCTGTCCGACGCTGACAACGCCAATTTTGTCGGCCGACACGCGTCCGGCAAAGCGCATGCTGGCGGGGTCAATCACCTTGAGCAACTCCTTGCCGATGGACGCCGTGTCGCCGGCTGACGCTTTGCGGTCACTTACCACGCCATCAAACGGAGCGCGGACAACGGTGCGCTCGAGTTGTTGTTGGGCCAGAACTTCGCGCGCATTGGACGCTGACAACTCGCTTTGGGCAGCGTTGCGCCGCACCTCAGCATCGTCCAGCGCCTGCAGGGAGGTCATGCCAGAGGCGCGCAGTGTTTTGAGACGCTGCAAATTGCGCTCGGCCTGGTCGAGTGCCTGGGTGGCATTGCGGACATTGGCCTGCGCCGATTGCAGGTTGTCGCGGATGGAGGTCTGGTCCAGACGCACCAGCACGTCGCCGCGCCGGACCACGTCGCCATTTTCCTTGAGCACCTGTAGCACCACGGCCGACACTTCAGCCCGCAAGTCGGCCTTGCGTTCGGGCTGGATGGAGCCTGTTACGACCGGACCCGACGTCAGGGCATTGGCCTGAACGGTCAGGATGTCCTCAGGCGCAACCACCAGTTTGGCGGGTGCCGCCGTGTCTTTCTTGTCGCCCTTGCCTGGGAATTTGTCACAGGCAGAAAGATTGGCAAGCAACAGGACAGCGATGAACAGCAGACGCAGCATAGAGAACTCTCTGAGGGAAAAAAGCGGGATGGTTGGGGAAACCGGACCGATTATGACGGCATCCTTCACGCTACGCTGGAGGGCAGGCAAGCTGGAAAGTGGCGGTAGGGTCATGCTGGGCGAAGGCTGATATGGGACACAATGTAGGCACACCAGCCCGTTGGCGCGTCTCGCTTGCGACGAATCACCGCCTTACGTGACGATCTGCCGATTTCAGGGCATGATCCGGCGCCACGACAATTGACATCTCACTTAAGCAGCGTCGTCTCGAAAAATTGCACGCTGGAATAGAAATAGTAGTCGGCGTTGACTTTGCGCGCAAAGCCATGGCCTTCGTTGTCCGCCAGAAGGTACCACACGGGCACCCCCGTTTCACGCACGGCGGCGACCATTTGCTGGGCCTCGGTGTAGGGCACGCGCGGATCGTTCTTGCCCTGCACCACGAACAGCGGCACCTTGATTTCCTTGGCGTTGTTCAGAGGCGCGATACGTTCCATGAACTCGCGCATCTTGGGGTCGCGCTCGTCGCCGTATTCGACGCGGCGCAAATCGCGCCGGTAGCTCTCGGTGTTGTTCAAAAAAGTGACGAAGTTGCTGATACCCACCACGTCGATGGCGCCGCGCAGCAGCGCGCTGTAATCCACCGCGGTGGCAAGACTCATGTAGCCACCGTAGCTGCCGCCGCTGACCACCACGCGGCCGGCATCGAGCCTGGGATGTGTGCCCAACCAGGCCAGAAAGGCGCCGCCGTCCTTGACCGAATCCTTGCGCCTGAAACCGTTGTCCAGGTCCATGAAACTCTTGCCATAGCCGGATGAGCCGCGCACATTGGGCAGCAAAATCGCCAGCCCCATTTCGTTGAGGTAGTAATTCCAGCGCCCCATGAAATGCACCGTGGACTGCCCTTCCGGCCCGCCGTGAAAGTCGACGATGACCGGGCGTTTGCCGGGGAACCTGGCAGCGTCTGGCAGGTACAACCAGCCACTGATGGGCAGGCCGTCGAAGCTTTTGATCTGCACCAGTTCGGGGCTGACAAAGGTGTCCGGATGGATGCCCGGTGCCGCGTAAGCGGTGGTCCAGCGCTGCGTCTGACCAGTAGCCACGTCGTAACTGTAAACATCGCCCGGGCTTTGCGGCGAGTTCAGTGAAAAAGCAAAACGACCGCCGTAGCGCTCATGCCAGGAGCCGCCACTGATGGACCCGGTCGGGATAGCCGGGCGCGGCAATTCCTTGCCAGTGGTCGCATCGAAAAGCCGCAGCTCTTCGCGACCGTTGTTGTTGACCACCGCCAGCAGCCGCTTGCCGTCTTTGGACAAGGTGAAACTCCCGATGTCCCACGGAATGTGGTGCGACAGCACCTTGAGCTTTCCGGTGGCCAGTTCGTACACCGCCAGTTCAAAAAATTCGCCTCCCTGGTTCGTGGTCAAAAACAGACGCCGGTTGTCCCGGCTCCACTCCACCTCGCCGAAGCCGGCTGCAGGCGCGCCCTTGGTTGGCAGTATCTTCTTGTGGGCGCCGGTCCTGGCATCGATCAGGTACACATCCGAGTCGCTGGGCGTGCGGTATTGCAGCGCGGCGATACGCCGGTCGTCATGACTAAAACTGTAGCCGCCCCAACCACCACCGGGCAGTTCAGCCAGACGTCTAGCGGAGTTGGGCTTGAGTGGGTCAATCAAGCTCAGTGTGGTGACGACCTTGTCACGCTTGCCACCCAGCGCCGTCTTGTCCAGCGGCACGGCGGAAATCAGCAGTCGGCCCCCATGGCGTGTCCAACTTGCACTGCTGCGCTGGTCGGGCGCAGACAGCAGGGAGGACTGGCGGGTGGCCAGGTTCATTTGAAAAATCTGGGTCGCCTCGTTGCCGCCGCTGTCGCGTGCATAGACGATGTAGTTGCCGTGCACCGGGTTGAACGAGGCCCTGGATACCGGGTCCGGAAAATCGGTCAGTTTTTCCAGTTTGCCAGCGGGCGCCGAGAGCAGGTAAATCTGCGCCGTGTTGGCGCCGGCCTCGCGATGGCGCACCAGCATAACGGGCTCGCTGGGGTGCCAGTCGACAAACCCATGGCCGCGAAACTCGGTGTAGGGAGCCACCTTGTCCACCAGGCTGGCGGCAATGTCGGGCATGCCGTCAGCCTTGAGGTTGGCGTTCGGAGCCAACATCTTGCCGGTGTCTTCGGCCAGCGCCGAAAACGCAATCAGGCTCATCGCCAGCGCACTGACCCACAACCATCGTTTCATGAATTTGCTGCCTTGAACACACCCGCACAAGCGGTCCGCGCTTCATCCTGGGGCGGCAATTTGGCGCACACCGCGTCGAGCTGAGCCGTCAACTTTTTAAGGGCTACACCATGCTGGCCGTTACTGTTCCATGCCCGCAGGCGTGTGCCCATTTTCTTCAAACCGCGCTGGTTGCGCTCGTAAAAGGTTTCTGGCGTGGGCTCAAGTTCGGCCAGCACGCCGGAAGCCGCATTCTCGATGCGGGCCGCGTCTTGCGGTGTCAGCTCGATCAAGCGGTTCACGTAGCCAGTACCCCATTGCAAACGGGTCGCCGGGCCAACGGACGCGCTCCAGGCGCGCTCGGTCCAGTCCAGTGACGCGGTCTTGTCGCCACGCTCCCTGGCATTGCCTGCCAGAACCAGCATGTGATAGTAGGGCGACACGGCCTTGGGCAGCTCGGCCTTAAGCAAGGCGTCCGACTCGTCCAGCAAACCGGCTTCACTGAGCAAATCCGCCGCGCTGGGGATCACCGCCTGGCGTTCATAGGTATCGCTGGTGGTTTTATCGGCAATAGCTGCAGCTTCGCGCACCTGGGCCAGCAGGGCGGCTTGCAGCTTCGGCACGGCACCTTTTGGCAAGTCAAGTTTGGCCAGCGCGAGCTTGGCCAACACGGCCGCAAGACGGTCCCCCTTTGACAGGCTGGCGTCTGCGGCGAGCTTGTCAAGGGCCGCATTCCACGCCATCAGCAAAGTGCTGCGCTGGGCGCTGCCTGCCTTGCTCAGCACTGGAACCATCTCCGCGCTGTAGTTGACCAGCACATCAAAGTTCTCCCGCGCCTGGGGCCCATCACCCAGAATTTCCGTCACGCGAGTCAACGCTGCAGTGGCATTGGGCAAGGGCTTTTTGTCCTGTGCAAACGCCACCATCGCCTTCAGGGCCAGGCGCGAAGCAGTGGCACGCTGCGCTGCCGGGCAGGCTTGCGCCAACTTGTGCAGCGTGGCAGCCAGCTCTTTCGCCGCCACCAGTTGGGCTTCGTCCTGATCCCACGAATAAAAAGCCAGTTGCCGCCAGGTGTCGGGCGTCAGGGCAGCACCGCCACTGCCCAGCGCCAGCGCCAACGACTCCTTGACAGAACTGCCGGAGGTCAGCCCCAGGTTCAACACTTCCATGTAGCTGGCCGCATCGACCTCGCCCGGCAGACGCGTCAGCTCGGTGCCGTCCGGCCGAAACAGGATCATGGTCGGATAGCCGCGCACCTTGAACTGCGCACCCAGTTTCTGTGCGCCAGGCGTGTCGCCGTCCAGATAGACCGGCACGAACAACTTGCTGCGCGCAATGAAGTCCTGCCGGTTGAACACGGTGGCCTTGATCTGGTTGCACGGCGGGCACCAGACCGCGCCCCAGTACAAAAACACCGGTTTGTTGGCCGCCTTGGCCTGCGCAAATATCGGTGCGATATTGGCGCCTTCAGGTTTGACCCAGGCGATAGTGGCCGAGGCGGTCTGAATTACTGGAACCGGTGCCTCAGGTGCCTTGGAACAGGCCTGCAACAGCAGGACCAGGATGCACGTGGCGATGCTTCGACTCACCATCAAATCCTCTTTTGACCTAAGCATTGGCACGCAAGCCGCGTGGAATAGCGCCCAACAATTGCTGCGTATACGGATGTTGCGGTCGTGCATAGATTTCTTCGGAACTACCGTGCTCGACAATTTCACCTTCGCTCATCACCAATATTTCATCGGACATGTATTTCACCACCGCCAGATCGTGGCTGATGAAAAGGTAAGTCAAACCAAATTCTTCCTGCAAGTCGAGCAGCAGATTGAGCACGGTGGCTTGCACGCTGACATCCAGCGCGCTGACACTCTCGTCGCAGACGATGATCTCGGGTTGCATTGTCAGGCAGCGCGCAATCGCAATGCGCTGGCGCTGACCACCAGAAAACTCGTGCGGGTACTTGCCGAAATCTTCCCGCGACAAACCTACTTTTTCAATCAAGGCCAAAGCCCTGCGAGCGCGGTCGTCATCGTCCTTGCCGATGTGCTGAATGCGCATCGGCTCGATCAGTATCTGGCCGACCGTAAAGCGCGGATTCAGGCTGGCATACGGGTTCTGAAAGATGATCTGGATGCGGCTGCGATAGGGTCGCATCTGGGCCGCACTGAGCTGCGCCAGATCGATGCCCTCAAACATGATGCTGCCGGCAGTGGCCTCGGTCAGGCGCGTGAGCATCATGCCAAGAGTGGTCTTGCCGGAACCGGATTCGCCCACCACACCCAGCGTGCGTCCCTTGTGCAATGAGAAATCTGACTGCTTCACCGCACTGAACACGCTGCGCTTGAAGAAACCGGTCTTGAGCGGGTAGTCCTTGCGCAAGCCCTTGACCTCAATCAGCGCCGGTCCGCTGACCGGTACGCCCGCGCGTTGCTCGGTGATGCGTGGGCGCTTGTTCATGATGTCATCAATCACTGGAAGGCGCCGGGGTCGCGAGTCCAGTCGTGGCCGACAAGCCAGCAGAGCTTGGGTATAGGCGTCGGTTGGTGCATTGAAGATGTGGGTCACGTCGCCCGCTTCGCGCACCTCACCGCCGCGCATCACAACCACCTGGCTGGAGATCTCACCGACCAGCCCGAGGTCATGGCTGATGAACAGGATGCTCATCTTTTGTCGCTGTTGCAGGCCGGCCAGCAACTCCATGATCTGACGCTGCACCGTGACGTCAAGCGCAGTGGTCGGCTCATCGGCAATCAGCAGCTTGGGCTCGCAGGCAATTGCCATGGCTATCATGACGCGCTGCTGCTGTCCGCCGGAGAGTTCATGTGGATAGGCTTTGAGCCGCTCCTTCGGGTTGGGAATGCCAACCTCGGTCATCAGTTCCAGTGTGCGGTCCATCGCCTGCCTGGCACTGAGCTTCAGGTGAATGCGCAACACTTCGGCAATCTGCTCGCCCACGGTAAACACCGGATTGAGCGAACTCATGGGCTCCTGAAACACCACCGAGATGTCCTTGCCACGCAGCGCGCGCATGTCTTCAATCGGTGCGCTCAGCAAATCGCGCCCGTTGTACAGAATCTTGCTGCGCGCATCCATAATGGCGTTCTCCGGCAACAGCCGCACAATGCTCATGGCGCTGATAGTTTTACCACTGCCCGATTCACCGACCAGTGCCACCGTGCTGTTGGGCGGAATGTCGAAACTCACTCCCTTGACCGCGTCGACGGTCTCGGTCTTGCTCATGTGAAAAGACACCCCAAGGTTCTGGACGCTGATTAATGGTTTCATGGCGGGTGTTCCTGCGCTAGCGTAATTTGGGGTCGAGCGCATCGCGCAAGGCGTCGGTCAGCATGGCGAAAGCGGTGACGAACACCGCCATGAAAGCGGTGGCCGCCACCAGCTGCCACCACTTGCCCTGCACCAGTTCGGTTTGCGCTTCTGACAGCATGGTGCCCCAGCTCACCATGTCAATCGGCACACCCAGGCCAAGAAAGGACAGAATCACTTCGGCCTTGATGAACCCGACAACGTGAAGACTCAGTTGCACCAGCACCACGTGGCTGATATTGGGCAAAATGTGGGTGAACATGCGCGAGGCGTGCGAAGCACCAATCGCCTCGGCGGCCCGCACGTATTCGCGCGAGCGGTGCTTGATGTACTCGGCGCGAACCAGCCGGTAAATGCCGGTCCAACCGACCAAGCCCAAAATGATCACCACGGTCCAGACGCCGCTGCCCAGCGTGGCCGCCAGCGGACCCGACTTCAGCACGGCCGCCAGCGCGAACACCAGCAGGATGTAGGGAATGGCAGTGAACACGTTGTAGACCCACTCCAGGAAGTCGCCAGCGCGCCCACCGAAGTAGCCGCCTATGGCACCCAGCAAAGTGCCTATCAGCGTCGCCATCAAGGCCGCTGCGAGGCCGACCGTGATGGACACCTGCGCTCCCTTGATCACTTTGCTAAGCACATCTCGACCCAGTTGATCACCGCCAAAAGGCAGGGTGTCGGAATTCGAGGTGATGATAGCTTTGAACTTGGCGGCGCGCTCCTGCCATTCCTGGTAGCGCGGTGCCAGCGGATCCACGTCGCTGAGGTCCACATTCGGACCCGCGATGGTTTCCACCACCGCACTTTGAGAGCCGTCCACAATCTTGCCAATGAAGTGCGGCGGCGCAAACGGCGTGCCGACTTCCTTTTGCCAATTCTTGGCCACCAGGCCGAGCTGGGCCAGCATCACCAGCCCAATAAAAAACAGGGTGATGTACAGGGATACCATGCCGACCCGGTCGGTCTTCAGCCGTGTCCAGGCCTGCGCCCAGACACCGGGTGACTTGGGCAGCGCTTGCAGCAGTTCGGTACTCATTTGAGGGTCACCCTTGGATCAACAAACTTGTACAGGACATCGGTGATCAGGTTGATCACCATCGTCAACGCAGCCAGATAAACCGTGGCGGCCTGAATGACCGGGTAATCGCTGCGATTCACGGCCACCAGAATTTCCCGACCCAAACCGGGAATGGAGAAAAATACTTCAATCAAAAAGGAGCCGATAAAGACACCCGGCAATCCGGTAGCCACATTGGTCAGGATCGGAATCATGGCGTTACGCAGCACGTGCTTGAACAGAATGGCGTTTTCAGTCACGCCTTTGGCACGGGCGGTGCGAACGTAGTCCTGACCGATTTCGTCCAGGAAAAAGCTGCGGTACAGTCGCGTCTCAGGCGCCAGACTTACCAGCACCGCCAGAAACACCGGCAGTGGCGCATAAGTTATCAGGTTGGTCCAGACACTATTGCTCCAGCCTTGTACCGGGAACCAGCCGAGCACAAAGCCAAACAAATACTGCCCGACGATGATGTAAACCAGAAAACTCACCGACAGCGCGACCGTAGTGACCATCATGATCACACGGTCGGTCAGGCTGCCTCGCACATAGGCCACCGCCAGACCGGAAACAATGGCCAGCACCAAGCCAAGCAGCAAAATGGGGATCATGATGGTCAGCGTGGCGGGTAGACGGGTAGCAAAGATTTGGGAGATCGCCTCATTGGTGGTCCAACTCTTGCCCCATTCGAAAGTAAAGATTTGCTGAATGAAGATCCAGAGCTGTTCCAGCACCGGCTTGTCCAGACCCAACTGCGCCCGCAATGAAGCGATGCGCTCTGGCGAGGCCTTCAATCCCGCCATGATCTCGGCCGGATCGCCGCCAAAGAACTTGAACAGGAAGAAGATCAACAGGATCACCCCCAGCAGCGTGGGGACCATCTGCCAGACGCGTCGCAAGATGTAAGAAAACATAGTGTGTAACTTTTGGGTGAACGCCCATGAATATACTAACCGCTGCGATTATGCTTGCAGCGGTCACAATCGGCACAGGCGTTTCTAAATATGAAATTTCAACTACCCCGCCATTTCCCCTTGGTCTGCCTGCTTCTGCTGGGCGTCAGCAGCGCGCCGGCGCAAACCAAGGCGCCAGAAAAGGTTCTGCGTTACGCGTTCCAGGTTGCCGAAACCGGTTTTGATCCGCCGCAACTGTCTGATCTTTACTCACGCATCGTCACCGAGAACATATTCGATGCCTTGTACAGCTACGACTACCTGGCGCGCCCCGCCAAGGTCATGCCCAACGTGGCGCTGGGCATGCCGGTCATCAGCGCCGACTTCCGCACTTACACCGTCAAGATCAAGCCAGGTATTTACTTTAATGACGACCCGGCCTTTGGCGGCAAAAAGCGCGAACTCACCGCCTACGATTTCGCCTACAGCTACAAGCGCATCTTCGACCCCAAGACCAAGAGTCAGGTTTACCCCAATCTGGAGGAGGAAAAACTGGTCGGCATGGAAGAACTGCGACGCGCAGCGGAAAAGCCAGGCGCCAGCTTTAACTACGAAAAAGAAGTGGAAGGCATTCGCGCCCTGGACCGCTACACCATCCAGTTCAAATTGCAGGAACCTAGGCCGCGTTTCATCCATTCACTTGCTGACCCCAGCGTTTATGGTGTTGTGGCGCACGAAGTAGTGCAAAAATATGGCGACAAGATCATGGAGCACCCGGTCGGCACCGGCCCCTTCAAGCTCGATCAGTGGGTGCGTTCCTCGAAGATGACCTTTGTGCGCAACACCAACTTCCGCGAGGTGTATTGGGACGCCGAGCCACCAGCCGACGATGCACGCTCGCAGGAAATCTACCGCCAGATGAAAGGCAAGCGCATACCGCTGGTTGACCGCGTCGAGATTTCCATCATCGAGGAAATCCAGCCGCGCTGGCTCGCGTTCCTGAATGGCGACCACGACTTACTGGAGCGCCTTCCAAACGCCTTCTCCTATCAGGCCATCCCGAATAACAAGTTGGCCCCGAATTTGCTCAAGAAGAAAATCTCGATGGACCGGTCGGCAGCGCCCGATGTCACGGTAACTTATTTCAATATGGAAGACCCGGTGGTTGGCGGCTACACGCCGGACAAGGTCGCACTGCGGCGCGCCATTGCATTGGCCTACAACACCGAGGAAGAAATTCGCCTGCCGCGACGCAACCAGGCGATTCCAGCGCAGGGGCCGATACAACCCATGATCTATGGCTACGACCCGAAATTCAAGACTGAAATGAGCGAGTTCAGCCGCGCCCGTGCCACCGCCCTGCTCGATATTTACGGCTATGTAGACCGCGATGGCGACGGCTGGCGTGACCTGCCCGATGGCAAGCCGCTGCTGCTGCAGTACTCCACCACACCGACTGCGTCCGACCGTGAACTCAACCAGATCTGGAAGAAGAACATGGACGCCATGGGCATCCGGATCGAGTTCAAGACCGGACAGTGGCCAGAGCACCTGAAGGCAGCTCGCGCCGGCAAACTCATGATGTGGGGACTGGGCTACTCTGCGTCAAACCCTGACGGCGCCGACGCCCTGCAATTCGCGTTTGGCCCGGCCAAAGGTGAGGGCAACCTGGCGCGCTTCGAGAACGCCGAGTTCGACCGGCTGTACCGGAAGCAGCAGTTGATGCCGGACGGCCCCGAGCGCCTGGCAGTCATGAAGCAAATGGTCAAGATCATGGTGGCCTACATGCCCTACAAGTTTTCCACACACCGCATCCTGACCGACATGATGCAGCCTTCGCTCATCGCCTACCGCCGTCATCCCATGTCGCGGGGCTTCTGGCGCTACGTCGACATTGACCCCAGCAAGCAAGTGCATTGAGACGGCAAACCAGCGCACGATAATCACGCCACACCCGGATCAGGAATCAAATCATGAAACCTTTTTTTAGAACGACCACTGTCGCATTGGCCGCTACTTTTTCCCTTCTCGCTCAGGCCGCTGTCATTGCACCCGGCACGCAACTGCATCCGACCCAAACCCTGATCCGCAACAACGGCTCCGAGCCTGAAACGCTGGACCCGGCGTTGGCCGAATCGGTCGGCGCCAACAACCTGACACGCGATTTGTTTGAAGGTCTGACGGCCAACGACTCGGCCGGCAAAATCGTTCCGGGTGTGGCCGAAAGCTGGAAGCAGACCGATGACACCACCTGGGTTTTCAAGCTGCGCAAGAACGCCAAATGGTCCAACGGCGACCCGGTCACGGCCGATGACTTTGTGTTTGGCATTCGCCGCTTTGTCGACCCCAAGACAGCATCTACCTACGCCGCCACCTTCGGTCACTTTTTGCTCAATGGCGCGGAGGTTGTCAAAGGTAGCAAGCCCGCGACAGCCATTGGTGTGAAGGCCATCGACAAGCAGACGCTGGAAGTCAAGACCGCCTTTCCGGTCACTTTCCTGCCCGATCTGGTGAGCAACAACAATTTGGGTCCGGTGCACAAAGGTTCGATGGACAAAAACGGCAAGGACTGGACCAAGCCCGGAAAGCTGGTGAGCAACGGCGCTTACACGTTGAAGGAATGGCAGGTCAACAACCGCGTCGTCATTGAGAAAAACCCGCACTATTGGGACGCCGCCAACGTGCAACTGACCCGCGTCAGCTATCTGCCGATAGAAGATGGCAATGCGGATGTCAAACTGTACGAGTCGGGTGAGAACGAATGGGTCTATCAGTTACCCCCTGGTACTTATGAAAAATACAAGACCCAGTACCCCAAAGAAATTCGTAACGCGCCCCAGATCGGTCTGCGCTATTACTCGTATCAAACACAAGACCCGGTGTTCAAGGACGTGCGCGTGCGCAAAGCCCTGTCGATGGTGATAGACCGCGATATTTTGTCGCAGCGTGTGACCGCCGATGGCCAGGCTCCCGCCTACAGCGTGATGGTCAAGGGTACCCAGGGCGCTGATGTAACGCCATATGAGTGGGCTAGCTGGCCGATGGCCAAACGCGTGGCCGAAGCCAAGAGCCTGCTACAGCAGGCTGGTGTCAAGCCCGGATCGAAGTTTGTGTTTTCCTACAACACCAGTGAGTATCACAAGAAGATGGCGGTGTTTGCCGCCTCTGAATGGAAGTCCAAGCTGGGCCTTGACATCGAGACTGAAAGCATGGAGTTCAAGGTACTTTTGAAAAAGCGCCATGACGGCACATTTCAAATGGCGCGCAATGGCTGGACTGCCGACTACAACGATGCCACTACTTTTTTGGCCTTGATTGAATGCGATTCAGACCAGAACAACAACTTCAATTGCAACCGCGAGGCGCAAAAATTGATCACCGAGGGATCACAAAGTACCGACCAGGCCAAGCGCAAAGCCTTGTTGACACAGGCCTCCAAAATGATCATGGAAGACTACCCCATCATTCCATTGCTGCAATATTCGCTGCCGCGTTTGGTGAAATCTTATGTCGGTGGCTATTCTTTGGAAAATGCGCAGGATCGCTTCCGCAGCAAGGACTTGTATATCATCAAACACTGAGGCCTGAGCCATGTGGTCTTACACCCTGCGCCGGGTACTGGCGGCGATTCCAACCATGTTGGTGGTGATTACGGTTTGCTACCTGTTGCTGCACGCCACCCCGGGTGGGCCGTTCGACAGCGAACGCAAAGTGTCGGCCGCAGTGCTGGCCAACCTGCAGGCCAAGTACCACCTGGACCAGCCCTTGTGGCAACAATATTTGCTCTATCTGCAGAGTTTGTTGCAAGGGGATCTGGGCGCCTCGTTTCGCTACGCCGACTGGTCAGTCAATGATCTGGTGGCACGCGCCCTGCCGGTATCCGCGACCATCGGTGGCGGCTCTTTGCTGCTGTCGGTGGTGATTGGCGTGGCCCTTGGCATTGTTGCGGCCTTGCGGCAAAACAGTGTGGTCGATTACCTGGTGATGCTGATTGGCAACGTCGGCAGCGCGGTGCCCAGCTTTGTGTTCGGGCCGGTGCTGATCATCGTGTTTGCGATTTTGCTGAAGTGGTTGCCGGCCGGCGGCTGGAACGAATTTGAGCCGCGTTTCATGGTTCTGCCGATGGCGCTTCTGACTTTCATCAACGTCTCCGTCATCGGGCGCGTCATGCGCGGCAGTCTGATCGAAGTGATGCACAGCAACTACATTCGCACGGCACGCGCCAAGGGCCTGCCCACACGGGTTGTGGTGCTGCGCCATGCACTTAAACCAGCGTTGCTGCCGGTGGTGTCCTTGCTGGGGCCGCTGGCCATTTCTTCCATTACCTCGGCCCTGGTCACGGAGACCGTCTTTTCCCTGCCCGGCTTGGGCAAGCTGATCGTCAACGGTGCCGGCAACCGTGACTACACCCTGGTGCTGGGTCTGGTGGTGCTGATCACCGTGCTGACCGTCACACTGAATCTGCTGGTTGATCTGGCCTATGCCTGGCTGGATCCGAAAATTCGCTATTGAACCGCCCATG